>Ga0213920_1000013_pt1 | contig 374294 bp, 339 predicted proteins | sample McNCre1117MG_FD_161054 | JGI IMG/M metagenome (GOLD analysis project Ga0213920, IMG submission 161054) | Freshwater microbial communities from McNutts Creek, Athens, Georgia, United States - 11-17 MG | ecosystem: Environmental > Aquatic > Freshwater > Creek | place: USA: Georgia | collected...
CAATGGTTTAAGAATCTTTACCAAATTAGCTTTCAAGTTTTAATGATCTAATTTTTCGATAACTTTAAAGTCCAGACTAGTTCTGGACTTTTTTCTTTCACTTATTTTATAAAGTTTCATTAAATACCTAATTCTCGTCTCACCCTGCGCGTGGCTCGAAAGCTAGTCTCGAATTAGTATTTAATGAAATAAATAATATCAATTTAATCAATGAATAGTATGAAAAAAATGCTTTGTCTTCTGTGCGGAATTATGGCGCTGAACATTTCACTAAAAGCACAAAATGGTATAGTGGTTTTCCAAACCGATTTTGGCACCAAGGACGGCGCAGTATCTGCTATGAAAGGTGTTGCAAGTAGCGTAGACCCTAATTTAAAACTATATGACTTAACACATGATATTCCTGCTTACAATATTTGGGAAGCAGCTTATCGTTTAGATCAAACTGTTCCTTATTGGCCTATTGGCACCGTGTTTGTCTCTGTGGTAGATCCAGGCGTGGGCACCAATAGAAAATCAGTTGTTATAAAAACCAAGAGCGGACATTTTATTGTTACACCCGATAATGGAACACTTACTTTAATTGCACAATCATTAGGTATAGATTCGGTTAGAGAAATTGACGAAGTAGTGAACAGAAGAAAAAATTCTGGTGCTTCTTATACTTTTCATGGCCGAGATGTTTATGCTTATACAGCTGCAAGATTGGCTTCGCATACTATTTCCTATACACAAGTGGGCCAAGTAAGTGCAAGCCCTATTACTGTATTGCCTTATCAAAAAGCAATTTTACAAACTGGTAAACTAAAGGGCAATATTTCAATATTAGATATTCAATATGGAAATGTATGGACTAATATTGATCAAGAAAATTGGAAAAACTTTAATGCCATTGCTCATGCAAAAAATGAAATTAAAGTACAAATATTCCACAAGCAACAATTAGTTTACGATGGCACTATGCCTTTTGAAAACACATTTGGAGGCGTTGCAATTGGAAAACCATTGGCTTATCTAAATAGTTTAATGGACTTGTCTTTCGCCTTAAACCAAGGAAGTTTTGCAGACAAATACCATATTCAAACAGGTAATGATTGGAATGTTATTGTGAGTTGGTCAAAATAAAAAAGGGGCCCAATCGAGTCCCCCCTTTTATTTCTTTATTTGTACTATTACTACTGATTGATAAAATCGGCAAGTAAGCTATGAAAATGGTGTGTGCCTTGTTCACGCTGTGTAGCATAGCGACCAAAATGATAAAAGCGAGATCGAATACCTTGTTGTACATTTTCTACTACTTCTTCATCTTCTTGTTCTACTGTATCTAAACCACTACCTGCGCCCTGCCCTAATTTAGTTTCATCAAACACAAAGCTTAAAAAACTTACTTTAGTATTATTCGCATCTATCGGCTGCACTACGTTTAAAGACAATCCCCAAGGATAAAAGTTAAACATCATATTAGGGAACACCCAAAAATAATAAGCTGCAATGCGCTTGCCTTCATCGGGATGGCCTGCTGGCATATCAAAACAATGCTCATCGCCTTTGGCAATGCCTAATTGAAGATTTGCATATTTAAAAGTTTGCGTAGCATAATCTTTAAAATCCAAAAAAGCATTTAATCCAGGATGCACAAATGGAATATGAAATCCTTCCAAATAGTTCTCACAATACAATGCCCAATTGGCTTTAATATAATAGTCATTAGACCTTGAAGCATCAAATACCAAATTGTTAATTGGCAACCAGCCAATACGTTCCTCCATCTCTCTAAAAAACAATTCAGGCCCTAATCCTTTTTGTAATTGTGTAAATAACAATGGGCCCCATTGATATAATTGTAAATGATGTAGATGATTGTTTTCTGGAATAAAATTTTCAACATCTTTAAACTCTGGCATGGAAATAAATTTCCCATCCAAATGAAATGCACGTCCATGGTATTTACAACGCAAATGCTTTTGGGCACTACAAGGTTCATATACCATTAAGTTCCCGCGGTGTGTACATACATTGGATAAACAATGAATATGATTGTCACTGTCTCGCGTTAACACCAAGGGTTCGTTGATATAGTTTTCTAATAATTTAAAAGGATGCGCGTCCCCTGCCTTTGGCACCATACCCGTATGACCAATATACTGCCAGCTAGGTGCAAATATTTTTTCTTTTGATACTTCTAACCACTTGGTTTCTAAATAAAAGCTAGTATCAATGGTTTTGGCCCTAGCAATGTTGGGGTCAATGTAAAATGGTTTATTCATAGCACACAATTGAAACCCAAGATACTAAATGCCAGCTAGAAAATATTCACCGAAATACTAAATTATTTAGTTAATATTGCTAATAAATTTAGTTTTATGGAATATATAGACCAAGATCCTAATGAGGGCATGGCCACTCAGCAGATTAATAAAAACTACCAGTCCAGTCAAATTGTACAAGCCAATGCCACAGGCTTTGGTGCCGCATCGGACGATTTCATGGAACGCGGCATAGACCTTAATGAGCAACTCATTCACAATAAACCCGCTACTTTTTTCTTTAGGGTAAATAGTGATGCCATGCTAGGTGCCGGCATTCATGTTGGCGACACCTTAATTGTAGACCGAAGCATTCCTCCCAGATCCGGCAAAGTAGTAGTAGCCATTTTGAATGGCGAATTTTTAGTGCGTCGTTTACAAATGCAAACGCATAGCGTTACCCTATTGCCCGAAAATAAAAAATACGGCGCGATACATATTGAGCATTTAGAAGATTATAAAACCTGGGGGGTAGTGACTTATGTAATTCATGGTTTGTAATCAAATCTTTTTTCAAAATAGTTGATAGTTGCTTTTTAAATTCATTATCAACTGCGCATTAAATTTAAAAATTGTGCAAGCCATTATTGATTGTAATAGTTTTTATTGTTCTTGTGAGCGGCTTTTTGCACCTGGCTTACAAAAAGCACCCATTGTTGTGTTAAGCAATAACGATGGGTGCATTGTATCTCGTTCCGACGAAGCAAAAGCATTGGGCATTGGTATGGCTACCCCTTTTTTTCAGGAGGCAGAGCGTATCAAAAAATTTGGGATTCATACTTTTTCCTCCAACTATCATTTGTATGGCGATATGAGTTGGCGGGTAATGGAAACCATGAGATCCTTGCTACCACCGGGTCATGTGGAAGTTTATTCCGTGGATGAAGCCTTTGTGGACCTCCATCATATTGACAATAAAGATGTCTACGATTTTTGTATGCACTTAAAAAACACGATTGAAATTTGGACAGGTATTTCCGTATCCATTGGCGCAGCACCTAATAAAGTATTAAGTAAAGTAGCCAACAGATTGGCCAAGAAAAATAAGATACAAACCAATTGCGTAGTGGTGTTAGATAGTGCTCAAAAAATACAAGCTGCTTTGCAAAAAACACCTATTGGTGATGTTTGGGGTATTGGTTATAGTTATACTGAAAAATTAAAAATATATGGGGTGCATACTGCTTTTGCATTAAGTATGAAAGACCTAAGTTGGGGCAAACGTTTTTTAGGAGGCATTAATGGTATAAAATTAATACGTGAATTAAAAGGCTTGCAAAGTCATGGTATGCAAGCACCTCGTACCGAAAAAAAAATGATTGCCACTACACGTATGTTTGGGAGAAATGTGACCGAATGGCAAGAGATAGAAGAAGCTTTAGCCACTTATGCAACAAGATGCTGTGAAAAATTAAGAAGGCAACATGCTGCTGCAAAATGCGTGCAGGTTTTTTTATTACGCAAGCCCCCTCCCCTTCCATATGGTAGCGAGCAATCTCACTATCATAGAGGAAGTCAGGTAAACGGCTATGCTTTACTAGATAATCCAAGTAATGTTACACCCGATATTATCAAAGCCGTGGTCGCCATTGGGAAAACCCTGTATGAGGAAGACACTATTTATAAAAAAGCAGGAGTTATCCTAAGTGATTTTGTGCCCGACAATGCCTTGCAAACCAATCTGTTCATTGCACCGGCCGACGCAAGGCGAAAAAAACTAATGAATGTTATTGATAATATGAACGCCGCTTTTAGAAATGATGTACTCAAATTTGGCACTAGTGGGACTGCAAAAAACTGGAAAATGCGCAGTGAAAAGCGCAGTAAACGCTTCACTACACGATGGGATGAGCTTTGTAAGGTCCAATAAATAAGGATGGTGGAAAACCCTTCCATAAAAATTCGTATAAATGGGTTTGCTGACGTATTTTTGCCCAATTTTATACATATGAGCAACAATCTGAACTCCAACGAATCAATCCCATCCAAAAAGAAGAAAATTATTGTATTAGGAAGTGGTCCAAATAGAATTGGACAAGGTATTGAATTTGATTATTGTTGTGTACACGGCTTATTAGCAGTTAAAGAGTCTGGTTACGAAGCCATTATGGTCAATTGTAACCCCGAGACCGTATCCACCGATTTTGACATGGCCGATAAATTATATTTTGAGCCTGTGTTTTGGGAGCATCTTTGGGAGATTATAGAATTAGAACAACCAGAAGGTGTGATTGTGCAATTGGGAGGACAAACTGCTTTAAAATTAGCGAAGCGTTTAACCGAAAGAGGTATTAAAATTATAGGTACTTCATTTGACAGTTTAGATATTGCAGAAGACCGAGGACGCTTTAGCGATTTGTTAAAAGAATTGAATATTCCTTATCCTCAATACGGAACGGCTTACACTGCAGAGGAAGCTATTGAAGTAGCCAACCAAGTGGGCTATCCAGTACTAGTAAGACCTAGTTATGTAATTGGTGGACAAAGAATGCGTATTGTAATTAATGATGCCGAAGTAGAAAGTTCTGTGGTAAGTATCTTAAAGCATATACCAGACAATAAAATATTAATTGATCATTTCTTAGATCGTTGCCAAGAAGCAGAAGTAGATGCCATTTTTGATGGTGAGACTTTCCATGTAATGGGTGTGATGGAACATATTGAACCAGCAGGTATTCATAGTGGAGATAGTAATGCAGTTTTACCTGCATTTAACTTAACTCCATTGATTGTAGAGACCATGGAATTTTACAGTGAAAAAATCGCGCGCGCTTTAAACATTAGAGGATTGATTAATATTCAGTTTGCTATTAAGGATGATAAAGTATTTGTAATTGAAGCCAACCCAAGGGCATCAAGAACAACACCATTCATTGCTAAGGCATACCAAATTCCTTATTTAAATATTGCTACTAAAGTAATGTTAGGTGCTGCTAAATTAACCGACTTTACTATGGAGAAAAAATTAGACGGATACGCTATTAAAGAGCCTGTATTTAGCTTTGAAAAATTCCCAGGTGTGAATAAAGAATTAGGACCAGAGATGAAGAGCACTGGTGAAGCCATTCGTTTTATTAAAGACTTACGTGACCCTTACTTTAGAACACTGTACAAAGAGCGTTCCATGAACCTTTCTCGTTAATATTTCAAATGCTTCTCTCGCTCTGCGCGTGGCTCGAAAGCTCGTTCAGCATTTAAATATTAACTTCGATTATACCAATAATAAAAAAGCCCTTAATTAAAATTTAAGGGCTTTTTTATTTTATCTCTTATGATTTTTTCAAAGCCACCCGTAAACGGTGGCTTTGATTTACTATCACTTAATGAAACTTAAGCGCTATATTATTTCTCGTCTTTGGTGAAGGCTTACTAATTCACACCATATTGATCTACTAAATAAATAAACGCTGCAATATTCACAGCGCCTAATAATAATTCACGCTTGTTTACATTTTCAAATACATCGGTTTTAGCATGATGCAAATCAAAATAACGTTGACTGTCTGGAATTATGCTTGACATAATAATGCTTTTATCATATCCTGTTAAAGGACCAATATCAGCACCACCGCCACCTGGTGTAACTTCGGTACCATAAGGCTTTAACAATGGAGTCCATGTTTGGAAACGCGCATACTGTGCTGGGCTACAAGAAATGGCAATGGCTCTTGGTGTAAATCCACCTTCATCACTTTCTAATGCCAAAATATGTTTTTCCTTATTTTGTTTTGCTAATTCTGCGTATTTAGCGCCCCCCTTTCCGCCATTCTCTTCGTTTGCAAATAATACAAAACGAATAGTATGCTTAGGTTGATAATTTAATGCCTTCATGGTACGCAATACTTCCATAGTTTGGACAACACCTGCACCATCATCATGTGCACCTTCGTTTACATCCCAAGAATCTAAGTGACCTCCAATGGTAATAATTTCTTCAGGATGTTCGGTGCCTTTTAATTCTGCAACTACATTATTTTCATCTGCATCTGGTAAAAAGAAACCATAGGTTTGCATTTGCACCCTCACCGTTCCTTTTTTTGCTTGCGCATACAATGCTTTTGCATCATTAGGACCTAAAGCAACTGCCGGAATTTTAGGTTGTGTTTCATCATATACCATTGCACCCGTATGTGGCGCATTGTCTGGCGCAGAACTTAAGGAATGAATCATCACCCCTACTGCTCCATATTTTGCTGCACGACTTGGCCCCGTTCTACGATAAACACCTGATGCACCATAAGCTCTAAAAGTTTGAATTAAAGTTGGATCAAACTCGCTATTAAAATAAACAATCTTTCCTTTTACTTCGTCTTTACGTTTTTCTAATTCGTCAAAATTGGCAACGGCTAAAAGTTCTGCTTCAATTAAGCCATTACTTCCTAACGAATTACCTAAAGCCAAAGCTTCTAATTTTTGAATTACGGGCTTACCGTCAATCCCTACAATTGCAGCAAAGTCCTTACCCCCTCTTTGCCAATTGGGTGTTTTACAAGCCTGTAAATAAACTTTATCAGGATTAAAAGCTTCCATATTGCGCTTTCCCCAAACAGCAGCGTTTTGTTGTTGAGGAGATCCGGCCAAACGACCTCCAATTTTCTTGGTCAACTCTCTTAACAAATCATAAGCCTTGCCATTTGTCATGATCTCATCGGCCATTTTTTTAATAGTAACACTATCTTGATTCACTTGTGCTTGAGCCATAAAAGGCAAGCAAAAAACCATCAGCAATAATCGACGCATAAGTAGGTATTTTAACATTCAAATAATTCTTAAATATAATTAAACTTTATCGGATATTTAGTTGTTAATTGCATATTCAACTCAAGAAAATGAAGATCGGTATTGTTTGTTATCCTACGTTTGGAGGAAGTGGTGTGTTAGCGACCGAGCTTGGAAAAGCTTTGGCGGAAAAAGGACATGAAATTCATTTTATCACTTACCAACAGCCTGTGCGTCTAAATGGTTTTCATGCCAATATATTTTATCATGAAGTAAGGGTCCCAACTTATCCTTTATTTGATTACCCTCCCTACGAATTAGCATTGGCAAGCACCATGGTAGATGTTATTTTAAATCATGATTTAGATTTAATACATGCGCATTATGCTATTCCTCACGCTTCCGCAGCTTATACTGCTAAGCAAATTATAAAACAAAAAACAGGAAGATCAGTTCCAGTCATTACAACATTACATGGAACAGATATTACTTTAGTGGGAAGAGATAAAACCTATGAACCTGTAGTTACTTTCTCTATAAATGAAAGTGATGCCATTACAGCTGTGTCAGAAAATTTAAAAGAAGAAACTTTAAAGCATTTTGATATTCGAAAACATATCCAAGTCATTAATAATTTTGTGGACTTACATAGATATGATAAAAAACCTGTAGCTGCTTTCCGACAAGTGATTGCTCCACATAATGAAAAAATTATAGTTCACGCATCTAACTTTAGAAAAATTAAAAGAATAGATGATGTAATGGAAATATTTAAAAATATTCATGCCGCTACGCCTGCAAAACTATTGATGGTGGGTGATGGTCCTGAACGTCCAGTTGCAGAAGACTTAGCAAGACAATTTGGAATAGAAGCGGATGTACGTTTCTTAGGTAAGCAAGAACAAATGGAAGAAATTTTAGCAGTAAGTGATATTTTCTTATTGCCATCTGAATATGAAAGTTTTGGTTTAGCCGCATTAGAAGCAATGGCCGCAAGTGCCGTGGTTATTAGCTCTGACGCTGGTGGACTTGCCGAAGTAAATATTGATGGTATTACTGGATATACTGCTGCTGTGGGAGATACTGCTACAATGAGCAAAAAGGCTATTGAACTTTTACAAGACGAAGAAAAATTAAAGTCTTTTAAAAAGAATGCGTTAAAACAAGCAAAGCAATTTGATATTGCCAATATCATTCCACAATACGAAGCCTTATATCGTCAATATTGCAGAACCGGAGATTGCTAAAAACATATTATCACCACGGCCATTAACAAATGTGCCAATTAGTGACTAATTGCTTCGTTAATACTTTTTATTATTTTCTCAATGGCAATAATGAGTTCGTCAATGGTTATGCTTAATGGTGGTGCAATGCGAATACGGTCTTCTGCAAACAAGAACCAATCCGTTATAATACCATTTGCAATACAAGCAGCTGCAATTTTTTTAGTAAGCGTTGCAGATTCAAATTGCAATGACATCCATAATCCTGCATGATTGCGATGTAAAATGGCAGGATGATGTAAATGTGTAATTAAATAATTTTCTTTTTCCTTCACTGCCTCTATCCATCCACTATCTTGCAAAATGGTAAGTGCGGCATTGCCTGCTGCGCAGGAAACTGGATTCCCACCAAATGTAGTAATATGGCCAAGTACAGGGTGCTGGGTTAATGCAGTCATCATTTTAGTATCTGCAATAAAAGCACCTAAAGGCAGTCCACCTCCCAATGCTTTACCTACCAATAATACATCGGGCACAAAACCATATTGTTCAAATGCAAATAAGGTTCCAGTGCGTCCAAACCCTGACTGAATTTCATCCACTATTAATAAAGCACAAAGGGATTCACATTTATTTTTTAAAGCAAGCACCCATTCTTTATTAGCGGGCGTAATGCCTGTTTCTGCTTGCACTAATTCTACCATCACACAGGCCACGGTTGCATCTATTAATTCAATATCCTCAAAATTATTGTAACGCAAATGCAAAATATCCGGCAACAATGGCCTAAATGCATTTCTAAAATATTCATCTCCCATTACACTTAAGGCACCTTGTGTGCTGCCATGATAGGCACCTTCAAAGGCTACAATTTTGGTACGACCTGTTACACGCTTAGCCAATTTCATGGCACCTTCTGTAGCTTCTGCACCACTATTGGTGAAATAAACAGATTGTAAATTTTCGGGTAATAAACTAGTAAGCGCTTTTGCATACTGCACTTGTGGTGCTTGCACAAATTCACCATACACTATTACATGCATGTATTTTTCTACCTGTTCTTGGATGGCTTTAATTACGGCTGGATGACTATGGCCAATATTACATACACTAAACCCGGCAATCATATCTATAAATGCCTTGCCTTCGGTGTCATGAATGTACACACCATTTGCAGAAGCCACTTCAATGCCTATAGGCTTGTCAGAGGTTTGCGCTAAATGCTGAAAAAAAAGTTGTCTATTGGTTATTCTTGACATTACTAGTAAATTGCATTACAAAAGTCGCATTTTTATGGCAACCATACTAGCAGTTCAAGGGAAAGATCCACAATTTGGTGAAAATTGTTTTGTAGCGCCCAATGCTACAATTGTAGGAGACGTGGTAATGGGTAATGAATGTTCAGTTTGGTTTAATGCCGTGATAAGAGGCGATGTGCATTATATAAAGATGGGGCATAAAGTAAATGTACAAGATGGCGCTATTATTCACTGCACTTATTTAAAACATCCTACTAATATTGGGAATAACGTTTCTATTGGCCATAACGCAATGGTGCACGGCTGTACTATTCATGACAATGTATTAATTGGCATGGGCAGTATTGTAATGGATGGCTGTATAGTACATTCAAACGCAATCATAGCAGCAGGTGCAGTAGTTTTAGAGGGTACAATTGTTGAAGCTGGATGTATTTATGCAGGTGTGCCCGCTAAAAAAGTAAAAACTGTAAGTCAAGAATTAATTCATGGAGAGATTGATCGCATCTCTAACAACTATGTAAAATATGCTTCTTGGTTTAGCGAAAGCAATGATGTTCCAAATAAAAAGTAGCGTTATTGACCTATGCAAGAAAAAGCCATCAATAAATTTCCTACATGATTTGGGTTTAGTATTTATAGGTCTCTATTCCATGCCATAAATCCACATAGCTAAAAAAGCGGGCTTCTGTTATTAAACCCTTCTCCACAGCAGCTTTCACAGCACAACCGGGCTCATTAATATGTTGGCAATTGTTAAACTGACAGCCACTCATTCGCTCTCGCATTTCTGGAAAGTATTGTGCTAATTCCTCTTTCTCTAAATTAACCAACCCCAATTCACGCATTCCTGGTGTATCAATTACCGAACCCCCAGTTGGCAAATCATACATTTGCGCAAATGTAGTAGTATGCATTCCTTTGCCACTCCACTCACTTACCTCCTGCGTACTAATGGCTAAATCAGGAAACAAATAATTAATAAAAGAGGATTTTCCTACCCCACTATGTCCACTCACTAAAGTAGTTTTATTGACAAGCAATTCTTTAATTGGAGCTAAGCCTTGCTCTTTTTCAATACTTATTAAAAACACTTTATAACCAATGGCCTCATACATTTCTTTCATCATCTCATAAATAGCCATTTCTTTTGCTCCATAAATGTCTGACTTATTAAAAACAATAATAGCTGGAATATGAAAAGCCTCGCAGGAAATTAAAAATCGATCAATAAAACCCTGAGAAGTTTTGGGGGCTTTAAGCGTAGCCAATAAAATAGACTGATCCAAATTGGAGGCAATTATATGTTGCTGCCTTTTGTTATGCGGGGACTGTCTGGCTACATAATTATCTCGGTCTAATATGTCTGAAATCATTAAGGTGGGTTGATCCATTTCTGTTTCACATTGCACCCAATCACCTACAGCAATAGGGTTGGTAGAAGTACGATTGTCCAATTTTATCACGCCCTTTATACGTGCTTGATAAAATTGGCCCTCCTCGGTTTTTACCGAATACCAACTACCTGTAGATTTATAAACCCTAGCTTTCATGAGCTACGAAGATAACCCACAAATTCAATATCTTTGTGGTATGAGTCAATACGCGCACGATAAAATTGTCCCTTTTTCAGAAAGTGATGCCAATAAGAAAGAACAGGTAGCGACAATGTTTAATTCCATAGCTAAAAGATACGATTTCTTAAATCGATTTTTAAGCTTAGGCATTGACCAGGGTTGGAGAAAAAAGGCCATTTCAAAATTTGGGGATAAACCAATGCATCATTTATTGGATATTGCCACTGGCACGGCCGATATGGCTTTAATGGCCTATAAAAGAATTCATCCAGAAAAAATTACTGGTATGGATATTTCAGAGGGCATGATGCAGTATGGCAGGATTAAAATTGCAGACAAAGGGCTAAGCCATAAAATTGAGTTGGTATTAGGTGATAGTACAGAAATCCCTTTTGGTGATCATTTATTTGATGGCGCAATGGTCGCATTTGGTGTGCGTAATTTTGCAGATTTAGAAAAAGGATTGAAAGAGATTTATAGAGTATTGCAACCTGGAAGCAAATTGGTGATTCTTGAATTTTCACAACCTACAAGCAAATGGTTTAAACCTATTTATAATTTCTACATGAAATGGATTACACCTACAATTGGCAAAATCTTTTCAGGGAATAAAGCTGCCTACGCCTATCTTAACGAAAGTGTAATTGCTTTCCCAGAGGGAATTGCTTTTTTAAACATATTTGAAAAAGCTGGATTTAAACAAGTATCACAACAAAAATTAAGCCTAGGCATATGCAGTATTTATTGCGGAAGCAAATAACCATATTGGTTGTATTTATTGGTATAAGTTTAAATGCATTATCACAATCAGATGAAGTATTTCAACCCAATCATGACGAACTCCCCTACTACCTAGGCATGAGTGTTGGGATGAGCAATAGCTACCTTTCATTTAAAAGAGGTCCCAACTTTCTAGTACCAAGTACTGGAGCAGTTCAAACCATCCAACCACTACAAACTGGTTACTTAAATCTGGGTTTAACAGGCACTTTAAGACTTACAAATCACTTTTTACTAAGAACCAATCCTACTTTATTAATTTCAGGAAGTAGAAACGTTTTTACGTATACAACATATGGAAGTGGTTCATCTAGTAGTCAAACCTATACCATTCCTTCTGTGATTGTAGACCTTCCAATAGGGCTTAAAATTCAGTCCGATAGATATAATGCATTTAGAAACCCCGACATAATGCGTCATTATTTGTTGACAGGTATAAAATTTGGATTTGATTTAGGTTCAGAAAAATCAGCTACATTAAATACCAATCAAAATTATCCAAATGTGATTAAGGGAACAGATATGGCACTTGAGCTAGGGCTTGGATTGAGTTTCTTCTTACGTTATGCAACTATTTCACCTGAAGTGAAATTTAGTTATGGGCTAAGAGATTTAAGGAAAATAAGTGATCCAAAATATCCATTGGTGAACAGCTTAGATAAAATCACATCTAATTTTGTTTACTTCACAATACATATTGAAAACTAATATTATGTCAAACTATCTAATTAAAAACACAGCAATCGTCAATGAAGGGAAAACAATTAATGCCGATGTTTTAATTAAAAATGGTAGGATTGAAAAAATTGCAAATAATATTGGCACTCGTGAAAAAGTGGAAGAAATTAATGGGGAAGATCAATTTTTATTACCTGGTGCTATTGATGATCAAGTGCATTTTAGAGAACCAGGTTTAACACATAAAGCTAATATTTATACAGAAGCAAAAGCAGCTGTAGCGGGAGGTGTGACTAGTTTTATGGAAATGCCCAATACCAACCCGCCTACTTTTACACAGGAACTATTGGAAGCTAAATATGCCATTGGCGCAACAACTTCATTGGCTAACTACTCCTTCTTTATGGGCACATCTCAAGAAAATATAGAGGAGGTTTTAAAAACCAATGCTAAAAAGAATGAAGTGTGTGGTATTAAAATATTTATGGGCTCATCTACAGGAAATTTGCTTGTTGACAACCCTTTGATTTTAGAAAACATTTTTAGCCAATCAGAACTACTTATTGCTACACATTGCGAGGAAGAAAGTATTATCAAGAAAAACAAAGCTGCTTTGGAAGCTGTTAAAGCGCATTTAGAGCCCGCTGACCATCCAGTAATTAGAAATGAAGAAGCCTGTTTTGAGTCTTCATGGAAAGCAATTCAATTGGCACAAAAATTTGATACCCGATTGCATATTCTACATATAAGTACAGCTAAGGAATTACAGTTATTTTCCAACCTGCGTCCATTAGCCCAGAAACGCATTACTGCCGAAGTTTGTGTACATCATTTACATTTTACAGCAAATGATTATGCAACACTGGGCAATTTAATAAAATGTAACCCTGCTATCAAAGCCCCTGAAAATAAAAAAGCTTTATGGGAAGGCTTATTAGATGACAGATTAGATATTATCGCTACAGACCATGCGCCTCATACCTGGGAAGAGAAACAAGAAGACTATCTACATGCCCATGCAGGCCTTCCCTTGGTTCAACATTCATTGATGTTAATGTTAAAGTACGTTAAGGAAGGAAAAATTAGCATGGAAAAAGTAGTAGAAAAAATGAGTCATGCTGTTGCAACTTGTTTTCAAATTAAAGAACGTGGATTCATAAGAGAAGGCTACCACGCCGATTTAGTATTAGTAAAAGAATCTCCGTATACCATCACAAAAGAGAATATTTTATACAAATGTGGTTGGAGCCCATTAGTGGGAACCACCTTCCCTTACCAAGTAAATAGTACTTTCGTAAATGGACATCTAGCTTATCATTTAGGCCAGTTTAATGAATCACAAAAAGGTGCGAGACTTGGCTTTAATAGAGGGTAATTTTATTTAAATATATTTGGATATGCAAGTTGACAAAATTACCCTTCAAGATATTGGCCTTTTTGATAGCGAGGAACATAAGGGACTTGCCAGTCATTTAAATTTTTGCAAATCCAATGGCGGTAAAGCTCAATTAGATAAATATTTACACCAACCTTTAGGAAGTTTAAAACAAATTGAGGAAAGGCAACTAGCATTAAATTCATTCATAAAACATTTAGATAAAGTTGATGCCATGAAAATCACCAATGGCACAAGCTTGGTCATTGAAAAGTTTTTTGAAACGGCATTAAAAACGATACCTGTTCAAATTAGTTTGTCAGGTGCTTATTGGTATCAATTTTGGAATAAAGCCGACTACTCTCTTATTAAATATTCTGTTGAGCATCTAGTTTTATTTATCCGAAATATGATGGATTGGGTAGCATTATTTGAACAAGAGCAAAATAATACTGTTATTGAGCAACTGCTCCAAGACATAAAAAAAATTACTGAGCATCCCTCACTAAGTAATTTGAAGAACAAACATAGCATCAGTAGCCCCCAGGAAATTCTTAGCCTTGGGTATTTTTTTATGTATTCCTATAAAACCAATACCAAGGCCTTGTTAAATTCTTATTATGACTTAGATGCCTTATTTAGTATGGCAAAGGCCAAAACTGTTTACCATTTTGAATTTCCTAATTGGATAGATGCGGAATCACCCTATTTGGAAGTAGAAGATGCAACCCACCCTTTAGTGAATGACGCGGTTAGTAATTCGCTACAACTTAATCCCAATTCAAACTTCTTGTTTTTAACAGGTGCAAATATGGCGGGTAAAAGCACTTTCATAAAGACCATTGGGATTGTTGTTTATCTATCTCATATTGGAATGGGCGCTCCTGCAAAAAAAGTAAAACTTACTGTAATGGATGGACTTATTACGAATTTGAATATTGCAGACAATGTTTTGAAAGGAGAAAGCTATTTTTACAATGAGGTACAAAGAATAAAAAACACAGTACTCAAAATTAATGACGGCAAAAAAAACTGTGTACTCATAGACGAACTTTTTAAAGGCACTAATATTTTAGATGCAATGAAATGTAGCATCAAAGTCATTGAAGGGTTACAAAAATTAAGAAGCAGTGTATATATTCTGTCAACACATTTGTACGAAATAAGCGAGCAACTTGTACAATACAAGAATATTCAGTTCAGCTATTTTGAAACCCAAATAAAAGACCAAGAATTACATTTTCAATATCGCCTTAAACCTGGCGTCAGTCAGGATAGAATTGGATACCTGATCCTAGAAAGAGAAGGTGTAGTTGACCTACTAGATAAGCTTTAAGCAGTAATTTTAGGATACTGAATCAAGGTATTTTTACGCTCATTTTTTATATTGACAATGCCTAAATTTTAGGCAAAAATAATGCTCGTTAAAATTAAAGGGAGTGCCTTAATGGGTATAAAGGCAATAACCATTACAATTGAGATTAATGTAAGTATGGGTCAGGGATATAGCATCGTTGGCCTACCGGATAGCTCGGTAAAGGAAAGCTTAGACAGAACTGAAAGTGCCATCAAAGCCAACGGGTATCATATGCCAAGGACCAAGGTATTGGTTAATTTATCGCCTGCCGATCTTAAAAAAACAGGCGCTGCATTTGATCTACCTATTGCAATTGGTTTAATTGCCGCTTCTGAACAACTCAATTCATTTATCCCCCTAGACCAATTCTTGATTATGGGAGAATTAGGACTAGATGGATTGCTATACCCAGTTAAAGGGGCACTGGCAATGGCCATTCAAGCAAAGCAAGAAGGACTGCTTGGTATTATTTTACCTATGGAAAATGTACAAGAAGCAAAAATGATTGAAGGACTCGCTGTCTTTGGGTTTAACCAACTTAGCGAGGTTGTACATTTTTTAAAAGAAGGTAGCACCTATGAAGTGCGTCCCCTTTTAAAAGCTGATTATAGTGCTACCATTATAGCACAAAAACCACTACCTAAATTTGAAGACATTAAGGGTCAATTACATTGCAAAAGGGCATTAGAAATTGCAAGTGCTGGTGGCCATAATTTAATGATGATTGGTCCACCTGGAGCAGGAAAAACCATGCTGGCAAAGAGTATTGTATCTATCTTACCTCCACTTAGTAAAACGGAAGCACTTGAAACTACTCAAATTTATAGCGCGACGAATAAAGGAGTCATAATTGATAAATTACTTGTTGAGCGCCCATTTCGTCAACCACACCATACTATTTCAAATATTGCTATGATTGGAGGAGGCAGTAGTCCACAGCCAGGAGAAATTTCAATGGCACATAATGGTGTTTTATTTTTAGATGAACTTCCCGAATTTAATAGGAATGTAATTGAGGTGTTAAGACAACCAATGGAAGAAGGTATGGTGCATATTGCAAGGGCAAAAATGAGTGTAGCTTACCCAGCAAGGTTTATGCTTTTAGCTGCCATGAATCCTTGCCCTTGTGGGTTTTACAATCATCCATCCAAAGAATGTTTATGTACATCAACCGCCATTCAGAGGTATCTAAATAAGATATCTGGTCCATTATTAGATAGAATTGATTTGCATGTAGAAGTTACCCCAATTGGGTTCTCTGAACTTCAAAAAGCAAATACAGTAAGCAGTTCAGCAGAAATTGCATTAAACGTAAAGCGTGCAAGATTGATACAAGCTGAAAGGTTCAAAATGACTGAATCTACTTTCGCCAATGCGGAAATGAACGGTAAGCAGTTATTACAATATTGCAATCTTAATAAGGAGTCCAGTATACTACTCCATAAAGCTATGGATCAATTTCAATTAAGTGCGAGAGCCCATGACCGCATTATAAAAGTTGCACGTACTATTGCAGATTTGTCAAATTCAGAAAATATACAACCAGTACATATTAGCGAAGCTATCCAATATAGAAACCTAGATCGTTCTAACTGGGGCAAATTAAAGGACTAATATTGATTCGTTTTTAGCATCACTAATGTACAAGCTTCAATAGTTTGGATCCCTTTTTCGTTTGCTAAAGCCTGTAAATCAGGGTTTTCCGTCCCTGGATTAAAAATGATACGCCTTGGTGCTAAGTTTAATATAGCATCATAATATTCAACCTGACCTGCAGGTCCCAGATACAAAGTAACCGTATCAATTGAATCGTTCTTTGGCCATTCATTTTTGATAGAGATCTCGTTTATTTGACCCTTCTTAATTCCAAATGGATATACTTCATATCCTTTTTCATTCAACAGAGTGGTTGCTAAAAAACTATACCTTTCAGGATTTGGAGAAGCTCCTAAAACTAGTGTAATTGGCTTTTTCATAACACAAAACTATTACTAAAAATATAAACTGTTTTTATTTTGTGTCAACAAAACAATGTAATTTTATAAAAATATACTTACTAACTAAATTAAAATAACATCCATGGCAAAGTCAAGCAAGAAAAAAGCAGCTCCTAAAAAAGCAGTTGCTAAAAAAGCTACAAAGAAAGTTGTTAAAAAAGCAGCTGTAAAAAAGGCAGCTCCTAAAAAAGCAGCAAAAAAAGTAACTAAAAAAGTGGTAGCTAAAAAACCTGCAGCTAAGAAAGCAGTTGCTAAAAAAGCAACAAAGAAAGTTGTTAAAAAAGCAGCTGTAAAAAAAGTAGCTCCTAAAAAAGCAGCAAAAAAAGTAACTAAAAAAGTGGTAGCTAAAAAACCTGCAGCTAAGAAAGCAGTTGCAAAAAAAGCAACACCTGCTAAAAAAGCAGTTGTGAAAAAAGCTGCAAAACCAGTTGCTAAAAAAGTGGTTGTAAAAAAACCTACAGCAAAAAAGAAAGTAACTAAAAAAGTAGTAGCTGCTCCAGCACCTGCACCAGTTGCAGTGGTAGCTGAGCCTCAAACGCTTTTCACTGAGCCAACTACAGATACAAACCCAACAGCTTAATTAAAGCACTTATCATAAAATCCCGCCTAAATGAGCGGGATTTTTTATTTTATACTAAATCCAAAAAAGTATGCAAAAAATATTACTAGCTATACTGCTATTCCCAGTTTCCTTAATTGCACAATCAAATAATATTACTGAGAAGACAAAAAACATGGAATATCATAAAGGATATTTTAATTATTGGTGGGATGCCACACAGGGAAAAATATGGATAGCTATTGATAAATTTGATACACCCTTTTTATATGTAAACTCTTTACCAGCGGGCCTAGGATCAAATGACATTGGATTAGACAGAGGACAAATTGGTGCTTCAAGAATTGTTTATTTTCAAAAGGTAGGTAAGAAAATACTACTGACTCAGCCAAATTATAATTTTAGAGCTGTAACGAATGATCCAAGAGAACAAAAAGCAGTTAATGAATCATTTGCTCAATCTATACTTTTTAGTTTCAATGCAGAGGTGGAGGCAGAAGAGATTGTCGGGGACCGTTCAACTAAAACCGTACTAATTGATGCTACCCCCTTTTTATTAAGAGACGCACATGGTGTAGCCGACAGAATTAGAAAAATGAAACAAGGCACTTATAATTTAAATGAAGGCCGTTCTGCTATTTATATTGCTAATACAAAAAACTTTCCTAAGAATACGGAGATGGAAGCTACCCTTACTTTTGTAGGTGGTGCAGATGCCGGAAAATTTGTAACATCAGTTACACCATCGGCCGAAGCCATTACAGTTCGAATGCATCATAGTTTTGTAGCATTACCAGACAATAATTTTCATGCAAGAAATTATGATGTGCGTAGTGGTTACTTTGGAACAACCTATTATGATTACGGAAGCGATATAAGTGAGCCAATTGAAAAAATGGTAATTGATCGTCATAGGTTACAAAAGAAAGATCCAACGGCAGCTATGAGTGAACCAATTGAACCGATTGTTTATTATTTAGATAACGGCACGCCCGAGCCTATTCGCTCAGCCTTATTAGAAGGTGCAAGTTGGTGGAATCAAGCATTTGAAGCCGCTGGTTATAAGAATGCTTTTCAGGTAAAAATATTACCTGACAGTGCAGACCCAATGGATATTCGTTACAATATGATTAATTGGGTACACCGTTCCACAAGAGGTTGGAGTTATGGAATGAGCATTACCGATCCAAGAACGGGAGAAATTATAAAAGGCCAAGTAACATTAGGTTCCCTTAGAGTAAGACAGGATTATTTAATTTTTACTGCACTACTGTCCCCTTATATTAATGGCAAACCAGTTACCAATAAAATGCGCGTAGCAGCTTTACAAAGACTAAGACAGTTAGCAGCTCATGAAGTAGGGCACACACTAGGCTTACAACATAATTATGCTTCTAGTTTTAATGACCGAGCTTCCGTAATGGACTACCCGCATCCTAATATTTTTGTAAATGAAAAAGGGGAAATTGATTTTTCAAAAGTATATACCAATGAAATAGGTACTTGGGACAAACGTGCTATAATGTATGGATACCAAGACTTTCCAAAGAGTATAGATGAAAATATTGCACTCAATAAACTATTAGAAGAAAACTCTAAAAATGGATTATTATTTATTGCTGATGCCGATGCACGAGCTGCAAGTGGATTTCATCCTTATGCACATTTATGGGATAATCAAGGGGATGCAGTAGCAGGATTGCAACAAACTTTATTGGTACGCAAAAAAGCCATTGCACAATTTGGTGAAGAAGCTATTCAAAATGGAACACCATTAACAAAATTGGAAGACGTTTTAGTTCCATTGTATAATTACCATCGCTACCAATTAGAAGCAGTTACCAAATTAATTGGAGGCATTAACTACAACTATAGCGTTAGAGGTGATCAAAATCAAATTAAACCCTCTATCCTCTCCAATACTATTCAACAAAAAGCATTGGATGCAGCAGTAAATTGTTTATCAGCTAGTACACTTAGTATTCCAGAAAGAATACTCGAATTGATTCCTCCACGTCCGCCCATGTACTATGGCGTAGGCGAACTATTTGATAAAAGAACAGGTATGAGCTTTGATGCACTTGGCGCAGCCGAGGCTTTAGCTGATTTTGAATTAGGATTTTTATTTAATGTAGAAAGAGCCAACCGTTTAGTACAAAATAAAGCTAGGGCCAACACCATTGGATTTGACAATGTAGTGGATGCAGTTTTGAAAAATACTTGGTATGCAAAAACACCAGCTGGGTTAGAAGGATCTATCCATTTACAAACTCAACAACAGGTACTTACCTGGCTACTAGGCGTACATCAAAGTGCAGATGCTAATTTTGAAGTAAGAAGTATTTGTAATGATAGACTTCAACAATTAAAAACAAAACTTGAAAGCTTACGCAAAACAGATATAGCACATAAAGCACAATATGAATTTGCAATTGAAAGAATCAAAAATCCTGGTACTATCACTTTACCTAAACCAGTAGTGATTGCTCCTGGAGCGCCAATTGGATGCGATACCGATTTGTAATTTTATAGGTCAACATTCGTCTCGCTCTGCGCGTTGCTTGAAAGCTAGACTCAAATTAATTTATAAAATTAACGCACTAACACAAAAAAAGCCCCGATAAATTCGGGGCTTTTTAGTATGCTTAAATTTTTATGAGGATTAACCTGAATGACTATGCTAACATTCTCAAAGGCTCTTCCAATAAACTTTTTAAAGTTTGTAGGAATGCCGCTCCTGTTGCGCCATCCACAACGCGGTGGTCACAACTTAAAGTTACATTCATAACATTACCTGGAACAATTTGTCCACCTTTCACTACAGGCTCTTGTGCAATGCCACCTACCGCTAATATACACGCATCTGGAGGATTGATAATTGCGGTGAATTGATCAATACCAAACATACCTAAGTTAGAAATAGTGAATGTACTTCCCTCCCAATCGGCTGGTTGTAATTTTTTATCTTTTGCTTTTTTAGCAAACTCTTTTACGGTACCGCTAATTTGAGATAAGCTTAATCCATCTGCAAAACGCAATACAGGAACTAATAAACCTTCGTCTACTGCCACTGCTATACCAATATTTACATGATGATTTTCACGAATAAAATCTCCCATCCAACTACTATTTACTTTTGGATGTTGTTTTAATGATAATGCAGTTGCTTTCACAATCATATCGTTAAAACTAATCTTAGTAGTTGTTGCATTTTCATTTAATAAAGTACGTGCTTTAATAGCAGCGTCCATATTAATTTTCATTGTCAAGTAAAAATGCGGTGCAGTAAATAAGCTCTCGCTTAAACGCTTAGCAATTACTTTACGCATTTGTGAAACTGGTGTATCTACAAAGCTTACAGTACCAGATGGTGTGAATGCCGATGCAGCAGATGCGGTCGCACTTGCAGTAGGCGCATTTACTTTCCCCGCTCCATCATTTGCTTTCGCAAATTCTTCCAAATCTACTCTTGTGATTCTTCCGTTTTCGCCTGTGCCTTTCACATATTTTAAATCAATCCCTTTTTCTTGTGCAATTTTCTTTGCTAAAGGAGAAGCAAAAATGCGTCCTTCATTTACTACCTGAGCTGATGATGCTGGCGCAGCTGTTGGAGTCGCAACTGGAGCTGGTGCAGTTGTTGTTACAGGAGCTGCAACAGGGGCAGCAGCTGGTGCGGAAGCTCCATTTTTCAATCCTTTCACAATTGCATCAATATCCATTCCTGGTTGACCTATAATGCACAATAAATCATTCACTAAAATTTTCTCTCCTGCTTGTGCACCCTGATACAATAAAATACCATCCTTATAAGATTCTAATTCCATAGTAGCTTTATCGGTTTCGATATCAGCTAACACTTCACCTTTCTTTACCGCATCTCCTACTTTCTTTTGCCAGCCTGCAATTACGCCTTCTGTCATGGTATCACTTAAACGAGGCATTAAAACTACTTCCTCCATTTTAGTATAATCTACTCCACTAGCAGAAGGAGCCGCTGCTTGAACTGGTGCAGCTGTAGGGGCAGCAGGAGTTTTTCCGCTTTCATCAGCTGCTTTCGTAGTTTCTGGAGCCACATTTGCACCACTAATTAAAGCACTTATATCTTCTCCTTCCTTACCAAATATAGCAAGCAAGTCATTTACTTGTAATTTACCACCACGAGGTGTTCCAATATGTAAAAGGACTCCATCCTGATAACTTTCTAATTCCATTGTGGCTTTATCCGTTTCTATTTCGGCTAATAAATCGCCTTTTTTAACGGTATCTCCCACTTTCTTATGCCATGCAGCAATGACACCTTCGGTCATTGTATCGCTCAAGCGAGGCATTAATATAACTTCTGCCATAGGTAAAAGGCTATTTTGTAATTGAGCCGTGAAAATACATTAAAATTGGTTTTTTTCCCACCCATCATGCCAATTTTTGAGCAAAATGGGGGTAAAAACAAGCCTATTTCCGTAAAACGATGAAACCAGCGACTTTTATTGACCTTGTGCTAAGCTATAGGCTTTTTTATCTGCCCACATATTTAAGATTTCAAGAGAACAAATCTTAAAATCCTTAGACAAAGCACCATAAAGCTGCACAACATCATCCTGAGACAATGGCGTTTCATTTACGGTCTCAAATCGACAATAATATTGATTCACTAAATTGGTAAAAATGGAACCTGAAGGCCAAACCTGTGTTCCTCTATTTGTAATGGTTACTAATTTAAGCGTATCAGAAGTATGTGAACTACATTTATCTGCAATTAATTGTGGTTGCTCATTGCTCTCAATAAAAAAGTCAACACCCACTACTTTATGTTGGTCATGCAAATCACTTTGCAACATTGGGTTATGCTCCAATTTAAAATCGGTTGGCGTTACATAAAAATTAGGTAGTACTGGTTTTGGATTATGCTTAGGTTGCTTTCCAAAATTATCAATAATTGCTTGTGCAAAAACTGTTGTATTCACAGAAGGAATTGACTTATCTCCAAAGTCGCCAGTGTGTATTCCAGATTCCAATGTATACAATAAAGCATTTTCAATCATGATAGCTTGCTCCATTAATCCTAAATGACGCAACATGCTTAATCCACTTAACAACAATGAAGTAGGATTAGCAATATTTTTACCTGCAATATCTGGAGCTGTTCCATGTACTGCTTCAAAAATGGAAATATGATCACCAATATTTGCAGAAGGTGCAAAACCAAGTCCACCCACTAATCCAGCACACAAATCACTTACAATATCACCTTGCAAATTGGTTAAAACTATTACATCAAATAAGTCTGGACGACTTACTAATTTCATACATAAATCATCTACAATAACATCATCGGCTTTTAATGTTGGGTATTCCTTTGCTACTTCCTTAAACACTTCTAAAAACAAACCATCAGTTAATTTCATGATGTTTGCCTTGTGTCCACAAGTAATTCTTTTAGCTCCTTTCTTCTTAGCCATTTCAAAAGCATAACGAATTACTTGCTCACTACCAGGACGTGTAATAAATCTTCTTCCTAATGCAACATCCTGCGTAAGCATATGCTCAATACCCCCATAAGTATCTTCAATATTTTCTCTTACTATCGTTAAATCTATGGGAATACCTGCCTTACTAAACACAGTATCTACTCCACTTAATGTTTGAAAATGTCTATCGTTTGCGTATGTGTTCCAAGTTTTTCTAGCCGTTACATTCACACTTTTTACACCCTTGCCTTTTGGGGTTTCCATTGGTCCTTTAAAAAGGATGCCTAATGCTTCAATGGTTGCTTTTGCCTCTGGTGTCATACCATTACTAAAGCCTTTGTCAAAAACCCATTTTCCCATATCCACAAATTGATATTCCAGTGGCACTTTTGCCGTATTAAAAACATGAATCACGGCCTCCATTATCTCTGGACCAATTCCATCACCTTTTGCTACTGCGATCTTCATTTTGTGTCAATTTTGGGTAATAAATAATTTAAATATCTACGTTACGCATACGTTGCCGCAAAGGTACAGCACTTATAGGGTCTTAATAAAAAAATAGGGGCTTTTTTTACTCCACTCGTGTAAATTTTTGGTACTTTTATGCCGCAGTATTCCCTGCAGTTTACCAATTGACTAGCCAATTATGGTTTCTAAAATTTCGGAAGGCATCGAAGTAAGTATTGAAACTTTTTATCAAAAGGACTACAGTAATCCTTTGCAAAGCGAGTATATGTTTGCTTATCGAATCACTATAGAGAATCACAATGCCTTTCCAGTTAAATTGCTAAGACGCTATTGGGAAGTATTTGATAGCAATACAGAACAAAGAATTGTAGAAGGAGAAGGCGTTGTAGGCGTTCAACCACTTATCATGCCCGGTAAAAATTACCAATACGTGAGTGGCTGTCACTTAAAGAGCGAATTAGGCAAGATGCAGGGTTATTATACAATGGAAAACGTGGAAAACAAGGATTCCATACATGTAAATATTCCAGCTTTCAAATTAGTTGCTCCCGTAAAGCTGAATTAGTCCGCTTTTAAATCAAACATTCATTTAAGGAGCATATTTTGCTGCCATAAATATTTTATCCGCAGGTGTAGTAAGTAATGTTGCTAGGGAAACGGATTTTTGTTCTTTTTGCTGCATCCAAGCCAACACAATTTTATAGCCAATATATTTACCAACATTACCAGGAATAGCTTCTCCAAAAATGTCACTGTAAACACCTTCTTGCATCATAGAGCGAATATCAGCAGGATTTGTAGAATAAGTTAGCTTACTGTGTAATACGTATTCCCATATTTTGGCTTCATCCTGTTCTACACTTTTAATTTGCATTTGGGTATATCCCCATCTAATTGAATCGGGGGTGTTAGGCAAGCACTTATTTATTACATATTGCCTTTTCCCGGCCTCAATCATTTGTGTAATCAAGTTCTCTGCAATGGTTTTTTCAGGAACTATATCGTTTAAAATATTTTGCACACTGTTTACTGCAATATAGTTGGGTGTAAACCTACGACTTACATATGTTGGGTAAATTGTTTGAATACGTTCAGAAAAATACCACTGTGAATTTTCACCAAGATACATTTGCAAACCCAATGCCAGCGCATCATTGGTAAGAATATTACCAAACGACTCCAATGGACCAATAAACAAAACTATTTGTTTAGGCAAGGCATATTGGGGGAAAAAATAATGTACATGTTTAAGGGCATCCTCCACGTTAGCTTGTTCATTTTTAAGTGGATTTACTTTTTTTGCTTCTTGATAAATTGGCATGTATGCTTTGTAAAAAGCTTTTATACTCATTGTGTCTTTTAATGGGTTTGCCATTAAAATTTTGGCAAAAAAATCATTTCCAAAATTGGGGTACTTGGCTAATAAACTTGCCACAGAATTGGCAGTATGTATTGTGTCCATTGCAAAAAAAGCACTGTCAAAACGCAATACTTGAACACTATATTTTGGAGCCGTACTAGCTGGGTCATGCTGCGTTGGTTGGCAACCCAACAGAAATAAAATAAATGGAATAAAAATTAATTGTATTCTATACATACGTGAAAATACAAAAAAAGCAAGTTTATTTCTGTTAAAAACCGACCTTTGACAAATGAAGATTTGCATAGCACAACAGAATTATCATATTGGCAACTTTGAGCAGAACACCCAAAAAATGTTATGCGCCATTGAAGAAGCCAAGCATCAGGGAGCTGATATTATTTTATTTAGCGAAATGAGCGTATGTGGTTATCCCGCAAGAGACTTTGTGGAGTTTAATGATTTTATCAATCAATGCTATCACAGCATTGATACAATTAGGGCGGCTGCAGATACCATTGGCGTTTTAATTGGAAGCCCTGCGCGCAATCCCAATCAAAAAGGAAAGGACTTATACAACGCCGCCTTCTTTTTATATGAACAAAAAATTGTCGCAGAAATTCATAAAACACTTTTACCAACCTACGACGTGTTTGATGAAAATAGATATTTTGAACCAGCAGATGATTGGAAAGTAGTTCCATTTAAAGGAAAAAAATTAGCCATTACCATTTGTGAAGATATCTGGAACTTGGGTGACAACCCATTATACCGCATTTGCCCAATGGATAAAATGATGGATCAAAATCCAGATATTTTATTAAACCTAAGTGCATCTCCATTTGACTATACGCATGATGAGGACAGAAAAGCAACCATTAAAGCCAATGTCCTAAAATATAAAAAGCCTTTGTTTTATTGTAATGCAATAGGCAGTCAAACCGAAATTGTTTTTGATGGAAGTTCTTTAGCCTTTGATAAAGATGCCAACTTGTGCGGGGCATTGCCCATGTTTGAATCTGCCATGCAAATATTTGAATGCAATGAAGATGGAAGTATAAATGCTCCCATTTTAGAACCCGCAGATCGTGTGCCAAGCAAGGAATTAAACCCTGTGCAATTAGTACCTGAATTAAATATTGATCAGGTATATAAGGCATTGGTTTTAGGCATTAAAGATTACTTTAATAAAATGGGCTTTAAGCGCGCCATACTTGGTTCTTCGGGCGGTATTGATTCAGCAGTTACTTTAGCCATTGCTTGTGAAGCATTAGGCAAGGAAAACGTTCACGCTATTTTAATGCCATCCCCCTACTCCACAGAACATTCGGTGGATGATGCAGTACAATTAAGTAAAAACTTAGACAACCAATATGACATTATTCCTATCAAGAATGTATATGAAAGTTTTTTACAAACATTAAAACCTATTTTTAAAGATTTGCCTTTTTCATTAGCCGAAGAAAATATACAAAGCAGATCCAGAGGAAATATTTTAATGGCCATTGCTAACAAATTGGGCTATGTTTTATTAAATACATCTAACAAAAGTGAATTAGCTACTGGCTATGGCACTTTATATGGAGATATGGCGGGTGGCTTGGGTGTTTTAGGAGATTGTTATAAAATGCAGGTTTATGCATTAGCCAGATACATAAATAGAAATCAAGAAATTATTCCTCAAAATATTATTGACAAAGCACCAAGTGCAGAATTAAGACCAGACCAAAAAGACAGCGATAGCTTGCCAGCATATGATATATTGGATCAAATTTTATACCAGTATATTGAAAAACGTGCCGATCCTGCTGTAATCAAGTCATTGGGTTTTGATGCAGCATTAGTAGATCGTACTTTGAAGATGGTGAATAACAACGAATACAAGCGCAATCAATTTTGTCCAATCATTCGTATTTCACCAAAAGCATTTGGAGTAGGGCGTAGAGTGCCTATTGTAGGAAAATATTTGAGTTAAGCTTATAATCATACTAAGTGACCTATTTTAAAAGCGCCTCTACGGCGCTTTTTTATTAAATTGTGATACAACATTTTATTATGAATAAAGTAATGTCCATTTTATTATTTTTAGTTTTTACAACAAATAATATCCACGCACAGCAAAGAATATTGCCTGGTGCTTATCAAACGGCCGAGTATTTTCCTTTGTTAAAAAACAAGCGTGTAGGACTATTTACCAATCAAACTGCCATAGTTGAAAAAACACATCTTATAGATACCTTATTAAAAGCAGGTATTGAGATTAAAAAAGTTTTTACACCCGAACATGGACTTAGAGGCACTGCCGATGCTGGCGAAAAAGTGAATGATGCATTAGATGAAAAAACAGGAATACAAATTGTCTCTTTGTATGGTAAAAAGAATGCACCTGTTAAAGAAGATTTGGAAGACATTGATATTTTATTATTTGATGTACAAGATGTAGGAACAAGGTTTTATACTTATATCAATTCATTGCAATATTTTATGGAATCTGCAATGGCTAATCATAAGCCATTAATTGTTTTAGATCGCCCCAATCCAAATGGACATTATGTAGACGGCCCTATTTTAGAAACCCCCTATATTAGTGGTGTTGGGAAGCAGCCCATTCCTATTGTGTATGGTATGACGATGGGAGAATATGCCTTAATGCTTAGGGGAGAAAAATGGATGAAGATGGATAGCAGTAAACCAACTCAAAATGCAAATTGGTCATTACAAGTAATTCGCAATAAAAACTATACGCACCAATCTAGATATGTATTGCCTATTGCACCCTCTCCTAATTTACCAGACATGTCTTCTATATTATGGTATCCGACAACCTGTTTAGTAGAAGGAACAGTGATGAGCGAGGGACGTGGCACAGCACATGCATTTGCCTATATTGGACACCCAGGCATAACAAATAAGTCATTTAGTTTTACACCCAATCCAAGAACTGGCGCAATGTCTTCAAAATTATATGCTCAACAATGTTATGGGTGGGATCTTACAAAAGTCACGCCACCAAAGGACAAAATTGATTTGTCTTTACTTATTGAAATGTATAAAAGCTTCCCCAAAAAAGATAGCTTTTTCTTAGCGCCTAAATCTCAAGAACCCACTGCTTACTTTTTTAATAAGCTTGCAGGTAACGGGCATTTGATGCAACAATTAAAGGAAGGAGCCTCCGAAGCAGATATTAGAAAAAGTTGGGAGCCAGGACTTACTGCATTTAAAAATATCAGAAAGAAATATTTACTATATCAATAGTAGTAGTCGTTTTATAAAAACTAAATTTAAGACCCCGTTTATGGGGGGCTTAACCTTGTACAAGTTTTTTTATAAAAACTAAAAAATCATAAAAAGAAGAAAGAATATAAATCTTAATTTATTATAAGATTTATATTCTCTCGATAATTCCTGCAATTCCTTGGCCACCGCCTACGCAGGCGGTAACAATTCCATATTTTTTATCCAAGCGTTCTAAATCATTTAATATTTGCACAGTTAATTTTGAACCTGTACAACCCAATGGATGCCCCAATGCAATGGCACCTCCATTAATATTTACTTTATTGGTATCCAATTGTAATTCACGTATTACAGCTAAAGACTGTGATGCAAACGCTTCATTCAATTCAATCAAATCAATTTGATCCAAGTTCATTCCAGCTTGTTTTAACACTTTTGGAATGGCAGCCACAGGACCAATACCCATAATTCTGGGATGCACGCCCGCCGATGCACAATTCACCAAGCGCCCAATAGGCTTTAATCCTAGGGCATTAATCATTTTTTCACTCATCACAATTACAAAACTAGCACCATCACTTGTTTGAGAAGAATTTCCCGCTGTAACAGATCCTTTTAAAGCAAATGCAGGTTTTAATTTTGCCAACGCTTCAATGGTCGTATCGGCACGCACCCCATCATCGGTATCAACTATATATGATTTAGTAGCTTTTTTATTTTTCTCATTCACATAGGTTTCAGTGACTTCAATTGGTAATATGCCTTTTTTGAAAAATCCATTTTCAATAGCAGCTTTAGCTTTTTGATGTGAAGCCAATGCAAATGCATCTTGGTCTTCTCTACTCACATTAAATTCTTTAGCAACTGCCTCTGCTGTTAGGCCCATTGATAAATAATAATCTGGCTCTTCAACCGCAATTGAATAGGCTGGAACCGTTTTCCATCCTGCTGTAGGCACTAAACTCATTGATTCTGTTCCACCTGCTATAATACAATCGGCCATACCTGTTCTAATTTTTGCAGTAGCCATAGCAATACTTTCTAATCCACTTGCACAATACCTGTTAATGGTAATACCTGGCACTTCAATTCCTAATGCTTTGGCCGAAATCATTCTTCCAAATTGCAATCCCTGCTCAGCTTCTGGCACAGCATTACCAACAATTACATCATCAACTAATTTAGGATCCAATGCTGGCAAGCTTTTCATTAATCCCTGAATAACTTGAATTGCCAATTCATCCGAACGCATAAAACGAAAGCCACCTTTTTTACTCTTTGTCACAGCAGTTCTAAAACCTGCTACTATATAAGCTTCTTGCATACAATTAGATTTATGAGGTCCACACTCAATTTTACCCTAAATGTAGTCATTTTTATAAACAGTTGTTTATGCAACTAAATATTTCATTGTAATTTTGCAGCATGTTATATCCACTTATAAGAAATACGCTTTTTTTACTCCCTCCCGAGACTGCACATAAAGTTTCCATGCAAGGTTTACATATTGCCGCAGCCCTGCCCTTTGGTAAGCAAATCCTAGCCGGAAATTTCCAATATAAAGGGAATGATCTTTCTAAGGAATTGTTTGGCTTGCAGTTTCCCAATCCTGTAGGATTAGGTGCAGGATTTGATAAAAATGCCGAGCACTTAGACGTTTTGGAATTATTGGGATTTGGATTTGTTGAAATTGGAACAGTGACACCAAAAGCACAAGCAGGTAATCCTACACAAAGATTATTTAGATTGCCTAGTCAAAAAGCATTGATCAATAGAATGGGATTTAATAATGACGGAGTGGACCGCATTGCCAAGCGTTTATACATGAGGAAAGAAAAAACAAATTCAACTTTAATTGTTGGGGGCAATATTGGCAAAAATAAAGTCACTGAAAACAGTGACGCATGGAAAGATTATTGCATAAATTTTAAAGGCCTTGAAGAAGTAGTAGATTATTTTGTAGTCAATGTAAGCTCGCCTAATACACCAGGTCTTCGTGAATTACAAGAAAAAGAATCACTTAGAAAAATATTTAGTGAACTGCAAAATATCAATAAAAATAATAAGCCCATTTTATTAAAAATTGCACCAGATTTAGCAACAGCTGCATTAGATGATATAATTGCTTTAACACAGGAAGTAAAAATAGATGGCCTAGTATCAAGCAATACCACACTAGATCGCAGCCTACTGAATGCAGAGAATATGGAAAAAGCAAATAGTATTGGCGCTGGGGGATTAAGTGGTCAACCCATTTTAGAGAAATCAAACCAAGTACTTACCTATTTACATAATGGAATTGGCAATCGTTTACCCATTATTGCAAGTGGAGGTATTTTTAAAGGTGAGGATGCTCAAGCAAAAATGGATGCTGGCGCTAGTTTAGTACAAATATGGACAGGCTTTATTTACGAAGGACCTAGCATTGTGAAAAATATTTGCCAACATTTATCTAGCCATAATAATTAATTCAACTTTCATAATTTATCATGTTAACTATACATTCTTTTTGCTTTAATGCTTTTCAAGAAAATACTTATGTTTTATACAATGAACAAAAGGAAGCCATCATTGTAGATCCAGGTTGTTACTTAAAAAATGAGCAAGAAATATTGGTGGATTTTATAAACAAAAACGAATTGACACCTACTCTATTACTCAATACGCATTGTCATTTGGACCATGTATTTGGGAATAGTTTTGTAAGTGATAAATATGCACTCACTGCACATTTTCACGAAAATGAACAAGCTGTAATTGATCGCCTACCACAAGGTGGTGCAAGATGGGGTGTGCCATGTGAACCTTATACGGGTCCAGTAAAATATATTAACCATAATGACATTATTCATTTTGGAGCCGACCAATTTAAGGTATTACTTACACCAGGTCACTCTCCTGGCAGTGTATGCTTTTATAACGAAAAGCAAGATTTTATGATTGGAGGAGACTTAATTTTTAAAGATGGTGTGGGTAGAACCGACTTGCCAGGATCTAACCCATTGGATTTGATTGAAAGTATACGAAATCAAATATTACCGCTTCCAGATACCATGACTATCTATTCTGGACATGGACCTGCTACTACTTGGGGACGTGAAAAAAAAGCGAACCCATATATTTTACATATCCTTAATAACTAGTCAGACTACTTAAGTAAAGACCTGCAAGACTATAGTAAAAGCGACGGATTTAGTTAACAATTTGATAACGTATCTACAAATCTGACTTGTGCTTATTAAGCCTTAATTTTGGGTACGAAAAACACTATGGAAACGAACCCGATCAAAATATTAATTGCCGACGACGAGCCAGATATCATTGAAATTATCAGTTTCCATTTAACCAAAGCAGGATTTGAAGTAATCACTGCAAGAGATGGTAGTGAAGCAATAGAAAAGGCAAAACAATTTACACCCGACTGTATCATTTTGGATATAATGATGCCTAAGCGTAATGGATTTGAAGTTTGCGAATACCTAAGAAGTAATACCCAGTTTGATAAGACCCTTATTGTTCTATTAACTGCTTTAAATGATGAAGCTTCACATATTAAAGGACTTGAGTTAGGTGGGGATGATTTTGTAAACAAACCTATTAGTCCAAAAGTATTGGTAAGTAGGATTACTGCTTTATTTAGACGTATACAACCAACAGCAAGCGAAAATAAATTAATACAGGTTAGAGATTTAACTATTGATCCTACACAGTACAAGACAATCTTAAATGGTGTAACCCATGTATTAGCCAAAAAGGAATTTGAATTATTATTCTTGTTGGCTGCTCAACCTGGCCGTGTTTTTTTAAGAAATGAAATTTTATCACAGGTTTGGGGTAATGATGTAATTGTAGGTGACCGTACTATTGATGTGCATGTAAGAAAAATTAGAGTTAAGCTAGGAATTGATTGCATTACAACCGTTAAAGGCGTCGGCTATAAATTCGATTATTAGCACCTGTTGATTAGTTAGAATAAGCTAACTTCGTTAAGAGCCTTGGCTTACTGAAGGAATTATGTTCAAAGAAAAAAACCTTTCCCCTAGACAATTAGCAGCGCTTACAGCACTGTTATTATCAAGCTTAATTGCATTAAGCGTTTTTGTATTGTTTGAAGACTGGAGAATTTTACTAGCTTACTTTCTAGCTTGTTTTGCCGTTATTTATTTTTTAGTATACCAAATATTAGAGTTTTTTATTTATCGAAAAATTAAACTCATTTACAAACTCATCTCTATTACCAAGGCTAGTAAACGTGAAGAGGCTTATCAAAAATACATCTTACCCAAAAAAGGAATTGATGATGTAAGAGAAGACGTTGAGCAGTGGGCAGCAAGACAAACAGAACAAATTAAGCAGCTTCAATCTAACGAAGCTTTTAGAAAGGAGTTTCTACAAAATTTATCTCACGAAATAAAGACTCCCATTTTTGCTATTCAAGGCTATTTAGAATTAATTGCAGACGGCGCTATGGAAGATCCTGCTGTTGGTCAAAAATTTATCAATAATGCACAAGCCAATGTACAAAGACTTGTAGGTTTATTAAGTGATGTAGATATAATTACCAACTTAGAAATTAACAAAGAACCTATCATTAAGCAACCATTTATTATCCAGGATTTAATAAATGAAGCGGTGAGTAACTTAAGTGTGAGATGGTTAAAAAAGAATATACAATTTCAATTTAAAAAAGGTTGCGAACATCCAATTCATGTATTTGCAGACCGAAATAAAATTTACCAAGTACTTGTTAATCTTATTTCCAATGCTGCTAAATATGGTAAGATAGATGGTCATATTGTTGCGAGTGTTTACAAAATTGAAGACCATAAAGTTTTAATTGAAATTAGTGACGATGGTATTGGCGTTGCAGAAGAACATTTACCTCGTTTATTTGAACGTTTTTATAGAACAGATGATGCCAGAAGTAGAGATATTGGCGGTACAGGATTGGGCTTGGCCATTTGCAAGCATATTATTGAAGCACATAATGAAACTTTGCATATTCGCAGCAAACAAAATGTGGGCACAACTGTAGGTTTTACATTGGCTTCCAAAGCTTAATGCTAATTATTGCTGTTTTTTCGTTTCTTTGTATTCTAAATTTTTATAATGCAAACAATACTTGTTACTGGAGGTTGTGGATATATTGGTGCACATACCATTGTAGATTTAATTGAGCATGGCTTTGATGTAATTTCCGCCGATAATTTATCAAGAGCAAGCGATAAGTCGTTAGATGGAATCGAAAGCATTACAGGAAAAAAAATTAAAAATTACAAAGTAGATTTAACCGATAAAGTTGCTACTGAAAATATATTTAAAGAAAATCCAAGTATCATTGGTATTATTCACTTTGCAGCATTCAAAGCAGTTGGAGAGTCCGTAGATAAGCCATTGGACTATTATGAAAACAATTTATTTTCCTTAGTGCACTTATTGCAAATGGCTACAAAATACAATGCCAAGCATTTTATATTTTCTTCTTCTTGTACCGTTTATGGTAATCCAGAAAGCATTCCAGTAACCGAAGAAACGCCTTTACAAACTGCAGCATCGCCCTATGGCGCTACCAAACAAATGGGAGAAACCATTGTAAGAGACACTGCATTTACTTATCCATTATCAACTATTCTTTTAAGATATTTTAATCCTGTTGGCGCACACCCCAGTACTGCTATTGGTGAATTGCCTATTGGGCGTCCACAAAATTTAGTACCGGCCATAACGCAAACTGCCATTGGTAAATTACCTACCATGCAAGTTTACGGATCTGACTATGATACACGTGATGGCAGTTGCATAAGAGATTATATCCATGTTTGTGATATTGCACATGCACATACTTTAGCATTACAATATTCAATAAAAAACAACGCCGAAAAATCATGTGAAGTATTTAACCTGGGTACTGGCAATGGCATTACTGTTTTAGAAGCCATTAAAGCTTTTGAAAAAGTAAGTGGCGTAAAATTAAATTATGAAATTGGCCCAAGAAGAGCTGGGGATATTGTTGCCATTTATGCCAACAATGACAAAGCTGTTCAACAATTAGGCTGGACCTGTAAATACGGTTTAGAGGAGATGATGCTTACTGCATGGCAATGGGAACAAAGCTTGTCGAAATAAAAAAAGGGCTCGAAATAATCGAGCCCTTTTTTTTAAAAATACTTATTAATTTAATTTTGTACCAACATTTTCTCGGCGTTCTCTGCCATTTGTAATGCTTCAATAAATTCATCAATCTCGCCATTAATCACTGCATCCAAATTATAAGAAGTAACATTTACACGGTGGTCTGTAACACGCCCCTGTGGCCAGTTATAAGTTCTAATCTTAGCACTTCTGTCCCCGGTGCTCACCAATGTTTTACGATGTCTTGAAATTTCATCTTCTTGTTTACGTACTTGTTCTTCAAATAATTTGGTACGTAACATACCCATTGCCTTTTCACGGTTACCTAACTGAGAACGTTCTGTTTGACAAACAATTACCGTTCCTGTTGGAATATGCGTTAACATTACTTTGGTCTCTACCTTGTTTACATTTTGTCCTCCTGCACCACCACTTCGCGCTGTTTCCATTTTTACATCAGCAGGATTTAAAACAAAATCCACTTCTTCTGCTTCTGGCATTACCGCAACAGTTGCAGCCGATGTATGCACACGACCTTGTGTCTCTGTACTTGGTACACGTTGCACACGATGCACGCCACTTTCAAATTTCAAAGTGCCATATACATCTTCACCCGTCACTTCTAAAATTACTTCTTTATAACCTCCTACCGATCCTTCACTCTCACTTGCAATAGCCACTTTCCATCCTTTCTTTTGGCAATACCTTGTATACATACCTAATAAATCGCCCACAAATAAACTTGCTTCATCACCACCTGTTCCTGCTCTTAATTCAATAATGGCGTTTTTGTCGTCCTGAGGATCCTTAGGTATTAATAATTTTGTCAACTCTTTTTCTAAAGCTTCTTTTTCTTCTTCCAATGCAGGCAGTTCCATTTTTGCCAATTCACGCATGTCTGCATCATCACCATTTAAGGTCTCTTTTGCAAATTTATGCTCAGACAATACTTTCACATAGCGCTCATATGGAATTACAATTTTTTCCAATGAACGGTATTCCTTGCTCATTTTACCAAATTCCGTCTGATTATTAATGATTTCTGGATTGGTCAAAGCCACCCCTACCTGGTCAAATCTAGCTTTTATGGCTTCTAATTTATCTAACATAGTCGTTTTTCTGTGCGCAAAAATAGCTATTTTAGTTGTCAATTAAAAACAATCCCATTCTATGAAATATCTTGTTCCCCTTTTTCTAGCATTTTCAATAAACGCACAAAGCCAAGCCATTCATTTTAAATCGGTACTAGTAGACACTCATAATGATGCAGTTACAGCTTGTATTGAGAAAAAAGTGAGTTTGGATCAGGACTTGAGAGGGATTAATCATTCCGATTTAAAAAGATTCAAAGAAGGAGGAGTAGATTATCAGTTGTTTTCCATTTGGTGCGATGGAGAAAAACAACATCCTTATGCATGGGCCATAAGAGAAATGGATACCATTGATGCTGTGGCAGCAAGAAACCCCGACAAAATGGTGGTGGCTAAAACATGGAAGCAAATTGAACAAGCATTAAAAGAAGGAAAATTAGTAGCACAATATGGTGTGGAAGGTGGTCATATGATTGAAGATGACATTAATAAATTAGATACATTTTACAAAAGAGGTGTGCGCTATATGACCCTTACTTGGAATAATTCACCAAGTTGGGCTAGTTCACATGCCGACGAGAAAGATCCAAAATATACAGGTCATAAAGGATTGACTCCTTTTGGAAAAGAAGTGATTGCACGCATGAATAAACTGGGTATTATAGTTGACATTTCTCATGTAGGAGAAGCCACTTTCTGGGATGCCATTCACACTACAACAAAACCTGTTATTGCATCACATAGTGACGCTTATGCTATTAATCCTGTTTCTAGAAATCTAAAAGATGATCAAATAAAAGCAGTTGGCAAAAACGGTGGTGTGATTAGTTTGAACTTTTTTTCAGGATTCGTGGATAGCAATTTTATGAGAAAAAATAGTGCTTTTAGAAAAAACCATAAAGCAGAAATTGATGCGCTAATTGCAACAGGTATGCAAACAGAATATGCATTGGGTGTTATTGCTGATAAATACAAGGCCGAGTCCGATGCGATTAAACCTGATATTGAAGTATTAATGCATCATTTTGACCATATCGTAAAACTAATTGGCATTGACCATGTTGGTTTAGGATCCGACTTTGATGGCATTGATTCTGCGCCATTACAATTAAAGACTGTTGTAGATTATCCTGAATTCACCAAAGCATTAATTAAACGTGGTTATAAGGACGCTGATATTGCAAAAGTATTAGGTGGAAATTTCTTACGCGTGTATAGAATAAATAATCCTAATTAAATAGCCCCTTAAAAAATAGAAGTCGATTTTTATTGACTAGTACGCTAGTAGTTTTTGCATTGTCTCATGCAACCTGCTGTTGGCTAAATATTGTTTTTCCAATACTGTATTAAAAGGAATAGGTGTGTCTAATGAAGCGCAGCGCATAATGGGGGCGTCAAGTTGTGTAAAACAATGCTCTGCAATCCAAGCACTTATCTCACCACCAATACCTCCGGTTAAATTGTCCTCATGTAAAATTAAAACTTTACCTGTTGTTGCAACCGCCTCCGCAATGGCTTCGTAATCCAATGGGGACAAGGTTCTTAAATCTAAGATAGTAAATGAAGTGTCTGCATTTTCAACTTGATATTTTTTTGCCCAGTGCACGCCCATACCATATGTAATGATAGTTACATCGCTTCCTTTACTTATAAAGTTTGCCTTTCCAATTGGCACTTGATAATACTCGTTTGGAACCTCTCCTTCAATACTTCGATACATTGCTTTGTGCTCAAAATATAAAACTGGATTTGGATCGGCTAATGCGGCAATCATCAAACCTTTTGCGTCCGCAGGACAGGATGGATATACTACTTTTAATCCAGGCACATGCGTAAACCATGCTTCATTGGATTGTGAATGAAATGGTCCTGCCCCCACTCCAGCACCTGTTGGCATCCTAACTACCACGTCAGCATTTTGACCCCATCTATAATGAATCTTAGCTAGGTTGTTTACAATCTGATTAAATCCTACCGAAACAAAATCGGCAAATTGCATTTCCATCACCGACTTGATTCCTTCCAAACTTAAGCCCAATGCAGCTCCCACAATAGCACTCTCACAAATAGGGGTATTACGAATTCTATGTTTCCCAAATTCATTCACAAATCCTTCCGTTACTTTAAATGCACCTCCATATTCGGCTATATCCTGCCCCATTATAATCATTTCGGGATAACGCTGCATTGAAGCGCGCATGGCATCACTTATGGATTCTATAAATCGCTTATGTTGCACAACAGGTTGTACTAATGTATCTAATACTGGAATGTCATTGGGAGTAAGCGGCGCAAACACATCTTCCAATTCTGTTTGGGCCGAGGGCGTAAATGGTGTGGTTTCCATTACCTGTCTTAAGTCGGCATCAATTTGTTCTTTGATGGAAGCCCGAATGGTTGCAGCTTCTTCGGCACTTAACACATTGGTAGATAATAAATATTCTTCGTAATTTTTTATAGGATCTTTTTCTGCCCAAATTTCAAATAATGCAGAAGGAACGTATTTAACACCACTTGCTTCCTCATGTCCTCGCATTCTAAAAGTATCACATTCTATTAGATAAGGTTTTTGATTTTGAATGCAATAATCCCTCACTCCTTTTATTGTGTTGTATACTTCTAAAATATTATTTCCATCAATACGAACGCCTTCAATACCATACCCTTTTGCACGGTCTACCAAGTGCTCACATTTATATTGTTCATTGGTAGGCGTACTTAATCCATACCCATTATTTTCTATTATAAAAATTACAGGCAAATTCCACACTGCAGCTACGTTTAAAGCTTCATGAAAATCTCCCTCACTGGTTCCACCATCTCCAGTAAATGCTAAGGATACTTTTTTTTGTCCTCTTTGCTGGTAAGCCAAAGCTACCCCATCGGCAATAGCTAATTGAGGTCCTAAATGTGAAATCATTCCACAAACATGATGTGCTTTGGATCCAAAATGAAAACTTCTTTCTCTTGCTTTACTATACCCTGTTATATCACCCTGCCATTGTTTAAATAATTCTGTCAAAGGCATGTCGCGTGCAGTGAAAACACCTAAATTCCTATGTAAGGGCATAATCCATTCGTCTTTCCCCATTGCTAAAGTGGCTCCCACTGCAATAGCCTCTTGCCCAATACCACTAAACCATTTACTTATTTTACCTTGACGCAATAACACCAACATCTTTTCTTCAATTAACCTTGGCAATAGCAAAGAACGATAAAAGTGTAAGAGTTGTTGATTGTCTAAATTAGCTGTTTGGTATTCCATCACAATGCTTTAAGTTTCCAAATTTACCATATTTATGCGCAAAAAAAGTCCCGAATTTTTCGGGACTTTTAATTATATATCTCAGTAGCAAACTTAATCTCTAGAATTCAATTTACTTAATAGTTTAAGAATCTCTAAGTACAACCATACCAAAGTAACCAACAAGCCAAATGCACCATACCACTCCATAAATTTAGGTGCACCCATTTCAGCTGCTTTTTCGATAGAATCAAAATCCAATAATAAATTAAAAGCAGCAATACCTACTATAAATAAACTAATGCCAATGCTTAATGGAGAGCTATCAAATGCAAACCCCATATTCACACCAAACATGCCTAGGATCCAAACAATTAAGTAAAATAAGCCAATACCCATAGTTGCAGACATTACTATAGATCTTAAGCGATTGGTGACATTAATAATTCTAAAATTGTACAATAAGAACATAGCCAATGCAACACCCAATGTTAAACCTACTGCATGTAGTATAATATTTGGATATTTAGTAGCAAAAATTGCATTAAAAAAGGCACTAATACCACCAATAAATAAACCTTCTAGTATTGCATATGCGGGTGCAATATAAGCAGCCCAATTGGGCTTAAACATCATAATCATTGCCAATACAAAACCTCCAATCGCACCAACTAACATTAACATCGTAGCTGTGCCCTGGTTGCCTGGCTGCGCGTATACATTCCATATATACATTGCCGATGCCATTACCATTAATAACAAAAAGCCAAACTTATTAATAGTTCCACGAACACTCATTACCCCAAATGCATTGGATGTTTCATGTAAACTCTTATCAAAAATTTTCTCCGTTAAAGTAGGATTACCTGTATTAAATGCACCCATAATAAATTTATTTTTCAATTATAAATATACAAAATAGTTTCTGGTCAAGATTACAAAAAAATGTTAATGCCCTCCATTTTTTAATCCTGGATACTGTGTTAACTTACGAAATTGGTAATGAGGGTTGGTTTTTAACAAAGCAACCATATTGGCCAACTTAGCGGAATCAACCGATGCTCCAAACATATGGTCGTGCATTAAAATAACTAAATGATTTTTAGTCATTGTTTGATTATGCGCAAAAAGTGTATCAACCAAATTAGCCATTCGTTGAGCACTTTGAACAGGTCTACCTTTTTTGTTAAAATGCCATTCCAAGTCCCATCCAATAACATTATAACCTGCACTATCTAGTTTGTGGACAATAGGCTTCACCAAGCCACTTGCTCTTTTAGCTTGTATTGTGTTCCATGCATTATTACCTGGTAATCGGATTATATTATTTTTGGGATGAAGTATATGTTCAGATTGCATAAAATCATCGAATGCAGTGTCCGGTTGGTGATAAAATTGAATATACTTCCCATTGGCATGCGAATAACTATGATTGCACAAAGCAAACAAACTATCATTTTGAATGCGATTGTATAAACTTTTGGTATAGGACGTTCTTGATTGATGCATCCCTACCTCAAAGAAAGTTGCGGCTACTTTTTGATGTGCACAAATTTCAATGCAGTTGGCCGTTCCTGACAAAGGACCATCATCAAAACTTAAATAAATATATTTTGCTAGGCTATCAGGAATTGTCATTTTTTGACTGGGAACGATTGCAGTATGTTGACTTGTTGGAAGCCAAAAAAGAGTCAATAAGTAAAAAATAGGTGCAATGATCATGCTGCAATTAATTGGGTGACAAAGTTAGTCAAGAAAATATAAAAAAAAGGGTAAAAAATAAGCATTTAGGACTATGGCTTAGTACCTTTGTGTTCAAATTATAGCTATATGCAGAACGAAGTTATTTTACAGGATGTGGTAATCAAATTTGCAGGTGATAGTGGAGATGGAATGCAATTGACGGGACAACAGTTCACAAACAATACTGCTATTTTAGGTATTGACCTTGCTACTTTCCCAGATTTTCCAGCCGAGATTAGAGCTCCTATTGGTACTTTACCTGGTGTGAGTGGATTCCAAGTGCACTTTAGTTCTGACAGAGTTTACACGCCTGGTGATGCTTGTGATGTATTAGTTGCTATGAATGCTGCTGCCTTAAAAGTAAACTTAAAAAGTTTAAAGAAAGGTGGAAAAATTATTGCGAATGTAGATGGTTTTGATATTAAAAATTTACGTCTTGCTAATTACCCAGATGGTATCAATCCTTTAGAAGACGGAAGTTTAGACGGATATGAATTAACAAAAATTGATGTTACAAAATTAACACGTGAGGCTTTAAAAGACTTCCCTGAATTAGGAAATAAAGAAAGAGATCGTGCAAAAAATATGTTTGTACTAGGAGTCATTTATTGGATTTACAATAGAGACTTAGACACAACAATTAGTTTCTTGAAAGAGAAATTTGGTAAGAAAGAAGCTATCTTAAATAGTAATATCGCAGTATTAAAAGCGGGTTATTACTTTGGTGAAACAGCTGAATTATTTAATGCTACAAGATTCAAAGTAGAAAAATCTAAGATGGAACCTGGTACCTATAGAAGTATCATGGGTAACCAATCTTTATCAATGGGATTGGTAGCTGCATCACAAAAAGCAAAGCTTCCATTATTCTTAGGTTCTTATCCTATTACTCCAGCAACAGATATCTTACATGAATTAAGTAAGTATAAAAACTTTGGTGTTAGAACTTTCCAAGCCGAAGATGAAATTGCAGGTATTGCTTCTGCAATTGGTGCTAGCTACGGTGGTCAAATTGGTCTAACAACTACTTCTGGACCAGGTATGGCTTTAAAAACCGAAGCAATGGGTTTAGCGATGATGTTAGAATTGCCATTGGTAATTGTAAACATTCAAAGAGGTGGACCATCAACAGGTTTACCAACCAAGACAGAACAAAGTGATTTAATGCAGGCTTATTATGGACGTAACGGAGAAGCTCCAATTCCTATTTTAGCAGCATCAACCCCAAGCGATTGTTTTGATATGGCTTTTGAAGCTGTAAGAATTGCGTTACAACACATGACTCCAGTTATCCTACTAAGCGATGGATATATTGCGAATGGTGCTGAGCCTTGGAAATTCCCTAAATCTGCTGATCTTCCTGAAATTGAAGTGACTTTCAAAACAAAGTTGGATGAAGACGAGGTTAAATACAAACCTTATAAGCGTAATGAAAAATTAGCACGTCCTTGGGCAGTGCCTGGTACGCCTGGTTTAGAGCATAGAATTGGTGGATTAGAAAAACAACATGAAACAGGAAACGTAAACTACGAAGCTGAGAACCACCAGTTCATGATTAAAATGAGAGAAGCTAAAGTAGAAAAAATAGCAGACTATATTCCTAAACAAACCATTGACAGCGGTGCTGAAAAAGGTAAGGTTTTGGTGTTAGGCTGGGGTTCTACTTATGGTACCATTAAAAGTACGTTGATGGATTTACAAGCGCAAGGCAAGTCTGTAAGCCATGCACATATCAAGTATATGCGTCCTTTTCCAAGCAACCTTGGAGAAGTATTAAAGAATTTTGAAACGGTATTAATTCCAGAAATTAACAATGGTCAATTGATTAAAATTATCCGAGACAAGTATTTAGTAGACGCAAAAGGATACAATAAAATGATGGGTGTTCCTATTACTAAACAAGAATTGACTGACGCAATCAATCAATACTTATAGTAGTCACCTACTTCAATGATATAAAAAAAGGGTTCCAAATTTGGAGCCCTTTTTTTATAGCTATTAAATAGTTTTATTTAAAAATTATTTTAGTTGTTTAGTTTATGGGTAGTTTACTTTGAAGTTTGCTTTGTACTATTCTTTTCATAGTATTTGCAAAATGCTTGTAAGCCACATGTTTCACATTTTGGAGTTCTTGCTAAACAAGTATAACGACCATGGAGTATTAACCAATGATGTGCCGTATGCACTAAATGGGTTGGTATATTTTTGATTAAATCTTTTTCAACGGCCAGTGGTGTGGTAGCAGTCATTGGCACTAGACCTAGTCGTTTGCTTACCCTATTTACATGCGTGTCTACCGCCATATTGGGCTGATTGTCCACTACACTAGTAATCACATTCGCAGTTTTTCTCCCTACCCCAGGCAGCTTTACTAATGCCTCAATAGTCATAGGCACTTCACCCTCAAACTCATTCACCAGTAATTGACTCATACCAATTAAATGCTTGGTTTTGTTATTGGGGTAAGAAATACTTTTTATTAAAGGAAACAAATCATCAAAACTGGCTTTTGCCATTTTTTGAGGTGTAGGATATTTATTGAAAATAGCAGGAGTAGTAAGGTTTACACGCTTGTCTGTACATTGTGCCGATAATATTACCGCAACTAATAATTCAAATGGATTTTGATACGCCAACTCTGTTTCTGCAACAGGCATATGCGTTTGGAAATATTCCAACACTTTTACATAACGATCTTTCTTTGTCATTTTTTATCAGTAGTAGCTGGCGCCTTAGCAGTATCTTGAAACAAATAAACTTCCTCCCCTTCTCGTTTTAATAAATACCTTTCACGAGCATATTTTTCAATAGCAGCGGGATTGTTCTGTAAATTGTTCAACTGCTTTTTTGTCTGCTCAATTTCGTCGCTATAATATTTTTTAGCGGCTTCTACTTTTTTTAATTCGGCAGCTCTCTCTTTTTGTTGAAAATAATCACGTTGATCAAAGAATAACATCCACACAGCAAATCCAACTATCACCAAAAAATAGCGGTTAATGAGAATAGGAATGATTTTCTTTATCACTTGCATATTAAAAGATTGAGGTAAAATTAAGCTAGTTCTCATTATGCACAAAAAAAGAATGAGTCCCTTTTGAGGACTCATTCTTAAACATTTATATTAAACTATTTGCTTCCAAACTTCAACTTACCTTTTGTTGGGAATACGCCAGTTTCTGCTAATTGCTCTTCTATACGGATTAACTGATTGTATTTAGCCATACGGTCAGTTCTTGAAGCAGAACCAGTTTTAATTTGACCACAGTTTAATGCTACTGCTAGGTCAGCAATAGTCGTATCTTCTGTTTCACCACTTCTGTGTGACATAATAGTATTGTAACCATTATGTTGAGCCAAACTTACTGCATTGATTGTTTCTGTTAATGTACCAATTTGGTTTACTTTAACCAATAAACCATTAGCAATTTTCTTATCAATACCAGTTTGTAAACGATTCACGTTTGTAACGAATAAATCGTCACCTACTAATTGACATTTAGAACCAATGGTGTCAGTTAAGTTTTTCCAACCTGCCCAATCGTCTTCTGCCATACCATCTTCAATTGAAACAATTGGATATTTCTTCACCCATGATTCCCAATATTTAACCAATTGGTCAGAACTCATTTCTTTACCCGAGCTCTTATGGAAAACATATTTCTTTTTCTTTGCGTTCCATAATTCACTGTTGGCAGCATCCATTGCAATAGCAATTTGTGTACCTGCTTTGTAACCTGCAGCTGTAATTGCTTCTAATACAGTTTCAATTGCCTCTTCATTGCTTTGAATGTTAGGCGCAAATCCACCTTCGTCTCCTACGTTTGTGCTGTATCCTTTTTTCTTTAACGTGCTTTTTAATTGGTGGAAAATTTCAACACCCCAACGTAAGCCTTCGCTAAATGATGGAGCGCCAACTGGCATAATCATAAATTCTTGGAAATCAATTTTATTGTCTGCGTGTGCACCACCATTTAAAATGTTCATCATTGGCATAGGCAATGTTCTTGCATTTGTTCCGCCAATGTATCGGTATAAAGGCAAGTTCGCTTCATCGGCTGCAGCTTTTGCTACCGCCATTGAAACTGCTAAAATTGCATTCGCACCCAATTTTGCTTTATTAGGTGTACCATCCAATTCAATCATAACTTGATCAATAGCAGCTTGAGCAGTAATATCAAATCCAACAATACTGTCTGCAATTAAAGTATTTACATTCTTTACTGCTTTTAATACCCCTCTTCCTAAATATTTCTTTTTATCGTTGTCTTTTAATTCAACCGCTTCGTGAATTCCGGTACTTGCTCCACTTGGAACTGCAGCACGGCCTAATGCACCTTCGTCAGTTAAAACATCTACTTCAACTGTAGGGTTTCCACGGCTATCTAATATTTGTCTAGCTTTTACTTCAACAATGTAACTCATAATTTGATGATTTATTTTCTAAAAAATTGTGTCTGTTTGAGATCGCAATTTACACCCATTTTTTTTAATGGGTAAGCAATTTGAAAATTTCTTCCAAACTTACTTGTTGAATATGTAAACGCTCAATATTCAATCCCATATCTAATGCAAATTGCATAATAATCTTCTTAATATCCTTACCATCAACGGTTTTCACTACTAACAGATGTTTGTCAGCACTTACAATATCTACGCCCAATTCCTTAATCAATCCCAGGCAATGGCTAATATCTTCTTCAAATTGTATGTGCAAATTGTTTGTACTTGGCTTTAATAGTTCATTAATAGTTTCATTCGCTACCAATTGCCCTTCGTTCAAAACCAGCACCCTGCTGCATACCGCAGTAACTTCCTGTAATATATGCGATGAAAATAAAATCATTGAATGAGCACTCAAAGATTTTATTACTGCTCTAATTTCCATTAATTGATTCGGATCCAAACCCGATGTAGGCTCGTCTAATAAAAGCAAAGCAGGTTGATGTAATATAGCACCAGCAATCCCTACTCTTTGTTTATAGCCCTTGGAAAGTTGGCCAATTTTTTTGTGTTGCATTGACGCCAATGCTAACAATTTTATTACATGTTCAATACGCGAAGAAAGATTTTCTACATTATGAATATTACCCAGAAAAGCGAAATATTCTTTAACATACATTTCCTCATACAAAGCATTGGACTCAGGCAAATAACCAATCATTTTTTTAAATGCAATAGTATCTTTTTGATTGGAGATGCCATTTAAAATTACTTCTCCTGCATCTGGTGTTAAATAACCCGCAATTATTTTTAAAGTGGTGCTTTTACCAGCACCGTTTGGACCTAAAAAGCCTACTATCTCTCCAGGCTGAATGGTAAATGAGATAGCATCTACCGCAATTTGCGATGCATACTTTTTTTGAATATGGCTAACTATTAAGGACATACTCAAAATTACTTATACTAAAGCACTTCCCAACTATCTTTATCATAATCTTTCCTTAATCCTAATTTACTTTTAATCTGCTACCTACTTATCTTATTTAGCATTAAGCAAATCTGCTACCTGTTGTTTTAAGACACGGGTACTAAAAGGCTTGGTAATGAACAAATCTGCACCCATATCGTACCCTTTTTGAATATCGGATTGTTTGGTTTTAGCGGATAGAAAAACTACTTTAGTTGTAGACAAGCTAGGGGTTGACTTTATATGTTCACAAATGGCATATCCATCTACATCTGGCATCATAATATCTAATAATACTATATGAGGCGGATCTATTAAAAGTGCATTCAAAGCCTCAGTACCATTGCGTGCAATTACTACCTTATATCCAGCTTTTTTCATCAAAAACTCCAAGGACATTAAAATAAAAGGATCATCATCAACCACTAATATTTTGGGGATCTCACTCACTATTATTTATTTTTATTTCAATGGCAATTTAATACAAAAACTAGCACCTTCTCCTAAAACACTCTCTACCCATATTTGCCCATTATGCATTTCTACAATTCTTTTACTAATCGCCAAGCCTAATCCACTGCCTTCTGGTTTTTTTAGTGTCTGATTTTGGGCTTGAAAAAATTTATCAAAAATAAGCTCGTGCCATTGCTCTGCCACACCCTCGCCATCATCAATAACCTTTATAAGTACAAAACCCTGTTCTACATAACCTGATAGTATAATTTGTTGTTTCGCAAACTTTATAGCGTTTGTTACCAAGTTGTAAACTACTTGTTTTATTAAATCCTTATCCCCCTTAATATTTGGAAGTGAAGAAATTGCTAGTTGCCATTTTAATCCCTTTTCTTTTCGAAGGGAGTCTGTTGTATTTAGCACTTCAACAACGGCTTCATTCAAATCAAAATAAGTTAGATTTAACTTTTGTCTGCCACTTTCATATCGCTCTAAGTTTAATACTTGAGTTATTAAATGACTTAGTCTTTCAGTCTCTTTTACGACCGCTTCCAAGTACGTGTTTTTTTCTTTTTCAGCTAAATCGGGATTGTCTTGTAATATCTCACTTAATGCACGAATAGAAGTGAGTGGAGTTCTAATTTCATGTGTCACTGTATACAAAAACTCATCCTTTATTTCATCCATTCTTTTTAATTGATTGTTTACTACTCTTAATTCTTCTGTTAGTTTATTTAATGCGGTAGACTCTTTTTTCAATTCAATATTGGATGCTTTTACTTGTTGTGACTCTTTAATAATTTTTAGTACTTCATGTAAACCTACTTCCTTCTGGCTCACAATATTATTGATCATTAGCTTCGCTGTTGCAGAACCTATATTTCCAGACAATACCTTCTCAATTACGCTTATCAAATGTGGAGGAGCTTGATCAAATCTAGACAATTCAAGCTTATGTCTTTTTTCATATGAAGCAATTAACTGTGCTGTTTTTTCTTTACCCAATAAATTCAACATAAGTGTTTTTAAATCCAACATACTTGCTGTTCTATTTAATACCCACCTGTCATTTTCGGTATTTATAGACTGCTTATATATCCCTACGAATAATTCAGCCTGATAAATTTCTTGAGGGGTACGCTCAGTTGCTAATGAAATGCCAAAAAAACTAATTGCATTTATGAATATACTCCACATAAATCCATGTGTAATTAAATCAAATCCACTTAAGCCAAATAATGCGGTTGGATTTAATATTGAAATATTCAAAGGGCCATTTTGAATAATAGAATAAGGTAAATATCCTGCTTCTACAATTGAAGGAATCACTAATGTATAAAACCAAATGGCAAATCCAATAATGATACTTGCCAAAGCACCTTGTTTTGTAGCTCGCTTCCAATATACACCGCCAATGATAGATGGCGCAAACTGAGCTACCGCTACAAAGGAAACCAAACCAATTGATACCAATGAGAACTTTTCAGCCACGTATCTTTCAAACAAATATGCCAATATCATAATAACGATAATACCAATTCTTCTCGTTGTTTTTAACCAGTTTCTTATCCCTTTATCAATATTGTCTTGGATATTTATTAAGCTAAAAAAAACGGGTGCAACAATATTGTTACTCACCATTGTTGTCAAAGCAATCGTTTCAATAATAATCATACTACTTGCTGCCGAAAAGCCCCCAATGTATACCAAAAGTGTAAGCCAATTGCTTTTCATTAACATGGGCAAGGCTAAAATATAGGTATCTGCATTTACTGCTTTGGGGCCAAAATGAATTCCCCCAGCAATAGCAATTGGCAATACAAAAATATTTATCAGTAACAAGTACAATGGGAACAACCAAACTGCTTTTTTTAGGTGGTCTTCATTTACATTTTCAACTACTGCAACCTGAAACTGCCTAGGTAAAAATAAAACTGCGAACATGGATAAAGTCATCAATAAAAACAAGTGAAAGTATATATGTTCACCAGTTAAAGAGGTAACTAGGTCATGAGTTGGCATGGCTTGTGCCTTGACAAACAAATCTTCCCACCCATTAAATAAGACATATACAATTGCCACACCTGCTATTAAAAATGCAAACAACTTTATGATTGACTCAAAGGCTATCGCAACCATCATTCCCTCATGCTTTTCTGTGGCATCTACTTTCCTGGTACCAAATAATATTATAAATAGGGTTATGCCAATTACCAATAAAAAAATAACCGTATTGTTTAAATTCATCGCCGTATTAGCACTATTGTTGGTGGCAACTATGGCAATCGTTTTAATACTTTCACTAATAGCTTTTAATTGAATAGCTATGTATGGAATAATTCCTGTGATACATAATACGGTTACAATTGCTCCTAGTGAAATATTTTTTCCATATCTGGTTGAAATAAAATCTGCAATACTTGTAATACTATGCGTTTTTGAAATTCGGATAATCTTACGCAACATTAAAAAAACAAGTGGTGCACCTAAACTTGGGCCCAAATAAATATATAAGAATTCAATTCCAGAAACGGATGCTCTACCCACACTACCATAAAAAGTCCAGGCAGTACAATACACAGCCATAGACAATGCATACACATAAGGATTATTAATAAGCCGTAAGCCTCTACTAGTAGATTTTTCCACCCATGACGCTATTCCAAATAACAACAATAAGTAGCTAATAGAGCATGCTAAAATAAACCATTGATTCATTTTCTAGATTTTCTGTCAGCAATAAACGCAATCCAAATTATAAATATCATCCATGCCCCAAATAAATACAAATACAAAATGGGAATGTGCTTCCATTCTTTTTTTGTATTTGAGATAGTTAAAAAAGGATAACTTATTGCAATAGCAAAAACTATACTTGCGAATATTAATTTTTGACCTTTTCTTTCTTGTTGCATTTATCCAAATTGGGATTGGTTAAATTTAAAACTTTCTGAACAAAAAACAAAACCAGCAGTGTTGCTGCTGGTTTGTCTCCGTTTTGAATCATTCCTATTATACTAAGTCGGATGAACGCTCGGGCAAATGATCATATTCACCCTTAATTGCATAATAACCGAAAATGAAAAAACCTACACAAATGGGAGTAAAAATTATCAAAATAATAGCCCATTGCAAAGTCACATTCGCCTTGGTAGCCTCGGTTGCAGCACTAATTTTTTGAATGGCTTGTGTTGCAAGGAAGTAGATTATTGATGGAGATAAAATCATCCATACTACTCCTAAAAATTTTTTAATACTATTCATAATTTAATTTTTTATTGTTAATTAATCCATTACGTCTTTATCCGCTTTATTAGTTAAATAGATTACACCTATGAATAAAGAAATAGCTGCAACTCCAATTGGATACCAAAGCCCTGCTAATGGGTCGCCTGCTGGCTTATCTGCAGTTTTGGTAAACTCAACTATTAATGTCCCTAAAAATGGAACTAAGCCACCAAAAACACCATTACCAATATGATATGGCAATGACATGGATGTATATCTAATTTTAGTTGGGAACATTTCAACCAAGAAAGCCGCAATAGGACCATATACCATAGTTACATATAAAATTTGGACAAACACTAACCATACTAAATTCCAAAAAGTAGATGTATCCATTGTTTTTTCAACCACGACATTTGGCTTAATTGATTTTGAAGCAATGATAATTGTAGCTGTTTTAGTTGAATCCAACACAGCACCAGCTGTTGTTTTTACTTTTGCTGTGAGCGTATCTGTCTTTGTGCTATCTGCCTTATTCATTTGTGTGTAAACAATGGTTCCTGCATCGGCACCTGCATAATCAGCTGCTAAATGCAATGTATCTGTTTTGGTATATTTAAAATGTGCACCATCTGTATAAGCAGTATCAAATTTGTGAATGATATACAATTTAGTTTTATCCTTTGCATCCACACTTGCTACTAATGGGGAGACAACTGTATTTGCTAAATCAATTTTTTCAGTTCTATTCTTTGCATTTGTTACATCTAAGAAATGTTGATAGATAGGTCGATAAGTTAAAATACCTGCTAGCATTCCAATCATCATAATCCATTTACGACCAATGCGATCACTCAAATAACCAAAAACAACAAAGAACGGAGTAGCCAATAAAATACCCCATAAAAGTAAATTTCTTGATTGTACAAACTCAACTTTACAAACTGTTTCAATAAAACTTTGTGCATAAAATTGACCTGTGTACCAAATCACACCTTGTCCCATAACGGCCCCAAACAAGGCTAGTAAAACCATTTTGAAATTAGCTTTATGGCCAAAGCTTTCTTTTAATGGATTTACAGAAGTTTTACCTTCTGATTTTAATTTAGAAAACATTGGAGATTCACTCATCTTCATTCTAATTAAAACAGAAATACCTACTAATAAAATTGAGATCCAAAAGGGATATCTCCATCCACCCCACTCAGCACTGAATTTCTCAACACCTTGGTTTGAACGAATTAAAATAATAATACCTAATGACAGAAACAACCCTAAAGTCGCAGTGGTTTGAATCCAGCTAGTCCAATAACCTCTTCTTTCGGCTGGAGCATGTTCTGCTACATAAGTTGCAGCACCCCCATATTCACCACCTAATGCCAATCCTTGTAATAAGCGTAAAACCAATACTATAATTGGTGCAGCCCATCCAATAGTTGCATAACCGGGAACCAAACCAATTGCAAAAGTGGAACCTCCCATAATTACAAGCGTCAACAAGAATGTATGTTTACGTCCAATCAAATCACCAAGTCTACCAAATACCAAGGCTCCAAAAGGACGCACAATAAATCCTGCAGCAAAAATGGCCAAAGTGCTTAATAATGCTGATGTTCCAGCATCTGCTGGAAAAAATTGTTTCGATATAATAGTTGCTAACATACCGAAAATGTAAAAGTCGTACCACTCAATTAGGGTTCCGACCGATGAGGCACCGATAATAAATGCAATGCCTTTGTTTTCATTTGAATTACTCATATGGCTTTCGTTTGTGTGTTTAAGTTAATTTATTTCTATTAAAAAGAATAAGTGGTGACAAATAATAATCTTGTATTAGTTACATCTGTCGCCACAGTTGGCACTCTACCAGTATTATTAGCATTACCATAACCAGCACTAGTTACTTCTATCTCTGTACTGAATTTAAATTTACCAGATACAAATTCCATTCTAGGAGCAACTCTAAAAATATGATCCAATGAAGCAGCATTCGCTGCTATACCTCTCGCATAAGTGGCTACAGCATTCCCTCCATCAGTACTTCCTGCATTATTGGTATAGCCAATAAACAAACCTGGAATTACTTTTTTACCTGTTCCGACTATTTCAAACCACATAGCGTTTACTTGAATTGGTTTATACGTAATATTGGGCACTACACCATAAGCCAAATAACCTCCAATCATTAAATGATCATATAAATTTTGGCCTCTTAAATACTCACCTTTTAATATCACATCCTTAGTCGTAACTTTTGCATATGCTTCCAGGCTGGTACTATTTACATTTTCACTAGTTGCCAAATACGTGGTAGCTCCCGGCGCAGAAACTACTTTTAAGGCAGGCCTTACACTTTTATAGTCAAAGGCAACGCCTGCTAGCAATGATGGTGTTTTATATTGCAGCTGTGCATGCAAATTGGGGATTACTGCATCATTAATAAATGTTTGTGCGCCAATACTCGTTCCTAGTGCAATACCAGTGCTAGATCCTGGGCTAACAAATGCTTCGGTTTGGGAAACAGCTGCTAATATTAAATTAAAATTACTTCCTAGTTTTTGTGTTAATCTAACTTGAGGATTTCTTGCAAAAGCCTGAAAAGGCATTCCAGTATTAAAACTTACTACACCAGGAAAACAATCTGTAACAAATAGTGGATGCCAGTATTGACCAAATGCCAATTGTGTTTTTTCCCAATCTAATTTTGCATAAGCATGTCTTAATCTAAATACATTTTCATTACCATTGGCATTCCCAAAAAATTCTGCTTCTAAAATGCCCGAAGTTTTTGCACCAAATGCATCTGGACCTGTTACTACTCCAGAAAGTCTAGAAGTAATGGAAGTGGCATTAAAGGAAGGTGTGGCATTTATGTCATTCCCGTTCATGTCTGCCAATTTGTTGGCTGGATATAAAAGCAATTCCCCTTGGTTAGCAGGTCTTGCAGAAACAACTTGTCTTGAATCGTAGTACATGTCGTTTCTAATATAGCCTCCAAATTTAATCCCCCAGGTAGCTGCGTTTTCTTGTGTTTTTTTAATTTCTGCTTTCTTAGCATCGCTAGTGGTAGCAGGTGTTTGCGCAATAGCAGCAATATTGCACAAAACACATAGTGAAATGAGTAATTTTTTCATAATAGCAAGTTTTCGTTAAGCTTTCGCAAGTCTAACCTAGCTCGTTATTAAACGAAATTTACAATTTCATGTATAGTTTTGGTAATAGTATAGTTAATTAGTGTGTTTAGGCCCAGATTCGTCTCTAAATCTTTCCCATTTAATCATCATATACTTATCTCCTAACTCTGTAATCATCATGCCTTGATTTTTTACATTTTCAGCATGAGACATATACTCTATAAGCTCTTGGTGCGTTAATACTTTATAAGTTGGATGATAATCATAATTTTCTGGTGCCTTCACTTTGTATTTTCTAACCCAATTCAATACACTTACATGACTTACTCCCAAAATGCGTTCAATTTCGCGGTAGGTAACGCCTTCAATATGCAATTGAAGCGCCTTAATTACATAATATGGGTCAATACTTTTCCCTTCTTTCTCAACTGTAAAATAATAATTACAATGTTTGCATAGATAACGTTGACGCTCCTTTATGATACCACTCTTAGAAATTTTATCCTTCTTACATTTGGGACAAAGCGTTATTTTCATGTTGCAAAAGCATTTAGATATATTAAATTAGCATTTATATATCAATTTAGCAAAATTTAATTTCCTTTTCGTGGCCATCCAAATCAAATTAAGTTACTTTAATGTACAAACTAACGAAGTCCTATGAGCTATCCTTATCAAATTAAAAGTCTTGAAGCTTATCATGATGCTTACAAGCGCAGTATAGACAACCCCGAAGAGTTTTGGAATGAAATTGCAGAAAACTTTGTGTGGCGAAAAAAATGGTACCGAACTTTGGATTGGAATTTTAAAGATCCAAAAATAGAATGGTTTAAAGGCGGCAAATTAAATATTACCGAAAACTGTTTAGATAGACATTTAGAAAAAAGTGGTGACACACCTGCCATCATTTGGGAACCAAACGATCCTGAAGAACATCATAGAATTATTACTTACAAACAATTACATTTGAAAGTTTGTCAGTTTGCACAAGTACTCATAAATAATGGTGTACAAAAAGGCGATAGAGTTTGTATCTATATGGGTATGATACCCGAACTAGCTATTGCTGTTTTAGCTTGTGCAAGAATTGGAGCAATACATAGCGTCATATTTGGCGGATTTTCAGCACAAAGTATTGCAGATAGATTGGATGATGCCAAAGCAGAATTTATTATCACATGCGACGGTGCTTATCGTGGCGCCAAAGACATTCCATTAAAATCAGTTATTGATGATGCTTTAATTGGCAATAAAACTATTCAACGTGTTATTGTGTGTACAAGAACAAGAACAGCAGTTTCTATGTTAAAAGGAAGAGATGTGTGGTGGGAAGATGAAATTAAAAAAGTGGAGACACAAGGTCTAGAATTGGTTCCTGCTGTTGAAATGGATGCAGAAGATCCATTGTTTATTTTATACACTTCTGGATCTACTGGAAAGCCAAAAGGTGTAGTGCATAGCGTTGCTGGTTATATGGTGTACACTAATTATACTTTTGTAAACGTATTTCAATACCAACCGAATGATATTTTCTTTTGCACTGCCGACATTGGATGGATTACAGGACATAGTTATATAGTATATGGTCCACTAAGTGCAGGTGGTACTTCATTAATGTTTGAAGGGGTTCCAACCTTCCCTGATGCAGGACGTTTTTGGGATATTGTAGACAAGTTTAAAGTAAACACATTATATACTGCACCAACAGCCATTCGCTCCTTAATGGGTTTTGGATTGGGGCCAGTTAAAGATCATGACCTTAGTAGTCTGAAAATTTTAGGAACAGTTGGAGAACCCATTAATGAGGAGGCATGGAATTGGTATGATGAACATATTGGTAAAAAAAGATGTCCTATTGTTGACACCTGGTGGCAAACAGAAACGGGGGGCGTATTGATATCTAATATGGCTGGCATCACTCCAGGGAAACCAGGCTGGGCAACTTATCCAATGCCAGGTGTAAAAGCAATTTTAGTAGACGACAAGGGCAATGAAGTCACAGAAAAAGAAGATGGATTATACAGAGGTAATTTATGTATTACACAACCATGGCCTTCCATTTTAAGGACAACTTATGGAGATCATGAAAGATGTCGCACTAATTATTTTGCGACCTATGATAATTTATATTTTACAGGTGACGGTGCACTAAAAAATGATGAAGGCCAATTTAGAATTACAGGACGTGTAGACGATGTATTAAACGTAAGTGGTCACCGTATTGGTACTGCCGAAGTTGAGAATGCTATTAACATGCACGCGGGTGTTGTGGAAAGCGCTGTAGTAGGCTATCCACATGATATTAAAGGACAAGGTATTTATGCATACGTTATTTATACTGGCTCACATGGCCAGGATACACATGGCACGGGAGACATGGTAAGAAAAGATATTTTACAAACTGTAACCCGAATAATTGGTCCCATTGCAAAACCAGATAAAATTCAATTTGTTTCAGGTTTGCCTAAAACAAGATCTGGTAAAATTATGCGCCGCATTTTAAGAAAAGTAGCCGAGGGTGAATTGAATAGCTTAGGTGATACCTCCACTTTATTAGAACCGGGTGTAGTGGATGAAATTGTGAAAGGCATGTTATAAGCATTGCTTGCTTAATTATAAAAAGTCCCGTTAGCAAATTGCTTTCGGGACTTTTTGATTATTGCTCCATTAAGCTTTTCAACTTTTTTGACAATATGAATAATATAATTGAAGCAGCACCTGCCATGATAACAAAGAACATAAAGAACTCATGAAGATTACTAATGTGATAACCTGCGAAAGAAGTTACTTTTCCATTTTCAGGATACAAAGCACTAAACACACCTGCTAATTTATTGGCGAAGGCATTGGCTGTAAACCACACTGCCATTAATAATGAAGCAAATTTAAAAGGTGCTAATTTGTTAAATAGAGATAAGCCAATAGGTGATAAACAAAGTTCACCAAAAGTGTGCATCATATACATCCCTATTAACCATATCATACTCACTTTTATGCCTGCTCCTACTCCATTTACTCCAGTGGCAATCCATAAATAGCCTAAAGCTAATAACATTAATCCCATTGCCATTTTAAAAGGAGAAGAAGGTTCTTTATTTATTTTTCCAAGCCTTATCCAAATCCATGCTACTAAAGGTGCAAGGGTGACTACAAAAATTGAATTTAGAGATTGGAAAAAACTAGAGGGTACAACAAAGAAACCTAAATCCCTCTGTGTGTTTTCAGAAGCGAAAAACGTAAGTGATGCACCTGCTTGTTCAAAAGCGCTCCAAAAAAAGATTACAAAAAAGGAAACGGTAAATAATACTGCCACTTTTTTCTTTTGAATTGTATCTAATGATTTATCTGAGAAAATAATAAATGCAATCAAAAGAATACAAGCAAGCAATAACCAAAATAAATAACTCACCACTTTAATGTCAATATAGACCAATGCAATAGTTATCAATGAGATTAAACACAAAAAGCCAACCATTACAGGAATTTGCTGAAAAAACTTTGGCGCTTCTTTGGGTGCGTTTCCAATAGCTTGGCCATCGGCATTGACTAAATATTTTTTCTGAAATGTAATTTGCGTGAATACACTCAATAACATAGCTACACCACCCGCAAAAAATGCCCACTTAAAATCCCCACTTTTTCCCGTGTCCCCAAAAAACCCACAAATAATAGGCCCCAAAGCACCACCTGTATTTATACCCATATAAAAAATGGTATAAGCAGCATCAATTTTAGCATCGCCTTTAGGGTACAATTGGCCCACCATGCTTGAAATATTGGGTTTGAAAAATCCGTTTCCAGCAATCATAAAACCCAATCCTGTATAAAATAAGGGAGTTGCCAAAGCAGCATTATCATAAAAATGTCCACAGAAGAACAATACAAATTCTCCAATGGCCATCACCAATCCACCTGCAATAATGGATCGGTTATTTCCCCAATACCTATCTGCAATATAACCACCAAGCAAGGGTGTTAGATAAATTAATCCTGTGTAGCTTCCATAAACCTGTGAAGCAAAAACTTTATCAAAAACCAAGGCTTTTGTTAAGAATAACACCAAGATTGCACGCATGCCATAGTAGTTAAATCTTTCCCACATTTCGGTTGCAAACAATACGTATAGCCCTTTTGGGTGCTTCTGTGTTGTTGAAGTCATATTCAATTGTTTATTTAATTGACCCAAATTAATAAAATCCCTTCAATAATTTTTACTTTCGTGCTGCAATCCCTTTTTATATGAATATTTTACTAATTGGTAGTGGCGGAAGAGAACATGCACTGGCATGGAAAATAGCACAAAGTCATCATTGTGATAATTTGTTTATTGCTCCTGGAAACCCTGGTACCGCAAGCATTGGGACAAATGTGAATATCCAAGTCAATGACTTTGTGGGTCTAAAAAACTGTGTGCTTGAAAATGCCATTGATATGATTGTGGTAGGACCTGAAGACCCTTTAGTAAACGGGATATATGATTATTTTTCAAAGGATGAAGCTACTCACCATGTGAATGTTATTGGCCCCTCTGCCGAGGCAGCTCAATTAGAAGGTAGTAAAGCATATAGTAAACACTTTATGCAAAGACATCATATACCAACTGCTAGCTATGCCGAATTTACAGTCGCCAACTACGCTGAAGGTGTGGAATATATTAAGGCCCATTCATTGCCAATTGTATTAAAAGCAGATGGTTTGGCTGCGGGTAAAGGCGTGATTATTGCATTTACACATAAAGAGGCCCTAGCTAGTTTTGAAGAAATGATTCAAAACAAGCAATTTGGTGAAGCTAGCTCTAAAGTGGTTATAGAGCAATTTTTAGAGGGCATTGAAGTGAGTGTTTTTGCCTTGACCGATGGGTTTACTTACCAAATTATTGGACATGCCAAGGATTATAAGCGAATTGGAGAAGGCGATACTGGCCTAAATACCGGCGGAATGGGTTGTGTGAGTCCTGTTCCATTTATGGATGAAGTATTTATGAAAAAAGTGGAGGATCGAATCATAAAACCTACTATTAAAGGTATTCAGTCCGAAAACTTAGTCTATAAGGGCTTTGTGTTTTTTGGGTTAATGAATTGTGGAGGAGAACCCTATGTTATTGAGTACAATTGCCGATTAGGGGACCCAGAAACCGAGGTAATTCTTCCAAGATTACAAACCGATTTATTGAGCTTATTGGCAGCTGCTGATAATGGCACATTAGAAGATGTAAATATTGAATACAATCCAGCAAGCTTTGCTACTGTTATGGCTGTGAGCGGAGGTTACCCAGGAAACTATCAAAAAGACTTCCCTATTCAAGGTTTAGAGCAGGCCTCAACAGTACCAGGAACGCTTGTATTTCAAGCTGGCACTGGATTTAAAGGAGATACGGTTGTTACAAAAGGAGGAAGAGTGTTAACTACAACAGCACAAGGCACCACCCTTCAAGATGCCGTAAATAATGCCCAAAAAGCACTCGCAAAGATTCAATTTGAAGGCATGTATTTTAGAAAAGATATTGGCTTTGAATTCAAGTCTTAGTCCGTTGAAAAAATTATTCCCATTCATTTCTTAAAAAGCTTTGTAGTTCAAGGATTTTAAGTGAATTTTGCTAAATTCATATTGAACTATCAAAACACTTTCGCATAATGGGATTATTTAACTTTTTTACCCAAGAAATTGCTATGGACTTGGGTACAGCCAATACATTAATTATTCACAACGACGAGGTTGTCGTTAACGAACCTTCAATTATTGCTTTAAATAGAAATAATATGAAGGAGGTTTTAGGTGTGGGTAAGAAGGCATTATTGATGCACGAAAAAACACATGAAAGCATCAAGACGGTACGTCCATTAAAAGACGGAGTAATTGCGGATTTTAACGCTGCCGAATTAATGATTCGCGAGTTGATGAAAATGATCTATCCAAAGAAGCCATTATTTCCACCAAGTTGGAGAATGGTAATTTGTATTCCTTCTTCCATCACAGAGGTTGAAAAAAGAGCAGTACGTGATAGCGCCGAACAAGCAGGTGCTAAAGAAGTATATATGATTCATGAACCTATGGCTGCCGCATTAGGTATTGGAATTGATGTAGAAGAGCCAGTTGGAAATATGATTATAGATATCGGAGGTGGTACAACAGGTATTACTGTAATTGCATTAGCAGGTATTGTATGTGATCAAAGTATTCGTGTTGCAGGTGATGAATTTACTGCAGATATTATGGAAGCATTAAGACGTTACCATAGTTTATTAATTGGAGAGCGTACTGCTGAACAAATTAAAATACATGTAGGTGCTGCCTTAAAAGATTTAGACAACCCTCCTGATGATATGCCAGTAAACGGAAGAGACTTGGTAACAGGTATTCCTAAACAAATTATGGTGTCTTATCAAGAAGTTGCAGAAGCATTAGATAAAAGTATTTTTAAAATTGAAGAAGCTATTTTAAAGGCATTGGAAACAACACCTCCAGAATTAGCCGCAGATATTTATCGTCGTGGATTATACATTACAGGTGGTGGTTCATTGTTACGTGGTCTTGATAAAAGATTAAGTGCAAAAATTAAATTACCAGTACATGTTGCAGAAGATCCATTAAAGAGCGTTGTACGTGGTACAGGCATTGCGTTGAAAAACTATCAACGTTTCCCTTTCATCATGAGATAAAAAATAAAGTTAAGACGCTTGAAGAATATCATTGGTTTTATAAGACAAAACTTTACTTTTTTTAGTTTTCTGATACTGCAAATTGTATCATTGGTAATGTTGTCTTCCTATAGTAAATCACATGAAGCTTTTTTTGGCGGCTGGACAAATCAAGTGGCTGGAAATGTTAATCGTTATTACAATAACTGGGCCTACTTTTTTAACTTAAAAGAAACGAATGCAAAATTAGTTGCGGAAAATGCTGCTTTAAGAAATCAGTTAGCACAAGATTTTTCAGCAATGGATACTAGTAAAAAACTAGGTACATTAGTTTTAAGAAAGGATAGCTTAGAGAAGATTAGAAAGTTTTATTACTACCCAGCAAAAGTGGTGGGCAATACTTTTACGCTTCAAAAAAATTATATCTGGATAGAGCGAGGTGCTAAGCAAGGCATTAAAAAGGATATGGCTGCCATTAGTCCAGATGGAAGTATTGTGGGTGTAGTGATTGAAGTAAATGATAACTATAGTAAAATTATGAGCTTGTTACACCGCAATAGTAAAGTAAGTGCGATGCTTAAGCGTGATAAAGTTGCAGGTAGTATTGAATGGGATGGTGCTGATCCAAATATTTTAGTACTAAAGAATATTTCTAAAAGTGCCGCTCCTAAAATTGGCGATACTGTTTTAACAAGTCCCTATTCTTCCAACTTCCCTGCACAATTAATGGTAGGCAGGGTCACAAGTATTGTAAAAGATCCTGCTAGTAATTTCTTAACCTTAAATGTAAAAGCCGCTACTAACTTCTTTAATTTAGAATATATCTATTTAGTAGAAAATAGACGCATGGCAGAACAAAAGCAATTAGAAAAACCGGAGGCTAACAATGAATAATATTTTAAAAAATAGCATTCGTTTTGTTTTGTTCTTGTTGATACAGGTTATCATCTTGAATGAAGTGCCTCCATTGCACCAATTCATTACGCCTTACTTATATTTTTTATTTATACTATGGTTACCCTTTGGCACAAGCAGATTAAGCTTAACAGTGCTAGGTTTTATTTTTGGATATTGCCTAGACACGTTCAGCAATACGCCTGGACTGCATGCTGCTGCTTGTACACTTATTGGATATGTGCGACCAAGTATACTTAATTTACTTATAGCCCAGGAAGCATCGGAGGAATTAACTAAAGAACCAAGTGTAGGTACAATGGGCTGGGGGCCTTACTTTATTTATATACTGCTATTAACATTTATACATCATTTTTATTTAGTACTATTGGAATGGTTACAGTTTGGTAGCTTTGGTTACTTTATTGGCAAAGTCATTGCAACTACTTTAATGAGTGTTTTATTGATTTTTGTGGTGGAGCTGGTTATGAACCGACGAAAGTTAAAAAGATAATTCATGGCACTGTACAATTCTAATCGCGGTGGTATTATTCAAATTATCATTGGGGTTGTTTTTTTTATTATTATTGGTCAGCTTATTAGCTTACAAATTGTTTCCAATAAATATAAATTGGCAGCAGATAATAATGCTATATTCCGAAAAATCATCTATCCTGACCGTGGCATTATATATGACAGAAAAAAACATGCATTGCTGGAAAACAGTATTAGCTATGATTTAGTAGTCATACCAAATGAAGCTAAAGGTGTTGATACAGCAACACTCTGCGCTATTTTAAAAATTAGCAAAGACGATTATAGTAAAAGAATGATTGAAGTGATTGTAAAAAACTCACGCGTAAAAGCGGGCGTTTTTGAACCATTTCTATCTCCTGAATTATACGCACAGTTAACAGAAAATTTATACCGATTCCCTGGATTCTCACTTTCAGAAAGATCTATTCGTACTTACCCCTACAACACTGCAGCCCACGTTTTAGGTTATGTGGCTGAAGTAGATGTAAACTTTTTACAAAAACATGAGGAGGAAGGATATGAAATGGGCGATTATGCAGGTATGACTGGCTTAGAAAAACAGTATGAGTCCATTTTAATGGGTCAACGTGGTGTGAAAAGATATTTAAGAGACAATAAAGGAAAAATACAAGGTGCTTTTGAAAAAGGGCAGTTTGATACATTAGCTGTTGCAGGTAGAAATTTATATACTAGTATGGATGTGGAAGTGCAACAACTTGCAGAGAAACTATTACAACATAAAGTAGGCAGTGCAGTTGTACTCAACCCTAAAACCGGAGGTGTTATTGCAATGGCGTCAAGCCCAGGATACAATCCCAATTTGTTAACTGGAAGCCAAAGACGTAAAACCATCGGACGATTATTAACAGATACAGCCAGGCCTATTTATAATCGTGCCATTAAAGGTCAATACCCGCCAGGATCTACCTTTAAGCCAATGGGCGCTTTAATTGCATTAGATGAAGGTTTAATTACTCCAAGCTTTGGATACAATTGTTTTGGTTTATATACTGCTTGTGGCGACCCAAGAAAATGTGAGCATCATAATGCAGGTCATGCTGCCAATTTGCAATTAGCATTAGCCAATTCTTGTAACTCCTATTTTTTGCAGGTATTTAGAATGGCTATTGATAATCCTAAATATCATAATGCCAAACAAGGGTATTTGAAATGGAAAGAATATGTGAACAGCTTTGGGTTAGGAAGAAAATTAGGTATTGACTTACCAAGTGAAAATAAAGCAAGTATTCCAGACACTGCACAATACAATAAGGATTTTGGCAATCCAAAATATTGGAATAGTTGTTATATGCTTACGCTAGGTATTGGGCAAGATAGAATGACCGCAACTCCATTACAATTAGCCAATGCAATGGCTTTAATTGCGAATGAAGGATATTATTATACTCCACACTTTGTGGATAGTGTAGAAGATGAAGACGAAGATGATAAAGCTTTGTTAGCCAAGTATCGCACCAAACAAGAAGTAACTAAAATTTCGGGGGACATTTTTAAAATTATTAAAGAAGGAATGCACGATGTAACAGTATATGGTACTGCTGCTTTTATTAAAGTGCCGGGACATGAATATTGTGCAAAAACAGGTACCGCCCAAAACCCACATGGGAAAAACCACTCCTTATTTGTTTGCTTTGCGCCTAAAGATAATCCAAAAGTAGCCGTAGCAGTAGTGGTAGAGAACGCAGGATTTGGTGCAACATGGGCTGGCCCAATTGGAGGCTTGTTGATGGAAAAATATTTAAATGACACTTTAACTGCCGAAAGTAAAACCAAGGTAGATTACTTGTCCAATGTAGACTTAATGCCACAGGCCATAAAGGATTGGTATGTACGTAATAATAAATCGGAATTACTTACACCCATCGAATACAGTAATGATGAATTGGGTGAGGTTTGGGATATGGAAATGGTTTCAGACAATGCACCTAGCATTAAAAAAGCAGACACAATTCGTACTAATTTAGATACAACTAAAAGTACAAATCAGCCTACTGCTCCAACATCAAAACAGCTGTCCAATAAGGATAGTGCATTATTACCACACAGCAAGAAAAAACAGATACACTCTATAAAAAATGTCAAACACACCTAATCAAAATAACTTTTCCAAAGGAACTGACTTAGCTGTTATCATTCTTTATTTTGCAATGGTAGCCATTGGTATACTATGCATATTTATGGTGGAATATAATCCAAGTAGTAATTGGAGTAGCTCATTTATCACAGGCAAAAACAACTATAGCAAACAAATATACTTTGCACTGTTTTGTAGTTTTATTGGCATATTTATTTTGCTAATGGATAGTAAGGTTTTTACGGCGCTTGCTAATATTTTATATGGCGGAGGTATACTGCTCATGCTTGCGACATTTGTAATTGGTAAAAATATAAATGGTTCTAAAAGCTGGATACCTATTGCAGGAGGTTTTAATTTACAACCTGCAGAACTATGCAAAATATTCACAGCATTAATTTTAGCTAAATTTATCTCCAAGCCCGAAACCGATTTCACCAAACTCAAATCTCAACTCATAGCGGGTGCTATGATTGCACTACCTGCTGTACTTTCAATCATGCAACATGAAATGGGACTAGCATTGGTTTATAGCGCTTTTATCTTTGCAATGTATCGTGAGGGATTGCCCCCAGTAATATTAGTAATTGTATTGTCATTTGCCATTTTAGTAATTGCTACACTATTATTAGATCCTACCGTTTTAGCAATTATATTAACCATAATTGCTGCTTTATTTATCATAAGCATGATTAAAAAATTCAAACGGAACAGAAATAGCATTCTTGTTGTAATTGGCATTTGGGCTATTTGTTTTGGGACAGTACGTTTTGTGGTTCCTTATATTTTTAATAATGTATTTGAGTGTTACCAAAGTACGCGTATTTATAGCATGGTGGGTAAGGAGTATGATTGTAGTCAAAATAAAAAATCCACTTCTGCTTCTGGCAAACAACACGGGAAAAAACCAGATGACTACAATGTGAAGCAAAGTAAAATTGCTATAGGATCGGGTGGTTTTTGGGGAAGAGGTTTTTTAAAAGGCACTCAAACTAGAGGTAAATACGTACCTGAGCAACATACCGACTTTATTTTTACGTCCTTAGGAGAAGCATTTGGATTTGTAGGCACAGCTATATTTTTAGGATTGTACTTATTTTTCTTATTTCGGTTAATTAGAATTGCCGAAAGACAAAGAAGTACATTCTCAAGAGTCTATGCATATAGCGTTGTAGGTATTTTCTTTTTTCATATCGCCGTAAATATAAGTATGACGGTTGGCTTATTCCCAGTAGTAGGTATACCTTTACCACTAATTAGTTATGGAGGCTCTTCCCTACTTACTTTTACTGTGCTTGTATTTATTCTGTTAAGATTAGACGCTGACAGACAGATGGTATTACGTTAACAATTATTCTATTTTCTTTATGCGCATTTATCCATTATCAGAGGGGAGTTTTACCATTGACCAGAGTAAAGTATTTTTGCCATTTGATACCGCTTCACATAATTTACAACTTCGTCCAAAAGGAAGCATATTAGTAGAGATCCAACCCTTTGTTGTAGTAACAGATAATGATATCATTTTATTTGATACAGGATTAGGTTATTTAAATAAAGAAGGAATGCTACAATTGCATGATAACCTGATGAAAATAGGTATTGATCCAACAAGTGTGACCAAAGTTTTTATGAGTCATTTACATAAAGATCATGCTGGTGGAATGAGCTATATACATCCTGTCTATGAAGAAAGATTTATCAGTTTTCCCTATGCAAAATATTATGTACAAAAAAGGGAATTTGATTTAGCCATAAGTGGCAATAGTCCTTCTTATTTAGCAGAACAAGTAAGTATATTGGAAGATTTTAGTGGCGTAGTTTGGCTTACAGAGGATGAAGGTATAATTGACAATTTAATTCATTATAAATTAACAGCAGGGCATAGTTTATACCATCAAGTAGCATGGATCAAGGAAGAAGGAACTACCTTTTTCTTTGGAGGAGATGTTGCACCTCAATTACAACAAATGAAATCCAAATTTGTAGCCAAATACGATATGGATGGAAAAACCTCAATGGAATGGAGGCAAATTTGGTGGGAGCAAGCTGCAAAAGAGCAATGGACCTTTGCTTTTTACCACGATATTCAATATCCCACCTTTACTCCAGGACAAATGCTGTAAAACAAACATTCATTAGGAATCAATAGGGGCAAGGGTTTCATGACGGCTTACAAATTTTGTAGTATCTTTAGACTATAATTTATGGCAAGCTCAATTAATAATTATTCAGGACAGTTTAGACGTAATGTATCTGATAAGTACATTATCTATAATAGTTTATTCGCCGCACTTCCCTATTCAGGTATTGCGAATGTGGGTGCATTATTGCCCATTATGTTACAAACCTGCGAAGAAGGTTATGCCAAAGGAAAGAGCCCAGTAGAAATTATTGATTATTTTTTTAGAAAACAAACCGAAGTAGATAGCGAGACAGAAAAAATAGATCACTTGTTTAAGTATGTGCAATACATGGAAAGACAAGTAGTATTATTTGATGCTATTGAAGATGCCGCATTCACTTCTGTCAATGACATGGAGGGCTCCGGAAGTATAAAAGCTTTAATTAGAGAAGCGTCATTCACTGGCAAAATGCAAGCGCTTAAAAATAAGTTGAAAGATTTTAAAGTACGTATCGTACTCACAGCACACCCTACTCAATTTTATCCATCTAATGTTTTAGGTATTATACATGATATGGGCGAGGCAATTGCAAAGAATGACTACAATACCATTAACCATTATATTCAACAATTAGGACTAACCCCTTTTTTTAATAAAAAGCAACCCACTCCCACCGACGAAGCTTTAAATATAATGTGGTATTTGGAAAATATTTTTTATCCATCTATTGGTAATATTTACAACACCATAGTTAATGAGGTTTTTGATAATAATTTTGAAAGTCCAAATCCATTTATTGAATTGGGATTTTGGCCTGGTGGAGATAGAGACGGTAATCCATTTGTAAATGCGGGAACTACTATCAAAGTAGCACAGGCATTAAGAAGTAGCATTATAGTTTGTTATTATAGGGATGTAAGAAAATTAAAACGTAAACTTACTTTTTCGGGAGTAGATACTTTATTAAGTTCTTTAGAGAAAAGCTTATACGAAAATGTATTTACACCAGAGCAAAGCAAACCCATTTCTGTTGAAGAAATTATAGGTTGCTTAACTACCATAAGAAAAAAATTAATTGACGAAAACCATTCCTTATACCTATCAAGATTAGATAGTTTATTAAATAAGGTTAAAATATTTGGTACTCATTTTGCTTCCTTAGATATTAGACAAGATAGCCGCATTCATCGTCAGGTCTTATTAGATGTGAACGCTACGATCAAAGAAAAAACTGGCAAGGGTTTTTTACCTGATAATTATACTCAATTATCTCCCGAGGATCAAATTGCTTGTTTAATACAAGTTAAAGGCGCAGTAGATCCTACCATTTTTACGGAAACTATAACCAAGGATACGATAGAAAGTATTTATGCAATAGCACAGGTACAAAACATGAATGGTATTGAAGGCTGTCATAGATATGTAATTAGTAACTGCCAATCCGAAGTAAACGTAATTGAATTATATGCTTTGTTTAGATTATGTGGATGGGATGAACATTTAGCCAATGTTGATATTGTGCCACTATTTGAAACCATTGATGATTTAGCTGCTTCAGAAGATATAATGAATCGCTTATATCAACATCCATACTATGCTGCCCATTTGGCAAGCAGAAAAATGCAACAACCCATTATGTTAGGCTTTAGTGATGGAACCAAAGATGGTGGCTATTTACAAGCCAATTGGAGTATTTATAAATCAAAGGAGGTACTTACCAATATTTCACGTAAAAACAATGTAATTGTTAAGTTCTTTGATGGTAGAGGTGGGCCACCAAGTAGAGGTGGAGGTAAAACACATCAGTTTTATGCATCTATGGGTAATCAAATTGAAAATGAAGAAATTCAATTAACTATCCAAGGTCAAACCATTACTTCAAATTTTGGCACCATCAATTCATCACAATATAATTTAGAACAATTATTGAGTGCAGGTGTAAGCCACGAATTGTTTGCGGATACTAAATTGCAATTATCTCAACAAGATCGTTTATTGTTAGAAGACTTAGGGAATATTAGTTATCAATCTTACCAACAATTAAAAGAACATCCATTGTTCTTACCTTATTTACAAAAATTTAGTCCACTAAATTATTATAGCAAAAGTAATATTGCCAGTCGTCCTGCTAAAAGAGGTGCAGGCAATACTTTAAAATTTGAGGATCTACGCGCTATTCCTTTTGTAGGTAGCTGGAGTCAATTAAAACAAAATGTACCAGGCTTTTTTGGTGTGGGTACAGCATTACAAGTATTAAAAGAAAAGGGACAGTGGAAAGAAGTACAATCCCTCTTTAATAATATTGGATTTTTCAAAACTTTGGTAGACAATAGTATGATGAGCATGGTGAAATCTAGTTTTGCTATTACTAAATACATTGACAACGATCCTGAGTACAGTGAAATTTGGAATATTATTAGAGAAGAATTCAAACTTACAACTCAGTTATACCTAGAGCTTAGTAATACAAAAAGCCTAATGGAGAATGACACTGTTGCTAAACACTCTATTTTATTGAGAGATAGAATTGTCTTGCCTTTGTTAACATTGCAACAATATGCTTTATGTAGAGTACAAGAGCCAAATATTGATCCTGAACTAAAAGCATCCTATGAAAAGCTTTTAACTAGAACCATGTTTGGTATTATTAATGCAGCCCGCAATTCCGCTTAAACTGGCGCTTTAGTATCCTTCCATTTCCACAAATGCAGACAGGCGTAGGTTTTATAGGGAGTCCAAGTCATTGACTTGGCTATCATTTTTGTATGTAATTCTTTCTTTGTTTCATACTTAATATTATACAACTTAACCATGGCTTGTTGGATACCTAAATCATCAACAGCAAAAACATTTTCATGGCCTAAACTAAACATGAGTAACATTTCTACTGTCCATCTACCAACTCCTTTAATTTGAGTCAATAGTTCAATCACTTCCTCTGGCTGCATTGTATACAATTGCTTATCTGTAATTTTTTGATCTTTAAAAAATTGGGCAACATTTTGTACATAAGCTACTTTTGAATTACTCAATCCTATACTCCTTAAGACCATTGGATCTGTAGCCAATACTTGCTCACAACTAGGCTCTTTACCATCGTATAAATCCAAAAAGCGGTCAAATATAATTTTAGCCACTTTGGTACTTAATTGCTGACTAATAATACTCGCTATTAAACGTATGGGTGTATTTTTCCTACGCTTCAATACATGCGTATCCTCTTTTAATAAAGCAGCTAATTTTAAATCCTTCTTTAAATAGGTTTTATAAGTCATGGCACAAATTAGGGAGATTTGTTTATTTATCTTAACTTTTGATTGAATATCAAAATGCATTTTATGAAAAAACTATTTACAATTCTTGCCATACTACTCCTACAAATTTCATACGCTCAAAATAAGGATGTGAAAGCCATACAATCTATTTTAGATCAGCAAACAAAGTCCTGGAACAAAGGTGATTTAGATGCTTTTATGGTGGGCTATTTGCAAAGTGATAGCTTGGTTTTTATTGGTAAAGCAGGACCAAAATATGGATATGAAAATACTTTAGCCAACTACAAAAAAAGCTACCCTGACACAAGCCATATGGGTAAATTACATTTTGATATTGTAAGTGTTAAGCCTTTAAATACAGACCATTATTTTGTAATTGGTAAATGGCATTTAGTCCGAACAGTAGGAAATCTAGACGGCATTTTTACCCTGGTATTTAAAAAGACAAAAGATGGATGGAAAATAATAGCCGATCATAGTAGTTAGCAAGAAGTGCGATTAATCTAAGCTTTGCTTATTCGCAGCCGCCGCTTTTAATAACCTATCAAATTGTGCAGGTGTAAGGTCATTATAAAAATAATAAACAGGGTCTACTTTAGTGCCTCTTTTTATAACCTCATAGTGACAATGTGGACCCGTACTCTTACCCGTACTTCCAATATATCCAATCACTTCCCCTCGCTTAACTGCTTGCCCAGGCTTGGCTTTTACCTTTACCATATGACCATATAAAGTTTGATAGCCGTATCCATGGTTAATGACTACTTTATTACCATAGCCATCTGTACTAAATCCTGCGGCTTGAACTACCCCGTCGGCTGTAGCATAAATTGGCGTACCCGATGGTGCGGTAAAATCTAGCCCTTGGTGAAAACGAAAATCTTTATAAACGGGGTCAATACGGTAACCAAAGCTTCCTCCAATTCTATTTAAATTTTTATTACTAACGGGCTGAATAGCAGGAATGGCTTTTAATAATTTTTCCTTGTTCTTGACCATATTGGTAATTTCGACAAAGGAAGTGCCTTGGTAGGCCATCCTTAAACTTAAATTATTTAATTGGCCAATCATGTTTTTGATGAGGTCGGTATTGGATAAATTTTGAATTAAACGCACTTCTTTTTTAGCTTCCATTTCCTTTACACGAGCACTATCAGGAATTGGATCGGCTTCAAATATAGATCTATACACATCATTATCTCTATTCTCCAATTCAGACATTTGTAACTCCAATTGCTTCACCCTATCCTGCAATACACTATAACTTTCCTTATAGGCATCATTTTGTTGACGCAACAACTTTTCCTTAGGGGAGTCTATATATTGAAAAATAAGAATTACGATAATAATGCCTGTCACAATAGAAGCAGCAATAAAGCCAAATAGCTGCAATAAACGCACCCTAAGTGGCACTTCAATTTTCTCAAATCGTAGTGTATGTGTATTAAAGAAGTATTTAATTTTCTTCATTTGAAAAGCGGCTTCAGTTTCTTACCTTTGGGAACCTTAAAAACCTTACAAATATAGCTTTTAAGGGGAACAAAGCCTAAAATATAGTCACATGATGAAGAGTTCAGAAATTAGACAGCAGTTTTTAGATTTTTTTGCATCCAAAGGACATGCCATTGTCCCATCGGCACCGATAGTTGTAAAAAATGACCCTACCCTTTTATTTACCAATGCGGGCATGAATCAGTTTAAAGACTATTTTTTAGGAAACCAAATACCAGCACATTCAAGAATTGCCGACACACAAAAATGTTTACGTGTAAGTGGTAAGCATAATGACTTGGAAGAAGTAGGTGTTGACACTTATCATCACACAATGTTTGAGATGTTAGGCAACTGGAGTTTTGGAGATTATTTTAAAGCCGATGCCATTGCATGGAGCTGGGAATTATTGACCAAAGTGTACAAATTAGATCCAGCTAGATTATACGTTTCTGTTTTTGAAGGAGATCCTGCAGAAAATTTACCACAATCTAGTATTGCATTAGAAGAATGGAGAAAGTGGGTACCAGAAGAAAAAATTATTTACGGTACTAAAAAAGATAATTTCTGGGAGATGGGTGACACTGGCCCTTGTGGACCATGTAGTGAGATTCATGTGGATATGAGAAGCGAGGAAGAAATTGCCAAAATTCCAGGTAGAGATTTAGTGAATAAAGATCATCCGCAGGTAATTGAAATTTGGAACAATGTATTTATTCAATACAATCGTAAAAAAGACGGAAGCTTGGAAGCCTTGCCTAATAAGCATGTGGACACCGGTATGGGCTTTGAAAGATTGGTTCGTGTCATTCAAGGCAAAAAGAGCAACTACGATACCGATGTATTTACCGGTACGATTGATGAGGTTGCTAAAATCACTGGAAAGACCTATGACTTTAGTGATAGCAAAGAGGCAGTTGCTTTTAGAGTGATTGCAGATCACATTCGTGCTATTGCATTTACAATTGCTGATGGACAATTACCAGCCAATACTGGTGCAGGATATGTAATTAGAAGAATATTAAGAAGAGCAGTTAGATACTATTATTCTTATTTGGACTATAAACAACCATTGTTGCATCAATTAATGCCATTGTTAGCAAAACAATTTGAACATGTATTCCCAGAATTAAATGGACAATTGGAGTTCGTGAGTAAAGTGGTAAAAGAAGAAGAAGAAGGATTTTTAAGAACCTTGGAAAAAGGATTAAAAAGAATTGACGATATCACAAGCACGCATACCAAAGGTCAAATGATTGAAGGGAAATTAGTATTTGAATTATTTGACACTTATGGTTTTCCAGTGGACTTAACAAGATTGATTGCAAGTGAGCATGGATTGAATGTGGACGAAGCAGGTTTTGAAAAAGAAATGCAACAACAAAAAGATAGAAGCCGTGCTGCAACAGCCATTGATACAGGTGACTGGATTCAGGTAGGGGAAGACGAGGAAACTAAATTTGTTGGCTACACCGAAACTTATGCTGACTCAAAAATTATAAAATACCGTAACGTAAAGGCAAAAGGAAAAGAAGCTTACCAATGGGTATTGGCTACTACTCCATTTTATGCAGAGAGTGGTGGACAGATTGGAGATAAAGGATTTTTTGAATTTGAAGATGGTACACAAGTAGAAGTAACCGACACCAAAAAAGAAAACAATTTATTCATTCATTTTACAGATAGTTTGCCAAAAAATATTGGAACTACTGTAAAAGCAACTGTGAATAAAGAACAAAGAAAAAACACCACCGTGCATCATTCTGCTACACACTTACTACATGCAGCATTGAGAAATGTATTAGGTAAGCATGTTGCACAAAAAGGAAGTTTGGTGAATGCCGATCAATTGCGTTTTGACTTTTCTCATTTTGCAAAAATGACAGATGCTGAAATAGCAGCAGTAGAGAAAATGGTGAACGAGAAAATTAAAGAGAATGTACCTGTAGTTATAAAGGAAATGAGTAAGGACGAAGCCATCGCATTAGGTGCCATGGCTTTGTTTGGAGAAAAATACGGCGACAAGGTACGTGTGGTAGTAATGGATCCGGCCTACTCAATTGAATTATGTGGTGGTACACATGTGGGGCACACAGGGGAGATTGATAACTTTATTTTAAAATCAGAATCCTCTGTAGCAGCGGGTGTTAGAAGAATTGAAGCTGTGGTAGGCGCTGCTGCCAATAAATACGCAACCGAGGTAAAAGAAAAGTTACACAAACAAATTGTACAATTGACAGAAGCTTGTGCAACAATAGCTGAAAAACTATCTATCACATTTACTGCCCCTGAATGGAATGAAAATTCTACAGTGAATGTGTTGAATGATACTATTGCTGATTTGCAAGCAAGCCAAAAAGAATTACATAAAAAATTAGAAAGTCAAGAAGCACAGTTGGTAAATAGTTTGGTTGACCAATATACTAGTCAGTTTATAGATAAAAATGGCATTGCCTTTTTAGGCGCACAAGTAAATTTAAATAGTGCCGATAATTTAAAGAAGTTGGCACAATTATTAAGTGCAAGCCAATCCAAAGCAGTCATTGTATTAGTAAATGCTATTGAAGGAAAAGCCGCTGTTGCATTATCCATTAGTGAAAGCTTAGTGCAAGAAAAAGGATGGCAGGCCCCTCAAATTATCAAAGACAATATTGCCCCTTTTATTAAGGGAGGTGGTGGTGGCCAAAAAACACTAGCATCAGCTGGCGGACAGGACGCAACTCAATTAGATAAAGTAATAGAAGCCGTTAAAGCGCTTCTTTAAAAGAAAGGCGCTCTGAGCCATTCTTCAAAGGCACATAATTTTTTGAATATAAAGACCTTAGCTAAAATTATAAAAGGCTAAGGTCTTTTTTTATCTACTCATTTTATAAATATTTAACATTCCCGAAGCATTTCGTAGTTAAAATATTTACTTATTTTTGAGCTACAAATAATTTCGTACAAAAGTATAACTATGAAAAAAATAATCATTGGTTCCGCAATGCTATTGCTATTGAATGTATTGGCAACAGCACAAGATGTAGTTGTAATCAAAAAAAATACAAAGGATACCACAGAAAAACCGTTGATTGTCATTGATGGAGTACTCACTGAAAATACGCAAATGGATGCTATCCCTCCAAGTGATATCGAATCCGTGAATGTATTAAAGGGTGCATCTGCAAGAGAAAAATACGGGAAGAGAGGACAAAATGGTGTGGTTGAAATCATTTCAAAAAATAAAAATAAAGGCCTTGGTAGTACTATTGATACTAATGTTAATTTATCAATAGTAGTTGATGGAGACAAAATCACCATTAATGGGCAGCCAGCTGATAAAAATGATCCAAGGTTAAAAATAATGGGCAAGCCTCATTTAGGTAAACCCAAAAAAGGAAATGATAAAGAAATCATTATTCAAGACCAAATAATTTCAGATGATCCAAATGTAGAAGAAGAAGGCAGTGACGATGTAATGGACATGTTAACCCCTCAAGTTCCAACAAGCAACAAAGCATTCCTTGGTGTAATTACTGAAGCCACTGAAAAAGGAGCCAAAATAAATACAGTAAGTGAAGAAAGTCCAGCAGCTAAAGCAGGTTTAAAACAAGATGATATTATTAAAAAAGTAAATGATAAAATAATTGATGGACCAAAAGCTTTGTATGAGGCCATTGGACAATTTAAACCAGATGAGAAAGTTGTAATTACTTATTTACGAGATAACAAAGAGCTAACAACTACCGCTACTTTAGCAAAGAATAAAGCAACTAATATGGGGCCCAATTATCGTTTTAATATGCAGCCAAATTTTAGAATGCGTCCTGACCAACAATTTAATTTTCAAATGCCTGAGATGGAAGGACTCATGAACCGAATGGACAAAAAACCTAAAATTGGTATCTCTATAGAAGACCTTACTATTGGTGAAGGTGTTAAAATTACCGATGTCAACGAAGGTTCTGCTGCAGAAAAAGCAGGTTTAAAAAAGAATGATATTATTTTAGCTGTTAATGGAAAAAAGATAAAAGATGTGGATGCTGTAAAAGCTGAATTAAAAATCGCTGTTGAAGGCACCAAGTTACCGATTCAAGTGAAAAGGGATAAGGAGATAAAAACAATTGAATTAATCATTCCTAAAAAGATTAAAACGGCCAATTTATAGGCTTTAGATTAAACATAGAACAATCATAAAATGCCCTCTATTCATAAGTAGAGGGCATTTTTGTACCTTATTTATGAACTTAGAAATGAGTGAATTCATGTACTTTTGTACTATGGAAAATAGGGGAAAATATGAAGCCGTAATAGGCCTTGAAATTCATGCACAATTGTCAACCAATAGTAAATTGTTTTGTGGTGATGCAACAAGTTTTGGTGCAGATCCCAATAAACATGTTAGCCCCATAACTTTGGGTCATCCTGGCACTTTACCTAAAACCAATGCAAAAGCAGTTGAATATGCTATAAAAATGGGATTGGCTTGTGGATGTGCTATAGCAGAAGACAATTATTTTGCTAGAAAAAACTATTTCTATCCAGATTTACCAAAGGGATATCAAATCTCGCAACATACTACCCCTATTTGTGTGGGTGGAAATGTAATTATTAAAACAAGTGAAGGGGAAAAATCCATTCAATTAAATAGAATCCATTTAGAAGAAGATGCTGGAAAAAGTATTCATGATATTTCTCCAACAGATACCCTAATTGATTTAAATCGAGCAGGTACACCCTTAATTGAAATGGTTACTGAACCCTGTATTCATTCAGCAGAAGATGCATTTTTATATGTGACAGAAGTACGCAAACTGGTAAGATGGTTGGGTGTATGTGATGGGAATATGGAAGAGGGGAGTTTAAGATGTGATGCCAATATTTCGGTAAGGTTAAAAGGAGAAACTCAATTGGGTACAAAAGTAGAAGTAAAGAATTTAAACTCTATCAGAAATATTAAAAAAGCAATTGAATACGAAATTGACAGACTAATACATTTAAAAGAAACAGGAGGTGCCATTATTCAACAAACTAGAAGCTTTGATGCTAATAATGATACCACTTTTTCAATTAGAGATAAGGAAGATGCTAATGACTATAGATATTTCCCAGACCCTGATTTAGCTCCATTTCATCTAAGTAAAGAATATATTAAAAATATTGGAGCGTCCTTACCAGCTTTACCATCTGTATTAAAAAAAGAATGGAAAGACGCTTATGGGTTATCTGAATATGATATAGAACAACTGTGTGAACATAAAGAAGAAGCAGATTTTTATATGTTATGGACAAAACAAACCAATCATTATAAAGCTGCAGCCAATTGGATAATGGGCCCTATTAGAGAATATTTACACGAAAGCAATACGAGCTACAAAAATTTAGAGAAATCCATACCCTATTTAGTGGAATTATTAGCATTGGTGGAAGCTGGGCAACTCAGTTTTTCAGTAGCATCTGGAAAAGTATTTAAGGGCATCATGGAAAACCCTCAATCCCCTACTCAATTTGCGGAAACAAATAATTTATTACAAACAAATTCAACAGATGAAATTCTAGGATGGGTTAACGAAGTATTAGCAGCCAACCAAGACAAAGTTGCAGAATATAAAAAAGGTAAAAAAGGATTAATTGGCTTGTTTGTGGGTGAAGTAAAAAAGAAAAGTAAGGGCAAGGCGGATCCAAAAATTGCAACCCAATTATTAGAACAGCAATTATCAAATTAAATTTAATTACAAATTAATTATATGAACATAAAATCATTACTTGGCGTCATCGCAATTGTCCTATTTTCCTTAACCGCTTGCCAACGTAAAAATAAAGAGGCTAGATTTAATATTGCGGGTAACATTCAACATGCAGCAAACCAAAAACTACTTTTACAGGAAGTTCCTTTTGGTGGTAAACCTATTGTGACATTGGATTCTGTGACATTAGATGAAAAAGGAAAATACAGCTTTGATTTTATTGCCAAACAAGAAGGTATCTACCGATTAGCCACCGAAAAAGATATGGAAATCATCTTTATTAATGATGAGAACAATATCCAAATTAACGCAGATGCCACAAACTATCAATCTTATAACGCAAAAGGTTCTAAAAATAGCGAAGCACTAATTAGTTTCTTAAAACAATATCGTCAAAAAGATTCTTCAATTTTTGCAACCTTGTATAGTTTAGATTTATTGCAAAAACAAAAAGCAAAAGACAGTTCCATTTATTTTTTACAAAAGCAAAGAGTTGAAAAAATAAATGATCTAAACAGTTTTGTACAAAATACGATTCATCAGTCAAGTAGTCCTGCTATGATTTATTACGTATTGGGGCTTAGCCTAAGATCCATGGAAACAGCCCAGGTATTGGCATTGGCTAAAGCTGCTGCAGAAAAAACAAAAGCGGAGCCCTTGGTTCAGTTTTCAACCATGTTAAATGCGCAAGTACAAGCAAATACTAAAACAACTGCATTGTCAATTGGACAACCTGCACCAGAAATTGCACTAAACGACCCTACCGATAAAAATATAACATTAAGCAGTCTTAAAGGGAAATATGTGTTGGTAGATTTTTGGGCTAGTTGGTGTGGACCCTGCCGCGCAGAAAATCCCAATGTAGTAGCTGCGTTTGAAAAGTATAAAAAGAAAAATTTTACTGTATTAGGTGTTTCATTAGATGATGATAAAGCAAATTGGCTGGAAGCAATTAAGACTGATAAACTAAATTGGCAACATGTAAGTGATTTGAAAAAATGGGAAAGTACTGTTGTAAATACCTATCAAATTGAAGGTATCCCATTTAATGTATTGGTAGATCCAAATGGAATGATTGTTGCCAAAGAATTAAGAGGACAAGCATTGCAAGATACCCTTGCTAGTTTACTTCACTAGATACGTTTTTGGAAATAGAATGAATTGCTAAAAATGAATTATTGCACTATTAAAATAGCTTTGGTCTTTACCAAAGCTATTTTTGTTTGATAAATGTTTTAATAAGCGCTGGCAACAATACTAAATTAGTTAAGGTACTCACTACCAAAGTAAGTGAAGTTAACCAGCCTAATGCCTTAGTACCTCCAAAATCACTAAAACAGAATATTACAAATCCAGCAACCAATACTAAGGAGGTATAAATTATACTTATCCCCGTATGTTTAATGGTTTGCACTAAGGTTTTATCCACTTGATTATTTAAATGAGGTAGCTCTTGTTTATAGTTAACCAGAAATCGAATAGTCACATCAATGGCAATACCTAATGCAACGCTAAAAACAAGTACTGTTGAGGGTTTTAAAGATATGCCCACCCATCCCATTGTCCCAGCTGTAATGAGTAATGGAACAATATTGGGAATTAGAGAGCACATTAAAATTGGGAAGGATCTAAATAAAAAAATCATACAAATGGCAATTAATAAAAAAGCCCAAAAAATTGATTCGCTTAGTCCCTTAATAATAAAGTTGCTTCCTTCTAAAAAAGTAACACTACTTCCTGTAATTTGAATGTCGTATTTACTAGAATCAAATAGCACTTTTGTCGCACTATCCACTCTTTTTAGAAAATAGGGCAATTGAGCACTTCCTATATCTTTCATATTCACACTTACTCTAGTATACCTTTTATCCTTATCAATGAATTTGCTTAACAATTGTGTGGGGCTATTGTTATTATTAGTAGTAGTTGTGTTATGCCCACTTGATCCAATTTTTAAATAAGGTGCTATAAATGCCATTTCGGTACCAGATGGAATAGTATAAGCCATACTATCACCATCATAAAATGTTTGTTTTGCAAACTTAATACCTTCCACTAGTCCAATTGGCTTCCCTAATTCAGGTTGAGCCCTCAAAAATTCATGCAGATTTTCAATGTCTTCTAATGGATGTATGCTTCTTACCAATCCATTTTTCTTTTTGGTATCAATGATAATTTCCATAGGCATTACCCCACCTCCTTCTTTTTCAAACCATTTTAAGTCGGTATATAATTTGTCTTTTTTGGGTAAATCATCCACAATAAAGGCCTCTTTTTTAATATGCGCCAATCCTAATAAGGAGCCAATCACCAAAACGATAGTAATTCCAAACACCCATTTAGTATGCACAAAAGTCCAACGCTCAATTTTAATTAATACTTTTTCCAAGAATGGATTGTCCAAATATTTTACATGACTAGGCTGTGGTGGTTGTAAATAAGTAAGCACGGGTGGTATAAAAAAAAGGCTAATAAAAAACAATGCCATTATGTTCATTCCAGAAACCCATCCAAACTCTTTTAATAATGGACTTTTTGTAAATGCAAAAACAAAAAAACCAATTGCTGCAGTAAGATTACAAAACAGGGTCACAATACCCATTCTGCCTACCATATTAACGATTGCCTTTTCCTTATCTGGTGTTTCCTTGTAAGAAGTATGATATTTATTTAAGAAGTAAATACAGTTTGGAATGCCAATTACAACAATTAATGGTGGTATGAGTGCAGTTAATAAAGTAATTTTTTGGCCCAATAATACCATTGTACCAAAACTCCAAATTACCCCCATAGCAACAACGGCCAAGCTCATGAACATGGCAGAGAGCGATCTAAAAAATAATAGCAAAGTGATTGCACATAACAACAATGAACCTATTAAAAACCAAAGCATTTCTTTTTTAATTCTATCCGCCAATATGGTTCTAATATAAGGTAGGCCACTCACATATAAGTCTAAATTAGTTTTGTGTTTAAATAATGCTAGTTTACTATTCAAAGTACTTATGATATGCGATCGGGAAGCGCTATTAATAGAGTCTGCTACAAAGCTTATTGCCATCATATAAGCATGGCTATTAGGATTGTATAATAAATTCTTGTAAAAAGGAAGTTGTTCAAAAGCAGCTTTATGCACTTGCAAAAGACTATCATTGGTATAGGTAGTAGTAAATACTTTATTGGCTATAAACTTTGAATTAACTGTATCCTTATATAAACTATACGCAAATGGTACACTTAATACATCGGTAACACCTGGTATAGATTTTATAGCCTTATGTAATTCAATAACATTATTAAATATATTAGTTGTATATAAACTATCGGTTTGAAACCCAACCACCATGGTTGTTCCATCAACGCCAAATTGATTTACAAATTTTTTATAAGTAACATACTTAGGATTGTCTTCGGGAATTGCCTTGGTAAACTCGTAACTCAATTTTACTTGCATTGCAAAATAACCCATAACAATGGTTGCTAAGGCCAATACAATTAAGCTAGTGACTTTATATTTCACAATGTTCTGACCTAAGCGATACCACATATATTAAAGCTATTTAAAATATTATAAGACCCAAAAATAAGCCATTAGTTGAGTAAGTATACCTATTGCAAATCCTATGATCAGTTCTTGTCTGGTATGATCACTCACAATCATTCTTGCACTCAACACCACTCCTGCCAATAATATAGCAATAGCAACCCAAACAAAATTATTTATAGGATAATAAAAACTTACTAATATAACTGCCATCAATAAGCCGCTAACGCCCATTGCATGTAAACTTACCTTTATGAAATTATTTACAATCAAGCCAATACTACTCGAAATAAAAATGCCAAAGTAAAAAAACTTTAACGCCAAAGGCTGATCTGTAAAATTGCGACTTAAATAATACATCCACCAATAGAAAAACATAGTAATCACATATGGGACAATTCTTTCTTTTTGTGTGCGCAAAAATATACTTTCACTAAACTTTAATCTCCATAATAAAAACACTGCAAATGCAGGGAAAAATGCAGTAAGCCAAAACACACTAAAAACACGCATTTTTAATTGCCAATCTGTTATACCCACAAATTCAAATGGCACTACTCTAATAAGATATAGCATGAAAAAAGTAGGAATAAATAATGGATGAAAAAGATAGGAAATAAGTTGAGCCGTTATGCGAAGGGATTTGGGTTGATTTTGTGCCATGTATATATTTAGGTTAACTACAATTCTTTTCTAAGTCTTGCAACGGGGATATTTAATAGTTCTCTATATTTTGCAACAGTTCTTCTTGCTATATTATAACCTTTTCCTTGTAACTGTTCTGTAAGTTCGTCATCACTTAAAGGCTTATGCTTGTCTTCCTGAAGTATTAAGTCATTTAAGATTGCTTTTACCTCCTTTGTACTCACTTCTTCCCCTGAATCAGTAGTTAATGACTCGCTGAAAAAATATTTTAGTAAATACGTTCCAAATTCAGTTTGCACATACTTACTATTAGCCACCCTACTCACCGTAGAAACATCCAAAGCCGTTTTTTCCGCAATATCTTTTAATATCATTGGCTTAAGCTGTGTTGCATCACCACTTAAGAAAAATGCTTCTTGATGCACTAAAATGGCGCGCATTGTCATTAACAAAGTTTGTTGTCTTTGTTGAATCATCTCTATAAACCATTTGGCTGAATCTATTTTTTGTTTTATAAAAAAAACAGCCTCTTTTTGAGCCTTGTCTTGTTTTTGACCTCGTTCGTATTCCTTTAGCATCAACTTATAATCATCACTTATTACTAAAGGTGGTGCGTTACGACTATTTAAAGTAAGTTCTAATTTCCCGTTATTTATGAGCACAGTAAAGTCAGGGATAATATACATTTCCGCCTCATTATTATGCACAGTCTCGGCGCCGGGCTTGGGATTGAGCGTTAGAATTTGATGTAGCACTTCTTTAATTTCAACCTCTGATAAATGCAAACTTTTTTGAATTTTATCGTAATGCTTACGTGTAAATTCTTCAAAGTGTTTTTCTAATATTTGTATGGCCAAATACAGGTTGTCTTTGTTCTCCTCTCTTTTATCAATATCATCCGTTTCTAATTTCCTCTTTAATTGAATCAATAAACATTCTTGTAAATTTCTTGCTGCAATGCCTGCTGGATCAAATCCTTGAATAATTAAAAGTATCGCTTCAATATCTTTTTCCTCTACCCACATACCTTGTTTAAAAGCCAAGTCATCAGCAATTGACTGCAAAGCTCTTCTTAAATAACCATCATCATCTAAACTTCCAATTATTTGTTCGGCTATTTTATATTTATTATCATCTAAGGCGAGCATGCTTAACTGATCCATTAACAGCTCATGTAAACTTAATTCTGCTTTAATAGGAATTACTTTATCATCATCTAATTCTGGATAGTAATCATCTCTAGTTTTGTATTCGGCAATATCTCCGTCGTCATCATAGTTGTATTCATTCAGTTCTTCATTGCTCAATTCGTATTCATCAACAGGTACTGCTTCTTCATCATCCTGTGTGCCTTGCAATAATTCATCCTTCATTTCCTCACTAGCTGTTGAGGCATCCCCATCTAGTAAATCCATGTTCATTTCTAAAGCAGGATTTTCTTCAAGCTCTTCTTTAACTCTTTGCTCAATTTGCGCACTAGGTATTTGCAACAACTTCATTAACTGAATTTGTTGTGGAGACAATCTTTGCAATTGTCTTTGTTGTAAAGACTGGCCTAATGACATATTTAAACTTTATGAAAGGGCTTCTTTCAAAACCGATAAGAATTTGGCTCCTTTCTCATGCACTTGTTCCTCGGTCCAGGTTAAACTAATGGCTGTTGAAATACATCTGCTCATAATAGCATCACTTTGTTCAAATTTATTGTTTTGCAATTTTGTCAAAGCATTTTGTTGAGCTTCGGTTAATGCATATAAGCTGTGGGCAGTTTTTAAATGATCCCATTTGCGGATATAATGCCAGTTGTTGGCAAACCAATAAAAATTACCAGCAAAAATGCCAGCGGTTTTCATTGCCTCTATTGCTTTTTCTGTTGCTTCCTGTGTTGGCAAGAACCAAGATAAAAAGCTACAACTATCGCCAGATGGGTCTGGTACAGTCCTAAAGCTAATGCCAGGCACTTGCTCCAAATATGACCTTAAAATATGGTTGTTCTTTTTTTGAAGATGTAAAAAAGTATCTAGTTTTTTTATTTGGGCTAAACCTACAGCAGCATGTAATTCACTAATTCTAAAATTGAATCCTAAAAAAGGATGTAAATCAGCACCTCGGTCAACGCCTAAATGATCATGACCATGGTCGGTAAATGCATCTGATTTTGTATACACCTCTTTATTATTAGTCATTACTACCCCTCCTTCTCCACAGGTAATGGTCTTTACAAAATCAAATGAAAAAGTACCTGCATCTCCAATGGTACCTAATGGTTTTCCTTTATAAGTTCCACCAATACTTTGACAAGCGTCTTCTAATAAAATAATTTTGTGTTCATCACAAATTGCTTTTAAAGCATCTAGATCGGCCATGCTTCCGCACATATGTACTGGCATTACACATTTAGTTTTATGGGTAATGGCCGCTTTTACAGCAGCTGGTGCAAGTGTAAGTGAACTATCAATATCCACTAAAACAGGAACCGCACCTACACTTAAAACCGCTTCAAAACTTGCCACGAAAGTAAATGCAGGCATAATTACTTCGTCACCAGCGCCAATACCTAAAGCAGCCATTGCAGTTGTTAATGCTGCAGTTCCACTTGAAGTTAATTGTGCATAATCACTACCAAACTTTTCACAAATTGCTTGCTCCAATTCTTTTGATTTCCACATTCCTTTACGCGGACCATCAAAACCATAGCGCATTAAAATACCTGTCTCAAGGACATCATTTACTTCTTTTTTCTCTTCATCACCGAAGAATTCAAAACCTGGCATAAACTTAATTTTAAGTGAAACAAAGGTAGTTTAAAAAATGAAAATTGGGTGTTTTTCAGTAATTTGCGCTTGTAAAAAAACACATAGTAATTATGGAATACAGTAAATTGATCTCTGTTTCGGGAATGTCGGGATTATTTGAATTAGTGACAAGCAAAAATGACGGCGCCATTGCAACTTCATTAGAAAATAACAATACACAGTTTATCAGTTCAAGAGCACACCAGTTCTCTCATTTAGAAAGCATTGAGGTATTTACAACCCACGAGAATGTCTTTTTAGCCGAGGTTTTCATTGCAATGGGAAAATCTAAAGAAGCTATCCCTAGCGAAAAAGATCCGAAAGCAGTTTTAGCCTACTTTAAAAAAGTATTCCCTAAAATGGACTTTGATAGAGTGTATGGTAGCGATATGAAAAAAATGATTAAATGGTTTGCGCAATTACAAAAGCACAATGTAGAGCCAACTATCCCTACTGATGAAGAGACCGTAGAAGAAGAAGCAAAGGCTTAAGCCTTTGCTGATGAAAGAGGATCACTATCCTTTGCTGATGAAAGAGGATCACTTTACTTTTCTGATGAAAGAGGATCACTATCCTTTGCTGATGAAAGAGGATCACTTTCCTTTTCCGATAAAGGAGTTACACTGCTCTTTTTCCTTAAACTAAGCATACTACATTAGAAATTTCTTTATATAAAAAGCTTACCCAATCTGGGGTAAGCTTTTTTTTATCCTTAAATTGCATACATTGAATGTTCGCATGCTAAAATTTATTGTAATGAAAAAAGGAATATTGTTTTTATTGGTATGTAGTTTAATCAGCTTTCAACTAAGTGCTCAATCTAAAGCTGAAAAAAAATGGGTGAAGAAACAATTTAGGACCCTAAGTTTAGATGAAAAAATTGCACAATTAATGGTGTTAAGAGCCCATAGTGCCTGGGATGAAAAAAAGATAGATACTTTAAGTCAATTGATTAGACAATATAATATTGGCGGTCTTTGTTTTTTTCAGGGAGGTCCAGTTCGTGAAGCCTTGCAAACCAACTACTATCAATCTATTGCGAAAACGCCCCTACTCATTACTATGGATGCAGAATGGGGAGTGGGTATGCGTTTAGATAGTGTTGATATGTTTCCAAGACAACTTTTAATGGGCGCAATTGCATCAGATAAATTAGTTTATCAAATGGGCGAATCGGTTGCAGCACAATGCAAAAGACTTGGCATTCAAGTGAATTATGCGCCAGATATTGATATTAACAATAACCCAAGTAATCCAGTAATTAATGACCGTAGTTTTGGGCAAAACAAAGAACGCGTTATCCAGCATGGCATAGCTTATATGAAAGGTATGCAGGACAATGGTGTGATGGCAACTGCCAAACATTTTCCTGGTCATGGAGATGTTAATGTTGACTCTCATTTAGATATTCCAGTTATTAATAAATCCAGAACAGCTTTAGACTCATTAGAGCTGGCGCCTTTCCGTGCATTAATTAATGCAGGTGTGGGTTCGGTAATGGTAGCACATTTGTCTGTGCCAGCCATTGATAGCACACCAAAATTTGCAACCTCATTGTCTCCAAAAGCAGTAAACGATTTATTGAAAAAAGAACTTGGCTTTAAAGGGCTAAGCGTAACCGACGCTATGGATATGAAAGCAATAAGTAATTACTTTCCTCGTGGAGAAGCAAATGTACAAGCACTTTTAGCAGGAAATGATATGCTATGTTTGCCTGGGGATATTGGAGAGTCAATTGAAAAAATTAAAGCAGCTATCAAAGACGGTAGACTTACAAAAAACGATATTGATGAAAGAGTTAAAAAAATATTATCCGCAAAGTACAAATATGGATTAAGTAAAAAGCAGTGGATTGATACAACCAATTTAGTATCAGATTTGAACGCTTCGGTAGGAAAGATTAAATCGGAGATGGCCATACAATCACTCACTTATTGCAAGGCGCAAACCACTCCAAGTTTAAATCATAATATACCAACTGCCTACATAGCTTTAAACACAACACAACCCACATTGCTTACAAAATCATTAGAAAGTAATTATGGTGTAAAAGTGTTTTATATTAACCCTAAAGATAGTATTGGGCTTAATGGCATTAAAGATAGTATTAGCCAATATCAACAAGTATTTGTTGGGTTACATAATTATAGTCGTCGTCCCGCCAATCATTTTCAAATTCCTAATTTTATTTTACAGTATTTAAATCAAGCACATCCTCAAAACTGGATCCATATTATTATGGGCAATCCTTATGCTGTAGCTGATTTTAAAGACATTAATAATATTCTGTTTGCCTATGAGGACAATGACTATTCTGAACTTGCTGTATTAAAATGGCTAGAAGGAAAAATCAATGCCACTGGACAACTTCCAGTAACTGTAACACCTCAGTTACCATACGGGTCGGGCAATGCGCTTGTTCAAAAATTATCCATCATTGACTCTCTTGTTCAAGATGCTATTCAAAGAAAAGCAATCCCAGGATGTCAAGTGTTGGTTGCAAAAAATAATGAAATAATTTTCAACAAAGCTTATGGCCATACCGCAGGAGATGATTCAAGCCCAGTTAGTTTGAATACTTATTACGACTTAGCTTCTGTAACTAAGGTAACAGCTACAACTGTTAGCATTATGAAATTAGTAGAAGAAGGAAAGGTTGATATCAATAAAACCATTGGAGACTATCTACCCTGGGTTAAAGGGAATAATAAAGAAAGTATAACTTTGAAAGACTTATTATTACATCAAGCAGGTTTATATCCATATATCAAATTCTACGAATCATTATTAACCTCAAATGGAACTTTTAAAGCAGGACTAGTAAGTAGTAAAAAAGACAATACCCATCATCAATTTATTGCACCCAATAAATATTTAGTGGACTATTGGATGGATACAATACAAAATCAAATATTAAGAAGTCCTGTAACAGAGGCTGGCAAATACATATACAGCGATAATGACTTTATATTCCTTGGCAAAATAGTAGAACAGGTTACTGGCATGAGCTTACAATCTTATACCAAGCAAACTTTTTACGAGCCAATGGGCATGCGTTCTACAGATTATTTGCCATTAGAAAAAACAACACTTGACAATATAGCTGCTACCGAAGTTGATAATTATTATAGACATGAACTAATAAGAGGAAGTGTTCATGATGAAGGTGCATCTACAATGGGCGGAATTGCTGGGCATGCTGGTTTATTTAGTAATGCGAGTGATTTGGCAAAACTTTACTTAATGCTATTAAACAATGGCAGCTGGGAAGGAAAACAATATTTACAAGCAAGTACTATTGCAAAATTTACTGCATACAATACAAGTAATAGCAGACGGGGCTTAGGTTTTGATAAACCCGAAAAAGACAATGCAACTAGTAAAGAACCCTATCCTTGTCTAAGTGCATCACCTGCAACATTTGGTCATACTGGATTTACGGGCACTTGTGTTTGGGCAGACCCACAAACTGGCATCTTGTTTATCTTCTTATCCAATAGAGTTTTCCCAACAAGGGACAATAAAGTATTCAGCGCTTTAAATTTAAGACCCAAAATTCAAGAAGCTATTTATACCGCTTTAAAGTAATGAGAAAGCTACTTACTATAGGTATTATCTTTACGAGTAGCCTTTTAAGTGCCCAGAACAAATTAGGTGCAATTGGGCAATGGAGAGCCCATTTTGATAACCACAGTATTCAACAAATTGTAAAGGGTGATATTATTTATGCGGCAAGTCCTTTTCAAATCATTGGCATTGATTCCATGCAAAATAAATATTGGATGGACAAGAGTACTGGTTTACATGAAATAGATATTAAATTACTTGCATGGGATCCAACACAAAATCAATTAATAATTAGTTATGCAAATAGCAATATTGACATACTCAAAAGAGATCAAATATTCAATATAAATGCTATACAACTTAGTACACAATATCCTAATCATACAATAAATGCAATTCGTGTCTATAATCAATGGGCTTTTGTAGCAACTAATTTTGGGATAGTCGTAATTGATTTACTAAACCATGAAATTAAAGACACCTGGTATCCTAATAATAATCAACAATCAACTATTACTTTTGATATAGCCATTGCAAATGATACTTTGTTAGCTGCTACCGAAAATGGATTATGGTCATGTCCATTTCAGCATAACTGGATTGTACCCAACAAATGGAATACGCTAAACAATTTTAATGCAATAAGTATAAATGCACTAATTGTTCAAAGCGGGAATATATATGGTTATAATAAACATTCTATTTTTAAAACTCCTTCCATAACACCTATTGCCAATTTCACTAATGCAAGTATTCAAAAAATAGATACTACACAAAATGGTTTTAATGCATGTATCCAATACCCCAATAATAAAGGCGCGCTAATTCAATTCAATAAAGATTTGTCACTAGCTACCCTAGTGGACACTACACAGCTAATTGCACCTATGGCATCCATCGCAGATGCAGCACAACTTTGGATTGCTGATAGCGTACAAGGTTTATGGTTAAAAAAACAAATGCCTACATGGATAAATTTAGGAGGGCCTAAAGCTAGTATACAGGGGAAGGCTTCTATAAATGAGTTGATATTGGTTGCACCATTTGGAAAACAACTCCCAGGCTTTGCAAGCTTTGAGGGTAACGAATGGAATAGCATCACTCAAATTGGGAATGTTAAATTGCCCTATCTAAATGCAGCCGCCATCTCAAAACAAGATAATAGTTTTTGGTTCACAAATAATACAGGATTGTCTCATCTTACAAACAACAATACACAAATTGAAAACATAAGCCCAAATCAATTATTAGGTAATTATACAGCTATTCAAATAGATCAAAACAATTCGGTTTGGGCCTTACAAGACAATCAAGGACTCGTAAAACAGACCAACACTAACTGGAATACCCTATCTATTCCTGGCAATTTATCAAGGAATGGATTGAATCAATTTATAGTGAACAACCAGGGACAAGCCTGGGTAATTGCACCTAATAATCAAGGGATATATTTATACCAGTCTAAAGATAATTATACAACCGAGATATGGAAGCAATTGAATACACAAGCATCTAATGGCAACTTACCTAGCATGCATGTTACAAGTATTGCTAATGATATTACAGGATCTGTTTGGGTAGGTACTGATAATGGAATTGGCATTTTTAATTGTGGAGACATTTCAACAGAACCATGTAATGCTTACTTACCCATTGTGAACAATAACGGTTTTAAAGGATATTTATTTCAATATGAAACAGTGAATTGTATTGCTGTAGATGGAGCGAATAGAAAATGGATTGGTACGAATAATGGAGCTTGGCTATTAAGCGTAGATGGTTTGGAAATAATTGAACATTTTACAAAAGCAAATAGTCCCCTACCTACTGATACTATCTTACAAATTTTAATAGCACCAAAATCGGGAGAAGTATTTTTTAATACCTCAAAACAAATGGTAAGCTATAGAGGGACTGCAACTCAAGGGAAGACAACGCAAAGCAATATTCAAATATTCCCCAACCCCATTCCACCTTACTTTAATGGAACTATTGCCATTAGAGGACTGGTTGAAAATGCTTTGGTTAAAATAACAGACTTATCTGGAAAACTATTGTACCAGACCCAAGCTCTTGGTGGACAAGCAATCTGGAATGGGCGTACTTATGAAGGCAAAAAAGTAGCCACTGGAATTTATTTGGTTTTTGCTAGAGACCAAGCTGGTAATGAAAATACTGTTGGGAAAATTGTGATAGCAGATGGCTACTAGTCAACGGCTAATTCAAAATTTTTGAACATTTTAAAATTCAACATACCACGCTCTCCGGTTGTGACCCTATACATTATTTGTCTAACTTTTTTAGTAGGCGTTTTTATGGCGGTATCGGCTTCAAAAATTGGGAATTTACGGAACAAAATGCCTTCTACTAATCTGTATTCATCCTGTCCTCGATACCCTTTACTTAATTGCATATCATTCGTGATGTCTGGGAAAAAAATGGGTTGCATAGATTCATTCTCTTTTGAACTAACACTAAATAAATTTGTTTTACCAGCAGCGTCAACAACATATATTACTAAGTCAGGAAATCCATCCTGATTTAAGTCATCAATTTCAGCACCAACTACCCTTCCTTTTAATTCTAAACTCACTTCTCTTGCTTCCGATTTAAATCCTATTGGACGAATATTTAATACATTTCTTTCAACAGAACGATTCATACAAGCAACTTTATATCCTGCCTTACCAATTTTAAGGGTACTATCATACTTTGCCATTTTCTGACCATTAGATATAACAGCTATCAATAAAAAAACGATGGTAAATATTTTGTACATTTATTTAGTATTTGGAATCCAAAGTTAATAGAATCCCACTAAATTCAGCATCAAACCATAAAAGATGTCCTTTAGCATTGATATACAATCCGTTTCTACTTTTAAGCAAATTCGCATAACAAATCATACCCTTAATGCACATATTGATCTTATTACTAAAGGAGGATTATTAAATAGCTGGGTAATACCTAGTTTGAATAGTAAAATAGATTTTATTGATGGGAACGATTTTAGCCAAGGTTGGCAGCATTTTGAAGACAATGGATTCAAGAGTGGAAAAATGAACCCCTTTTCTTGCAGGCTCTTTAAAGGTGAATATACCCATGAAAACAAGTCCTATCATATTGACAAATTTCGCCTTGGGCAACATACCCTTCACGGTTTAATATATGATGTAGATTTTGAAATAGTCTCTACCCATATTGAGGAAGATAAAGCGTTTGTAATTTTAAAGTATGACTACCATAGGACTTATGAAGGTTTCCCATTTGAATATAGCCTTGAGCTAAAGTGGATTTTTTCAAATAACAACAAGGTTACTGTACAAACTATTATTAGCAACCACGATAAAATAAGTTTTCCAATGATGGATGGATGGCACCCCTATTTTACGCTTGGAGAAAATATAGATAATTGCACCATTAGATTTAAACACTTAGGTATGCTTGAATATGACAATGAATTAATTCCTACAGGGCATATCGTACCTAATAAACAATTTGAAGATGGCCTAAAACTTAATGGTATTGAATTGGACAATGGATATTTATTGGAGCCTACACATCCAACTTGTGTTTTAGAAAATGATAATTACCAACTAATTGTCACGCCCAATGAAAACTATCCTTATTTACAACTATACACACCCACTCATAGAAAAAGTATTGCCATAGAAAACTTAACTGCCGCCCCAAACTGTTTTAATAATAAAATGGGGTTACATATTATGCAACCCCATTCCACTTGGAAATTGGAAACAAGTTTCCAAATATTCAATAAATAAAGCTTCTGCTTTTACAAACTAATAACGGCTGTTACACTTATTTCAACATTTACATTTCTTGGTAAAGTCTTAACTGCAACAGTCTCACGTGCAGGAAAATCTGCAGTAAAATAACTTCCATACACCTCATTCACTTGTGCAAACAATTGCATATCGCTCAAAAATATGGTAGTCTTAACTATGTTTGCAAAGCTTAGTTTAGCTTCTTCTAAAATTGCTTTAATGTTTTCCATTACTTGCTTTGTTTCGGCCTGGATACTCTCCAAAACCAAATCTCCTGTTGTGGGATCAAATGCAACCTGACCACTCGCAAATAAAAATCCATTGGCAATAACTGCTTGGCTATAAGGTCCAATTGGAGCAGGAACTTTGGTTGTTTGAATGATTTGTTTTGACATATAAATGATATTTGATACACAATTTCTTATTTTTCTATCAAATACAGACTTATTTTTGCAAAACAATTTACAAATTTGGCAATTCTCTTATATATAGATACAGCTGGCGAAAAAGCAATGGTTGGTTTAAGCAATGATGCTCAACTACTGGCATTGGAAGAAAATACGCAATCCAATACGCACGCCTCCTTTGTACAGGTAAGTATTGAAAAGATTTTGAATACTGCAGCTATCAAAATACAAGCTATTGATGCTGTAGTAGTAACAATGGGACCAGGAAGTTACACCGGATTAAGAGTAGGCCTTGCAAGTGCAAAAGGAATTGCCTATGCACTTAATAAGCCTTTAATTGGTATTTCAACCTTGGCTCTTTTAGCGCATCAAGCAGTTAAAAGTCAAATATGTATTGATCATGCCATTGATATGCAAATTTTTAGCATGATTGATGCAAAAAGAATGGAAGTATTTGGCGCGCTATATAATACAAACTTGGAAGTGATTATTCCAGAACAGGCAATTATTTTAGATGAAATATATATTGAAAACATTTTAGCTAAAGGACCTTTAGTTTGTATAGGCAACGGAGTAACCAAAACAAAAACATTAGTTAAGCATTCAAACTTATTTTTTATAGACGAAAACTATACTATAGATAATTTTATACAGTTAGCATTATTGAAATTAAATAATAAGCAATTTGAAAATATTGCATACAGTAGCCCATCCTATTTAAAAGACTTCTATCAAAAGCCTTCTTAATACTAGCTTAATGCAACACCAATCAGTAAAAAATGTAAATAGAATTCCTAATATCGCAAACAATTATATATTATAATAATATTATGTTTAGTATTATTCATGTAACTTTGTAGTAGCAATTTTTAGTTCTTAACCCCCAATACTTAAACATTGTCATGAATCAATCTTTACCCCAACTACAATTAGCTAACGGAAAAGCACCTTTAAAAGTAGACTTACTGCATAGCAAAAAAGCGGCCATGATTTTGAGAGCCTTAAATCACAAATTGCGTCAACAAATTGTGAAACTTATTGATGAGCATCAAAAAATGACTGTTACTGAAATTTATGTTAAACTTCGTCTTGAACAATCTGTTGCATCACAACACTTAGCAATCCTAAGAAGAGCAGGTATTGTAATTACCACTAGAGAAGGTAAATTTATTTTTTACACTGTCGATTACAACAGATTAGAACAGGTAAATCAATTTGTAGAACAACTTGTTGGATAATATGCTTTTATCTATTGTTGAATTTAAGCAATTGCTTAATGATCCTTCCAATATTGTTATTGATGCAAGGTCAGCTGAACAATGGCAGGATGGTCATATCCCAAACTCATTACATATCACCCCTGCTACTGTTAAATATGCAGTAGCAATGGGGATGATTAAAAGGGATTCACCGCTGTTATTTGTTTTAGATACGGAATTAGAAAAAGAAACGATTGCTTATTTTAAAGAAGCTGGTTTCTCAAACATATTAGGCTACCTAGATAGCGGCTATACTACTTGGGTAAATGGTGACAATAAAATTGATATGTTGATTGAGATTGAGCCAGATGAATTAGCAATGGACATTCCATTTGATGAATTTCTTATGCCCCTTGATATTAGAATGGAAGACGCTTTCAATAAACAACATATCAAGAACTCAGTGTCTTTACCACTTGTTGAGTTCATGGATCCTGGAAGTATGTCCGAATTAGATGAACATTTTAATATTTACCTCATTAGCGAGAACGGAGAAAGCAATACGCTTGCTGCTAGCTTATTAAAAAAACAAGGAATACATAATATTAGATCAGTGAAAGGAGGATGGGAAGAGATCCAATTGATAAAAGAAAAGTTTAGCTTTGAAAGTATCAAAAAAGCAAAAATCACCAAAACTGACGATTCCAAAACTAGCTTTTTAGAAGATTAAGTATTGTTGGGTTCCCCCATTATTTAACTACTAAATTTTCATGTAAAGCTGCATCATAATCATATTTCCAACGACGATGGCTCCATAAATAGTTGAGTGGCTTTTGCTTAATTTTCTCTTCCAATACTTTTACAAATAATGCCGTTAATTCGCCATCCTTATAATAATTAGGTGAGGTTGTTATCAACTCAAAATCTAACTGATAATAGCCACGTTTAACGCGATAGAAATGGGCAAAAACCTGTGCCGCATTGTTTAATTTGCCTCCCTTTTCAGGCCCCTTTACAAATGGAGTGAGCTTCCCAAAAAATGGGATCCAATAAGACTGCAATGGATTACCTGGATTTTGATCAGCAGCTAATATTAATGCATAAGGTTCCCCTTTAGTAACATACTGATGAAATTGTGTTCTAAAATTGGTAGCTGGTATTAAAACACTTCCAAAACGCGCACGCATATCATAAATAAGTTTGTTAAAAAACTTATTCTTAAGAGGCATATACACTACTAAAAAAGGATACAAGCTTTTATTGGAAGCGCCTAAATTAGCAAATTCCCAGTTAAAAAAATGTCCAGTCAATAACTGTACCGGCTGACCCGTTTTGTACAAATCATTTAGCACTTCAATATTAGAAACAAAACGCTTGTTTAATTCCTTTTCTGATAATGAAATGAGCTTGATAGTTTCTATAAAAGAATCGGTAAACTGTTGATAGAAATCTTTGGCAATTTTTTTTCTTTCTTGAATTGTCTTTTCTGGAAATGCAATTGCTAAATTTTTGTCAACAACATCCACTCTATACTTAACTATCCTTCTTAAAATAAATGAAATACCATCGCTTATAAAATACAATACCCGCCATGGCAAAAGCGAGATTACATAAAATATACTATAGAATAACTTATACATACAAGGACCATTTAATTTAATTATGCGCAGGTTCAATCCATGCATCATTTTCTTTTAACAATTTTATGAGCTCATCAACGGCCACCTCACTATCTACATTGCGCTTCATTACCTCTTTACCCTTATACAAGGTAATTTTACCAACTCCACTTCCCACATAACCAAAATCTGCATCGGCCATTTCACCTGGTCCATTTACAATACAACCCATGATTGCAATTTTAAGGCCTTTCAAATGATTAGTTACTTTTCTAATTTTGGCAGTAGTTTCTTGCAACTCAAACAAAGTTCTACCACAACTTGGACAGGATATGTATTCGGTTTTTGAAATTCTTGTTCTAGTTGCTTGTAATATGCCAAAACTAGTAGCATTTAAAAATTGCTCAATGGAAGAATTACTAATATAGTTCCTACCAGATAGATTTGCCATTTTCCCTTGTGCATTTTCATATACATCCTTCGTAACACTTAAATATATTCCATCTCCCATCCCATCTAATAATAAAGCCCCTGTTTCTGTAGCAAAATGGATTAAATGTTCGTCTGTGCTTATCCAACTACTTTCTGTCATTAAAATTACTGGGGCTTCAATTTGTAGTTCCATAAACTTTATAAGCATACGTCTTACAGCAGGCATGGCTTGCTTCAATGCGCTAGTCAAACAAAAAACAATAGTTGGATCCTTTGCAAGCTGTAACAATTGTTCATCAGCTATATTTGAAGCAGTACTGTAACAATCTAACATTAAAAAATTAATTGAACTACTTTTTTCAGCAACTCCTAAATAGGCATGCGCATCAAATAAAGGCAGCTTCTTTTGAACACCTTTACTAGGCTTCCAATTATCATGTGCTTGTATTACTCTTAGTGTGCCAGGTAAATCAAATTCAATATCTGTAGCTCCAATATAAATATAGTCTGCTGCAGCATCACTAATACTCCACTTATCTGTTTCCTTATTATAGGTATACCCGACAGCTAATAAACTTTCTCTTGTAATTGTTTTTTGATGACTTAAATTGGCAATAACCACAGGGACATGATGTCCTCCAATATTTTCTACTACGTTTGTAACTCTTCTTTTATATTCAAAAGGGCTATATGTCAATTTCTCAATGGGCAAAATGGTGGAACTGAATTGAGTTGATTGACCATTATATCTTTTCACAATATCTCTACAAACAGGTATCTCTAATTCTGGATCTTCAGTCAAACTCACTCTAATAGTATCCCCAATCCCATCCTCTAATAGTGTTCCAATACCTATAGCACTTTTTATGCGTCCATCTTCACCATCTCCAGCTTCTGTTACCCCCAAATGCAAAGGATAACATTCCCCAAATTCCTGTTGCATCTGTTGCAATAATAATCGATAAGCCTGTACCATTACTTGTGGATTACTAGACTTCATGCTTAAAATAATCTGATGATAATCCAAGCTCCTTGCAATACGTAAAAACTCCATAGCACTCTCTACCATACCATTGGCTGTATCACCATACCTGCTCATGATTCGATCACTTAAAGAGCCATGATTGGTTCCAATGCGCATAGCCGTTCCATGTTCTTTACAAATAAGCACCAATGGAGAAAATCTTTCTCTAATTCTTTCAATCTCTTCTACATATTCAGCATCGGTGTATTCAATTTGTTCAAACTTTTTCTTGTCTACATAATTACCTGGATTCACTCTCACTTTTTCAACAATGGTTGCCGCAATTTCTGCAGCATTTGGCGTAAAATGAATATCTGCCACAAGCGGTGTATCATACCCTTTAGCTCTTAATGCAGCTTTTATGTTGGCTAAATTTTCTGCTTCTTTTTTTGAAGGGGCTGTAATGCGCACTAATTCTGCACCTGCTTCAATACATTTAATAACCTGCGCTACTGTTTTGTCAGTATCCATAGTATCAGTGGTTGTCATAGTTTGTACTCTGATAGGATGGCCACCTCCAATAGTAAGATTACCTACTTTAACTTCCTTTGTGATAAAGCGCTGATAATTGGTTAATGAATTACAGTAGTATTGCATAAATTGGTTATAAGTTTACTATTCTAAATTTTAGTATCTATTATTATCTCACTCCTTTTAAAAAACCTTGCTCTAATAAAATGGCTTTTAAAACGCCCAATATCTTTACATTATTAGCAACTGTATGCTCCTCACCTGCACTACTAGTATACATTACAAAAAAATAAGGATGTTTGTTCTCTTCAACAAAACCCACAATCCAGTTTGTATTATTTACACTAGAGTCAGACCCCGAGATATAACTTAGTTTATAACCTGCATTGTCTTCTTTTAAGATCATTTTTTTATAAATCTCCTGACTACGTTTTTGAAATGGCAATTCATTAAAATATAATTTCTTCATAAAGCCTAACTGCTCGTCGGCAGTTATACGAAGCGATCCATCTCTCCAAAAATTATTTAAATCCGTGCTCACAATGCCTTTCCCATAATGCAAGGAGTCAATACTTTTTAACAATTCGGCTCTACCAATTTTTTCTATTAAGGATTGATAATATACAACTGAATCGGTAGCAACCCAACTACTAGGATTGTGATTTATATACCCTCTATCCAATGCAATTAAACTTGGCACTGCAAAAAAAGTATTCAAAGGTGCGTATGCAGAATCCTTATACATTGACAAGTTTGAAATCGTAAACTGTGCTGTTCCATTTTCCATTAATGCAAAACAACCCTTTACATGAGCGCTGTCCATTATTTTATTGATGGATGCATCAGTTTTAACATTATTTGGCGTACAAGCAAATACTATGCTGCTTAATAAAAATACAATTCCTATACTTTGTTTCATATTCAGTATTTATTGAGTTCAAAATTACCACATTATTAAACCTTAAAGAAATTAGAGTGGTTTTATAGCCTTTAAATTGATAAAAAGGGTATAAAAAACCAACGCCCCCGAAATTCGGGGGCGTTTATATCTAATTCAAGTTCAATTATTCTATACCCAATAATTCAACATCAAAAATTAAGGTAGAACCTGGTCCAATTACTGGTCCAGCCGAACGTTCACCATAAGCTAATTCGCTTGGGATAAACAATCTCCATTTAGCACCCACAGTCATTAATTGAACTGCATCCTGCCATCCTTTTATCACACCATTTAATGGGAAGCTAATTGGTTCGCCTCTTTGAACCGAACTGTCAAATACAGTACCATCAATCAATGTACCATGGTAATGACATTTAACTTTACTTTTTAAAGTTGGCTTCACAGTACCAGTACCTTCTGTTAAAACTAAGTATTGCATACCATTTGTCATTTTAACAACACCTGGCTTTTTTGCATTTTCTTCTAAAAATGCTTTTCCTGCTGCTCTGTTAATTGCGATTTTTTCTGTGTTCATTTTATCTTTTTCTTTTGTTAACTGATCTTGATATGTTTTAATGCATGACTCCAACAAACTGTCCACGATCAATGATTTTTTTTGAACCGCAGCATTTACTCCCTTTGCAAATAATGCCAAATCAATTCCTTGACTCGCAATATTGTTCGCATATAAATAGCCCAATGCATATGATGCACTGTCTTTAATATCTTTCATTACAGCAGAATTAGTTGCCGCAATAACTGGTTTTGCATGCGATGCAGTTGAAGTAGTTTTGTTGACCGCTGGCTTTACACTCACTGTTGGCTTTGTTTGTGCCATTACACTTAATGTGCCCATTAATGCCGCCATTATAATCATTCCTTTTTTCATAGTAGTATTATCCTTTAATTATGCAAATATAGGGTGTAAAATAAGTTTAGCTATTTAATAAGTGTTCTATTTGTTGTTCCACTTTTGTAAACTCCATAGCTTTTACAACATTGGCCATGGCTGTTGCAATTTGAGTGGTACAAAGGTTACCAATACTTCCTTCATGCGTATGCGCAACTTGAGTAGAATAAGTAAATTGACCCGCTTCTATGTCCAAGCCTATTTTTTTATACGCATCTCTAAATGGCATACCCGCATTCACTAATTTATTGACTTCTTCAACGCTAAACAAGAATTGATATTTGGGATCCTCTAATAATCCTTTTTTCACTTCCATATTTTGGATCATCAAGGAAGTCATTTCAATACAATTTTTTAATTGTTGGAATGCAGGAAATAAATGTTCTTTTAATAATTGTAAATCGCGATGGTAACCTGATGGCAAATTAGTGGTCATCATCATAATTTCATTGGGTAATGCCTTTATGCGATTACAATAAGATCTAATTAATTCAAATACATCCGGATTTTTTTTATGCGGCATGATACTTGAACCTGTAGTTAATTCTTCAGGGAATTTTATAAAACCAAAGTTTTGATTCATGAACAAACAAGCATCCATACTTAATCTAGCCAAGGAATCTGCAAAATTAGCTAATGCCATTGCAGTAACCCTTTCGGCTTTACCACGGCCCATTTGAGCATATACTACATTATAATTTAAGGATTCAAAACCCAATAGCTCAGTGGTTCTTGTTCGGTTAATAGGGAAGGAAGAGCCATACCCTGCCGCAGATCCTAAAGGGTTTTTATTGACTATTTTATAGGCTGCTTGCAACATGGTCATATCGTCTACCAAACTTTCGGCATAGGCACCTAACCATAAGCCAAAAGAGGAAGGCATGGCTAATTGTAAATGGGTATAGCCAGGCAATAAATCATCTTTATACTGTTCGCTTTTTTCTTGTAATAACGCGAACAAAGATTGAACAGCTTTACTAAGCGCTATTAATTCAGCTCGTAAAAATAATTTAAGATCTACTAAAACCTGGTCGTTCCTACTTCTTGCACTATGAATTTTTTTACCAATATCTCCTAATTTCTCAGTCAATAGCATTTCAACTTGCGAATGAATGTCTTCCACGCCATCCGCTAATTTAAAATTACCTGACTGCACTAATATATAAATTTCAACCAAGGCTTTTTTTAATTGAACCTGCTCGGCCTTGGTAAGCAAGCCTACTTCCGACAACATGGTAGTATGCGCAATAGATCCCAATACATCATAAGCGGCAAGGTATAAATCCATTGCTTGATCATTGCCAATGGTAAATTGCTCCACCGATGTAGCTACCTTACTGTTCTTTTGCCAAAGCTTACTCATAATGTAAAAATAGTTGAAAGTAATTGTATATAAGTGGACACTCCGTCCTCAATCTCTTTTAGATAAATAAATTCATCTGCAGTATGACTCCTTGCAGAATCTCCAGGACCCATTTTTAAAGTAGGAAACGGCATTAATGCTTTGTCCGAAGTGGTTACTGAGCCATAATAGCCTTTGCCCAAAGCCATACCCGCTTTAATTAAAACATGGTCCAAAGCAATACCGGTTGACCTCATTCTTAAACTTCTTGGCGTTACACTTGATTTTACGTTTTTACCAATAGTATCTAAGATTTCTTCGAAAGTATATAGTTCATTTACACGCACATCAACTACCATTTTACAAGTCGAAGGCACCACATTATGTTGTTTATTCTCTGTTTCAATTACAGTTACACTCATTTTTACTGCACCTAACAATTCAGATACTTTTTCAAACTGATAAGTTTTAAACCATTCCAAATCGGGTAAAATTTTATACAATGCGCTCTCTCCTTCTTCTCTTGCTGCGTGTCCAGCTTTACCAGTTGCTACCACATCCAAAACCATTAAACCCCTTTCTGCAATAGCCATTTCCAACAATGTTGGTTCCCCTACTATTCCAAAGTCAATTTTCGGAATTGACTTTAATGCTAATTCAATACCATCATTTCCTGAAATTTCTTCTTCGGCCGATGCAACCAAAACAATATTATAGGGCATGTCTTTTTTGTCATAATAATATAAGAAGCATGCTATTAAACTCACCAAACATCCTCCTGCATCATTACTCCCTAACCCAAACAATTTTTCATCTTTCTCAATAGGCGTAAATGGATCTAATGTATATCCTTTGTTGGGCTTTACGGTATCATGATGAGAGTTTAATAAAATGGAAGGTTTGTTTGGATCAAAGTATAAATTAGTTGCCCAAATATTATTTTTAATCCTTCCTGTTTTTACTTTACGCACTTCTAAAAAATCTTCAATAATATCTCCTGTCAAATCCTCCTCTTTGCTAAATGAAGAAGTGGCTATCAATTTTTTAAGTAGTTGTAGCGCGTCCTTTTGTAATTGGCTTATTGTATATGTGCTATTTTCTTGGCTTGTCATTATGCGGTGATTGTTGTACCTGTTGTACCATTAATTAATGCATTCATCTTTTCGGCCTTTCCAATAATAACAGATTTTACTCCATTATCTAAGGCTTGGTAGGCATTGTCAATTTTGGGGACCATTCCTTCAAAGATGATTTTGTCTTGTTTTAATTGTTGGTAACTCGGTCGGTTGATATGCTTAATGAGTGAACTGGGGTCATTTACATCTAATAAAACGCCCTCCTTTTCAAAACCATAAATTAAATGCACATTATAATGCGATGCCATACCAGTAGCTATACTTTGCGCAATGGTATCGGCATTGGTATTTAATAATTGGCCATCGCCATTATGCGTAATAGGGGCAATGACTAATCGAATATTTTTGGACAATAACTGCTCTACTAAATCTACATTAATACTATCTACATCCCCAACAAACCCATAATCAATGCTTGGATGAATTCTTTTATGAGCTTTAATTAAATTAGCATCAGCACCAGAAAGCCCCATAGCATTAATACCCCTTGCATGAAGTTGAGCTACAATATTTTTATTAATATAACCAGCATACACCATGGTCACTATTTTTAAAGTTTCTGCATCGGTAATGCGTCTACCTTCAATCATAGTTTGTTCAACGCCTAAGTTAGCCGCCAAACTAGTTGCCAACTTACCGCCACCATGTACTAAAATAGCTTGCCCTTCTATTTTGGAAAAAGCATCAAGGCATTCTGCTAACAACGCTGAATTGTCAACAATATTACCTCCTATTTTAATAACGTATAATGATTCCATTTGATTGATATACTATTTTATTTTTTGATGGAATGAAGAATCTCTGACAAAACAGCTTGTGCTGCCCAAACTCTATTGGAAGCTTCTTGCGTTACCAAACTATTGGCTCCATCTAATATCTCATCACTAAGTTCAACATTTCTTCTTACTGGCAAACAATGCATTACTTTAGCATTATTAGTTACTTCCATTTTTTGATTGGTCAACATCCAATGTTGATCCATTGAAAGTACTTTCCCATAGTCATTATAACTACTCCAATTTTTCACATACACAAAATCAGCATCTTTTAAAGCTTCATCTTGATTGTTGGTAATAGTTGCACCATTTGTATATGCTAAAGATAGCTCATAACCTTTAGGATGCGTAATTACAAAATCGGCCTCGCCCCATGCATTCATCCATTCGCTAAAACTATTGGAAACACATTGAGGAATTGCCTTGATATGTGGCGCCCAGGATAATACTATTTTAGGTCTTTTATTTTTCAAAGATGCATTTTGTGCAATTGACTCTTTGATCGTAATGATATCTGTTAAAGATTGTAAAGGATGTAAGGTAGCCGACTCTAAACTAATGATAGGGATACCTGCATACTTTATAAACTGATGAATAATTTTTTCGCTATAATCCTCTTCTTTATTAATCAAACTTGGAAATGTTCTTATACATAAGACATCAAAATAATGTCCTAAAATGGGAGCAGCATCTTTTATATGTTCCACTGTTGTACCATTCATAATGGCACTTTCATTAAATTCTAATGACCACCCTTCTTTATCAACATTATATACAATCGGTTCCATACCCAAATTTTGAGCAGCCACCTGTGTACTTAATCTAGTTCTTAAACTTGGATTTAAAAAAAGCAATCCTATACGTTTATTCTTCCCTAACTCAATATCTTTAACAGGGTTGGCTTTATAGGATAACGCTTTGTTTACCAATGCATTTATATCTTTTACATCCTTTACTGAAATAAACTGTTTCATAAGCTTATGCTGCTTTTTGCTTCAATAGTTGAATAGCTTTATTCAAACCAGTTAAAAATAAATTAATGTCATCCATAGTTATTGCTAAAGATGGTAATAACCTTATTACATTAGGTTTTGCCTCGCCTGTAAATATTTTCAAATCATTTAACAATACTTTCCTAATATCTTCAAGGCCTTCTTCCATTTCAAATCCAATCATCAAGCCTTTACCTCTTACCGCTTTAACACCTGCAGTATTTTTTAATGCATTTATTAAGTAAGCTCCTTTTTCTTCTGCAGCTTTAATTAAATTTTCTTTTTGCATTACTTCAATCACACCTAATGCAGCAGCACATGCCAATGGATTACCTCCAAAAGTAGTACCCAACATACCATACTTTGGTTGAATATGTGGTGCAATTAAAATAGCGCCAATTGGAAATCCATTTCCCATACCCTTTGCCATAGAATAGATATCCGCGTCTACCCCAGCATAATCATGTGAAAAGAATTTACCAGAACGGCCATAACCACATTGTACGCTGTCTGCAATATATACAGCACCAAAATCATCACAAGATTTTCTAATGGCTTGTAAAAAAACATCAGTCGCTTCATGTATACCTGCAACACCCTGAATGCCTTCAATAATCACCGCCGCAATTTCACTTCCGTGCTCAGCAAAACAAGCTTGCAAAGCTGCTACATCATTAAAAGGTAAAAAGATAATATTATCTGTTTCATTTACAGGTGCTACAATACTTGGATTGTCTGTTGCTGCTACTGCCAATGAAGTACGTCCATGAAATGACTTTTTGAATGCCACTATTTTTTTTCTTCCTGTATGAAAGGATGCCAATTTTAAAGCATTCTCATTCGCTTCAGCACCACTATTGCACAAAAACAATTGAAAATCTTTTTTTCCACTAATTTCATTTATTGCTGTGGCTAGTTCTTCTTGGATGGGCATTACAACTGAATTTGAATAAAATGCGATTGAATGCAATTGATCTTCAATACGTTTTACCCAATGAGGATGCGTATGTCCAATACTAATTACGGCATGTCCACCATACATGTCTAAATACTCTTGCCCTTTATTGTCCCACACGCGGCTACCTGCAGCTTTGGTGATAGCGATTGGATTTAAAGGATAGACGTTGAATAATGACATGATGAATATTTTTTAGTTGAATCTTTATTTAAAAATAGTTTGCTTTTAAGTTTAGCCCTATACCTTCTTCTAATCCAAAAATCAAATTCATATTTTGGACCGCCTGTCCAACAGCTCCTTTTAATAAATTATCAATTACGGAATGAATGGCAATTTTATTTCCTTGCTTTTCAATATGAATCAAACATTTATTGGTATTTACAACCTGCTTTAAATCGATATTGTTTTTTGAAACATGTGTGAAGGGGTGTGAAGCATAATAAGTATTATATAAATCATATACTGCTTCTACACTTAAATCGCTTGTTATAACCGAAGTCACAAATATGCCCCTTGTAAAATCACCTCTCCAGGGTACAAAATTAATTTCGGCATTTTGATTGGCTTGCAATTGTGCCAAACTTTGACTTATCTCGTTTAAGTGCTGGTGTTGTAATGTTTTATAAGCCTGAATATTATTTGCTCTCCAACTAAAATGACTTGTTGATGATAATCCTTGGCCTGCTCCTGTTGAACCTGTAATGCCGGTAGTATAAACTTCCTTTAACAGATTTTGTGATGCTAAAGGCAGTAAACCTAATTGAATTGCAGTTGCAAAACAACCTGGATTGGCAATATTGCTAGCAGTTTTAATTGCATCTCTTTGTAATTCAGGCAAGCCATATACAAAATTTCTATCCCCAATAGTTGCGGTATTAGCCAATCTAAAATCCTGAGAAAGGTCGATAATTTTTACACTTGATTTTATATCATTTGCAGCTAAAAACTTTTTAGCATCTCCATGACCAACACACAAAAACAAGACATCAATATTTTGATCTAGTTCGGCCGCAAATTTTAAATCCGTATCACCTACTAAGTCTGCATGTACTTTGCTCACTAATTCTCCCGCACTACTTGTACTATGCACAAAACTAATATTTGCATTGGGGTGGCGTAATAATACACGTAGCAATTCCCCACCTGTATAACCTGCTCCTCCTACAATTCCAATATTAACTTTTTGCATCTTAATTATATTTTTGAAAAGTGTATAGCTTCTTTTTTGCTAACGCCTTTATTCAAGCTTATTTTTTATTTGCTTCTTTCACATTGTGATAGATCCCTGTTTGATTACCAAATATTTTGGTAAAGCCTCTCACATCAGCACCAGTAAACCCTGTATTCATTTCACCATACTTCCCAAACTTTGCACTCATCAAATCGTTCTCCGATTCAATACCAATAATTTGAAAACGATAAGGATTCAATTGTACATAAACATCACCAGTAACTTGTTCTTGTGCATTTGTTAAGTACGCTTCAATATCACGCATTACTGGATCTAAAATTTGTCCCTCATGTAACCAGTTTCCGTAAAATTGTGCTAACTGATCCTTCCAAGATAATTGCCACTTTGTAAGTACATGCTTCTCTAATGCATGGTGTGCTTTTAAAATAACCATGGGTGCTGCAGCTTCAAAACCCACACGACCTTTAATACCAATAATCGTATCGCCTACATGAATATCTCTTCCAATGCCGTATGCACCTGCAATGGATTGAATATATTGGATGGCTTCGGTTGGATGTGCAAATGCTTGACCATTTACTTTTTTAATTTCTCCTCTTTCAAAGCTAATAACCATTTCTTCGGATGCACCTTCCTTTGTCATTTGTGTGGGCCATGCACTTTCTGGCAACATGCCTTTTGAGTTGAGGGTTTCTTTTCCACCCACACTCGTTCCCCACAATCCTTTATTTATAGAATAGGCTGCTTTTTCAAAATTCATATTTACGCCCTTCCCCTTCAAGTACTCAATTTCTGCTTCTCTACTTAATTGTAAATCTCTAATGGGTGTTAAAATTTCAATGCCAGGAATCATAATTTGAAAAATCATATCAAATCGCACCTGATCATTACCAGCACCTGTACTTCCATGTGCAACTAATTTAGCGCCTAGTTTTTTTACATGTTCTGCAATATGCAAAGCTTGACTTAAACGCTCGGCACTCACGCTTAATGGATAGGTATTATTTTTTAATACATTGCCATACACTAAGTATTTAATAATGCTATCATAATATCCTTTAACTGCATTTACTGTGGTATGTGTTTTTACACCTAATGCATATGCATGCGCTTCTACTTTTTTTAATTCATCTTCCGTAAATCCACCTGTGTTTACAATAACACTATGTACTTCTAATCCTTTGTCCTCAGTTAAGTATTTTACACAAAACGTGGTATCTAATCCACCACTAAATCCTAGTACAACTTTTCCCATACTTTTTATTTTTTTCTGAACCAGTTTAATAATTTGCTTTGTTTTATTTTCATAAAACGCTCATACAATTTTGAGTTAGTTTTAAATTCAGTTGCTGTTTCCTGTGGAGTATGTGGACCCTTTGGCTCATACAACATAGCTGTACACATACAATTTTTACGATCCTTGCTCATTAAAATTTCATAGTTCACACAGCTTTTACAACCTGCCCAAAATTCTTCATCATCTGTTAATTCACTATAGGTAACGGGTTCATAACCCAATTCACTATTAATTTTCATTACCGCCAAACCAGTAGTCAAACCAAATAGTTTAGCATTGGGATATTTCTCTCTTGATAATTGAAATATGGTTTGTTTAATTTTTTTAGCAATGCCACTTTTTCTAAAGGCTGGAGAAACTATTAAACCACTATTGGCTACAAACTGACCATGTTGCCATGCTTCAATATAGCAGAAACCTACCCATGTTCCGTCTTGGGTATGTGCAATTACTGCTTTACCTTCTTCCATTTTTTTGGCAACATATTCTGGAGTTCGCTTTGCAATACCTGTTCCACGCGCTTTTGCAGAGGACTCCATCTCATCTGTGATGGCTTTTGCGTAGGATACATCACCACTATGGGCTACACGTACAATTATATTCTGTTCCAATGATCAATAAAATTTAAAAAAATGACACTTCTGGCGTAATTAAAAAACTTCGGGGCTTTTTCCACTGATAGGGGCAAGTGCCAATTGCTCGTCCTATCAGAATCCACGTCGGGGTGAAAATCTAACCGCAAGCGGAAACCTACTGGGACTAATCAATACAGCGTTAGGTGCAAAATTTGCACTCGTCAATAAGATATGTAATTGGTCCTGTTTCATTTAATTGATTCCTTGTGTAGGATTGAGGGTGTAAAAGTATAAAATAAAATAGACAAAATACCCCTTCCAAAGCCTATAATTTGACTGAAATGGCTTCAAATTCCCATATTCGCACCCAAAATAATAGTTGTTAGTTTTAATTTGCCCTTTAGGCTTCGTATTTTTGAGGAACAACCGTCAAAATGAACCTTATGAAAAAAATAATGGGATTGAGTTTAATTGTTTCCGCTAGCTTCTTTGCAGCATGTGGAGGACAATCCAATAAAAAAGTAGAAGTGAAAACTGTTTCAGTGACAGTTATGGATAGTACAAACAATCCAGAAACCGCTGCAAAAACATTTACAGTTGCAATGGTAGATAACAAAAAAGACCCAACCTGTGGCATGCCAGTTAGTGCAGGTATTGGAGACACCGCACATTACGATGGACATGTACTAGGTTTTTGCTCTGCAGAATGCAAAAGTGAATTTTTGAAAAATCCAAAAGCAGGTTTAGCTGCGGCTGAATTAAAAAAATAATGCTTCTGCAATAAAGGATACAAGCTTCCTAACTAAATAGATAAGCAATATCATCCTTGGTTAAAGACTTCACAAAACCTTCCTCATCGGAAATGAGGTCTTTGGCCAAGGATCTTTTTCTATCCTGTAGTTTCAATATTTTATCTTCCACCGTATCATTACAAATCATACGATACGCAAATATGTTTTTGGTTTGCCCAATACGATGCGTTCTATCAATGGCTTGTTGCTCAACAGCAGGATTCCACCAAGGATCTACTATATATACATAGTCAGCAGCCGTTAAATTTAAACCCACACCACCCGCTTTTAAAGAAATTAAGAATACCCTGCATTTTGAATCGTTTTGAAAACGATCAATTGCTTTTTCTCTTTCTTGTATTGTACTTCCTCCATCAAAATATTCGTAATCAATACCCAATTTTGTTAATTGCTCTTTAATTAAAGCTAACATGCCTAAGAATTGTGAAAAGACCAGTGCCTTGTGATCCCCAATGTTTTCAGCTATTTCACGGGTTAACTCATCCAATTTAACTGACTCGTTTGGATAAGATTCGTCTTTTATAATGGCTGGGCTATCACAAATTTGACGCAATTTCATTAAGCCTTGTAAAATAGATAACTGTGATTTTTGAATACCTTTTTCTTCCACCATCCCAATTAACTTATCACGATAATCATTTCGGTATGCTTCATAAATTTTACGCTGTGCAGCACCCATTTCACAATACAATACCATTTCTTGTTTCTCTGGCAAATCTTTTGCAACTTGTTCTTTAGTACGACGTAAAATGAATGGGAATACAAATTTTCTTAAATGTTCCTTTTGCTCTTTTTCATCAAACTTGTCAATTGGCATAGAGAAATTATGCTTAAAATATTCTACAGTTCCCAGCATACCCGGATTTAAGAAATTCATTTGTGCATAAATATCAAAAGTATTGTTTTGTAATGGCGTACCACTCAAACACAATTTATTAGTGGCCTGCAATAAACAAGCAGCTTTAGTCACTTTACTTGACGGATTTTTAATGGCTTGACTCTCATCTAAAATGACATAATCAAAGTTCACTTCCGAAAACATTTTAATATCGCTTCTTAGTGTACCATAAGTTGTAATAATTACTTCAATTGGTTCTTTGAATAACTGATTTTTACTACGCGTTCCTCCATGGTGAATTTGGAAAGTTAAACTAGGTGTGAACTTTTTTAATTCGTTCTGCCAGTTATACAATAGTGTTGTTGGACAAACTACCAATGCAGTTAACTTGCCATTTTTTTCTTTCAAGTGTTGGAGGAAAGAAAGAGTTTGAATGGTTTTACCCAATCCCATATCGTCTGCTAGAATGCCACCCCACTGTACATCATGTAAATAATTCAACCACTGGAATCCGCTTATTTGGTAAGGTCTTAAAATGGGTGTTAGATGCGCTGGAGGTGCAACGTCTGCAATAGCATACTTCTCTCTAATTTTTTCATACTTACCTTCCAGCTGAAATATCAGTTCCTCCTCATCTCTTTGCTCATACAGCTCATCTAAAATAGAAAAATGGTATTTGCTTAATTTTAAATTATCGGTTTTACCCTCACCTACTTTAAACAATAAGGAGTATTTGTTTAACCATTTTTCAGGTAACACTCCTAAACTTCCATCTTTTAAGGGCACGTACTGTTGTTTATTGGCCAACATGTTTTTAATATCTTGTACCGACACTTTTTGCTCTCCAAAAGATATTTCAACTTTGGCGTCAAACCAATCTGTATTACTACTAATATATAATTTAGTGGAAGGCTTGGCAGTATTGAATTTGAACTGTTTCAAGTTTTCAGATCCAAACAGTGGAATTTGCCTTTCCTTAAGCGTATCTATAAACAAGAAAAACCAATTGTCTTTTAATACTTCAGCGCCTTTTAATGCTAATACATTTCCCTCATTTGGACGCAAAAATCCAGAATGTAACTGTTCAATCACATTCATTAGGTTTCTTTCCTCGGCCAAATCTCTTTCTAATATAATAATTTTGTCCTCTTGCTGTTGAATCACAGATGGCCCATCTTCCTTTGTAACAACAATGTCTTTGTATAGATAGAGCGGCTCAAATAACAAATAATCTCTATCCTCTTTTAATAAAATTTGTAATTGAGGTTTAATGCCTTTTAATTTTTCTTGCTTTACATTACCTAGTTCAACCACATAAGATTTAGATAACGGTAGTAATGTGTTTTGCAAGTATTCAGGCCAATGCTCAAGTTCAATTTCATGGAAGCCAGAAGGCATAAACTTTTCAACCCATTTTAAATCCTCTCTGTTTTTCCAAGTAAAAAATTGATGATGATATTGAAAAACATAATGCGACTTAGCATGGTTTTCTTCAACAGGAATCTTCCCTTCCGACAAATTAACCTGTGCATAAATAATATAACGGTCTACCTCTTTCTCTACTTTAAAACAAGGCTGAATGGGATTAAATACCAATTCTGCTTTTTGTAAATTCGCAGTAGTAAAAGGCTTATTAGTTGGCAAATGAAAATTAAAAGGATGCTCAGAAATATCTCTCCATAATTTTTCCAATTTAGGATGGATATATTCTTGAATCAACTCTTTTGTATCATCGGGTAAAGTAGCTTCGTCAGCATGTAAAATTGTATCCCAGATACCCATAAATGGAGAATTCTTATTCAAATACTTTGTTAACTCAGCAGACTGCAGTTTCCTAACTACTTGAAATAAATTTTTATCCTCTTCTTTTATATCTTCTGGCGTTACAAATTTGGGTAAATCTACTTTTTCAACTTTACCTACAAAGGCAGTACCTTCTTCATTTACCTCTCCCTTAATTACATTCAATGATAAATAAGGATACTCATTGGTTGCTTGCTGGATTACCAATCCAAATCGTTCAACTGTTTTGGCAGCCTTTGTTTCCGAGCTTCCGTTTTCCTCCTCAATATCCCAATCGTTTGACTTAGGAATTCTTCTTATTGTAGTAGTTGCAGGTGTAGCATTTACCTTTTGGATACGTTCGTCTAACACTTTTAGATAAGGCTTACCATCATGGTATGTAAACTCAAACTTATCCTCAATATAATCGTCCAATGTATACCCGTAAAGTGCTAGTAATTTATTTTTCTCTCTATCCCAGTTACGAATGGTATCAAAATAATCTGCTCCTTTTAACTGGAACAATTGCAATAACAAAATAGTTTTATGAATACACAATGGGTACTCAGTTTCACTTAAGCAATCACAAGAAGTATCAAAAAAACGTTCCTCATTTTTTTGAACAATAATGTGATGTGTTTTTCCATGATCATCTACTTCTGCAACAACTTTTTCATTGGCGCTTTCAATAATATGTGGACGATTAGATTTTAAAATTGTCTCGGCTCTTTCAAACGTAGTTTTTGAACAAAGCATTCGAATCATTTTTAAATCTAATGTCTTTGTGCGCAGCTGTGTATGCGTAGTTGTATAGGATGCTTGTTTGTAGTCCAATAAGTTTTTGTCCAATAAATCTTGAACAAAAAACAAAGCTGCCGCCTTATGTCTACATACTTCCGATAAATTATATGGACAACCACATCTTAGTGAGAGGGTTGCCGGACTCTTGAAATTCTCAATAGTTACTTTATAATACGTGCTGTATCCATCATCCTTTACACGACAATGAATACTCCCTAATAAAGGATCAAATTTGACCAATTCGATATTCTTGAGTGCGAAAATCTTTTTCCCACGTCTAATAACCTCTTCGGTTCCGTAACTATATATGTGTTTTACTAAGTAGGGTAATGCCATAATTTTACAAAATGACCCTTTTGAAAAGGGCAATTTGCAAATGTACGAAATTGCAGGCTAATTTTCGCTATTCTTATGCCCCATTTACCAGCGCACCTTCTTTAAAAATGGGCAAACTTGGCGCAATATCTTTTGTTACACAGTAAAGCATGTCCCCTTCTAAGCCATAAGATGCCAAACGGTGCCAATGTGTTAAAGTTTTAATATATGTTGGCAAATTATTTTTATGTTGAATATATAATTGGTTTGCCATGAAACTACTATCACAATGGATCGTAAAATGTTCCTTAATTTCCTCTATAACCGCTCCAGCAAACAAAGTATCTTCAATATTGAATCTATTTTTCCAACCAGAACAACCTAATATCACTGGGGCATTTTGAGCTTTTAGAAACTCAACCACATTTGTCAAATTGGGGAAAGAACCTGTAATCACTTCCTTGGCTCCCTTTCGCAATGCCATATGCAATAGCTTTGTTCCATTGGTTGTTGTAATTACTAATGTTTTATTTTCTATAAAAGAGCGAGGATATTCTGAAGGAGAATTACCATAAGAAAGCCCTGGAATAATTTTACCATCACGTTCTCCAGCAGTAATTCCGCCTGTTGCGTTACCAATTTCAATACAAGCTTCTGGACTATCTACAGGAATAATTTTAGTGGCCCCATTATATAATGCTGTTGCCATCGTTGATGTTGCTCTAAACACATCAATGATGACAACAATACTATCTTTTACTTCATATAAATCTAATAATTGCGGTGTAAGTACCGTATGTAAACTTGGCTTAGTTAAATTTTGATTGCTCATGACACAAAGATACTAAACACATTAACTTGCCACAATCAATTCCTTCTGTTTGGATAAAATTAAAATTTCACTCAAAACAATTTCCGTACTTACCCTTTTTGTTGCTGCTTTATCTGTAAAAGCTTTATTCACTAGACGACCTTCCACCGCTATTTCAGTCCCTTTGGATAAATATTTTTCTACATAAATTGCCAATTTTGACCAAGCTACTAAACTAAACCATTGGGTTTCTTCAATCAATTCTCCTTTTACATTCTTATACTTATCATTCACTGCGAGCCTTATGTTGGCAAGTTTTTTATTTTCACCATACAATTTAATTTCAGGATCAGCACCTAAACGTCCAACCAATTGCACTTTGTTTTTAATTGCTTTCATGTTTTATTTTTTATTGAAACACAAAAATGCAATTACATGAAATGTCAGTTTCAAGTATTTATAACAATAAAAAAGGGGGTAATCTAATAAGAACTACCCCCTTCAATAACTAATAAATTATTTTTTAATAAGCCATTTTACTACTTAAATGGGAATTTAACCACTTTAGCTTTTACCGGTGTATTTCGAATATCAATATAAATTTCAGTGCCTACTTTAGCCTGTTCAACGGCTACATATCCCAAGCCAATTGCTTTTCCCAAACTTGGAGCTTGCGTTCCAGAAGTTACAGAACCAATATCATTACCTGACGCATCTTTAATTATATAATAATGACGAGGAATGCCTCTATCAATCATTTCAAAGCCCACTAGCTTTTTGGTCACTCCATTTTCTTTTTGTGCTTTTAATGCTGCCGAGTTGGTAAATTCTTTTGTGAACTTGGTAACCCAGCCTAATCCAGCTTCTAAAGGGCTTGTAGTATCATCAATATCGTTTCCATATAAACAAAATCCCATTTCTAATCTTAATGTATCTCTAGCACCCAAACCAATTGGCTTTAATCCAAATTCAGCACCAGCTTCAAATAAAGCATCCCATACTTTATTTGCATTATCATTTTCATCTTCAAAATAGATTTCAACACCTCCTGCACCCGTATAACCGGTTGCACTAATTAACACATTATCTATATCTAATAATTTTCCTTTAGCAAAACTATAGTAAGACATATTTAACACATCCAAATCTGTCAACTTTTGAACAATTTGTGTAGCCTTAGGTCCTTGTACTGCAAGTAAAGCAGTCTTTGGACTAATATTATGCATTTCAACATTTTTTGTATTGTAACTGCTAATCCAATTCCAATCCTTTTCAATATTAGATGCATTCACTACTAACATATATACATTATTCTTCTCAACACAGTATACCAATAAATCATCTACAATCCCCCCTGTAGTGTTAGGCAAACAACTATACTGCGCTTTACCATCTTCTAAAACAGATGCATCATTACTTGTTACTCTTTGAATCAAGTCCAAAGCATCTGGTCCTTTCAAAATAAATTCTCCCATATGACTTACATCAAACACACCAGCATTGTTTCTTACTGCAGCATGTTCATCATTTATGCCAGAATAGCTTATAGGCATATTATAACCAGCAAATGGAGCCATTTTAGCACCTAAGGCAATATGTTTATGCGTAAAGGGAGTGTTAAGGATTTCGCTCATGGAGTTTTTTATTTGCGCAAAGATAATCAAAAGGGTACTAAATAAAACACCCCTTCTAATATAGAAAGGGTGTCATCCAAAAATCAATCGAAGCACATATCCAAGTAATCAAAAGCAAACTATATTAATAGGAAAACCTATCTAAAACCCAATTAATATCTGCGAGCTTACTTGCAGCAGCAGTAACAGTGTTTAATTGATTGCCTGTAGGCACTGTCGCTTTTTTGTCTTTACGTTCTTCGGGGAACTTGCCCGCTTTTTCTTTTTGCTTATCTAAAGCGCGATCTATTTTTTCAAGTTCTTGTAATTTCTCAGCTTTTGTTTTTTCTAAATTTTGCTCTAACTCCTGACGCTCTTCCTTTAATTTTTGAAGCTTTTGCTCTATATCATCAGGATTATCACTATCATTATTATTCAACTCATCATCTGCTCGCTTAATTTTCTCTAAACCCGTTGCAGTCATTCTGTATTCTACGCCTCTTTCAAAAGAGTAAGACTCGTTGTCCCAGGGTTCATTCCACTCGTCATACCAGCCATCATTAATGCCATTTATAGTTTCAGACTGAATGCCATTGTGATTAAGTCTGATATTCACTTGTCTCCATCCATTATTACTAATTTTAATTCTTTTGCCAATTGGTACAGCAATAGTCATAATGATATGTTGGTTTCTAAACTTATCATTTTTGTTAATGGCAATTCCTCTGTCTAAATACATCAAACTATCATCTTGAGAAACACTAAAATTAATTTTATCTGCAAGGCGGTTGGCTTCTTGTACTGATTTCCCATTGCACAATTTTACTACCTTAACTTCAAAACTATCTGTCTTAGATTGTACAATTCTCACGCGCAAGTTTCTTACAAATACAGTGTCCTCGTTATCATAACTATCAAAAGGTGTTATTTGAAACCAATGGTTTTCATAATACTTCATTTTTGGTGAGGAGGTAAGTTCCAAGAAATCAAGCTTCGCTTTTGACAATGTAATAGATTGTTCGTTTGGTGTATTGTGTTTTGAAAAGCTATTGCCTAAACTATTAATAAACAACACAACCATTACACATCCTAAAATCCATAATGCCCAGAAACTCGATCTCACCCAAATATTTGCTTTCTTAAACCCTGCAATTTTACGAATCAACGCAGTTACAATTCCAATAATTGGCACCCATACAAATAATAGAATAACTCCAAATGCATATCCCGATTGTGCACCTTCCTCTAGTACAAATCTTCTTAATGGCAGTAAACTAGTACCAGCAACTCCTATTCCAAATAATGCACCAAAGACTGAAATCCCAATTATGCCTAATACAAAATACACAAACACTTTAACACAAACAGTAATTACACGTCCAACAAAATGCAAGCAGCCTTTATTTTGCTGTTGTGGCACATAATTTTGCTCATTTGTACTTGAATCTGCAGCTGTATTTTTATCACTAGTGTTTACATTTCCAGTATGCGTAGTCTGCTTTTTCTTATAAAACTCACTTCCCCATGTTTGGGCTCTTTTACTAAAACCTTCCATATCATTTTGAATGGTATTTTTAATACTATTCAAGTCTACTTTTTCTCCTACCATTTCTAGTTTGTCTGCACTAGTCTTAGCTTCGGGTAATACCAACCACAAAACTATATAAACAAAGATGGCACCAGGGCTAAATGTAAAATCTAAAAAATTAGGAAAATCTGGGCTATCCCAAAATTGGAATAAATGAACATGTCTAAAATTAATTACGAATCTTATAAAGGGTATTAAAAATAAGATACGAATAATCCATACTTGAATGCCAAAGTATTTTGAAAGGCCTGAGCAAACACCTCCAATAACCTTATTATCTATATCACGAAAAAGTCTTTTACGAACCCCACCTACTTCTTTAACAGACGAACTTGGTACAGCAATCCATAAAATTAAATAGCCTAATATATTTACACCAACTAAAAATATCCATAACACACGAACTAGTAATGGATCTAGGTTAAAGTAATTAGCTATACCGCTACAAACTCCACCTAACACTTTATTCTGTTCATCACGATACAAACGCTTTGGCGGTAGCGAATCCCATGCTTTATCATCATTACTATTATATGCGCTGTCACTTGTATTACTTGAAGTAGTATTGGCTTGTTCAAAACCATCCTGTGCAGCAAAATCAGCTGGACGACCAATACTATCAATGATTAAGTTAATGCCAGATGCGTCAATGCAGATAGCTCCTTTTTTAAGTCTTTCCTCGCATAGCTCTGCAACACGACATTCTATATCATTAATAATTTCATCACGGCCTTCTTCATTTGCAAAATAAGCACGTAATGAATCTATATACTGTTTTAATATTTCATAGGCCTGTTCTTCGATGGGAAGAATACGACCTTGAAAATTGATATTGATTACTTTGTTCATAAAATTAAAATTTGGATTGTGTTAAGAAGTTGGATTTACTTCTGTTGTAGAAATTGTGTTTGTATTCTGTGTTAATTGATTTACGGCACCTGTCATTTCGTTCCAGGTTTTTAATAAAACATCAAATGCTTTATTGCCATCTTCAGTTAATACAAAATATTTTCTTGGCGGGCCACTTACACTTTCCACCCATCTATAATTTAATAAACCCGCATTTTTTAATCGAGTCAATAAGGGGTATAAAGTCCCTTCTAAAATATGCAAATTGGCCGCTTTCATTTGTTCGACGATATCACTTGGATAAACCTCGCCTTTTTGAATAATGGACAATATGCAAAACTCCAAAACCCCCTTGCGCATCTGACTCTGTGTGTTTTGTATATCCATGATAATAACTTTAGAACACAAAGCTAGGTATTTATTTAGTACTATGTATCACACAGTACTAAATATTTAATAGTATTATAAAATAAATAATCGCAAATAATTGATTATCATATATTTAGTGATAAAATATTTTTATAAATGATTATAAATAGGGATAAATGGTCGAATTCAATTATATACAAAAGGAGGATACCTAAAATAAAAAACTAGCTTTTTGACTGAGGACGCCCCAATATTGACTCAATAATGGAGGTAATAAAACTTACAAAAAGACTAAACAGAAAAGCAGTAAGCCATCCACTTACGTGAAATCCTGGAACAATTTCAGAAACTAAATAAATGATAAACACATTAATGACAATTAAGAATAAACCCAAAGTAATTAATGTAAAAGGGATGGTTAATAATACAAGAATGGGCTTTACAAAATTGTTTAATAAACCCAATACCAAAGCCACAAGTAAGGCAGTAACAGAACTATCCACCGTAACACCTTTCATAAAATAGGCTACAATTAACACCGCTAAAGCAGTGGCAACTGTCTTTGTAAAAAATTGTCCCATATTGGATGAATGAATAAACAAAATTGATTCCTACTATAAATATACTAGTAAACTACTAACTCGTAAAAATCTTCTTCTTTTAAATATTTATTCGCCAGATCCTTTATTTGTTGTGGCTGAATAGTTCTCACAGTCTCAATGGTTTTGTAAAAATATTCCTCAGTTAACCCGTTCAAAATATAAGATTTCCATCGACCTATGATTTGGAAAGGGCCATCTACATCCCCTAGCAATGAGCCCAACATATAGTTCTTGACCAAATGCAGCTCATCTATGTCTACTAATTCATTTCTTAAAATTGCCATTTCCTTATACACTTCTTCAATGGTTGCTTTGCAAACATCCTTACCCGCATCAGTACTTACCATCCATGCACTTTGTTGAATATGATTTTGCAAATAACTATGTATGCCATATGTATAACCCTTATCCTCTCTAATATTACTCATTAGGCGTGAACCAAAGAATCCTCCAAAAATATTATTTAATACTTGTGCGGGCGCAAAGTCAGGATGATGTCTATTGGGAAAATGTCTTGCAATACGGATTGATCCTTGCACCGAAGATGGATCATTGACCACACTATATTTTTTATCTGATGCTGCTATAATTGGATGCGCAGGCATTTCAATTATTTTTTTATTTAAAGGAAGTGTCCCGATATATTTATTTAAAATAGATTGGATATTACTTGGAAACTGACCAGCCATAAAAATAATGCACTTCCCTTCCTTATAATATTTGTTGTAAAAGGAAACCAGATCGTCTTTTGTAATTTGATTATAACTTTCTTCACTAGAATATTTTCCATAAGGATGATTGATCCCAAACAAATATTCGTCAATTAATCTATTCGCAATAAAGTCCCCTTTCTTTAAATTTAAAGTAAGCTGTTGGATCTGATTTTTCTGATAAATGTCTAATTCATTCTCTGGGAAAACAGCATCTGCAACAAGTTCGCTAACCACTGGTATGACTTCCTGAAAATGTTTTGTCAAACTATGTAAACTTATAGTTGCTGTTTCATTATAACAAGATCTATTTAAATAAGCACCATAAAATTCAAAAGCATCATTCACTTCAAATGCTGTTTTTTGATGCGTCCCATTTTTTAATAAATAGTTGGTTGCAGGCGCTACCCAATTTTTGGTCTCATAACTATTCCCAGCAAAAAACACCAATTCCATTAACATTACTTCTTGAGCACCACCCTCAAAAGCATACACTTCTACACCATTATCCAAAGTATATTTTTGACAAGGCTTTAGCTGTATGTCAAAGTCTACTGCATCTTTAATATTGGGAGCTATGGTTCTATCTAATGCCATGGTATCTTAGTTATGTTAATTATGCGGTGTTAAAATCTAGTAAGAAATTAATTACGCACTTGTTTTACTATAATAATATAATGTGTTTCTATTCCCTTCTTCAAAAATGGTTTTAGCAGTTGCTTGAATTAAAGCTGGTGTCACGGCTTGATATTTTGAAAGTTCATCATTCATCAATGCTGCATCTCCTAATAATTCATAAAAAGCTAGACTCTGTGCACGGTTCATAATACTCATATCCTCAAAACAAATCATACTCTCCGTTTTATTAATCACTTTCTGCACTTCTTTTTGTGTTAGTATTTCAGTCTTCATTTTTTCAACCTCATCCAACACGGCTTTCTCTGCAACTGACATACTAATACCTTTAACCAGCTTTCCTGTAATCACAAATAAACCCGGATCAATTGTACCAAAATGATAACAAGAAATGGAAGAAAATATTTGTCTTACTTTAATAAGTTGCTCATATAAACGGGAAGAAGCACCTCCTCCTAAAACCTCAGTTAATAAATCAGTAGCATGATAATGATCATCAAAGCGACTACCCATATGCCAAGTCATCATTAACATATCCATAGGCACATCAGCACGTACATCCAAACTTCTATGTTTCTCTTGTTTGGGTTCCACTGGTAAATTTCTAACATAGGGTTTACCAGCAGGAATAGGTCCAAACCATTTTTGGGCTAATACTTTTATGTCCTCGGTTTTTACATTTCCAGTCACTACTAAAATGGCATTATTAGGACGATAGAATTGGAAGAAAAAATCTTTTACCTCCTCCATTGTTGCTTGCTCCACATGTGCTAAGGAGGCTCCAATAGTCATCCAACGATAAGGATGTGCAGTGTAGGCCAATGTGCGCATTTTATGCCAAGCATCGCCGTAAGGTTTATTGATATAATGTTCCTTAAACTCTTCACAAACTACTTTTCTTTGTACCTCTAAACTTTTAGGACTAAAAGCTAGTGATAACATTCTATCACTCTCTAACCAAAAAGCAGTTTCAATATTTTCTGCTGGCAACTGACAATAGTAGTTGGTTAAATCATTGGTTGTATAAGCATTGTTCTCTCCTCCTGCTCTTTGTAATGGCTCATCGTATTCAGGAATATGAATACTGCCTCCAAACATTAAATGCTCAAATAAATGTGCAAAGCCTGTTTTTTCAGGATTTTCATCCTTTGCACCTACGTTGTATAGTATGTTCACCACCGCCATAGGTGTGGTCGTATCTTGATGAACCAATACTTTCAAGCCATTTTCTAATTGAAATCTGTCAAATTGTATCATAATGGAGGACAAAATTACTCCTTTTAAACAAGAGTCTATCGCGAATATAGATAAATTCAAAAGTCATTAAAAGCAAACCTATTAAGCCTTAACTTTGTAGCTCTTAAAATATTAATATGCAATTAGACGAATTATATAAAAAGGCCTTGAATTTTGAGTATTTAACTAAAGAAGAAGGAATGTTTTTATTTGAGCATGCGCCTTTGAATGAAATTAGTTACATCGCTAATGAATTAAGAAAAAAGCAAGTACCGCATGGTAAAGTGACTTGGCAGATTGACCGAAATTTAAATACAACCAATGTATGTATTGCCAATTGCAAGTTTTGTAATTTTTATAGAGTGCCTGGACATCCTGAAGCCTATATCACCGACATGGATACTTATCGTGTAAAAATTAAAGAAACTTTGGCTTGGGGTGGGGATCAATTATTATTGCAAGGAGGGCATCATCCTGAATTAGGATTAAAATTTTATACAGATATTTTTAGTCAGATAAAAAATGAGTTTCCAACTATCAAATTGCACACATTGGGACCACCAGAAATTGCGCATATTGCTAAGTTAGAAGGAATGACGCATACCGAAGTATTAAAAGCTTTACAAGCAGCAGGAATGGATTCCTTACCAGGTGCGGGTGCTGAAATTTTAGTGGATCGAGTTCGAAAATTAGTATCTAATGGTAAGTGTGGTGCGGATGAATGGTTGGATGTAATGGCTGCTGCCCATCAATTAAACATAACTACAAGTGCTACAATGATGTTTGGTCATGTGGAAACTTTGGAGGAAAGATTCATTCATTTAATACGCATACGTGAAGTGCAGGATAGAAAACCAAAAGATGCAAAAGGTTTCTTAGCGTTTATACCATGGACCTTCCAAGATGTGGATACACTTTTAACAAAAATTAGAGGTGTTCATAATTTAACAACTACCGAAGAATATATACGTATGATTGCCATTAGCCGTATTATGTTGCCCAATATTAAAAATATTCAAGCAAGCTGGTTAACGGTTGGTAAAGCTACTGCTCAGGTTTGTTTGGAAGCAGGTGCCAATGACTTTGGAAGTATCATGTTAGAAGAAAACGTAGTAAGTGCCGCTGGTGCTCCTCACCGTTTTACCTATAAAACTATCCAAGAAGCCATTAAAGAAGCAGGTTTTGAGCCTCAGTTACGTAATCAGCAATACGAATGGCGTGAGCTTCCCGCAGATATTCAGGAACAAATTGTCAATTATTAGTAGGCAATTGTAACTTTTAGGCTACACCTTCGTTATACCTATACTTAAAAGCTAAACGGGGGACTAATGACTGATAAAGATTTCAATAATTGCGTAGATAATTACTCCGATGGGGTCTATCGCTTTATTGTGAAGAATATTGGCCATGAAGCCGACGCACAGGATATTGTACAAACTGCATTTGAAAAGTTGTGGATGAATCGGAGCAAAGTAGATCCATTAAAAGTAAAATCCTTCTTATTTACGGTTGCCTACAACCAAATGATTGATCATATACGTAAGGATAAAAAAGCGGATACCACTGATAATTTTGAAACTGCAAAGGGTCAATACACTTTTCAAAAAGATAGCACATTAAAGCAGATTTTATTAAAAGCTATTAATGAGTTAAACCCCACTCAAAAAAGTTTAGTGCTTTTAAAAGACTATGAAGGATATAATTACCAAGAGATTGGAGAAATTATGAACTTATCTGAAAGCCAAGTAAAAGTATATCTACACAGAGCAAGATTAATATTGAAGGGCAAATTAATTCATCTTGAAAAAATGAGTGCCTAATGAACATTAACAACACCAATTACGAAGCATTCTTTTTATTGTATATAGACAATGAGCTTACGGCTACTCAAAAAGCTGCGGTGGAAGCCTTTGTTCAAGAAAATCCAAATTATCAAAAAGAATTCACACTCTTACAACAAACGGTGCTTGAGGTAGACAGTTTTGAATATGAAGACAAAGCATTGCTATACCGATTTGAAGAAATGGAAGCAGGATTACCAATGGACTTTAAACAAAGTTTGTATCGTAAGGAAGCCCCTGTTGTTAAAGGTTTCTTTACCAACAAGCGCATACTATCATTAACTGCCATTGCCGCAATTTTATTTTTAATTATTGGGTTTAATTTTTTAAACTACAATGCTTATACTGTTGCCAAGTTAAACAATGCAAATACTAATTACAATGCTAGTAGTGTACATAGAGCAGTTGTTGCCAATAACACAAATTTGAGCAATCAACAACCTGATATTGTAAAAGAAAAAGCATCAGCAAACAAGGAATTAAAAGTCAACACTCCTAAAGTATACAACAATACCCCCTCTTTTATTATTGAATATCCAAAAGTTGAAATTACACACAAATCAAACGAGGTTTTTGCAAGTACAACACAAGAAGAAAAATCAAACACTATAACAAGGGATCCAAATGAAGAAGTTAATAATAATTTACCCTCATCTTACATCAATACTACTAACGAGTCTAAAATAAACGAAACAGCTGAAACTTATACCAACATTGAAACTGAGGATCATGATCGTGCTATTTATATTGCCAACTTTGAAATTGATGGCGATAAACTAAGAGGCGTAACAAGAAGAGTAAATGCATTTTTTAGAAGAAATAAAACCGATAAAGAAAAATAAAGACTATGAAAAAAGTAATTATACCAGTCCTAAGCTTTTTGCTTTCATGGAATGTGCAGGCACAAACTGATACAACTACACAAAAACAAGATACCATAAGAATTGGGAATATGGTAATTATTAAGTCTAAGGATATTGACCTTGAAAAGGTAGAAAGGCATAAAAGAAAATGGAAGTCTGAATGGGGAACCTTTGGGAACACGACAATTGAAGTTATACCTGCAACTCCCAAAAAAATCAAACCTATTACTACCAATTGGTGGGTTTTTGATTTAGGCTTTGCTAATCTTGTAGACAATACCAACCAAGCAAACAATGCAATTCCTTATCAAAATGGACTCTCATTAAGAGTACCTAATTCAACTGATTTAAAATTGAACAATGCTAAGTCAAGCAATGTAAATATTTGGATTGTTCAACAAAAAGCAAATCTTTATCAACACTACTGGAATTTGAAATATGGCGTTGGCATTGAGATGTATAATTTTAGATTTGAGCAACCCATTAGTTTTAGCAATACCCCCAACAACTATGTTTACTTTGATAATGTTAATTTTAGAAAGAATAAATTGTTTGTAGAATACTTAACTGTACCTATCCAACTTAATTATCAATCTAATCCAGATAACAACAGAAGCTTCTATGCTAGTTTGGGAATGAGTGCTGGTTATTTAATACAATCCCATACTAAACAAATAAGTGAGGAAAGAGGAAAGAAAAAAGTGAATGGCAATTTTGATTTAAACAATCTAAAGATGGCTACCATCGGAGAGTTAGGTATTGGTTCTATACGATTATATGGCTCATATAGTTTAACGAATTTATTTGACAAGAACCTTACCAGTTTTGATATGGCACCATTTGCCATTGGATTAAGATTTAGTAAATTCTAGCTTGGCCTTCCCCCAATTGATGTTTTCCTGAATCATACACGAATAATAAAGCCCTTCCATTTGGAGGGGCTTTATTATTCATTATAATTTGAACAAAGTGGTTATAACATTAATTCTAGCCAGCTTTCGAGCCAAGCGCAAAGTAAATCCAGCATTCAAATTTTAATAACTTGTTTTATACTAAGTTTTCCGCACCAAAATAAGGCCGTAATACTTTTGGTAAAGCAATGCCAGTTGCGGTTTGATAGTTCTCTACAATTGCAGCAAAAATACGAGGCAATGCCAAAGAGCTACCATTTAATGAATGAGCAAATTGAATTTTACCTTCAGCATCTTTAAAGCGGCACTTCATTCTATAAGTCTGATACGCTTGGAAATTACTTACACTACTTACTTCCAACCATCTTTCTTGCGCAGCGCTATATACTTCAAAGTCATAAGTAATTGCTGACGCAAATCCCATATCACCTCCACACAATCTTAAAATTCTATATTGCAATCCTAAGCTTATTAATAGTTTTTCAACGTGTGCTACCATTTCCTCTAATACTATATCACTCTTGTCAGGATGTACAATTTGTATAATTTCTACTTTTTCAAATTGGTGCACTCTATTTAATCCGCGAACATCTTTACCAAAACTTCCCGCTTCTCTTCGAAAACATGGAGAGTAAGCTGTCATTTGCAATGGCAAATCTGCTTCTTTTAATACCGTATCACGAAACACATTAGTAACAGGCACTTCGGCAGTTGGAATTAAATAAAAATCATCCTCAGTAGCATGATACATTTGTCCTTCTTTATCTGGTAATTGACCAGTTGCAAAAGCCGATGCCGCATTCACCATAAAAGGAGGCAAATATTCTGTATAGCCCGCAGCAGTGTTAAAATCTAAAAAATATTGCGTTAGCACTCTTTGAAACTTTGCACCTTTCCCAATGTATAAAGGGAAACCACTTCCTGTAATTTTAGCACCCGTTTCAAAATCAACTAGGTTGTACTTTTTAATTAAGTCCCAATGTGCTTCTGCGCCAGCGGGTAAATTTGGTTTTTCTCCTCCAACACGCACCACTTCATTTTCTTCTGGAGTTTTACCAATGGGCACTAGGTCATGAGGTAAATTGGGAAATTGTACAATTACCTGTTGCAATTTAGCCTCCACCTGTCCCATCTTATCTTTTAATGGATCCAATTGAATTTTCCAATCAGCAACAGCTGCCTTTAAAGCTTCTGCTTTATCTTTTTCTCCTTTAGCCATATGTCCACCAATTTCCTTAGAAGCTGCATTCACTTTGGCTTGTATTTCATCAAAAGATGCTTGTAATTGTTTTCTTTCATCATCAATCGCAATCACTTCGTCCACTAAATTCAAATTAGCGAAGTGCTTGATAGCCAATTTCTTTTTAGCCAACTCTGTATTTTGGCGTAAGAAGTTTACTTGTAACATAGTGCAAATTTTGCCAAAGATAATCAAACCATCCTACTACGCCTAGATATACCCTACCTTTGCTACAAAATTGAATTAGGCATATGACCAATATAGCAGACGACTTTCAGACTAGATGGTGGAATTTAGAGAAAAAATTGATGGATCATTTTGGGAAGAAGCCCGATACAGAAGCCATCTTATTTTTAATTGGCATTCAGGAGTCAGGCTTTGTAAGAGAGAAGATTTCAAAAGAACAGAAACAGGACCTTATGCATATTGCTATCTGTTCTATTCTGTCACCTAGTGGCTATTATATATTAGAGGGTAAAGATGAAGAAGGCTGGCCGCATTTTAAACAATTAAAGCCACTTCCAATAATGGATCTAGTTGAACAGGAAGCATTCTTAAAAGACCATATTTTGCTATATTTTGACAATATTCGCTACTAGTAGATTGGTTTTTTAGGGATTTTGATGGATATTTGCACTAATTAAAATTGAACCTATGCAATTCCCAGCTGAATTACGTTACACAAAAGATCATGAATGGATTAAATTAGAAGGTACTACAGCCACAATTGGCATTACCGACTTCGCTCAAAGTGAGTTGGGAGATATTGTGTACTTAGATATTAATACTGTTGGAAATAGTCTAGCAGCAGAAGCTGTATTTGGTACAGTGGAAGCAGTTAAAACAGTGAGTGATTTGTTTTTGCCAATGGCGGGAACTATCAACGAAGTGAATCCTGCACTTGCTGCTAATCCTGAATTGGTAAACACGGATCCTTACGGTCAAGGATGGATGGTAAAAGTAACCGTAAACAACCCAGCTGACTTTGAACAATTATTGACTAGCGAGGCTTATGCCAAGTTGGTTCACTAATAAATGTCAATGAAAACTTTGTTTTGGGTTATCGCGGAAATTGCCCTCATATTTATACTATTAAGTTTGCCAGGTAGCAGTTTCCAAACGCATTCCAAATGGTTTGGTGATTTTCCTATTGACAAATTTGTACATGCTTTTTTATTTGGCACATTGGCATTTTCATTTTTCTTTCATTTTGAAAAATCTAAATATCAAATACTAAAAACTGTAAAAGCGAAAGCATATGTGTTAATTTTTTGTATTTTATATGGTATTGGCATGGAGTACTATCAAAAATACTTTGTCCCAAGCCGCGCTTTTGAAGTAAATGACATGCTTGCAGATGCAGCTGGCGCTATATTAGCATTACCATTTTTTAATTGGATTAACCATACAATACTGAATAAGACTAAGTAGTTCTAAAATGGGTATAGAAAAAGACATACAGCAAGCTAGTTTTAGAAATGAATTCCAAAAAATGGGAATCAATCTAATGTATACTGCCAACTGGTTGAATGAAAGAATTGGTCGTTTTTTATTACAAGAAGATGTTACACAACAACAATATAATATCCTAAGAATTTTAAGAGGAAGTGATGTGCCATTAAGCACCTTGCAAATAAGGGAGCGCATGTTGGATAAAATGAGTGATACAAGTAGAATTGTAGATAGATTAATTGTAAAAGGCTTGGTAGAGAAAAATACCTGCCCTTCAGACAAAAGATTAGTTGACATTACTTTGTCAACTAAGGGGCTAGCACTGGTAGAAAGATTGGATCAATACAATGATCAAATTGATGCTATTTTACAAGGTGTTTCCGAAAAAGAAGCTGCAACACTGAATCAAATTCTGGACAAGTTGCGTAGCCTTCCTGACAATAAATAATTAAACAAAATATATGCGTTATTTTTTAAGCATGCTTTTATTAGCGTGTAGCTTTTTTGCGAAAGCACAACCAAGCTTAGATGACAAAAACGTTTTTGAATTTAGAGGCGTTTGGATTGCAACAGTTGTGAATATTGATTGGCCTAGCAAAAGAGGACTCAGTAACGAAGAACAAAAAAAAGAATTTATTGCTTTATTAGACATGCATCAAAAGAATGGCATGAATGCTATTATTATGCAAGTGCGCCCTTCTGGAGATGCATTGTACCCATCTAATTTAGAGCCTTGGAGTGAATATTTAATGGGGCAACAAGGTTTGCCTCCAAGTCCTTTTTATGATCCATTGAGTTTTATGATTGCTGAAACGCATAAACGTGGAATGGAATTTCACGCTTGGATCAATCCATATCGCGCCGTTTTTAATACCAAAAAATCAAGTGTTGCTCCTAATCATTTAACCAAAACACATCCAGACTGGTTTGTTACCTACGACGACAAGAAAATATTTAATCCAGGATTGCCCGAGGTTTGGCAACATACTAATCGTGTTGTAAGAGATTTAGTAACAAGATATGATATTGATGCCATTCACTTAGACGATTATTTTTATCCTTATAAAGTGCCTGGTAAAGAGTTTCAGGATGAAGCTACTTATAAAAAATACAGTCGTGGATTGAATAAAGAGGATTGGAGAAGAAGTAATTGCGATACTATTATTAAACAATTATCCGCAACTATTCATAGTATTAAACCGGGTGTACAATTTGGCATTAGCCCATTTGGTGTATGGCGCAATAAATCAAAAGACCCCATTGGTAGTAATACAAAAGCGGGTGTTACCAATTATGATGATTTATATGCAGATATATTGTCATGGTTAAATAAAGGCTGGATTGATTATGTAATTCCACAACTATATTGGGAACATGGTCATCCTTTAGCAGACTATGACGAATTAGTCAATTGGTGGAACCAACATAATTATAAGAGAAATTTATATATAGGACATGGTATTTATCGTGCAGGAACTAGCGCCAATTGGAAAAGTAGCAAAGAAATTCCTTATCAAATTCAATCCTTAAGAAATTTGAAAAACACAAGAGGAAGTGCTTTTTTTAGTAGTAGCAGTTTTAAAAACAATCCAAATCACTGGAACGATACACTACAAAATAATTATTATAGTAAGCCTGCATTGCAACCCACCATGCCATGGTTGGTTCAATATCAAGTAGCGGCTCCATCAGTAAATAAAAAATCTGAGAATAGTTATGAAATTGATATAGCATCTGCCAAACAAGTTAAACAGCTTGCTATTCTTCAATTACTAAACAATAGTTATTCTGTAGAAGCTATTATACCCGCGGATACCAAAATGGTTAATTTAAATGCGCTAGGTATTGAAAAAAATAACAAGGCAAAATACTGGATTGTAGCCGTGGGTTTGCAGAATCAATTAAGTAAAATGGTAGCTTTATAGGCTAATCAAAGTCAATTATCTATCAAACACACGTTTTAAAGGCAGATTCTCGTTGGCTTTAATGATTAACGGAACATGTTCAACAATAGTCATATCATTATCCAATCCAAATGCTTTTTGATCGCTTTGTGCCAATTGTTTAATATTAAAGTAAACGTCCATAATAAAGTCTTCTCTAAACGATAATTCGTTCTCAATACTAAAGAAGCTTTCTATTATGACATAAGTGATGTCAGCATGAAAGTCCTTGCTTTTTAAGGATTCGTATTTACTATATATACCCAATTCATGGCACTCGTTTAATTCCTGCATTACTTTTTTAAATAACACATTTACTCTTGGTTGAATTCTAAACCCTAATTTAAAGTCAACACGCATTACTTTATCATCTACAAGTTCTCTTATGGAATACTCCATTCCATAAGGAGAGTCTGTTCGGTCAATATGGATAAACCAATAAATATCAGCACGTTTTGGTTTTCTGTTTAAGATAGAATCTATAATGCGATGTTCAATTTCTCTAAAATTATTTGCCTTGGTCAAGTACACCAAATGTGTGGCATACTTAGGAATATCCTTATCTGCACTTAATTCAATCATGGGATCCAAGTAATCTTTCATCTTCACAAAATCCAAATATCGATTCGTAATTTTTCTTGCACGATGCCAAATCATCATTACAAAAATCATACTCAGTGAAAAAACAAAAGTGATATAACTTTCTTTTACTTTAATAATATTGGCAACAAAGAAAGAAATTTCTACTACACTAAATACAAAAATGATTACAGCCACAATAGCTTGACTCCATCTTTTTACATTGAGCATATAAAAATTCATCAATACCGTAGTCATAATCATTGTGATAATAATGGAGAATCCATAAGCAGCTTCCATATGTTCACTCTTTCTAAAAAAGAATAACATAGTTAAACATCCCGCCCATAATAATAAATTTAAACTAGGAATATAAATTTGACCTTTTTGGTCAGTTGGAAATTTAATGGTTACACGCGGCCAAAAATTCAAGCTAATTGCTTCAGATATTAAAGTAAACGAACCACTAATTAATGCCTGGCTTGCTATGATGGCTGCAATAGTTGCAATACAAATACCAGCTAACAAGAACCAATGTGGCATTATTTCATAAAATGGATTCAATCCGTCTATTGGTTGTCCCATATGTGTAATTAACCAAGCTCCCTGACCCATATAATTTATAACCAACGCTGTTTTTACAAACATCCAGCTTACTTGAATATTTTGTCTACCACAATGTCCCAAGTCACTATACAAAGCTTCTGCACCAGTTGTACATAAGAAAACGGCACCCAAAATCCAGAAACCCTTTGGATAGTTTACCAATAAATCGTAAGCATAATATGGGTTAATAGATTTTAAAATTTCCGCATGATGTATTACTTGTAAAAATCCTAAAATTAATATCATCGAAAACCAAATCAACATAATTGGGCCAAAAGCAAATCCTACAATTTTAGTACCAAATCGTTGAAAGAAAAATAATAAGGAAATGATAGCCATTACAATGCCCACCGTTAAATTGTTACCTGGTACAATTGTGTTTTCTAATCCGTGTACCCCACCTAAACCTTCCACAGCCGATGCTACAGAAATTGGAGGTGTGATCATTCCATCGGCAAGTAACATTGCTGCACCAATAATTGCAGGCACATAAATCCATTTTACATATCTACGCACTAAAGCAAAAAGGGAGAATATTCCACCCTCACCTCTATTATCTGCGCGCAGTGTTAAAAAAACATATTTAAAAGTAGTCTGTAATGTTAAAGTCCAAAAAACACATGAGATAGCCCCATAAACTAATTGCTCAGTAATTACTTTATGATTAATAATGGACTTAAAAACATACAATGGAGAGGTTCCGATATCACCATAAATAATTCCTAAAGTAACAATTAGACCAGCTACCGAAAGTTTGTGGGCATGCCCACTAGTTGTATGTGCCATGAAGCTTTTTGATTGGGGAACAAAGTTTATAAAAATTATATAAACAAAGCGCTTTAATAGCTAAGTATTTTATAAATATTTTAACACTCTAAAACTAAGGCTTGTAAGTACCCCATTTCTCTTCCACCGCTTTAAACCTAAAATCAAAAATACCCTGTAGTTGCTTTTTTACCAAAATCCACTGAGCTATATCACCTAAAAAACCCAATGGAATTTTATAATGCACAATATCTTCCATTCTAACTCCCCCTGGAATCACAGTAAAATGATGTTGATGATGCCACATGCTATAGGGGCCAAAACGTTGTTCATCTACAAAGTACTTTCCTTCCTGCACGTGGGTAATTTCGGTCATCCAATACATAGGTATCCCTAAGAGCGGGCTTACTGTATATTCTATAATCTGGCCAGGATACATTTTTTCGCCATGATGTTTGCTAATAATGTTAAAGCCCATGTGATTGGGAGTAATTTTAGCAAGATTGGCTGGACTACTAAAAAAGTCCCAAGCCTCCTCTAAGGAGATGGGGATATTTTGAACGGTGTGGATACTATAAACTTTAGACATATCAATATAACAAGGAACTCCCTCATTTGTTGTGTGATTTAGATGGAAAGCCATTAATTTTATAAAATGATAAGCAAGTTGGAACAAGCAAAGGCTTTTGAAGCGGTATATGAAGGTTTAAATGAGCAACAAAAAATTGCCGTAAATACAATAGAAGGGCCAGTTATGGTTATAGCTGGGCCAGGAACAGGGAAAACACAAATTTTGGGTGCTAGAATTGGAAAAATATTACTAGAAACTGATACGGCTCCTGAAAACATACTTTGTCTAACCTATACCGATGCAGGTGCCATTGCTATGCGCAAAAGATTAGTAAGCTTTATTGGCACAAGCGCATATAAAGTAAATATTGCTACTTTCCATTCCTTCTGTAATGATATCATTCAAGACAATTTATCCTTATTTGATAAAACAAGCTTGGACCCCATATCAGAATTGGAAAAAATTGAACTCTTAAAAAAATTAATTGACAGCTTTGATAAAAATAATCCCTTAAAAAGATACCGTGGTGATGTGTATTTTGAAATGAGCAATTTATCCAAATTGTTCAGTGCAATGAAAAAGGAAGGATGGACGCCGGCATACTTAATTGAAAAAGTAGATGCGTATATTCAAGAAATTCCTTTTAGGGATGAATTTATATACAAAAAAAAGTACAAACAGCTTGAAGCAGGTTCCTTAAAGCAAGGATTAGTAGATGCAGCATTAGAAAAAATGGCCAAATTAAAAGCTGCTATTGCAAGCTTTGATGTTTACCAACAATTAATGAAGGATAGAAGTAGATATGATTTTGAAGACATGATTAATTGGGTGATAAATGCCTTTAAAGAAAATAAAAATCTACTAGCCCAATACCAAGAACGATTCTTATATATTCTAGTAGATGAATTTCAAGACACAAGTGGCACACAGAACGAATTGGTGCAATTACTTGTTAATTACTGGGAGCAGCCCAATTTATTTGTTGTAGGAGATGACGACCAAAGTATATTTAGATTCCAAGGTGCCAATGTAGAAAACATGTTGCACTTCCAAAATCAATATGCACAGGATTTACTTACCATTGTGCTAGAAAATAATTATCGTTCAACTCAACCCATTTTAGATGCTTCCACAATATTAATTAATAACAACCAAGAAAGATTAATTAATAAGATCAAGGGCTTAGAGAAAAAATTAATTGCTGCGCATCCTAACAATCAAAATAACACAGTTGAGCCCTCTGTTATTGCTTATGAAGTTCCTCAGGAAGAAATGATAGATATCACGGAGCAAATTGTACGTTTAATAGAAAAGGGAATTGAACCTCATCACATTGCAGTTCTTTACAAAGAACATAAATATGGAGAAGAGATTGCTCATTTTTTACAACAAAAAAATATTCCGGTTTATACTAAGCGTACTGCCAACTTATTAGACCAAACCTTAGTTAAACAAATCATTACGATACTTGATTATTTGGTTTGTGAATTGGACCAACCTTATGAAGGCGCCAATCTACTATTTGAAATACTACATTTTAAATGGTGGAATATATCTCCTATAACTATTGCTAAGCTTACATTTGAAGCCAATCAATTAAAATACGGATCCCCAGAAAATTCATTTAGAAAAGTATTGGTGGACAAAACCCAACAAGTACAAACAAGTTTATTTCAAGAAGGTGGCGTACCTGAATTAGCAAAAGCAGTGCAGGTTTTGGAATCGCTTATTAGTGAAGTGTCCAATGTCACATTGCTTAACTTAGTTGAACAGGTGCTGCAAAAAACAGGTATCATCCAAGCTGTTTTGCAATCTAGTGACAAAGGATTTGAGTTAGAAGTAATTACTAAGTTTTTTGATTTTATAAAAGAAGAAACACATCGTCGTCCAAGTTTGCAATTAAAAGATTTAGTGGATATGCTTGAGTTGATGCGAAAAGAAGGCATCCGTTTACCATTACCAATCACAACAGGAGGCGTAACGGGTGTAAATTTATTAACCACGCATGGTAGCAAGGGTTTAGAATTTGAATACGTATTTGTAGCAGGTACCAATGCGCACTTTTGGGAAAAGAAAAGAGCTGCAAATAATATTGGTTACACTTTGCCAGACACCGTTTTAAGCAGTTTAGAAAACGGGGATGACAAAGAAGAGTTAAGAAGGTTATTTTATGTGGCTATTACCAGGGCCAAGAAAGAAATACAAATATCTTATTCTTTAAATAAAGCAGATGGCAAAGTAGCTGAGCCAAGTCAGTTTGTAATTGAATTAATAGAAGGGAATGAAAAAAAGATTGTAGAAAAACATATTGAAGAGGAAACCAAGATACAATACAAGCTATTGCATATTCAAAGCACAACGCAACCTCAAATAAAGCAATTAGAAGAAGACTTTATTAGCCCTAAGCTTGAAAAGTTTAGCATGAATGTGACAGCATTAAACAATTATTTAAAATGCCCTTTACATTTTTACTATAATAGTCTTATACGTGTACCATCTGGAAAATCGGAAGCTACAACTTTTGGATCGGCTGTGCATGATGCCTTAAACAAACTGTTTAAAAAAATGCAGGAAAGGGACAGCGTTTTCCCAGACAAAAAAGAATTGGTGCAAGATTTTAATTTTTATATGCATAGGCATAGAGAAGCATTCACACAAGTGGAATTTAACAATAGAATTGAGCAAGGTGAGATAGTGTTAACCAACTACTATGACCAATACGTGCAAGGATGGAATAAAGTGGTTACCACCGAGTATCGCATTAACAATGTAATTTTAAATGGTATTCCTTTAAAAGGTGCCATAGATAAAATTGAATTTAATGGGAAACAGGTTGTCGTAATTGACTACAAAACAGGAAGTGTAGAAAATGCAAAAGAAAAACTACTTGCACCCAACGATAAAAATCCAAATGGTGGTGATTATTGGAGACAAGCCGTTTTTTATAAGTTATTGTTAAAACACCATCCAAAAAATTGGGATGTATCAAGTGCAGAATTTGATTTTGTAGAGCCTAACAAGAAAAAAGAATTCGAAAAAGTATCCATTACCATTAACGAAGCAGATATTACAACTGTGACACAACAAATAGAAACTGTTTGGCAAAAAATCCAAGAAAAGAAATTCTATACTGGCTGTGGTAAGTCGGACTGCCATTGGTGTAATTTTGTAAAAAACAATGAGCTAACAGTTGCATTGCACCAAATCCCAAGTGGGGATTTGGAAGAATCTGATTAAGTTTGCATTAATATGAAAAGATACTCTTGGGCTGCTTTTTTCTTAAACACATTGGCGGCGGTTTATTTAGTACTATCCTTAGTTGCCTGTGCCAATATTGTACCTCCTAGCGGTGGACCAAGGGATAGTATTCCTCCCTATCGTATCATGGCAAAACCCAAGGATTCTGCAACCAATGTGCAACCGAAAGAAATTGGAATCGTCTTTAATGAATATATAACTACAACTAGTTTGCAGGAGAATATTGTTGTCTCTCCCACACTAAAAAACAATCCATTAGTTGAATCTAAACTTAATAATTTACGTATTCGAATAAATGATTCATTAACACCTAATACTACCTACCGTATACAGTTTGGCACTGCCATTAGGGATGTAAATGAAGGGAATATAGCTCAAAATTTTTCCTACGTTTTTAGCACAGGCAATCATATTGATAGCGGAAGACTGCAGGGAACCGTTTATCTGGCAGAAACAGGAAAAGTAGACAGCACATTAATAGTTGTGCTACATCCAAGTAACAATGATACTGCCATTTTTAAGAATAGACCATTGTACTATACAAAAATAAATGGGAAAGGAAAATTTGCTTTTGACTATTTACCACAGGTTGCTTTTAATGTATTTGTTGTCCCTAATGATTATGCAAAAAAATATGACGATAGTACTAAACTATTTGCCTTCTCCAATGAAGCAGTAACAGCCAGTAGAACCAATGATTCTATTCGTTTATACGCGTTTCAGGCATTTCAAAGAATAGAAAAGAAAAAAGCCGTTGGAGGGAATAACAAACCGGTAAAACGAAATACAGCATCACTTAAATACAGTAAAAATTTAGATGGAAGTGAGCAGGATTTATTGCATCCTTTACATTTAATTTTTGAAAATCCAATTCTTTTAAATGATAGCTTCCCAATTGTTTTGGCAGATACATTCAATAAGCCGCTGGAAAATTTTAGCGTGCACAAAGACAGTATTGCAAAAAATATAGTTGTAATTGATTATCCTTGGCAAGCATTGACTAAACTTCATTTAATTGTTCCAAAAAATGCAATAAAGGATACGCTTAATAACACACTAATTAAGTCGGACACTGTTGCCTTTATTACTAAGCCATTGTCTGCATATGGTTCTTGTACTTTAAGGATTAATGGCTATGAGCAATTTAAAAATCCAATTTTATTGTTAACGCAGGATGATAAAATTAGATTTAGCTATCCAATCAAACAGAACCTATTAAATATTGCACAATTACCCGCTGGCGATTTTCAACTTAAAATTTTAGAGGACAGTAATAACAATGGGAACTGGGATACAGGCAAATATGGATTTGGATTTAGCAATCAGCAACCTGAAATTATTAAGTTACTACCTAATAAATTAAACATTAGGGCTGACTGGGAAAATGAATTGAATATTGTGATAAATAAGTAATTTCACCTATTCATTCTCTTTTATGCAATTACCCTCCTCATTATTAGAAAACGCTGTAGCAGAATTTGCTAAGCTACCCGGCATAGGAAAGAAAACTGCATTAAGATTAGTATTGCATTTATTAAAGCAAGAAAAAGGAGTTACTACCCTATTTGGAGAAACACTTCAAAAAATGCGTAATGAAATCCAATTCTGTCAAAAGTGTTTTAATATTAGCGATGGCACTATTTGCTCTATTTGCGCCAACTCGGGTAGACAAAAAGATACTATTTGTGTAGTGGAGAATATCCGTGACGTCATTGCTATTGAAAACACCCAACAGTTTAATGGCACTTATCATGTTTTGGGAGGAATTATCTCTCCATTGGATGGAATAGGCCCCGATCAACTAACCATTGAAGCCCTCATTGAAAGGGTAGAAAAGGATAAAGTAACCGAGTTGGTTTTTGCGTTAAACCCTACTATTCAAGGAGATACAACAATTTACTATATTCAAAAAAAGCTAGCTGGTTATCCTTGTCGTATTACCACTATTGCAAGAGGTATTGCTTTTGGGGGAGAACTTGAATATGCCGATGAGATGACGCTCGGTAAGAGTATTTCCAACAGACAACCTATTCAACAGTACATAAAATAGGTTATTTGAGCAATAGTTATTAATTTTGATGTTTAAACATTGAATTATTTATTTTAATACCATTTTATGAAAAAGATAATTACCCTTTTAATGATTGCTTTGAGTAGCAGCACATTTTCATTCGCTCAAAAAACTTTAGAAACTAAATCGGCACAGGTTCGCTTTATTGCTGTGGATGACCACGACATAGATGCTTTGAATAAAGAAGCAGTGAGTCGTCTAGAACCCAATGGCAAGTTGAGTTTCATTATGCTTGCAAAAGGTTTTCATTTTGACATGTCTAAGATGGAAGAGCATTTTAATTCTGAATATATTGAGAGTGATAAATTTCCACGCGCCTTTTTTAATGGCCAAATAACCAATATTAAAACTGTCGATTTTAAAAAAGATGGCAAATACCCAGTTGCCATTACTGGCAATATGCAAGTTCATGGCGTGAATAAAGCCATTCAAACCAATGGCATTATTGAGATTAAGAATGGGGTTGTAAAAGCAAGTGCTCAATTCACAGTAACTTTAAAAGACTTTGGAATTGGAGGAATAATGATTAAGATGGTAGCAGACAAGATAAATGTAGATGTGAGTGCTACTTACCAATAATTAAACTAGCTACATATTCAGTAGCCGTTAATTTGGCTACAAGCTAATTGTACCTTAACTTTGCACCGCATTGCAGGTGGATTTGTTTATTGTTCAACCTGCCATCCGTAAGGAAAAAAGAACTAATAAACGATACACTTATCGCCCCCTTTTTTATTAGTTATTGCTTTCTTGTGGATGTTGCATAAAAATATATTTATGTCAATACAAGAGGCACTTAAAAAAAGAATTTTGGTGATTGATGGTGCAATGGGCACAATGATTCAACGCCATAAATTAACAGAAGAAGATTACCGAGGAACCCGATTTGCCCATTGGCACTGCGATGTGAAAGGCAATAATGATTTATTATGTATTACGCAGCCATCAATCATTACAGGTATTCATTTACAATATTTAGAAGCAGGGGCCGATATTATTGAAACCAATACTTTTAGTAGTACGTCCATAGCCATGGCCGACTATGATATGCAGGAATTAGCCTATGAGTTAAATGTGGCTGCAGCAAAATGTGTTAAAGACGCAATTGATCAATACAAAGTAAAGCATCCAAATACGACAGAAAAATATATAGCAGGTTCAATAGGCCCTTTGAATAAAACTTTAAGTTTATCCCCTGACGTAAACAATCCAGGATTTAGAGCAGTTAGTTTTGATGAAGTGGTTGCAGCCTATACCGAACAAATTAAAGGTTTAGTAGACGGTGGAGTGGATATATTATTAGTTGAAACCATATTTGATACACTCAATGCAAAGGCAGCCATTTTTGCCATAAAAGAATATTTCAGGAAATTAGGAAAGCCAGAATTACCAATTATGATTAGTGGTACAATCACTGATGCTTCCGGAAGAACACTAAGTGGACAAACCTTAGAAGCATTTTATACTTCGGTTGCCCATGCAAAACCATTAAGCGTTGGTTTAAACTGCGCATTGGGTGCACAAGAAATGCGTTCACATATTGAAGAGCTTTCACAAATCGCATCTTGCTTTACATCGGCATATCCAAATGCTGGGTTACCTAATGCAATGGGACAATATGATGAAGAACCACATCAAACAGGACATTTTATTGAAGAATGGGCTAAAAATCAATTTGTAAATATTGTTGGTGGATGTTGTGGTACAACACCCGACCATATTAAACAAATGGCAGACAATGTGAGAAACATCACACCAAGAGCATTACCCATTGTAGACACAACCATTTAACATTACTGGAGACAACCTTAAGCGAAACATTATGAGCGAACAAATACATATTAAGCCCTATTTACGATTAGCAGGTCTGGAACCCTTGGTGATTAGACCTGAAACCAATTTTGTAAATGTTGGCGAAAGAACCAACGTAACAGGTTCTAAAAAGTTTGCAAGGCTAATTAAGGAAAATAAATATGAGGAGGCTTTATCTGTTGCACGTCAACAAGTAGAAAGCGGCGCCCAGATAATTGATGTAAACATGGATGATGCCTTATTAGAAGGGGTGAAAGCCATGACCACTTTTTTAAATTTATTGCAAAGCGAACCTGATATTGCGCGTATTCCTGTAATGATTGATAGTTCAAAATTTGAAATCATTGAAGCAGGATTAAAATGTGTACAAGGAAAATGTATTGTGAACTCTATCTCCATGAAGGAAGGAGAAGCTAAGTTTATTGAGCAAGCTCATATTTGTAAAGCATACGGGGCAGCAGTGATTGTAATGGCTTTTGATGAAGTAGGACAAGCCGATACAAAAGATAGAAAAATTGAAATTTGTGAGCGTGCTTATAAAATATTAGTTGAACAAGTTGGATTTGATCCGCAGGACATCATATTTGATCCAAATATTTTTGCTATTGCTACTGGTATTGAAGAACATAATAATTACGCGGTTGACTTTATTGAAGCCACACGTATTATCAAACAAAGAATGCCATTGGCCAAAGTAAGTGGTGGTGTATCTAATGTTTCATTCTCATTTAGGGGTAATGAAGCGGTGCGCGAAGCCATTCATGCCGTATTCTTATACCATGCTATTAAAGCAGGTATGGATATGGGTATTGTAAATGCTGGGCAGTTAGCCGTATACGATGAAATTGATCCTGTCTTAAGAAACTTATGCGAAGACGTTATTTTAAATAAAAACAATGACAGTAATCAAGCCACAGAAGCGCTTATCCAGTTTGCAGATAATCTAAAAGCGAGTGGCGATAATGCAGGTCAATCTTCTGAAGAAGCCAATAAATTAAAATTAGCTTGGAGAAATGATACAGTTGAAAAAAGGCTAGCACATTCTTTAGTAAACGGCATTACCGACTTTATTGAAGAAGACACCGAGGAAGCTAGATTAAAATACAGTGCACCGTTGGAAGTGATTGAAGGTCCATTGATGGCTGGCATGAACATTGTTGGTGATTTATTTGGGGCGGGTAAAATGTTCTTGCCACAAGTAGTAAAGAGCGCACGCGTAATGAAAAAAAGCGTAGCTGTTTTAACACCCTTTATTGAAGCAGAGAAAGAAAGATTAAAATTAGCATCAGCTAGTCCCAATGGGGAAACAAAAGGGCCCGCTAAAATATTATTAGCAACTGTCAAAGGAGACGTACACGATATTGGTAAAAATATTGTTGGTGTAGTGCTAGGTTGTAATGGATACGAAATTATAGATATTGGTGTAATGGTGCCTGCTGACAAAATATTAGCAGAAGCTGAAAAACACCAAGTGGACATTATAGGATTGAGTGGTTTAATTACTCCTTCATTAGATGAAATGGTGCATATAGCGAAGGAAATGAAACGTCGTGGGATGCATATTCCGTTAATGATTGGGGGAGCCACTACAAGTAGAATGCATACCGCAGTTAAAATTGCACCAGAATACAATGAAGGCGTGATTCATGTACTTGATGCTTCAAGAAGTGTAACGGTAGCCGGGTCCCTGCTTAATAAAGAGCAAAAACTGGACTTCTTAGAAAATATCGAAAAAGAATATATTAAGCTTAAATCGGATTTTGACAGTAAGAAAACAGTTAAACAGTCATTAACTTATCAAGAAGCACTTAAAAATAAAGTGCAAATTGATTGGTCAAAATTTGAAGCAACTGCACCTAGTTTTATTGGTAATAAAGCAATTGAAATACCTGACTTATCTGTATTAGTTGACTACATTGACTGGAAGCCTTTCTTTATAGCCTGGGAGTTACATGGTAATTTTCCTGCTATTTTGAGCGATGAAAAAGTTGGTGAAGTAGCTAATAAATTATATGAAGATGCCAATGCACTATTGCAAACTATTATCAAGGAAAAATGGTTAACTGCAAAAGGGGTTGTTGGTTTTTGGGAAGCAAAATCAAGTGGCGACGATGTAACGCTTCAAAACGGAACTAATAAAACTGAGTTACATTTTTTAAGACAACAAACTAAAAAGGCAGCTGGTCAACCCAATTTTTCATTAGCTGATTTTATCTGCCCTTCAACAGCGCATAAAAAAGATTATCTAGGTGCATTTGCTGTTACCATTCATGGTATAGAAGCACATATCAAAGCATTTGAAGCCAAGCATGATGATTATAATAAAATTATTTTACAAGCCTTAGCCGATCGTTTAGCAGAAGCATTTGCCGAATATTTACACGCAGAAACACGTAAAAATTATTGGGGATACGCAAACGAAGAAACGTTAAGCAATGAAGAGCTCATTAAAGAAAACTATATCGGCATTCGTCCTGCACCAGGCTATCCTGCATGTCCAGATCATACCGAAAAATATACATTGTTTAATTTATTAGAAGCTGAAAAAAATACGGGTATTACTTTAACCGAGAGTCTTGCAATGTATCCTGCCTCAAGCGTTTGTGGATGGTATTTCGCGCATCCTCAAAGTCAGTATTTTGGCATTGGTAAAATTCAACAAGATCAAGTGGAAGATTATGCAAAACGTAAAAATCAATCGCTAGAATACATCACAAGATGGTTACAACCTGTCATTGAATAAAATTACTTTTTTATCATTAAACTTTTTCCAATAACCACCATAGGCGTTTACGTGGCTTAACCGTATAGTGCTTGCGAACATATTTAGAGATATGTTCAATTGCTTCTTCAACACTATCGGTAAATAACATAAACTTCTTGTCGCCTTCGGATATTGTTCCTTCTTGGATCATATGATCCATCCAATGATGAAAAGGCTTGTAGTATTCTTTACCCATTACTACAATAGGAAAGTCGTTAATTACTTTTGTTTGCGCTAAAGTTAAGGTTTCAAAAAATTCATCCATGGTGCCAAAACCACCTGGCATAATTACAAATCCATACGAATACTTTACCAACAATACTTTTCTAATAAAGAAATAGTTTAAGGTTAGTGAGATTTGAGTGAACGGATTAGGATGTTGTTCAAAAGGCAATTTAATATTACATCCAATGGATTTACCGCCTGCTTCAAAAGCCCCCCTATTGGCCGCCTCCATTACACCAGGTCCCCCACCCGTCATGGTTGTTAAGCCTAGGTCTGCAATTCCTTTTCCCACTTCCATTGCTTTAATATAATAGGGATGGTCTTCCTTAAATCTTGCTGATCCAAAAACGGTAATACAAGGACCTGCAAAATGCAAGGTTCTAAAACCTTTAATAAATTGAAAAAATATTTCAATGGCAAAATAAAGCTCGTGTATTCTTGTCTTTGGTCCCTCTAAATTATAATGCTTTTGACTTGCAGGAATGATTCTTTCAATAATTCCTCTTCTTTTTTCTTGATGCATATTATTTTCTTATACTAGATGAAGTTATAATAAATAATGAATCTATGTACACTAAAATAGTTAAATTTGAATTGCATAAATAGCCTAATGAAATCAACCTTAAAAATATTTTTCTTTTTTATCCTTCAATGGAGTTTTCTTAGTAGCTATGGTCAGTCAAAAGTGGCACTCGAACAAATACAAATTTATTCAGCAACACATCCAAGTGCTGATTATTGGCATTTACCAAATGATCTTAGTCAAGTGATTGGCGCATTGGATACTGGTATTTTTTTAAAGCTAAACCTCCAAAGGGACTTGCTTTTCCCAACACGTCAAAAGGAATTAACCAAACAAAATCAGTTAGGAAAAATTACCATTGACTGGAGCATGTCTAGAGCTATACCCTATCATGCTTATTTGGAATTATATGAAATGGATCCAATTGTAGCCTATCAAAATAAGCTAATGGATATAACCGATGAAAAAAAGGACAGCATACATTCCATCTGGTTTATTTCATGTACCATTTTAAATCAAAAACAAGAACGCGTTTTTCAAAAGACGCTAATTTTAGGCATCATGCCAATCCAAACATTAGGTATGGGATATCCTATCACTACTTGTGCTACGACACCTAATAATTTATTTCAAGCACTTGCAAAAGGAATTAGTTTTTTACATCCAGGTATGGCAAATATGGATTTTATAGAAGCTAAAGTACCTGCTGCATTTGCAACTGATAATTACTGGATGCCCATTATTCATAATCAGCAAAGAAATTTATTTGACACTACAAAGCAGTTTATAAGTTTTGCGAGTACTAATGGATTACAGTTATTAAGAATGCCTTCGGCAGTACTTAATAAAATTGATCTTAAAAATAAATCAGCGAATTACACATTTAATGAGTTGATTGCGCTTATTAAAAAAAGCAGGTCACATGCATCCATCAATGAATACTACCAAGTAATTCAACCATTAAGGGATGTAAATAATAACAAGGACTATACCATTAAAGCCTATCTAGAATTTAATACAGACATAGCTGGAACTAATGAATCAAATAAGTCTGCACTAATTTTTTTGCCTGAAGCCACACACACTCTTTATGATGGTAAGGATAGCGTTGGCTATTTGAACGTAAAAAATGGAGTAGCTGAAAAAAATAAATTCTATTACCCTGATCAAATTTATAATGGCTATGACTCAAGTAAAAAATATGCAATGGGTACTTTTTATGGTGCACAGCCAATAGTTCATGAACGAGTGATAGAAGGGAATGTTTTGAATCATTCTTATGCGATTCAATTTGATTTTACGCAAAGGCAAAAAACTATTTTAATAGATAACAAAGTTGTGATGATAGTTGAAGGAGATAAAAAGCCACGTCAAATGGTGAATGTACCCGGCAACCCTGAACTTAAACTGTCCAACTTATTATTGATGATAGCCTATAGTGAAATATTTCAAAGTCCAAATTAATATAATCAATGAGAATTGTAAGTTATAACGTAAATGGCATTCGTGCTGCTATTAAAAAAGGTTTAATTGAATGGCTATCAGCCTATCCTGTAGATGTTTTTTGTATTCAAGAAACCAAAGCTACCCCTAATGATATTGACTTAGCTCAATTTACAGAACTTGGCTATCATGTTGCTTGGTATCCAGCACAAAAAAAAGGATATAGTGGTGTAGCAATTTTTAGTAAAAAGAAACCTGATCAAATTATTTGTGGCAACGGACATAGTATGAGTGATGATGAAGGAAGAGTGATAAGAGTAGATATTGGAGACCTTACTATTATTAATGCTTATTTCCCATCGGGCACAAGTGGTGATGAAAGACAAACCTACAAATACCAATGGTTAAATGAATTTTTTGTTTGGATTGAAGCACTAAGAAAAGAAAGACCCAATATTATTTTAGCGGGTGATTATAATATTGCACATACCGAAATAGATATACATGATCCAAAAGGTAATAAAAAGTCATCTGGATTTTTACCGGAAGAAAGAGCCTGGATGGATAAATTTTTAGCTGCAGGTTGGGTAGATAGCTTTAGGTATAAAAATCCATCAACCATTGGCGCTTACTCATGGTGGAGTCAGAGGTTTCCTTCCGTAAGACTTAATAACAAAGGATGGAGAATTGATTATTTATGTGCTACACCTACTTTAGAGAAGGTAATTAAGTCGGCAAGTATTTTGCCCGATGTAAAACATAGTGATCATTGCCCAATTGTTTTAGAACTAAAAAAATAAAAAACTGCCATATGCAAGTCTATAATATTAGTTTTCAAATTGCACCTACTCTACAAGGACAATGGTTGCCTTGGATGAAAAGTAAATTCATTCCAATGGTACAAGGCACAGGATGCTTTAATGACTACAAATTTTATGAATTAGATATTGCCGAGGACCAAGCACCAACTTATACATTACAGCTATTTGCTCAGGACCCAGAAAAGCTAATCCAATACCAAGAGGAACTATCTCCTTCTATTATGGATGAGCTGCTTAACACCTGGGGAGATCAATGTTTTCATTTTATTACCACTATGCGAATTGTGAATTGATTGTGGATAGTTTAATGAGCTAAAACGCGCCACTGGCCTATATTTCAGCGCATTTATTTTTGAAACCCTTTGCCACAAAGGATCTTAGCGATTTTTAACAAAAAATGATTTAAAACATAAGTCTCCTTTTTGACGGGAAAACCTTACTATTTAAGGGTTTTGGTGGAAAAATAAAAACAAAAATTTATCCTAAAATATTTTTTCGTTTCACAAAACCCAATAAATTTGTTCTATCGTTTAAAACTATAAAAAACACATCTATGAACAAAGCAGAATTAATCGCACACATCGCGGACAGCGCAGATTTACCAAAAACATCAGCTAACGCAGCTTTAGATGCTTTTATCGAAGCAGTAACTAAATCTTTGAAAAAAGGTGATAAAGTAACTTTAGTAGGTTTTGGTACTTTCTCAGTATCTAAGCGTGCTGCAAGAACTGGTCGTAACCCACAAACAGGTGAGACTATCAAAATTAAAGCTAAAAAAGTTGCTCGCTTCAAAGCAGGTAAAGAATTAAGCGGTAAATTGTAGTCTGAAATTTATTTGAATAAAAACCCCCTAATATCAGGGGGTTTTTTTATTTTTGCTATCCAATCACTAAATAAAACACAATATCATGGGTAGAGGAGATAAAAAAACAGCTAAAGGAAAAAGATTCTTAGGTTCTTATGGTAAAAGCAGACCTCATAAGACAACTAGAGGTAGAAAAGCTACAAAAGCAGCTTAGTCCTAGCCTTATTATAAAGATTCCCCGATAGATCGGGGTTTTTTTATTGTAATTTTGCAATTATGAAACGAATAGCTTTATTTATTGTTTTAACCACCATTACAGCAAGTTCATTTGCTCAATGCGCTATTTGTACTAAGACAGCCAGTCAAATGGGCGAGGAAGCTGGTAAGGGCTTTAATGCAGGTATATTATATCTTGCTGCTATGCCTTTTGCAATTATTGGATTTATCGCCTACAAATATAAGAAAAACGAAAAGGCTTAAACCTTCGGTCGCTTTCAATAAAATATTTTAATTGAGGTATTTTTTAGCAAAAGAAAACAAGTTAAACTTTTCTTGCCCTAAAGACGTTTGTAAATCCTCTTTTAAAGCCTGTTGATTAATATCTTTCATTCTATGCGCTAAAATTAATTGCAACAATTTGCTCATTCTTAATTTTAATAAACGCTCCATTTGATGTGACTTTATTTTCTCTGCTTCAATTGCCAACACCAATGCTGCAATACCAACACCTTGAGAAGCTACTGTATGCATAACCTTTGGCATTTGAGTATCCTGCATATTATCCATTAACATTTGCTCAAGATGATGTGCAAATATTTTTGCGTCCGGTCTATCACTTTTGTTCACAACAAATAAATCAGCCACTTCCATTAATCCCGACTTCATCATTTGTACTTCATCTCCCGCTTCTGGAACCAATACTACAATTGTTGTATCGGCCAAAGCAGCTACTTCTACTTCCGACTGCCCTACCCCAACAGTTTCAATAATGATATAGTCAAAGCCAACCGATTGTAAGAGTGTAGTAAGTTCAATCATGGAACTATTTAATCCTCCTAAATGCCCTCTTGAGGCCAAGGATCTTATAAATACTTGAGGATTCAAATACCAATCTTTCATTCTTATTCTGTCTCCCAAAATTGCTCCTTGATGATAAGGTGAGGAAGGGTCTACGGACAATACAGCCACTTTTTTTTGTTGTTCAACCCAGTGGCCAATGAGCTGTGCAATTAAAGTACTCTTCCCAGCGCCTGGAGGACCCGTAATACCAATAATGGGCACTCCCCCTGGAACAAGTCCTTGTAAGAATACATCTGTCCCAGGTAGTTTATTTTCAATACTTGTAATGGTCTTAGCCAGTAAAAGAAAATCTCCTTTAGTTACTCCAGTCCTAATATCATCTAGTGGGAAAAACATTAGGGTCTAATAATTTTGTGATTTCTAAAATCAAAAGGACGAATGCCGGTGAGCTTCTCAAAATAATACAAGCATCTATTTTTTAAAGAGAAATTCTTTTTTGAAATGTCTAAATCTATTGTCCAATTTTTTTTATGTATACGATCTAACATCACATTAGGGTGGGTTTCTGTAAACTTTTCCAACGAATCAAAACCACTAAAATCATAATAATCTGGGCTTGAAATAATTTCTTGCATCTTAGTATCATCATTCCAGAATGTAGCACTCTCTTTTTGTTTTTTTCGCATCTGTTCAGGACTTTTTACCCAACCATAATGATAGATACTAGCATCTATTGCAGCTACTGGCAATTTTGTTTTACCCATTCTAAAACCTTGCGCATCCTTATATGCACTAATTGCTTTATTGTTTCTAATTATTCTAGTTTCATGTGCGTACCACTTTCTACTATCTCCCACATAATCGTATGTGCCAAAAAAATGCTTGTATTTAAAAAGTAGGCCTTGTACCTCTGTGTCATTGGCATATTTATTACATGCTGCTAAAATTGCAGGATGATATTTTTCGTGCACTACTTCATCACCCTGAATATAAAATGCCCAAGTAAAAGAATCATCTATTAATTCGAATGCTTTATTGGTTTCAACAGCTAAAACAGTTCCCCCTTTTCTTAAATTTTTATCCCAAACGGAATGATGAATTTTAATTTTAGGGTCTCCGATAGATGTTATTAAAGCAATTGTTTCGTCCGTTGAATCACCAATTAAAACAATCATTTCATCCACCACAGGTAAAATAGATTTAATAGCTTCCACAATAGGGAAATCATTAATCACAGCGTTTTTGATAATCGTAAATCCAGCTATCTTCATATCCTCTTCTTTTGTTTTCCAAATAACCGAAAACTTTTGCAACTTGCCTATTGTTTTAAGCAAACTTTGCCACAAACAGATTAAATTTGATGTTTAAGCAAGTTTATGTCAGTTAGTATTTGTTTTGATTTTGGGAACACCCGACTAAAAGCAGCCATTTTTAAACGAAAAGAGTTGGTGGAAGTTGTCTATTTTGAAAAAGGAGATGTGCCCGAAATAAGCACTTTACTTGACAAATGGAAGCCATCTAAAACAATCCTGTCCTCGGTTATTCATCATGATAAAAACATTGAAAGCTTATTATCAGAGCGCTCAAAGTTTCATTTATTGGGCTCCAGCACTAAAATTAATTTCACAACGCCGGTTGGTAAACCTGAAACGATTGGTGCTGACCGACTGGCTTTAGTTGCCGCTGCTGTTGATCTTTTCCCCAATCAGCATAACCTAGCTATTGCCCTTGGCACTTGTATTACCTATAATTTTGTGAATATACATCATGAATTCTTAGGTGGAGCCATTTCTCCAGGTATGCAAATGCGCTTTAAAGCCATGCATGAACAAACAGCACTTTTACCGCTAATTAAGCCTTCTAATGAGTTCCCATTAGTTGGATATGACACCAAAACCAACCTTTTAAGTGGTGTTATTTTGGGTATTGCGGCCGAAATTGATGGAATTATTGCTGCTTACGCCGAAAAATACGCCAACTTTAACGTGCTATTAACCGGTGGGGACATTTGTTATTTTGCGCCTCACTTAAAAAAGAGGATATTTGCCGACCAAAATTTAATATTTAAAGGACTCTATGCTATTTGTGAAAAAAATAATTAGGCTAATACCCTTCATGCTTTTAGTGTGTTTTTTAACACCTTCTAAAGCCCAAATTAACTCTCCATTTTCTAGATACGGATTAGGAAACGAAGTATATAATACCCAAAATGCGACTAGCCAAGGAATGGGTGGTTTTACTGCAGCTTACACAGCAGGTATGAATGGTAATTTTGGCCAAAGTGTCAATTTTAACAATCCAGCTTCCTATGGTAGTTTATACATGACTACTTTTGACTTGGGTATGGATTTCACTAGCAGTACTTTAAAAAGCAATAATCCTGTTTCAAGATTCAATTCCAATTATTTTGTTCCCAACTATGTAGCCGTTGGATTACCAATTGATAAGGTACATAAAATGGGCATGGCTTTTGGTTTAAGACCATTGACTCAAATTAACTATTCTATTGACGAGTTAAAAGTATTACCTACTGGCGATTCTTTATACAATAACTACATTGGACAAGGTGGGCTAAATCAAGCGTATATAGGATTTGGTAAAGCTTGGAAACATATTAGTCTTGGATTTAATACAGGTTACAATTTTGGTAAAAAGAAGATTCAAAATATTAAATCGTTTAGTTACAATGCTGACTCAACTGCGTTTTATCAATCACAAGCAAGTACCAATACCTTATTTGGAGGTGTTTTTTTACAACTGGGCTTGCTAGGAGAATATACATTAAAGACAATCAGCCATCCTAATACTGCCGATAAAACTGAATACAGTTTAAGTTTTGGTGGAACTATGACATTAGATCAATCTTTATCTGGCAAGCAAGATATTATTCGCACTACAGGAACTTATACAACAGGTACGGAAAGCCCTTTAGATACAGTTTCATTATCTGCAAATAATATTGGGAAAATAAAATTACCTGCAAAGTATACTGCTGGTATTGCTTTCCATAAGAAAGAAGTAAGTAATAGAGGCACATACGACCAATGGGTTATTGGTATTGAATTTGACAAAGCTGATTGGAAAAATAAATATAGTTTTTATGGACAACAAGACCTTTTGTCAAATGCTTACATGACAAGGGTTGGCATACAATTTTGTCCAAATTCATTTGACTACGAAAACTATTGGTCAACAGTAGTATATCGTGCTGGCTTTAATACAGGAAAAGATTATATCAATGCTGATCAAAACGGGTTAAGCGTCTCTGCTTTTTCTGTAGGAGCTGGATTCCCTGTTAGAAAGTATCGTTCTTACGACTATCAATTTTCTTTACTTAACTTAGCATTACAATTTGGGAAAAGAGGCAGTGTTGTAAATAATTTTCAAGAGAGCTTTGTTCAATTTACAGTTGGATATAGCTTAAGTGACATTTGGTTTAACAAGCGCAAATATGATTAATAAATCTATTTATAAAAAATTAATTACAGCAGTTACTTTTGTGAGTAGCTGCTTTTTTATGATAGCTTGTGAAAATAATGTAAACGATGTAAAAGCATTAAGTTCAAAAGTGGGAGGCATTGATATAGGAAAGGATGTGGCTATTTATGTAAGTGATAACGGAAGAATGACTGCCAAGATGATGGCTCCAGTTATGAAAAAATACTTATTGGACAGTGGCAAAATGATTGAATTTCCCAATACCATTAAAGTAGATTTTTACAAAGACAGTGCAAAAGTTGAAAGCAAATTAACAGCAAATTATGCGCACTATATTCAGGAAGAAAACAAAGTCTTTTTAAAAGGGGATGTAGTAGTGTATAATACAAAAGGAGACACTTTATGGTGCAAGGAAATGTATTGGGATCAAAACACAACTAAATTTCATACCGACAAAGAGGTAGTTGTAAAACAACACAGTCCTATTTCAAAAATATACGGACTTGGCTTTGAAGCAAGTCAGGATTTGTCCGATATAAAAATTATCAAACCACAGTCCAATAGTTTTGCAATTATATCGGATAGTAGTGGCCTTAATCAATAAAATTATTTTTTATGGAATACCGAAAAATGGGAAAAACTGGATTACAATTGAGCACATTAAGTTTTGGTAGCTGGGTTACATTTCATAAGCAGATTGACGATCGTATTTCAGATGAATTGATGGGTATCGCTTATGACAATGGTGTGAATTTCTTTGACAATGCAGAGGGATACGCCGAGGGAGAAAGTGAAAAAATGATGGGTCGTGTTTTACATAAGAAAAACTGGGATAGAACCTCCTATGTATTATCTTCAAAAGCCTATTTTGGAAGTAGAGGAAAAGGCAATAAGCCAAACCAAACAGGATTAAGCAGAAAGCATTTAACAGAAGCCTGCAACGAAGCACTACAAAGATTACAAACCGATTATTTAGATTTATATTTTTGTCATCGTCCAGACAAATCAACTCCCATTGAAGAAGTTGTTCAAACCATGAATACACTCATTCAACAAGGAAAAATTTTGTATTGGGGAACGAGTGAATGGAGTGGTGTTGAAATTATGGAAGCACATAGAGTTGCAGTACACTACAGACTTATTGGACCTAGTATGGAACAGCCTCAATATAATTTGTTTGAGCGTAATAAAATGGACAATGAATATTTAGAGATTTTTAAAAATGTGGGATTAGGGACCACAATATGGAGTCCATTAGCTGCTGGTTTATTAACAGGCAAATACAATGATGGCATCCCTGAGGATTCTAGATTTAATATGGAGGGATTTGAATGGCTTAGAGATAGATGGGTAATGCAAGATAAAATTAAACGTGTGCACCAATTAGGCGCATTAGCTAAGGCTTTAAAAGTGAGTACTGCCTCATTAAGTATTGCTTGGTGTATTAAAAACCCAAATGTAACTACCGCTATTTTAGGGGCCACTAAAAAGGAGCAATTGTTAGACAACTTAACTGCCATGGATACCTTACAGCTATTAACGCCTGAAATTATGGAGCAGATAGAAAGTATTGTTGAATCAAAACCTGTATTACCTGAATGGTAAGCACAATAACTAATATATTTAAACAATGATTTTTGCCATTATTGCATCTTTAATTTTAGTAGGTTTTTTCTCTGGTTATGAGATTGGATTTGTTAGTGCCAATCGTTTAAGCTTAGAGTTAAAGAAAAAGAATGGAAACAAAGCCAGTCAAATTATTGCTAGATTTTTAGAAGCCCCTACTCAATTTATTGGCACTTGTTTAATTGGATTGAATATTTCATTGGTTGTTTTTGGAATTTTATTTGAACAATTGTTGGATAAATATCTTTGGTATAGTTACCATTTAGATAGTTATTCAATATTGTTAGGGAATACAATACTTTCCACTTTAACAATTCTATTAATTGGCGAATTAATTCCAAAAGCCATATTCAAGGCAAGAGCAAGTTCAATGATTATTCGCTTTGCACCTATTGCCAATTTTTTTCATTTAGTATTTAGTCCACTCACAAAAATATTAGTAAGCTTAGCACAATGGGTGGTAAGCGTACTATTTCAAGTAAAAGTGGTCAATAAGAAAGAGGCTTTTTCAAAAGTTGATTTAGCTCATTTTGTACAACAAACTATGGAGCATCCCGAGCAGCAGGATTTGAATACCGATCTTTTTGAAAATGCTTTAAGCTTGCCCGAAATTAAAATTAGAGAATGTTTAGTGCCAAGGACCGAAATTGTGGGCGTGGAAGTAAATACCTCAATAGATGCATTAAAATCCATATTTGTAGATACCAAGCTAAGTAAATTAATTGTATATGATGATACTTTAGATAGCATTGTGGGCTATGTACATCAATTAGATTTATTTAAGAAACCCAGTAATATTGCAGCAGTTATTCACCCCATTTTGCTCGTACCAGAGAGTATGAATGCAGCTGATTTAATCAATTTATTTTCCAAAAAAAGAAAAAGCATTGCCTGGGTGGTTGATGAATTTGGAGGCACAGCCGGAATCGTAACTATGGAAGATTTATTAGAGGAAATTTTCGGGGAAATTGACGACGAGTATGACGAACAAGAGTTTGTAGAAAAGAAGCTTTCAGATAATGACTATGTTTTTAGTGGGCGTCTAGAATTGGATTACTTGACCGAAAAATACGGCATTGATTTTGCAGCCGAAAACTCTGAGACCTTAAGTGGTTATTTAATTCATCACCATGAATCCATACCAAAGGTTAGGACTACTATCAAATTAACCCATTTTGATGCCGAAATCCTTGCAGTGAGTGATACCCGAATAGAAAAGGTTAAAATAAAAATTCACTAGTACTATTTTGCCATTAAGCCGTCCATTTTCCTAGATAAGCCTTAACTTTAACCCTCATTGAAATAGCTCCATGGCAATATTTGATAGATTTAAAAAGAACGCAGATTCAGAGATGTCTTTTATTGACCATCTCGAAGTTTTAAGAGGCACTATTGTTAGGTCCTTATTTTCGATTTTAATAGCTGCAATTGTCATTTTTATTTATAGGGATTGGATTATGGACAATGTAATTACAGGTCCATTAAACTCAGACTTTATAACCTATCGTGCATTTTGTAATTTAAGCCACTTTTTACATTTAGGCGATTCATTATGTATGCCTCCTGTAAAAACACAATTACAGAGTACAACTTTTGGCGGTCAGTTTTTAAGCGCCATTAGTATGGCCATGGTAGGTGGTATTATAGTTGCATTCCCATTTGTATTTTGGCAGGTTTGGTTGTTTATAAAACCAGCTTTAAAAGAGAAGGAATTAAAAAACACCCGCTTCATGATTTTTTGGGTTTCTTTCTTTTTCTTTATGGGTTCAGCCTTTGGTTTTTTTGTATTAGGACCTTTTACATTTAACTTCCTTGCAGGATTTCAATTAGGTACCAAAAGTATCATTCATACGGTGCCTACATTTGCGGATTATCTTGACAATTTAACCAACCTTATTTTAGGTTGTGGTATTGCATTTGAATTACCTGTTATTGTATTCTTACTAACTAAAATTGGTCTTATTACGCCTAAATTTTTATCTACAACCCGTAAATATGCGGTTGTAATCATTTTGTTTATTGCTGCATTTATTACACCAAGCCCTGACTGGTATAGCCAAACCATTGTGTTTATACCCTTGTATACTTTATTTGAATTTAGCATCTTCGTTTCAAGATGGGCACACAAATCAGTAAAGAATGAAGATGATGAGGAGGAATGGGATTAGCAGAATAAATTGATTCTTTAACCTTTGAACGAATATTTTATGTCATTTGTATTTGATGCAACAAAACCAATTGCAATAGGTGCTGACCATGCAGGAGTAGATTACAAAAATGAAATTAAGTCTTGGCTAGAAGCTAAGGGCTATGCTGTAAAGGATTTTGGCACTTACTCCTCTGACTCGGTAGATTATCCCGATTTTGCACATCCAACTGCAAGTAGCGTTGAAAAAGGAGAAGCAAGCTTTGGTATATTATTTTGTGGCAGTGCCAATGGTGTTGCTATGACAGCGAACAAACATGAAGGTATTCGTGCAGGTTTGTGCTGGTTAACTGAGGTAGCTGAGTTAACACGCTTGCATAATAATGCCAATATGATTTGTATCCCTGCAAGATTTGTAAGCTTGGACGCAGCCAAAGAAATGATTGAAAAATTCATGACCACTGCCTTTGAAGGAGGTAGACATCAAAATAGAGTGAATAAGATTTCTTGTTCTTAATAAATTTCAAAACCCATTTTTATAAAATAAATCACATGAAAAAAATCATTTGGATATTATTGCCATTTGTAAGTACAATGGCTTTTGCCCAAAAAGCGGATGAGCTAATTAAATTTAGTAATGTTATTACTAAAGAAGGTTTAAAAGCAAAATTGTCTGTTATTGCTAGCGCAGAAATGGAAGGACGAGAAACGGCAAGTCCTGGTCAAAAACGAGCAGCTGCCTATATTGAATCTGAGTTCAAGAGAATGGGCTTAAAGCCAGGTAATGGAACAAGCTATCAACAACTATATCCTGTTTATCAAGATGAATTAACTGAGAAGAAATTGACAGTTAATGGCCGTAGTTTTGAATGGGATAAGGATTTTTCTTTTGCCTTACAAACCATTAGCTCAGGTAATTTTAGTTATGCTAATGTGGTTTATGCTGGATATGGTATTGTAGATTCAACTAAAGGGATTAATGACTACTTAAATTTGGATGTACAAGGAAAACTAGTTGTCGTATTAGAGGGCACTGAAAATGGTGTACCAACAATGGGACCAGGCGGCAACCGTGCATTTAATGCAAACCCAGCTTCTCCAATGGCAAAAATGCGCGCTGCTATTGCTAAAGGTGCAGCAGGATTATTTATTATTTCAGCAGATTTCCCACGTAAAAACGCATCAACAACAAAAGGGAATCAATATATAAGACCTAACAACAATAAAGGTTTTGTTTTAGCTTCTATTTCAAAAGAAGTAGGTAGTGCTATCATAGGAACAAGCGTAAACAAGGGTATATATACTGCATCTATTAATTTAGTTGCAACCAAAATAACCAATACTTTAGAAAGCAGTAATGTAGTGGGTATTATTCCTGGTACAGATAAAAAAGATGAATACCTTGTACTTTCTGGTCACTATGATCATTTAGGAAAAAAGGGAGATGTTATTTGGTATGGTGCCGATGATGACGGTTCCGGCACAGTAAGTGTTATGCAAATGGCAGAAGCATTTAGTGCAGCTGCAAAAAAAGGAAAAGGTCCAAGAAGAACACTTGTTTTCCTAATTGTAAGCGGTGAAGAAAAAGGCTTATTAGGATCTGATTACTATTCAGAGCACCCATTGTTTCCAATGGATAAAACAACTGCCGATTTAAATACAGACATGGTAGGACGTGTAGATACTGAAAGACAAACTGCTGATTCTTTAAACTATGTATATGTAATTGGTCACGATAAATTAAGTACTGACTTGCCAATAATTAATGAAGCTGCTAATAAAAAATCTAGCAATATTGTTTTGGACTATAAATATGATGATCCAAACGACAAGAACTTTATTTATTACAGAAGCGACCATTATAACTTCGCAAAAAAAGGAGTGCCTATTTTATTCTTCTACGATGGTATGTTATTAGCTGACTATCATAAACCAACTGATACGATTGAAAAAATCAATTTTGATTTAATGCAAAAAAGAGTTGTTATGGTTTATTACACAGCATGCGAAATTGCCAACAGAGATGAAATGTTAAAAAGAGATTTAAAATTGAATATGCCTTCTAGATAAGAAGACGCGACAGCGTCTGATGTGTAGATAAGTTATTTAGATGCCCTTAAATTTTATTAAGGGCATCTTTTTTGACTATTGACCTAAGATATAGGCGAAAATCAATGGCACTACAATGGTAGCATCACTTTCAACAATAAACTTAGGGGTATGAATATCTAATTTACCCCATGTAATTTTTTCATTAGGAACTGCACCTGAATAAGAACCATAAGAAGTAGTGCTATCGCTTACTTGACAGAAATAACTCCAAAAAGGAACATCATGCCATTCTAGATCCTGGTACATCATGGGTACTACACAAATTGGGAAGTCACCAGCAATACCACCACCAACTTGGAAAAAGCCTACACCCTTTCCACCGCTATTGGCTCTGTACCACTCGGTTAACATCACCATATATTCAATACCGTTTTTAACAGTACTTGCTTTTAATTCATTCTTAATTACGTAGCTCGCAAAAATATTTCCAGTAGTGCTGTCTTCCCAACCTGGAACAATAATTGGAATATTCTTTTTAGCAGCAGCTACAATCCAGCTATTCTTAGGATCAATTTCATAGTATTGTTCTAAATCACCACTTAATACAACTTTGTATAAAAATTCGTGCGGAAAATATCTTTCACCTGCTGCTTCGGCATCTTTCCATACTTTCACTAAATGTTTTTGTAAACGACGGAAAGCTTCTTCCTCTGGGATACAAGTATCTGTTACACGGTTATAGTGATTTTCTAATAAATCCCATTCGTCTTGTGGTGTTAAGTCACGATAATTAGGTACACGCTTATAATGACTATGTGCAACCAAGTTCATTACATCTTCTTCTAAGTTGGCACCCGTACAGCTAATGATGGCAATTTTATCTTGACGAATCATTTCGGCCAAGCTAATACCTAATTCAGCAGTACTCATAGCACCAGCCAAACTCACTAACATTTTACCACCCTCTAATAAATGGGTTTCATATCCTTTAGCAGCATCTACTAAGGCAGCAGCATTAAAATGTCTATAATGATGCTCTATAAATTGTGAAATAGGTCCTTTGCTCATTTTTTCAGATTTGATGCAAAAGTAATTTTTTTTATGCATAAATAGTAACTTGTGGGACGAATACGATGTATCGTTGCAAAACCTAGCATGTTATGAAAAAGTCAACTCCCAACCTATTATTAGCACTTGTAATATTGTCAATTCCTTTTGGCTATGCGGCTTATATATATCCAAGCTTACCCAACAGCATTCCAATTCATTTTAATATGAAGGGAGAAGCAGATGGATTTGGCGAGAGAAGCAGTATTTTTCTAGGTCCAGGCATTATGTGTGCAGTAGGCTTATTTACCTTTTTTTTACTATCTAATATTAAAAACTTTGATCCCAAAAGATTCAAGTCAGAGGATGATGGCATGTTTAAAAAATTTGCCCTCTTTATGGTTATTTTTATGAGTATAATGGGCATGATTATTACCTATTCTGCCACCAATCATAGTATCAATATCACAAAATTATTATTGCCATTGTTAGGTTTGGCATTTGCAATTATGGGTTGGTATATGCCTAAACTACACCAAAATTATTTTGCAGGTTTTAAATTGCCATGGACATTGGAAAATGTAGACAATTGGAATGAAACACATAAGATTGCTGGCAAAGTATGGCTGGTTGGTGGAATTTGTCAAGCCATTGGCACCCTAATTTTACCAAGTGTTGCAGCTTTTATTATTTTTATCACTGCTACAGTAATAATGGTAATTATTCCAACCGTGTTTTCATATCGCATGTTTAAAAATGGAAATCAAATACAATTATAAATCACAATATTAATACAGCAACTATGAGCAATAAAAATAACTTAGGCACCAAATTTATCCATGCAGGCGCACATCCCGATCCAAGTACTGGTGCTATTATGACACCAATTTATCAGACTTCTACTTATGTACAATCTGCTCCTGGTGTAAATAAAGGTTTTGAATATGCAAGAAGTCAAAACCCTACCCGCTTTGCATTAGAAGAAGCTTTTGCAGTAATTGAAAATGGAAAATTTGGATTGGCATTTAGTAGTGGTGTTGCTGCTACGGATGCAGTAATGCGTTTATTAGTGCCTGGTGACGAAGTAGTTGCAGCACATGATATGTATGGCGGTACCTACCGTTTGTTTTCAAAAGTGTATGAGAAGATGGGCATTGTATTTCATTATGTAGATACTTCCATTGCAGATAATGTGGCTAAAGCTATTACGCCTAAAACAAAACTAATTTGGGTAGAAACGCCAACCAATCCCTTAATGAATATTACAGACATTGCAGCGGTTGCTGCAATAGGTAAAAAACATAATTGCATTGTTTGTGTGGACAATACTTTTGCTTCTCCTTATTTGCAAAATCCATTAGACGACGGAGCAACTATTGTAATGCACTCTGCAACTAAGTATTTAGGAGGACATAGTGATGTGATTCAAGGATGTTTGGTTATGAATGATACTGAACTAAGAGACCAATTGTATTTTATTCAAAAAAGTACAGGTGCTGTTCCAGGACCTCAGGATTGTTTCTTAGTATTAAGAGGTATTAAAACATTACATGTAAGAATGCAAAGACATTGTGAGAACGGAGAAAAAGTAGCCGCATACTTACGTCAACACCCAAAAGTAGCCAAAGTATACTGGTGTGGATTTGCAGACCATCCTAATCACGATATTGCTAAAAAGCAAATGCGTGGATTTGGTGGTATGATGAGCTTTACTTTAAAAGATGATAGTATTGCTGCAGCAACCAAAGTATTATCTAGTACCAAAATATTTTCATTGGCCGAAAGCCTTGGAGGTGTTGAATCTTTGATTAACCACCCCGCTAGTATGACACATGCTTCTATACCACGTGAACAAAGAATTGCCAATGGCTTAGCCGATGGTTTGATTAGATTAAGTGTAGGTATTGAAGATGCTGAAGATATTATTAATGATTTAGCTCAGGCAATAGGATAATTTGAGCATGAGCTAATTGAAATAAATTAAATGGAGCTCAAAAAGATATTGGATCAAAAAGTGAAGCAATACAATAAGAAGGATTTTATTGATAAAGATCCCATTTGTATTCCACATCAATTTAAAAAGCAGCAAGATATTGAGATTGCTGCTTTTTTTGCTGCCGTATTTGCATGGGGCAATAGAACTACTATTATTAATAAGAGCAATGAGTTATTAGAAAGGATGGATCATGCTCCTTTTGATTTTTGTTTACATCACCAGCCCAAAGACCTAAAAAAACTACTGGGGTTTGTACACCGAACTTTTAATGATACCGATGCTTTATACTGTATTGAATTTTTCAAACATCATTTTAGCAAAAACAAAAGCTTAGAAACTGCATTTTTCACCAATCAATTTACAAGGCAAAAAATAAATACTATCCAGGAGGCACTTGCCCATTTTCAAACTTATTTTATGTCCTTGGAGGATGCTCCTAAGCGTACGCAAAAACATATTGCCAGCCCAAATTCTGGATCTACTTGCAAAAGACTCAATATGTTTTTAAGATGGATGATAAGACAGGATAAACAAGGTGTAGATTTTGGCATTTGGAATGCAGTAAAACCTGCTGATCTCATCATCCCAATTGATGTGCACGTAGCAAGGGTTTCCAGGTCATTAGGGATTTTAAAAAGACCACAAACCGATTGGCTGGCTGCATTGGAGTTAACACAATATTGTAGAACTTTAGATCCGAAAGATCCAGTTAAATATGATTTTGCATTGTTTAGTTTAGGTGTGATAGAAAAGTTTAGCTAGGAGTAAGCCAAAATGTTCAAATTACATTAGTAAATCAATTCAAATATTATGGAAATAAACTTACAATCACTTGAAAAATTAGATAGTGCCAATTTAGAAAGTACTATCAACGAATTGATTAAAAATGATTTTTCGAGACTCGTGCAAATACTTTACAGAATTGATGTATCGGAAGCAAAGCTTAAAAATATTTTGCAATCACATCCCAACGAGGATGCAGGAAAACTAATTGCACAAGTTATAGTAGAAAGGTTAGCTGCCACAAAAAAAACAAGGGAAAGCTTTAATACTCAAGCCCGCATTGATGATACAGAAGAACGATTGTAATTTTAAATTCCATACAGTGTTCAACAATTGTACAATATGGAATTACTAATTCATTACAAATCACCCAACAGTGGACGCATCACAATGTCTTCTACCACTGCTTGAGGGCTTAATTGAGTTGCAGCATAAATCATTTTGGCAATATCCTCAGCTTCCATAATTCTTTTGGTGTCTACACCCGAACCTGCCCAGCTATTGGTATACACGGCACCTGGGCAAACTGCAGTTACTTTAATGCCCTTATCTTTTAATTCCAATCTTAAGTTTTTAGAGAATCCCAATAATGCAAATTTGCTAATACTATAGGAACCCCCATTTTCATATGCTGCTAAGGAAGCAATGGAACAAATATTAAAAATATGGCCTTCTTTATTTGCTAACATACTAGGCAATAAAGCCCTTGTTAAATGATAGGCTGAAAATAAATTAGTATTTAACTGTGTTGCTAACTGACCTTCTGCCTCATCTTGAATTTTGCCTGGCATAAAATAACCCGCATTGTTCACTAATATGTTTGGTGCTGTTTTTTGCAAACACCATTTTGAAAATGCATCCACTCCTAATTTATCTGAAAGGTCCGCAGCCTTAGCCTCTATTTTTACATTAGGATAAGTAGCTTGCAATTGCGCTACTGTCTTATTTAAATCTTGTTCCGTTTTACTTGTCAAAAATAAATCATGCCCATTGGAAGCAAATATTTTTGCAATAGCAAGACCAATTCCTTTTGAAGCACCCGTAATTACAGTATTCATATAAAAACAATAATAATATGCAATAAAGATAGGAAGCAATATTGTAATTTCGCCAGATATAACGCATATCCATCACACTTATGGCCTATAAAGACTTATTCTTTGACCTTGATCATACCCTCTGGGACTTTGAAATGAATTCAAAAGAAACCTTGTTTGACCTGCACAGCAAATATAAATTAGCAGAAAAAGGTATTCAGGATTTTGATGGATTTTATGATCATTATAGCATTCACAATCACCGCCTATGGGATAGGTATACAAAGGGTTTTATTAAACAAGAAGAGCTAAGATGGAAGCGTATTTATTTAAGTCTATTGGACTTTAAAATTGCAGATGAACAATTGTCCAGGGAAATGTCACATGACTATCTTGACATTTTACCTAACAAAACAAATCTATTCCCTTATACTACTGAAATACTAACTTATTTAAAAGAGAAGGGTTATCAAATGCATTTGATAACAAATGGATTTGAGTCGGTTCAGTTTAAAAAAATTCATAATGCTAATTTAGCAAGCTACTTTATAGAAGTTATTACTTCCGAAGCAAGCAATAGTCTTAAACCCAACAAGGAAATTTTTGAGTATGCATTAAAGAAATCAAATGCAAAACTAGCAGAAAGCATTATGATTGGAGACAATGAAAGTGCTGATATACAAGGGGCCATTAATGTTGGGATGGATTCAGTATTCGTAAACCATATCCATGCAATACCCACTGTACCTGCCACTTATACGATTAACCATTTAAAAGAGTTAGAAGCTATTTTGTAGCCATTATAGCCTATACAAAATCAAAAAAGGCTTCGATATTTCGAAGCCTTTTTTATATCAAAAGATAAATATTGCTATTTACGTTTATTACCAGGTAGCTAATACAGTCACACCGCCTTTCACTGCATCTCCAATTTTACAATTTATTGTAGCGTCCATTGGCAATAATAAATCTACCCTACTTCCAAATTTAATAAATCCATATTCAGCACATTGATCATATTTTGTTCCTACAGCTGCATAATTACAAATACGACGCGCTAAAGCACCTGCAATTTGTTTTAATAATATACTACCCTTTTCATTCTCAATCACCACTGACCAACGTTCATTGTCGGTAGAGGATTTTGGATGCCATGCAACCAAGAATTTTCCAGGATGATATTGATTATAAATGATGTTTCCCGCAATTGGTGTACGATTTACATGCACATTGGCAGGACTCATAAACACACTCACTTGAATTCTTTTTTCTTTATAATATTCATCTGGTTGTACTTCTTCAATTACAACCACTTTCCCATCGGCAGGAGAAACTATTGCATTACTATTGCTAGTTAAGTTTCTATTGGGTATTCTAAAAAAGGAAACGATAAAAAGAAATAAGCCAAGTGTAACCACAAACACAGCCCATGCTGCTATAACGCTCATTGGGAACAGATAAGAAAAATTTGCGATGTTAATGGCTCCTACTACTAAAGCTGTTAATGCAATGGAAGCGGTTCCTTCTCTATGTATGGTCATACTAATAATTTAAAAAGCAAAGGTAAAACATCTAAAACAGAATCTGAAGTAATAACCAAACAAATGGGGTTGCTAATAAAATAGAATCAAAACGATCCAAAAAGCCGCCATGACCTGGCATCATGGTTCCACTATCTTTCACCCCTGCCATTCTTTTTAATTTACTCTCAAATAAATCTCCAAAATTACCAGTAATAGCTGCGACTAAACTAATTAGAAAAATATATTTTTCGGCAATTGGAATCCAAATACCCAATACCTTGGTTACCACTAGTACCGACAAAATAACGCCTGCAATTGTTCCTTCCCATGTTTTATTGGGTGAAACAGAAGAAAGTGGTGTCTTACCTATTAATGCTCCAACAATATATGCCATAGTATCATTTACCCAAACTGTTGCAATTACCAATAATGGAATTGAGAAACCCCAATCACCAAAAAAAGTATTTGCCATAAATACTTTTAATTGATAAAACAAGGATAAACTCATTGGAATGTATACTAATCCAAAAAAGCTAATAGCCCAATTTTGCAAACTAAGTCCTTTCTTATAATTAATTAATTCGCCTGCTACCATGCCACCAACAACAATGGGAATAATACGACTACCTACATACTTTACACTTATTCCATTTATTCCTAAACTATTAGGTGCTAGGGTCATCATTAACACAATACCTAATAATATTAAACCCCACTTATGTAAGAAAGAAATATTTTTATAACTAGGAAATATTAAAGCAAGCAATTTCTGAAACTCAAACAAACAGCCTGTAGCAATGGCTACAAATAATAAAAAAAAGGACCAGTTGTTCCAAATTAAACCGCCTAACATAACAATAACAAAAACAATTGCAGAAAGGGCCCTCACTCTAAATACAGAAAAATTTAATGCCATAAATAATATAAATTTAATTCAATATACAACTAAGGTTTCAATGTGTCTAATTCTATTGTTTTTAAAATTTCAACTGCTTTATTATACATATCAGCAGGAACAAATACTTCAACCTTACCCATAAAAACAAATGCAGAGTCTATTTTATCCATCGCTTTTGCAGGAATACCATTTTCATTTAATACGCCTGTTACTATGGATGCTGTAGACAACTGATTACTCTCGAATATCATTTTCCAGTCTTGCATAATGGGAGGTTTTTTTTAATCGTATTAATAAATATATAACTATAGCAATAGCAACAATACCCCAGTACAAAGGGAGATTTGCATCCATTACTTTATCTATTTTACTTTGATCATTTCTTACACTGTACAATGCAACTACTGCCACACCATTGTTAATAAAATGCATCAATATTGTTAACCAAATTGATTTTGTATACTCAAAAACATATCCTAAAACAATACCCAATCCCATTCTTGATAAAAATCCAAAATAAGAAAAATGAAATGCACTAAAAATAATAGCAGTCATTACTATGGCTACAAATGGTCTACCTGACCAGTTTTTTAATGTTTTTTGTAAAGCACCTCTAAAATACAATTCTTCTACAAAAGCAGGAATAAGTGCAACCGCAAGTAAATTGAGTAGCAAATCGCTTATTGAATGCATTTGCGTCATTGCCGTTATTGCTTTTTTATAACTATCTTCTAGCCTATCTGCCCAAGCTCTAAAATTATTTGATATAGGTATTAATTCAGTTAAACTAGAAAGTGCGCCATTTAATAATAAACCAGAAAATGCCAACAATAAAATCCACTGTATTTGATGAATTGAATGGACAGGATTAAATCCCATATTTTTTGAAATACGGCCCTTTGTAAAAAAAGCTACTGCAAAACTAGGCGTCAAAAAAGCAATAGTCGAAGCCAAAGCATTGGCAAACAAAGAAATATGTGCATTTTGAGGCTGTAATAGTACTCTTTGTGTGTCGGAAAATCCAACATGTAAATAAGCTGCCACTAATGAAAAAGTGATAAATGCCCCCAAAAGCATACTAATGCCAGAAGTACCTAAAAAAACAGCTAAACGCATGCCTGGGCTCATGTGTAAAAGGCTTCTATCGTCTAATCTCATCAAAACATAATTTATTGGTACATTTGCAACCGTATCGGTTAGATGCAAGATAATGAATTCATATGGTTTCTATAGGCAATATACAATTACCGGATTTCCCTTTATTACTCGCTCCAATGGAGGATGTAAGTGATCCCCCATTTAGAGCAGTGTGTAAAGATAATGGGGCCGACCTTATGTATACAGAATTTATAAGTAGTGAAGGGCTTATTCGCGATGCCATTAAGAGTAAACAAAAATTAGACATTTACGACTACGAGCGTCCTATTGGCATTCAAATTTTTGGAGGGGATGAGGAAGCTTTGGCCTTATGTACTAAAATAGTGGACACAGTAAATCCAGACTTGATTGATATTAATTTTGGCTGTCCTGTTAAAAAAGTAGCTATGAAAGGCGCTGGCGCTGGAGTTTTAAAGGACTTGGACTTAATGGTGCGATTAACAGAAGCAGTAGTAAAAAGTACTAACCTCCCTGTTACAGTAAAAACAAGACTGGGCTGGGATGAAAGCAGTAAAAATATTAGAGAAGTTGCATTGCGACTACAGGATGTGGGCATCAAAGCTTTGGCCATTCATGGTAGAACTAGAATGCAAATGTATAAGGGCGAAGCAGATTGGACAATGATTGGTGAAGTTAAAAACGATCCAAGAATTCACATTCCCATTATAGGAAATGGCGATATAAACTCTCCAGAAAAAGCAGTGGAGTATAAAAATAAATATGGCGTAGACGGTATTATGATTGGCCGTGCAGCCATTGGATACCCATGGATTTTTAGAGAGATAAAACATTTTATTGAAACGGGTACCAAAAGAGCCGATCCAACTATTGAAGAAAGAGTAGAAGTAGCAAGAAAACACTTGCAAAAATCATTAGAGTGGAAAGGACCTATTGCAGGCATTAATGAAATGAGAAGACATTATGCCAATTATTTAAAAGGTTTACCAAGCATCAAGGACTATCGCGCTAAATTAGTACGCATCACCGATCCAGTAGAAATTGAAGCCATATTAGATGAGATAAAAGAACAATACAAGGATATGGTCATTGAGTCAGGTAAAATTGTGTTGGAAAATTACCATGAGCATTGCCCTATCAATTAATTTCAATTGTTTATTTTGTTTCAATAGCGGCAATCACCTCGCGTGAAAGCGGGTCTACTGTCATGGGGAAATAATGTGTAAGCACCCCTTGCTCGTTCACTAAATATTTACAAAAATTCCAAGCTGGCTCTTGATGGCACCATCCATTAATAGTCATGTCGGACAACCACTTATGCACTTCATTTTGATGATTCTTTTTTATTACAATGGACTTTTCCATTAAAGGAAAACTAACTCCATAATTTTTTTTGCAAAAATTTTCAATGTTTTTATTATCGCCCGATTCCTGTTCTTTAAAATCATTGGAGGGAAATCCTACCACCACTAGTTTTCCAGCAAATTGGTTTGATAGTTTTTCAAGTGCATCGTATTGTGCAGTAAAGCCACAATCACTAGCTGTATTGACAATTAAAATTTTCTTCCCTTTAAAATCAGCAAATTTAAATTCATTTCCATTAATGTCTTTGGCTGTCAGCGTATAAAATGAAATAAATGGAACAACCATGTCCTTATTCGTTAAAATTTGCTTTCTTCCACTTGCTCTACTACTCCACATGATAAGTGGATACATTGTTTTTAAAACAGATTGTCTATAAGACATCCCCGTTTTTTTCATTAACATTGTAGCAGCAACCAAAACACCTACGGCAATAGTAATCTTAATCATGATAGATTTTTTAATGTTCAAATCAGACCCAATATGTTTAACTCAACTTTGTACAATCAATAAAAATCAACTAACCAATTAATCGCTTTAACAACCAGGCTTTCCCTTTATAAGGAGGATACTTAAAGCTAGGGTCCACCCATGTTGGGGTTTTTAATACAGACTTAGTATGTGTGAAAGTGTCAAAACTTGCTTTTCCATGATACCCCCCTATACCGCTGAATCCCCTACCACCAAAGGGTAATTCGTGATTGGTAATATGCATTGTCGCATTATTAATACAAGCGCCACCCGAAGGTACATTAGTTAACCAATACTGTTCATCTATTTTATTTTCGGTAAACACATAAAACGCCAATGGATTTGGATTTTTTTGTATGATAGCCAATGCCTCTTCATTAGACTGATAAGTTAATATTGGCAAGATTGGACCAAAAATTTCATCCTGCATTATTTTTGCATCCTCTTTTATGCCCGTCATAATAGTGGGCTCAATAAACAAAGTCTCGCGATCTGATTTGCCACCATATACAATTTCTCCTTCGGCTAAATAAGACGTTAAGCGCATCCATTGCTTATCATTGATAATTTTCCCATAATGGTCTGATGTCATAGCATTTACACCATAAAAAGACTGAATTGCTTGAATCAATTCTTTGATGAAATCATCTTTTAGTTCAGTTGGTATTAACACATAGTCCGGTGCAATACACATTTGTCCTGCGTTGGCGTATTTAGGGCTTGCAATACGACGTGCAGCTACTCTTATATTGGCATCAGATGCAATAAGTGCAGGGCTTTTGCCGCCTAATTCCAAGGTTACCGGAACTAACTGTTCAGCAGCATATTTATAAATAATTTTTCCAACTAGTGTACTTCCTGTATAAAAAATATGATCAAATCTATTGTTTGTTAATAATGGTGGTATCACAGTTGCGCCATCACCTTCCACATACAATATATAATTATCAGGAAATAAGGAATCAATGATTTTACCCATTACTTTAGCCGTAGCGGGTGCAAACTCGCTTGGCTTTAACACCACACAATTTCCTCCAGCAATAGCACCAATTAATGGTGTAAATAATAATTGAAATGGATAATTCCATGGAGCAATAATACATACTACACCCAAAGGTTCCTTTATGGTAAAACTAGAAGAAGGTTGGTTCACCATATTCGTATCCACAGCATGAGGTTGCATCCAAGCCTTTAGGTGCTCAAGGGTATAATTTAATTCACTTAAAAAAAATCCAATCTCGGTTGCCCAGGCATCTTCTTCCGTCTTTTTAAGGTCAGCATTAAGTGCTTGGTAAAGTTCCTTTTCAGAAGCTAGGACCACTTTTTTTAGCCTTTTAAGCTGATTTACCCTAAAATCATAGGATTGCGTGGCACCAGATAAAAAATAGTTACGTAAGGGTTGAATAGAAAGAGACATACAGTATGGCTTTATGATATAGCAAATTACTCTTTAATAACGAAAGCTGGATGGGTTTTGTTCACCCATCAAAATAATTGGATTTATTGGTTAATTTTTAATAATTTAACGGAACGATTATTAAAACGAATTCAAAACGATTTTAAACCACACAATTACGATTGCTATGTCAAAAAGAAAATCAAATAACTCCAGAAGAGATTTCATCCGAAATTCTGCAATGGCTTTAGGCGGATTTTATATCATGCCAAGACATGTATTAGGCGGTAAAGGATTTACTGCACCAAGTGATAAATTGCAAATTGCTGGCATTGGTGCCGGTGGAAAAGGAGAAAGCGATTTATTTGCTTTTTATAATAGTGGTAAAGCAGATATTGCATTTTTGTGTGATGTAGATGATCGTCAAACTGCAAAAAGCCGTCAGCGTTATCCAAAAGCAAAAATATATAAGGACTATAGAGAGATGTTAGAAAAAGAACATATGCACATTGATGCATGTTCTGTATCAACACCCGATCATATGCATGCCGTACAGGCAATGGCAGCAATGCAATTACACAAACATGTATATGTACAAAAGCCAATGGCGCATGATATTTATGAAGCACGTGTAATGACAAAAGCAGCACATGATTATAATGTAGTTACTCAAATGGGTAACCAAGGTTCATCGGGTGATGGTGTACGTACTTTACAGGATTGGTACAACGCTGGATTAATAGGGGATGTGCATACTATTTACTGTTATACTGACCGACCAGTTTGGCCACAAGGTGTGATTCGCCCTGCAACTGCAAATGAAATTCCAAAAGAATTAGATTTTGATTTGTGGTTAGGAACTGCACCTAAAAAAGATTATTTCACTGACTTATTACCATTTAACTGGAGAGGTTGGTGGGACTACGGTACAGGTGCATTAGGAGATATGGCTTGTCATATTATGGCACCTGCGTTTGCAGTATTAGGATTAGGCTATCCAGTTTCAGCAGAATGTAGTGTTGCAACTCGTTATACAGCACCTTGGCAAAGAGTGTATTCTCCAGATAGTCCACCAGCAGCCTCACATATTATATTAACCTTCAAAGGTCAAAATGGTAAACCAGATGTGAAATTACATTGGATGGATGGTGGTATTCAACCAGAGCGTCCAGCCGAACTTGGACCAAATGAGGTAATGGGTGATGGTGGCAATGGTGTAATTTTTGAAGGAACTAAAGGAAAAATGATGGCAGGTACTTATGGTATTAACCCTCAATTATTGCCAACTAACTTAACTGCTACAACTAAGGTTCCACAAACAGTAGATCGAGTAAAAAATGGAGACAATGGACACTATGCTGCATGGGTAGAAGCATGTATAGCAGGTCCAGGCAGTAAGGAAGCGAAAACACTAAGTTCACATTTTGATATTGCAGGTCCATTAACCGAATCTGTATTGATGGGTAATTTAGCAATTAGAAGTTATGACTATAAAGGCACAGATAAGAAAGGCTTAACTACTTATCCAGGTCGCAATATTCAATTAATTTGGGATGGTCCAAACATGAAGATTACTAATTTTGAACCAGCCAATCAATTTGTAAAAAGAACATACCGTGAAGGCTGGAGCCTTGGGGTATAATATCATACAATTAATTAGATTCAAAATCCTCTCGAAGTTTCGAGGGGATTTTTTTTAACTTAACTTCGTTCCAATGTAAAATGAGTGTGCTATGAATAAATTAAGAGATCAGTTTTTATTAAGAAAAGATATTAACTATTTGAATTTTGGATCCTTTGGTGCAACACCTAAACCCGTTTTTGATTACTACCAACAATGGCAAAAAGTTTTAGAAGCAGAGCCAGTTCAGTTCATAGCATTTGATGGGGTTGAATACTTATCTACATCCAGAGCCGCATTGGCAAAGTTTATTCATTGTGACGATAAAGATGATTTAGTTTATGTGACCAACCCTTCCTTTGCTATTAACATCATTGCCAAAAATTTTCCTTTAGAAGAAGGTGATGAAATATTAGCAACCAATATTGAATATGGAGCATGTGATAGAACTTGGGAATATTATTGTGAGCAGAAAAAAGCAATCTATAAAAGACAAAAAATACAGTTACCCATAACAACCAAAGAGCAATTTATTGAAGACTTTTTTAAAGGATTAACTACTAAAACAAAAGCTATTTTTATTAGTCATATTACCAGTGCTACTGCGTTAATATTCCCAATTAAAGAAATTTGTGCAATTGCAAAATCAAAAGGGCTCATAACTATTATTGATGGCGCACATGCACCAGGACAAATAGACTTAAAGATTAATGAATTAGATGTAGATTTTTACACAGGTGCTTGTCATAAGTGGATGATGGCACCAAAGGGTGCTAGTTTTTTATACGCCCATAAAAGGGTCCAACATTTATGTAAACCCTTGGTTGTAAGCTGGGGCTACAAAGCAGCCAAACCTTCTCACTCACCATTTTTGGATTATCATCAAATGATTGGCACTAGAGATTTTTCGGCATTCTTAGCAGTAACAATGAGTATTATTTTTATGCATGATAATAATTGGAAAGCCGTATCCAAAGAATGTCATGAAATGGTATTAGCCAATGCGCCATTGTTTTATGAACTACTCGGCTCAAAACCTATTAGTCCTTTGACAAGTGAATGGATTGGACAAATGATAAGCATACCAATTAAAACAAATGAGCCAGAAGTATTACAAAGAAAGTTGTATAAAGAGTTTAATATAGAGATTCCTATTATGCGCCAGGATGAAGACATTTATATGAGATATTCTATTAATGGATTTAATAGCGTACAAGATTTAGAAGCATTGTACAGTGCATTAACTACTATAATAAAAACAACCGATTTGATAATAGTACCTAAATAAATATTTTTAATACATAATTTTCGTCTCGCTCTGCTTAGCTCGAAAGCTCGTCTCAAATTAGTATTAAAAATATTGTATTGAATACAGCGACTATTAACTTCTGAAACTAGCTTACCAGTTCAATGTTTTCAAATAAGCAGCATCTGCTTTAGCGGCATCTAATTCATTAGTGCCAGTATAAGCTTCTTGTTCTACAATCATATGTTCAACTCCTCGTTTAGCTACTTTAGGTAATAATGATTTATAATCAATAGTGCCTTTGCCAATAATGCAAGACTCATGTCCTTCGGCTGTATTGGTTTTCACTAAATCTTTTACATGTACTAATTTAAAACGGTTAGGATGTTTGTCCATATAAGCAATTGGATCTACTCCAGCGGCTACAGTCCAATACATATCCATTTCAAAATCAACAGTTGCCGGATTTGTATTGTTCATCATTAAGTCCTGAGGGACTACACCGTCCATTGCCTTGAATGAATAATCATGATTGTGGTATGCAAAACGAATGCCATGCTTCTTAGCAATTTCGCCACAAGCATTAAACTCTTCAGCAAATTGCTTAAAGTTGTCTAATGATTTTTGTGGGCCTTTGTAAGGACATATTAAATACTTCATTCCAATTTCAGCCGCTTCAGCTGCTTTGCGATCAAAGTCCTTGGTATTATCACAGTGTGCCGAAACAATTTTCATACCCAATTCATCCATATGCTTTTTAAACTCGGTATTTTTCATACCCCAAAAAATTCCTTTTTCGCCTTCAAAGCTTTCAATTTTTTTATAACCACATTGTGACAAGTGTTTTAATACGGCTAATGGATCTTTTGCTAAAGCATCTTTCACTGTCCACAATTGAATACCAAATGAATTGTTTTTGCCCGCCATTGCCATTAATTCATTTTTAAATGGCATAGATAAAGCCAAACCTGCTAATGCGGAATTACGGAGAAAGTCTCTTCTTGAATTATTCATACTATTATTTTTGCAATCGTTTGAAATAAATGAAAAATAAAAGGCGAGTACTTTTGCAAGCACTCGCCTTATTAAAAAACTTATATACTAGCTAGTAGCCCAGGCCTTATCTCCTTTTTTGTAAGGATAAGATCCCACAAATTTACCTGGAACGGCAACATAGCGTAATGCTTTAGTGGCACCAACTTCCGAAGTAAAAAAGCCTGTCAATGTCAATTGCTTGATCATTGTAAAGTAATGCTTAGGATCTTCTGGCTTCGCAGCTTTTTGATGCTCCTTAGCCTCCTTATCTAAAGCCTCTAATAATGACTTACGTTGCGCTGGAGTGGACTCCATAAAGCTTTTGCTATTTAATTTTTTAGACGCTTCGTCTAATTTTTTCATGCCCTCCATAAAAATAGCTTGGTCTTTTTCCTCATAACAGTCATTCACCATCACCGTCATGAATTCACCAACCTTCGCTTCCTTTGCACCAGGTGTAGATGTTGCTGGAATAATAGTTTCAGCTACTTCATTTAAGAAAGCAACATCGTCTTTCGAAAATGTTACCCCTTTTGTATTGGTTTTACAACCGGATAAAAAAGCTTCAGCACCTAATACCATACCACCAGTTAGGATGGCAACTCTTGATAAGGCTTCTCTTCTATTCATCATAAAATTATCTTTTAAAAATTTAATTAAAATTATAAGTTTCCTTTCTTTAACTCACTTACCGCAAAATCAACAGCACGTGCTGTGAATGCCATGTATGTTAATGAAGGGTTTACACAAGAAGCACTTGCCATAAATGCACCGTCAGTTACAAATACGTTAGGCGCATCCCAAACTTGGTTATGTCCATTCAATACAGAAGTTTTTGGATCTCTACCCATACGAGCGGTTCCCATTTCATGGATACCACGTCCTGGAGTACCATCACCTTCATGTGCTTGAACATTTTTAACGCCTGCTTTTTCTAACATTTCTTGTGCATCCGCTAAAATGTCTTTACGCATTTTATGTTCGTTTTCTTTTAACTCACAATCAATGTTCAATACATTTAAGCCCCACTTATCTTTCACTGTTTTGTCCAAGGTAACTTTGTTTGTTGGATCAGGTAACATTTCACCAAATCCGCCCATACCAATAGTCCATACTCCTGGTTCAGTTAATGCTTCTTTAAAGTCTGCACCAATACTAAACTCAGCAACCTCATGCTGCCAACCTTGTCTTGTACCACCACCTTGGTAACCAAATCCACGTAAATAATCACGCTTATCCGTTCCAAAGTTTCTATAACGAGGAATGTAGAATCCATTAGCACGACGACCAAAAGTATATTGATCCTCATATCCTTCAACAACACCACCAGCGCCAATACCTAAATGGTGATCCATTAAGTTTTTACCTAAAGCATTTGAGCTACTACCCAAACCACCTTCCCATACATCAGTTGCAGAGTTCATTAAAATCCATGTACTATTTAAAGTAGACGCATTTACGAAAATTATTTTCGCTTTGTACTCAATAGTTTTATTTGTTTCAGCATCTAGTACAGTAACGCCCGTTGCGCGTTTTTTATCTTTGTCATATTTAATTTCGGTAACAATACTCCAAGGTCTTAATGTTAAATTACCAGTTGCCATAGCAGCAGGCAAAGTAGAAGACTGTGTACTGAAGTATCCACCAAATGGACAACCCAACCAACATTTATTTCTAAATTGACATCCAGGACGACCACCATGAGGTACGGTAATATTTGCAGTACGACCAATAATTAAATGACGCTCTCCTTTAAATTCTTTTTTAATTCTTTCTGCAACATCTTTCTCCACACAGGTTAAATCCATTGGAGGCAAAAACTGTCCATCAGGTAATACAGCTAAACCATCACGGTTTCCGCTGATCCCTGCAAATTTTTCTACATAATCATACCAAGGCTCAATTTCCTTGTAACGTACTGGCCAATCCACACCTACACCTTCCTTACCATTGGCTTCAAAATCTAAATCAGACCAACGGTAAGATTGACGACCCCACATTAAAGAACGACCGCCTACATGGTATCCTCTAAACCAGTCAAAACGTTTAGTTTCAGTATATGGGCTTTCCTTATCTACACACCAATAATCTAAATTGGTTTCATTCAAAGGATAATCTCTTTTTAACACTGGATAATCCTTGATCATTTGTTGTGTTCTACCACCACGGTGAGGATGATCCCAAGCTTCTTTATTGGCATTCACATAATCTTTGATATGCTCGATATTTCTACCGCGCTCTAACATCAAAACTTTTAATCCTTTTTCGGTAAGCTCTTTTGCTGCCCAACCGCCGCTGATTCCAGATCCAACGACAATTGCGTCATACTGTTGTTCCGCCATTTTTTTAATTTTTATGTGTGTATTGGAATTGTTATTTAATTTATTATACGTCGCAAATTTTAATTGCTGTTTTTAATGAAGCTATATGATCCGCATCCTTTGGCATAAATTCCTGCGCCACATAGCCTTTATATCCTGTAGCTACAATGGCACGCATAATGGCAGGATAATATAATTCTTGACGCTCATCAATTTCATGTCTTCCAGGTACACCAGCCGTATGGTAGTGGCCAAAGTATTGATGGTTGTCTTGAATAGAACGAATAATATCACCTTCGTCAATTTGCATATGATAAATGTCAAATAGAATTTTAAAATTCGGAGAGCCTAAACGCTTACACAATTCAATGCCCCATGCAGATTTATCTCCCATATAATCTTTGTGATCAATGCGAGAATTAAATAATTCAATTTGAATGGTCACCCCTCTTTTTTCAGCCAAAGGCATAATTTGTTTTAATCCCTTCACACAATTTTGTAAACCCGTTTCATCATCCATCCCATTACGGTTGCCTGCAAAACAAATTAAATTCTTGTAACCCGCTGCAGCAACCAATTCTATGCCTTCTAAATAATCTTTAATTAACCACTCATGATTTTTTATATCATTCCAACCTTTTGTTAAACTTGTTTCACCAGCAGTGTAACACATTGAACATTCCAACCCATATTTTTTTGCAGTTGGCCATTCATTAGGTTTTAACAAATCAATAGCACCAAAGCCTATTTCATTAACTACTTTACACAAATCTTCTAATGGCAAATCACTATAACACCATCTACAAACAGAATGATTAATATTCCCTTTTAATAGAGTAGATGCAGTATGTTCAGCAACTGTTGCAAGCACTGATTTTGGCAAAGCCACTCCTGCTGCCATGGCAGCAGAACCCGCAATTACTTTTTTTAGTAAGCTTCTTCTATTTACAGTTGAGGACATGGCAAGAAATCATTCGTTTATTAATTCACAATCGTTTGATAAATGTAAATTTTATTTGCATTCTTTTAAAATATTTTTGATGAAAAAATGGGGTTTTTTGAGAAAATAGGATGAAATTGCTTTAGTAATCTTCTGAAAGTGTTAATGTGACACAATAAAACGATTGATAAGCTTAATAAATTACAATTAAAATGAATAGAAAACTACGCATGGGCATGGTCGGTGGTGGCCAAGATGCCTTTATTGGCGCCATTCACCGCTTAGCAGCAAACATGGATGGATTGGTTGAATTAACATGTGGTGCATTAAGCATTAACCCTGAAATTGCAGTAGCATCGGGTAAAGCACTTTTCTTGCCTGAGTCAAGAACATATTTAACCTACGAAGAAATGATTAAAGCGGAAGCAGCTTTACCTGCTAACGAGCGCATGGATTTTGTAACGATTGTTACACCCAATTTTGCACATTTTGCACCTGCAATGATGGCCTTAGATCATGGATTTAATGTTGTGATAGAAAAGCCAATCACTTTTTCATTAGACGAAGCAAAACAATTAAAAAAGAAATTAGAAGAAACAGGATTAACCCTTTGTTTGACACATACATATTCTGGCTACCCAATGGTGAAACAAGCCAAGGCTATGATTGCCGATGGCGAGTTGGGTAAAATTCGTAAGGTGTGGGTGGAATACCCACAAGGCTGGCTGAGCAAGCTTTCGGAGCGAGAAGGCAATGCACAAGCAGCTTGGAGAACGGATCCAAAAAAATCAGGAAAGAGTTCAGTGATGGGTGATATTGGAACCCATGCTGCTCATTTATCAGAATATATCACTGGTTCCAAAATTACCGATATCTGTGCTGAATTAAATTCATTAGTAGAAGGCCGTGTAATGGATGATGACGGTGCAGTAATGTTAAAGTTTGACAACGGTGCAAAAGGAGTCTTAATGGCCTCTCAGGTAGCAGCCGGCGAAGAGAATGCATTAAAAATTAGAGTATACGGAGAATTAGGTGGTGTTGAATGGTTTCAACATGAACCCAATTCTTTAATTGTAAAATGGTTAGATCAACCTACACAAATATTAAGAGCTGGAAGTGCTCATTTATATAAAGCAGCTTCTCATAATTGTCGCACTCCTGCAGGACATCCAGAAGGATACTTAGAAGCTTTTGCAAATATCTATCGCAATTTTGCTTTAACATTAGGTTGTAAAATAGATGGCAAAACTCCAACGCCCGAAATGTTAGATTTCCCTGGCGTGGAAGACGGCATTAGAGGTATGGCATTCATTGACAATGTGGTGGCTTCTGCACAGTCTGATAAAAAATGGACTCCTTACGTTTTGTAAAAATTATTAACATTCCATCTCACTATACATATGACAACAGTAAAAGGACCAGGAATATTTTTAGCCCAATTCATGGGTGATGTAGCCCCTTTTAATACTTTAGAAGGTATTTGCAAATGGGCAGCAGGTTTGGGTTTCAAGGGCGTGCAAATTCCAAGTTGGGATGCACGTTGTATTGATTTACAAAAAGCCGCCGAAAGCAAAACCTATGCAGATGAAATAAAAGGGATTGTAAATGCTGCAGGTATGGAAATCACCGAACTATCCACCCACTTACAAGGACAATTGGTGGCAGTGCACCCTGCTTATGATGCACAATTTGATGGATTTGCTCCTGTAGAAGTTCGAGGCAATTCAAAAGCTAGAACCGAATGGGCAGTGCAACAATTAAAATATGCTGCGAAAGCTTCCCAAAATTTAGGACTCAATGCATCTGCTACTTTTAGTGGTGCATTGTTGTGGCATACCGTATATCCTTGGCCACAAAGTCCAGCAGGATTAGTGGAAACTGGTTTTACGGAACTTGCAAACAGATGGACACCAATTTTAAATGAATATGATAAGGCGGGTGTTGATTTGTGTTATGAAATTCATCCAGGAGAGGACTTGCACGATGGGGTTTCTTATGAAATGTTTTTAGATAAAGTGAATCAACATCCTCGTGCTTGTTTGCTATACGATCCATCTCACTTTGTATTACAATGCATGGACTATTTAGGATATATTGACGCATTTCATGAGCGCATTAAAATGTTTCATGTAAAGGATGCTGAATTTAATCCAAGCGCTAAGCAAGGTGTATATGGTGGATACCAAAATTGGATTGACCGCGCTGGGCGCTTTAGATCACTTGGTGATGGTCAGGTGGATTTTAAAAGTATCTTTAGCAAACTAGCTGCATATGACTATAAAGGTTGGGCAGTTATGGAATGGGAATGTTGTTTAAAACATCCCGAAGTAGGTGCCGCCGAAGGTGCTGTGTTTATTCAAAACAATATCATTAAAGTAACCGAAAAAGCTTTTGATGATTTTGCAAGCACTGGATCGGATGAGGCATTTAATAAAAAAATATTAGGTATCAATTAATCAAATCATAAACTATAAAAATTAAAGTATGAAAAAGGTTTTAGGAACAATTGCAACAGTAATCGTGTTAATGGCATGTGGAAGTAACAAGGAAGAATCTGGGAAAGCAGATGATGCTAAAGAAAACTCAAACGCAGCTTCAACAGCAAGCACTTCAACAAGTTCATTATCATCAAACCCTGATTATCAAAAAGGATTAGAGTTGATTGGTAAAAATGATTGTTTAACTTGTCATAAAGTAAACGAAAAAAACATAGGACCAGCTTATAAAGACGTAGCTGCTAAATACGAAAGTAATGACGCCAATGTGAAAATGTTAGCAGAGAAAATTATTAAAGGCGGTAGCGGCGTTTGGGGTGCAATTCCAATGACACCACATCCAACAGTAAAGCAAGAAGATGCTGAAGCGATGGTAAAATACGTTTTATTATTAAAAAAATAGGATCTTACAAAAACCAAAGATTGCTTATGAAAAAAATGGCACTTGCATTATTTACGATGCTTGCTTTAACGCAAGTAAATGCACAAGAAAAATGGACTTCCCTGTTTGACGGAAAGACAACCAATGGCTGGCATAGTTATGGTGAAAAAAATGCAGGTGCTGCGTGGAAAGTCATTGACGGCACCATAACATTAGACCCTTCTGCTAAAACAAATGGCAAAGGTGGAGGTGATTTAGTGACCGACGAAAGTTTTACAAATTTTCATTTACAATTAGAATGGAAGATTGCTAAAAATGGAAACAGTGGTATACTCTTCTTTGTACAAGACAATCCTGCAAAGTATGATTATACATTTTATACTGGACCTGAATTTCAAGTACTAGATAATGAGGGCCATCCCGATGCAAAAATTATTAGTCATCGTGCTGGTAATTTATACGACCTCATTGTAGGCAATGAGGGCCATGTAAAACCATTCGGAGAATGGAATAAAGCTGAAGTGATTGCAAATAATGGTGTCTTAGAATTAAAGATGAATGACATTACTGTTATCAAAACTCATTTAGGTGACGATAGCTGGAAAGAGTTAATTAGAAGATCCAAATTTGGCAGAGGAGATATGCCTGATTTTGGAAAAGTATTTTCTGGACATATTGCATTGCAAGATCACGGAAATGAAGTGTCCTATAGAAATATAAAAATTCAAAAGTTATAGTGTCAAGTATAGATTCTGTTGCGCATACACATGAACATTTTATGCGTCAGGCCCTCGTGCAAGCACAGAGGGCCTTTGATGTTGATGAAGTCCCTGTGGGCGCTGTGATAGTGATGCATGGTAAAGTGGTTGCAAAAGGACATAATCAAGTGCAACTCTTAAAAGACGTTACGGCACATGCCGAGATATTGGCCATCACAAGTGCATGTGAAAGTTTACAATCCAAATATTTGCCCGAAGCTACTTTATACGTAACGGTGGAACCTTGTTTAATGTGCGCAGGTGCATTGTATTGGAATAAAATAGGCCATATCGTTTTTGGCGCCTATGATGAAAAAAATAGTTACCGTCGTGTAACCGAAAAAAATCCCTTTCATCCTTCAACCACCATTGTAGGGGGTGTACTCCAAGAAGAATGCGCTTCACTCATGCAGGCCTTTTTTAAAGCAAAGAGATGATTTACTTACTATTTAAGAAAAAATGCACGGCCTTGGTTTAAATCAAAGGAAAGCATTGTAATTTTGAGTTGCATTCAAGAAACAATTAAATAAAAAAATATGTCATTTACTTTACCAGCGTTACCCTACGCACACGAAGCTTTAGAACCCCATTTTGATACTTTAACCATGCAAATTCACCATGGCAAGCATCACCAAGCATATGTAGACAATTTAAACAAAGCAGTTGCAGGCACTCCAAATGAAGGCAAGAGCTTAGAAGAGTTAGTAAAATTAGCTGGGACTATTAGCCCTGCTGTTAGAAATAACGGTGGTGGTCACTGGAACCATTCATTTTTCTGGACTTCTTTAGCACCAAATGCTGGTGGAACTCCTACAGGAGCATTAGCAGATGCAATCACAGCAGCTTTTGGAAGCTTTGATGCTTTCAAAGAAAAATTTGCAAATGCAGGTATGACTCGTTTTGGAAGTGGTTGGGCTTGGTTAATTGTAAAAGATGGAAAATTAGAAGTAAGCTCTACTCCGAACCAAGATAATCCTTTGATGGATGTAGCAGAAGTAAAAGGAACACCATTATTAGGTGCTGATGTTTGGGAACATGCTTACTATTTAAAATATCAAAATAGAAGAGCTGACTATTTAGCTGCATTTTGGAATGTGGTAAATTGGACAGTGATTGCTGAAAGATTTGCTGCTGCAAAATAAAAGCCTTAAAAATAAATTGAAAAAACGAAACCGTCTCTGTAAAGGGACGGTTTTTTTATGCCTATAACAGTAAATTAAGGAACAGGATCATACCCATGACCACCGCCAGGATGACATTTGCTCAAACGTTTCGCTCCTAAATAAATGCCTTTAATGGGTCCGTACTTTTGGATGGCTTCTAATGTATATTGAGAACAAGTGGGTGTAAACCTGCATTTACTGCCTCCTAAATAAGGAGAAAGTGTGTATTGATAAAAACGAATCAATATTAAAAAAGGAAAAGCAATTATTTTTTTAAACGCTTTCATTTGCTTTACTACGAATGGTATTTAATTTTTCAGCAAGCCTAATTAATAGTTGCTTTATTTTTTCTTGTATTTGCGATTGTGTTAAAACAGTAGCGTCGGTATATAAAAAAAATAAATTAACGCGCTTGCCTTGTAATGCAACATTAGCAAGGAATGCAGGCTTTTCTAGTCGATAACCCTCGCGCAATAATCTTTTCACCCTATTACGCATAACCGCTTTTCTAAATGTTCTGCTTGGTGCCCCAACTCCTGCTTGCAATATTCCTTTTGAATGTAATTCAGCAACATTAAAATTGGGTAATTGCAATTCATCCACTAAGTCATCTGCTAACTCAATGGTATAAATTAATTTTATTGGAAATGCATTCATAGACTGCCCCTTCGAAAACAAATATTGCGTTTGCTTTCTACTCTTTAACTTGTCGGCTTTTTGATATGTAAACAGTTTTGACAATTGCATTAAATTAAGTGCAGGGCATTAAAAAAGTCCCCTCGAATATCGAGAGGACTTTAAAATTATAAGTTTCTACGGATAGGAATTAAATTATTTTAATCCTTTCTCGCTAGATACAGTTAGTTTCTTGCGTCCTTTCTTACGGCGGCTTGCTAATACTTTACGACCATTAGCTGATTCCATACGCTTACGGAAACCATGAACTGATTTACGACGACGTTTATGAGGTTGGAAGGTTCTTTTCATCTTGTTTTTTTTACTTACTTAGTTCGCTAATATTGTTTCCACGTTTAATAGCAGTCACCATACCACTACCTGTGAAAGGACGGCAAAAATAGGGTATTTTTTTAAATCCTAAGCCAAATCTGTGTGATTTGCTTCAATTTTTTGTCCAAAAAAATCACTTCCCTGTTTTTCGAAGGTTTGAGCATTGTCGGTGGTGTAAAAACGAATCCCCCCATTTTGGCTACAATTTTTGGCTATTTCGGGGTGATTATCAAGGTATTGTGCCAAACTCTCGGCAATTATATGACCCTGTGAAATCAACTTAATCCCGGCTGGGAGATAGGACTTAATTTTAGCCTCTATTAATGGATAATGCGTACATGCCAGCAAAATTGTATCAATGTCCTTAGATTGGCTAAAAAGTTGGTCTAAATAGGCTTTTACAAAGTAGTCTGCCCCAGGTTTGTCGTACTCTCCATTTTCAATTAGGGGTACCCACATAGGACAAGCTTGTTGATAAACTTGAAGATCGGGGAAGAACTTTGCCAATTCCAATATATAGCTATCACTTTGAACCGTTCCCACAGTAGCCATGATACCTACATGGCGCGTATTTGAAAAATTACCTAATATTTCGGATGAGGGTCTAATTACCCCTAAAACACGTTTATCGGGGGCTATATGTGGTAAATCCAATTGTTGAATATTACGCAACGCTTTTGCAGATGCTGTATTACAAGCCAAAATTACTAAGGAACAACCCTGATTAAAAAACCATTTAACGGCTTCAAGTGTATATTGATAAACGGTCTCAAAAGACCTTGTTCCATAAGGCGCGCGTGCATTGTCACCCAGATAAATATAATCATACTGAGGTAATTGCTTTTTCAATTCCTTCAATACGGTTAATCCACCATATCCACTATCAAAAACGCCAATGGGTGCCGACATATAAATTAATTCTTGCTGTAAAACTAAGCACCTCGTTGCATAACAACGAGGTGCTTACTAAATATATTTAAAAAATATTATCCTTTTTTAGCTGGTGCTTTTGTTGCAGCTGGCGCAGCTGTTTTAGAAGGTGCTCCACCAGTGGCTACTCTAAATGCTTCTTCAACTTCTTTAGGTAATGCTAATTTTAATTTCATAGCAACACGAATAGTTAAGTTGTCCGCAATAGAAGGTTGTGCATATGGTGATAAAGCATCTGCTTTTAATACCAATGTATATTTATTTTCAGCAACAACTTCACTTAAAGCAGCAGCTACTTTTTGTCTGTAAGGCAATAATACTTGCTCTTGCTTTTGTTGCATAGACTCTTGTTGGTATTGTTGCCAGTTAATTAACTTATACTTTAAACGATTTAAATCAGTTGTAGCTAATTCTAATGCTTTTGGTCTTTTAGCTAAATCTGCAGAATCTTTTTTATAAATACTATCCTTTACTTGATAATCTTTTAAAGTGTAGTTATACTCCTCTTGTAAAGAATCCTTTGCATAAGATTGCAATACAGTATCTAATTTTTCTTGGATACCAGGGAATAAAGCAATAACGCTTTGGTCATCAAAATAACCAATCTTAGTTTGTGCAGAAGCACTGTTGGTGAAAGAAACTGCTACTAACAAAATAGCCGCGAATAAGAAACCTTTTTTCATTTGTTCTATTTTTTGTGTTTGTTTATACTAATTATTGATACCCAATTCTTTTAAAACATCATCGCTTTTGTCCAGTTTTGGGTCAGCAAATATAATGGTTATTCCTTCACTTTTATCCAAAATGAAGTCATATGAACGAGCAGTAGCCATTTTTTGAACTGCATTGTACACTTTGTCCTGTATAGGCTTAACTAACTTTTGACGCTCTTTAAATAAGTCCCCCTCATATCCAAAACGCTTTTTTTGTAAATCCCTCAATTCCTTTTCTTTTACAAAAAGTTCATCTTCACGCTTTTTTTTAAGATCTTCTGAAAGCATAAACTGCTCAGCCTCATAGTTTTTGTACATTTTATCCAATGCAATTTGCTTATCATCAATCTCCGCCTGCCATTGGTCGCCCAATACCTTAAGCTTTTTATCAGCTTCTTTGTATTCTGGAATTTTGTCTAGAATATACTTTGTATTAATAACTGCATATTTAGATTGTGCTTGTGCAGCAACACCAAAAAACAAACCTATTATTAGGACAACTAGTATTTTATTGAATTGCATAACAAAAATTTAGTTTGATATAATTTTATTCTGGTTCGTAACCTAACATAAAGGTGAATCTACCTGCATCTTTAAGTGCGTTGGTTCCATTTAAACGATCAATACCAATACCATAATCAAATCCAAGTAAACCAAACATAGGCAGGTAAAAACGCATACCAATACCTACTGAACGTCTTAATTCAAAAGGATTATAATCTTTCATACTATACCAACCATTGGCAGCTTCAAAAAATCCAAGTGCATAAATGGTACTACTAGCAGCTAGACTCAATGGATATCTTACTTCCATTGCATACTTATTAAAAATAGTAAAGTGCTGTGTAGCTGTTTGTTGGTCAGGATTTATTTTAGGATTTGAATTCTGATAAACAGGATAACCTCTTTGTGCAATGATATCATATCCTAATAATGCAAACTGATTACTCAATCCTGCATCTCCCAACTGAAAGCGCTCAAAAGGAGAAATTTGCAAGTCAGTATTATATCGGCCTAAGAAACCATATTTAGCTGCAAAGCGTAAAACAAACTGTTTATTATGGTCTTCACCTGCTGGCTTACCTAATGGAATAAACCATTCCCCGTTAAATCTCCATTTATGATATTCCAACAATTCAAACTTGTTCGTACCTGAATTAATACTTGGATCTATTAATGAATAGGGAGGTGTCAATTGTGCACTTAACAAAAACGTTGAACCTGTTCTTGGGAATAAAGGTTGATCCACAGAGGTTCTTTGCAATGACAATCTAATATTAAAGTTATTTACATTACCATTTTTAAAATTAGGTAAGTTATATGGATCAATTGGATAGTTCTTTAAAGTGTAACGTGTATAGTTTAAACCATAGCTAAATGAAAAATAGTCATCGGGCCATGTTAATTGTTTACCAAATGAAACCGTTGCACCCGTGGTAGAAATATATTGATTGTCGGCAGCATTAATATTATACAAACCAGTAGTCTGATCAATAGTTTGTCCATACTTCGTATTAAATATGCTCACTGTTAAAGAGTTTCTCTTAACACCTCCAAACCATGGTTCGGTGAATGAAGTATTAATAGATCTAAATGCTTTACCATTACTTTGAACACGTATACTTAGTTTTTGACCATCTCCCATTGGCAATGGATCCCAAGCCGACCTCTTAAATAAATTCTTAGAAGAGAAATTATTAAATGTAACACCTAATGTTCCTGTTAAACCAATATAACCTCCCCAACCTGCACTCAATTCCAACTGGTCACTTGATTTTTCTTGAACGCTATAATTAATATCAACGGTTCCATCCTCTGGATTAGGAACGGGTTCAGGTCTAATTTTTTCTTGATCAAAAAAGTTTAACTGAGAAATTTCACGTTGAGAACGAATAAGCAGCGTACGGCTAAACTTATCACCAGGAATAGTTCTAATCTCACGACGAATTACAAAATCTTTGGTTTTCTCATTACCTGTAATACGAACTGTTTTAATAGTTGCTTGCGGACCTTCTCTTAATCTAATTTCATAATCAATTGTGTCATTGTATACTGCAGTTTCAATTGGATCTACTGCAAAAAACAAATAACCATCATCTTGATACAGACCACTTATGTCTCCACCTTCTGCAGTCTGTGTTTTACCTAATTTATTATAAAGCGTTTCACGATTATAGATAGCGCCTTTTTTTATATTTAAAATTGTTGTTAATAATGAATCGGGGTATTTCGTATTACCTCTCCATGTAATATTTCCAAAATAATACTTATGTCCTTCCTTCACCTGCATATCAATATTTAAATCTCCAGCAGTATTATGATAAACAGTATCCTTTTCAATTACAGCGTCTCTAAATCCTTGTGCATTATAAAAATTTAATAAGTTATCTTTTGCCTCATCATATTTTTTTGGATTAAACTTTGATGAAGAGAAAGATATTCTCGCATATGGATTTAATATTTTTTTTGTTTTAGTGAATGTTAAATACCCTTTCTCACTCATATACTGGTCAAAAGTATAAGGAGTTGTTTTAACAATCATCGGCTTATCATTTATAGGATATAATGTTAGCCTAGATTTTTCATGAATTTCTTTCAAACTTTTTTTAAGCTTGCCTTCTTCAATATTATTTCCTCCAAAGTTGATATTATTAATCCTCACTTTTGGACCTTTAACCACTATGAAATCTAATAAAAGATTATTTCTTCTGGTTGCATCTTTTCTTTCTCTAATAGTAACTTTTACATCCTGGAATCCTTTTTCTGCATAGAATTTTTTAATGCCTTCTACTGCAGTGATTTTCATATTCTCTGTTACAACCCTATTAGGCAATAGTCCTGTTTTACCTGACAATTCATCATTGTCAGATTTACGAATACCTATAAAATTAAATTTAGACAAACGAGGACGCTCCACTACATTTATTTCAACATCTATTTGATTGTCTTGTACATCGGTTAAATAAACACTCACATCACTAAAATAGTTTTGGTCCATAAGCTTATGGATTACTTTAGCAAAATTATCTCCCCCCGGGATGGTTACCTCATCTCCAGTATTAAGTGTAGACAATGACAATAATAAAGCCTCATCAAAGTTTTGATTACCAACTACTTTGATATTTCTAACCTTATATTTTGTGGGTGTTTTTTGATTAAAAATACCCATCAATTTTACATTGATTTGAGATACCGTGTCCTTGCTAGTAGTTTCCTGACCATAAGAAGTAGTTGACAATAGTATGACTGATAGAACGCCTATAATAAATTGGAGAGATTTCTGCATCTGCTTGGGGCTAAACATTTAGGTTTTAAAAGTGTCGCAAATTACTCGTAATATTTCAAAGTCTTTGTTAAAAAGAGAAAATAAACATATTATTTTTATTAATCATCTATTTTAACCTGTGCACTTGTTTTACCAAATCTTCGTTCTCTTGTTTGATAATCGAGCAAAGCCTTCACCAAATGGTCCTTCCTAAAATCAGGCCAGCGGGTCTCGGTAAAGTACAATTCTGCATAAGCTAATTGATATAATAAAAAATTACTAATACGGCACTCTCCACTAGTACGAATCATTAATTCTGGATCTGGAAACTCACTGGTAGTAAGGTTTTCAGAGATAGTTGATTCGGTAATTTGATGGATACTTAATTGGCCGTCAAGCACTTTTTGGGCTATCCTTTTAGTAGCTTCTGCAATCTCCCATCTACTGCTATAGCTAAGTGCAATAATGAGTGTCAAACCCGTATTTTGAGCTGTTTGCAATGTGGCATCTGCTAGTGCTTTTTTTGCCTCAGCTGGCAATAGCTCCAAATTGCCAATAAAGTGAAGTTTTATGTTGTTTTTGTGCAAGTCTGGGACTTCTTTGGCAATAGTCTCTACAAATAAGGTCATTAAACCCGTAACCTCTGCCGCTGGTCTGTCCCAGTTTTCAGTGCTAAAAGCATACAAAGTAAGATATTGCAGGCCTATTTCGGCAGCCGCCTCCACAACCTTACGTACACTTACCACACCATGATAATGTCCAAATAAACGATCCTGGCCTTGTTCTTGTGCCCACCTTCCATTGCCATCCATTATAATAGCCACATGTTTAGGCAGTCGATTCAAATCCAAATTTTCCATAATGTAAAAATAAGAAAATACCCAGGTTAATTACGTATAAGGAAGCCAAAAAACCCTTTTTTATAAGCGTTACCTGTGCGTTGCTCATTCCTTTTAAAGAAAGATTTTCTAGGAGATTTCATTTTATCAGGCCCATAAATCTTTAATAAATTATAAGAGATACCCAACTTTGCGGAAAAATATTGGTCGTTTCCCGAACTGCTTCCTTGAAATCCATGCAGAATATATACATCAGACATATAGTCAATTCTATCTGAAGTAGTGAATCGATAAGTGGCTTCGCCAAATATATTCCATGGACCATTGATATTATACTTCATACCTAAATTAATGGGAAAAGTATAAGTACGAGGTGTTTTAGCCGCTTGATTAATCATGGTTCCATCCGGTGCAGTCCACTTAAAGCTACCACTAATTGACTTCCAAGCACCAACACCAAAACCAAGATAGGGTGTAAATCTATATTGCTTGTACCCATTGATAAATTTTAAAAAATAAAACTCTCCCATTAAACTTACATCATGTGATACACGCGTAAAGTTAAGTCCTCTTTGGTATTCATATGGATTAGCAGATTGTATATCATTAGCCCCTAATGCAATGTATTCATATGTAAGTCTTATGCCAACATAATCATTTAATTGCTTTTTATAGAATGCGCCAAAATTAGGTTGATAAAACAATTTATCTGATGCAATATCACCATGATAATAAGATCCACCTCCCATTATACCCACTTCTCCTTTATTTTCCAATAGCTGAATATGCTGTGCCTGCAAACTCATTGCAAACAACACGCAACACAACACAGATATGAATTTATTTATGCGCATACACTAATTTCTTTTATCTAGCCCCCAGGTAAGCTTTGTTCTAAGCGTGGTTAAATAACTATTCTCATTCAATCGAATAAAATGAACTGCAAAATTTTCTTTTTTAACAGCTAGTTCAATATGTTTCGGGACAATTTCCTTACGGGCATCTAAGGCACAAATTAGTTCTTCGGTACGTCCTTCAATTTCAAATGAAATTACAGAAGTATCCGGCACCACAATGGATCGAACATTTAAATTATGAGGAGCAACTGGAGTAATTACAAAACTAGCTGAGTCAGGGAACAGAATGGGACCATTACAACTCATATTATAGCCTGTTGAACCCGTTGGGGTTGCTACAATTAATCCATCTGCCCAATAAGAATTTAAAAACTCACCATTTAAATACGTGTGTATTTTTATCATAGGAGAAGTGTCACGCTTATGAATTGCAAACTCATTTAAAGCAAATGGAGTTGTTCCAAAAACGGGCATACTCGAGTCCAAGTGAATTAAGGTTCTTTTTTCAATCACGTAGGTTCTATTCACTAATGCATCTACCATTAGACTTAATTCGTCTTTTGAAATAGAAGCTAAAAATCCAAGTCGGCCATAATTAATGCCCAAAATGGGAATATTCGTATCACCCACCAATGTGATAGCATCTAAAACAGTACCATCACCTCCTAAACTAATTAGACAGTCAATGGTATTGTGAAGTTCAGATGAGGAGCTAAATGGAATTAAGGGTGCTTTACCATTTGGATTGACAAGCGAAAATTTGTTTATTAAATCCTGGTATACATAAATTGTAATATCATGTCTATTAAGTTCCAATAACAATGCATTTAAAGATTGTTGTTGGTCTAAATCTACTCCCCTACTGTATATTGCAACTTTCATGCATTAAAATTAAAAATTAATTCCGCCATGCAAATATACCCCTTTGTCTCCCAACTGATTCACACTATAGTCAATTTTTATCACTAAGTCGTAAATGCTAATGATATCCATTCCAACACCTGCAGATCTAAGTAATGTATTGGATAATTTACTTGCGTTAATAGGATGTTCACTATATACATAGCCCAAATTAGTAAATGCCTTTAACCAAAAATGATATTTGATTTCTGGCAGGTGCTTATTGATACGATCAACAAATTGAATACCACTTGTTCTAGGGACTGTATATGTTCCTAATAAATGATGCAGTTCGGCTCTGAAAATACTTCCTGCATTACCATCAATTACATAATACTCAAATCCATTCATCTGCATATTTCCATAACCCATTAACTTACTATCCATATAGTTTTGGTTAGGTAAAATTTTACCAATGGAGTTAGTTTCAAATAAATAAAAATTTTTGGGCGAAAAATTATGCGCATGCACTTTTCTAAATTGGATTGCAGTTAAGTTTTCTGTACCAGATAATCTTTGGTAAAAACTAAGTTCGGTACTATTGCCTTGAGATGGATAAGCATTATAATTAAACTTAACTTTTGTAAATGCTAAATTAATATCAAGATAAGAAAATGATTTTTTGGCATTAGGTAAATAATGTGGTTGCACTAACAAAGCAGAATCCGAAATTTCACTTTTACCAAAACCAATTTGAAGACTATGTCGCTCAAATAAATTTGAACGATAGAATAAACTCACATTAGCTCTATATCCACTTTGAATTACATCCTGGGTTTTAGTAAAAACTTGTTTATCGCTAAAACTTGAAGTATTCATTTCTTTTTGTGTAAAGTACTGCCATCCAATGCCTGCCCCTAATTTTAATTTTTTATCTAAATAAGGAAATTGATACTTAATTATTGACTGTTGAGTATAACCAGTGATTAAGCCAACTGTAAGTCTATCATTATTACCAGTTGCATTAGCTTGTCGTAAATTAATTCCATAATTCACTCTGTCTAAACTTCTATGTTGTGTATTCCACCACTCACTAAAATTTCGATCCACCCATCTAAAATAAGGAAGAGGGAAAAAATACCAGCGTTCCGATACTTTAATAAGAATGTTTATGTTTTGGCTATCCACTTGCTGTGCAGTAACCTGAGCATCATAAAATAAAGAGGTATTAATTAATTGCTGCTTAGCAACTGTATTTAATGTTGAAAGAGAATCTTCTGGGAATGAACTACCAACATGATATGGAAGTTCTCTTAAAATGATATAAGCTTTGGTTTTAACATTGCCCTCAATATCAATATGTGATACTTTAATTTGCGCGTTTACTTTAAATTGTATTCCAACAAAAAAAAGGATAAAAAGAAAGGTTGGAACAATTTTTTTAAACATCTAAATAATTCATTAAGTGGTGGTAATGCGCTTCAATATCGTTGTTTAATGGAGTATCTCCAAAATAGTGCAAGACTTGATAATCATATCTTTGAAAGGTTGCAATGATAGCTGCAGCCTCATCTCTATTTAATTTAATAGTAACAATCATAGCACCAGTAGCTTCATCAAAAAAACTATTCAATTGCACAATTTGTGCATTGTTTGTCTCCACCAACCTACTCATTTCGGCTAATGAATATTGAAATGGAGAAATTGATAAAACTATTATTGCACCTGGTTTTGCGACACCTAAAAACTGAGCTAAGTTATCATTAAGATGTTGTTGCGTTATGATACCAATACATTCTTGTTGTTCATTTAAAACGGGCAAGAGTGACAAATGATGTTTTGTAAATAAATCTAAGGCAGTTAAAAAATGGGCCGATCCTGCTAAGCCAACTCTTAATAATTGATCACTTAATGTATCAAGTGTATTCGCCTCATCGGTATCTAATAAATTTTCTTTACTAACAAGTCCCAAATAATAATCATCCTTAACCACTGTTAAATGTTGCACATCAAAATCCTCCATACATTGCAATGCAAATGATACCTTGTCTTCTAAATGAAGCATTGGTAACCCTTTTGTGGCAATGGATGCAGCTAACATTGACATAAACTTATTTTGGTAGTGAAGTTAAAAATTTAGATAGGATCTCGTTAAATTCACCTGGCACTTCCATCATTGGAGCATGTCCACATTTATCAATAAAGTGCAATTCGCTATGTGGAATAAGTTTGTTAAACTCTTCGGCAACAAATGGAGGGGTAACATTATCATTCTTACCCCAAATTAAACAAGTAGGTACTTTAATTTGATTTAGTTCTTCTCCTAAATTATTACGAATTGCACTTTTAGCAAGTGCAATAATTTTAATCACCTTAAGTCTGTTTTTAGTAATCTCAAAGACTTCATCAACTAGTTCTGGCGTTGCCATTGCTGGGTCATAAAAAGTTTGAGCAGTTTTATTTTTGATATACTCATAATCTCCACGCTTAGGATAAGTATCCCCCATTGCATTTTCAAAAAGACCACTACTTCCAGTTAACGTCAATGATTTTACTTTTTCAGGATGTTGTAAGACATAGACCAACCCCACATGTCCTCCCAAGGAATTACCTAATAAATGAACTTTTTCATAGCCCTTGTGCTCTATAAACTGAGTCACATATTTGGCTAAACCTGTAACACTTGTATGTAAAATATCTAAGTCAAATAATGGCAATAATGGGACTACTACTTTATGTGTAGTTCTAAACTTTTCTATGAGATCCGAAAAATTACTTAAGGCACCAAATAAGCCATGTAAAAGCATTAGCGTTTCTCCCTCTCCCACTTCCAAATAATTGAACTTCCCTTCTTTTTTAATTTCGTATTCCATAACAATCAATATGGATAAAGATACTTAATTCATTGCAAAAAAATACTATATAGGAATATCAACAACACAAAATGTTAATTATTAACATTATCGTAAAAGATGGGCTTATTTTTTATTTCAACGGATTTGAAAATGTAGCAATGCTATGCTTAATGGAAGGCAGCCATTCACCCATTTTTTCCATGCAATATGGCCACCAGGACTGAAGATAATGATAAGAATAAGTCTCTTTCATTTTAGCTGCTTCTAAGACACCTAATACTTGTAAAAAATAAACAATAGCACTAAGTATGGTGAAGTAAATAAAGCCGTATAAGAGCACTCCCAATAGCTTATTTAACCAGCCAAGCATTAACCACTCCGCGGTTTGTTGTAAAAGTCTAGACGTCCATTTTAATATCAAAAGCACAACAATAAGCACCATTAAAAAAGAAATAAATGGAAGCCAATGTGAAGCAATTTTTGTGTGTTCTTTTAATTGTATTGCTACCCAACCTGCAAATTGAAACGCCAAAACCAAACCAATAAACAAAGACATAAATGACACTAAAGCTCTTATCAAACCATTTTTATACCCTTGCAGTAACGCAACAATAAGTATAGTGCCTGTTAATATATCTAGCCACATTGCTTATGCTGTAAGTAATGATTTAGCAACTGCTGATATTACTTTTCCATCAGCTTGTCCTGCTAACTGTTTAGTAGCCACTCCCATTACTTTACCTAAGTCCTGAGGACCAGCAGCACCAACCTGTGCAATAATGGCCTGAACTGCAGTTTTCACGTCTTCCTCACTCATCTGCGCAGGTAAAAACTTTTCAATAACAGCAATTTCTTCTGCTTCTTTAGTAGCCAAATCAGCTCTATTTTGTTGCTCATAAATTGTCAATGAGTCCTTACGTTGCTTCACTAGTTTTTGCAATAATTTCATTTCGGTGTCAGCCGAAATTTCACCATTTGCACCAGGTTCAGTTTTAGCTTTAATAATTTCTGCCTTGATTGCTCTTAAGCCTCTTAATAATACTTCGTCTTTATTTTTCATTGCGTCTTTCATCAAAGACATAACTTCTGTTTCTAAACTCATAATTTACTATTTAGGATTTTGAGCAATTTGGCTTGCTCTAAATTTTTGATAAAATGATTTCGCGAATTCTTTAAACTCATCGGATAAAGCCTTGTCCTGAGTAGCTCTCAAGTAAGTATCCCCCATTCCCATTAAATTTTGATAAAAGAAATCGGCCATTTCGTCTACCATCATGTCCTTTGTCCAAAGATCAATTCTTAAAGCGGTTTTGTCGGTTGGATCCCAAAAAGTAAGCATCATTGCACGTGCGTCCTGTGCTTCGGTTGCAGTACTATCGGAGGCAGACCATTGAATATTTTGCGGAATTTTTTGTTCATCTAAGTGAACAGTAACATTGATATTTGATTGATGCATTGTAAAATGATTATGCTATTTATTATGCGAAAGTACAATATTATTGAATACGGCTAGATTCGTTCTAGCCTCATTCAATTTGGTTAGCCAATCCTTACCCATCCTAGCTCTTGCTTGTCTATACACTTCATCCTTATAGTATAATTTAAAATGATTTGACAATGCCTGTTTTTCTGAAAATGAGAAAACTTCACCGGCTTTTAACCAAGTTGCTGGTATTTCATTTTGGCTATCCAATAATATGGGAATATCATATTGGATTGCGTAGTCCATCCAAACCGTTTTAGAAAAATCAACCCCTTCCCATATTATGGCATAAGTTGCAGCAATCCACTCTAAGGAAACTTTATCTGCAGAATGAATGGATACAGCCTCCCTAAATCTATAGCCTTTTAAAAGTAGCAAGGCGGCCTCTACTTCTTGTTGCGTATCAAAAATAAAAACCAAGTGCATGGTAGTTTGTTGCCATTTTTTAAAAATGGAGAACTCTTTTAAAATTGTTGTCAACCTTTCTAATGGAGCGAAGGCAAGAAAATAATTATTCCCATCTGTGAGTGCCTCTTTTGCTGCAGATAACTCCTGCCATTCAAAGCTTTTCACTTTTACAGTTGGTAGGCATATGGGTGTAAATAAAGCGCTGAACTTAGGTTGATTTAGCTTTAAAGAATTGTAGGCCCAGTCGTTTGTGCACAATACTTTATTTGCGTTTTGTATCCATTTTTGATACCTCTTTTTTACGAAGTATCTCTTTAAAAAGGATAACCCTTTAATTTGATTAGGGTTAAATAATGGAATAAAATATTGAGGCAAGGATTTTGGGGCTTTAATGGTGGCACCAAAATGGATGATGGATGCTGGCGCTTTTGGATTTTTTAATTCCGTTATTGTATTTGAACTTTTAATTACAACCTGCTCAAAATCATTGCAGAAACTTATAAACTCATTTGAAAAGCCTTGGCCAACAACTACAATTTGCACATTTTGTGTAATTGCACAATTTTGGATAATGTCTTTGACCTTGGCATTGACAATAGATTGAGGTAATCCCAACTCCGTATAGGCTATTATAAATAATTGCATACCCAAAATTACGGCATACTTAACAATTTATCCACCAATCATTTATAAAGGGTAGTTGCAATTAATAGTCCCCTAACTTTGTCATATGGCTAAAGAATTGCAACAGTTAGACTTATTTGGGAATGCACCTAGTGATCCAGTTCATATTAAAAGGACTAAGGCCGAAAAATCTGTTGCTAAAAAACCAGTAGCATTAGTTGCCATTTCTCAAGAAGTTCCAACGAATATAGTTGCTGAAGATGAGGTAAACATCCTATTGAATGACTCCATCCCTTCTGTTTCTAGAACGCCTATGAATTTTGGCAAGAACAATGCAAGCCATAAAAGAGGAAGAAAATCCTTTGCTTCCATGGAAGGCGATATTGACAAATTACAAATACCCTCCTCTGAAGAACTTACAAAAAAATTATACTACCCAATTGGAGAAGTTGCTGTTTGGTTTAATGTAAATACTTCCCTAATTAGATATTGGGAAAAAGAATTTAAACAATTACAGCCAAGAAAAACTAGAAAAGGGGATAGACTTTTTCGCGCTCAAGACATTGAATTCTTAAAACAAATCTATTATTTATTAAGAGAGAAAAAGTATTCTATTGACGGTGCAAAAACCTATTTGAAAAATAATAAAGAAAAAGCAGAGAAAGATTTAGCCCTACTAAATAGCTTAAAAAATATTAAAGGCTTTTTAGAGTCTCTAAAAAGTAGTTTATAATTCTAGCATTACTTAATGCACTATACTTTTTCAGCAAATGCAATTTGGTGCTCATTAGCATAACTTATTGCTGCCAGATTCAACTCTTCTCTTAAAGTTTGAAAGCCAGATAAATTAATTTGCAAAGAAACCAAGCACTCAACATGAATAGTGTGAAATTGCTTACCCGATTCTGCTATAAATACCGTAGCACCTGAAATGTCTTTGATAGCAGCAGTTGTATCTCTTAAAAACTGAGCGAAATTAGATAGGTCTTGAGCTGATGTAGCAACACTTAACTGCAAATCCATTTCAATTTTACGTTCAGTCCTTAAACTAATATTGTCAATAATAGTATCCACCATTTGTTTATTCGGAACAGTTATATAGGTTTTATTTTCGGTACGAATACGCGTACTTCTTAATCCAATTTTTTCAATATTCCCTGTAAAATTATTCACTTTTACCAAGTCACCCACTGTGAATGGCTTATCAAAAAAGATAATAAATGAAGCTATAATATTTTCCAAACTTTCTCTCATGGACAATGCAACTGCGGCACCCACAATACTTAAGCTAGTCACTAAATTGCCAATATTTTCATTAAATACATAATGCAAAATCATTAGCACTCCAATAATGTATAATATTACTTTAAAGAAATCTCTAAAGAACAATATAAGTTGATCATCCGTTTGATCCTTGGATAATTTTGCTTTCTCTTCTAATACAATAGCAATAAATTCTAAAGTGCGCAAACAAACACGAATTAACAAAATAACAAAAGTCAACTTAACAGCCGACTCCATTGCCAATTGTAAAGAAATTTTATACAAATGAACATTCCAAGCGGTAGGAAACTTTAATTCATAAATAGCAACAATGGCTACCATAAAAATTAAGAACCTTTCAATGGGCACCACCAATCGATGCACGTGTGTTTTTCTTAATTCTGAATGATTTTTTTTATCAATCCAAGTATAAATAAGGCTAGCAAAAAAACGAGAAATAAGTCTTTTGATAATGAAAGTAACCAATAGAACACCCAAAATAACTAAATAACTTCTTAAGGGATTCGATAATATTTGCTGATCTAAATTCATAATAAATACTTTTTTAGGATTCCCATTTCAACAATTGCAATTGCGCTCCGTCAAAAACTCCGTAAGTGTTTAGACGAATCCAATCACCCAAATTGATATACTTAGTTCGTTCATTAATGGCAAAATCAATGGCATAATGTCTATGTCCAAAAACAAAATAATCAACATCCATTTCCTTGGCCATTTGCTTGGTATATACAATTAACCATTCGTTGTCCTCACCTAAAAATACTTCGTCTGCGCTACCTGTTTTCGCCCTACTCTTTGCACTAAAATAATTTGCTAACTGAATGCCTGCATCTGGATGCAGCCATCTAAATAACCATTGACAAAATGGATTGGTGAAAATCTTTTTTAAACGCTTATAGCCGTAATCGCCAGGACCTAATCCATCTCCATGACCAATATAAAATTTCTTGTTACCTAATGTAAAAGCATGTGGTTCGAAATAAACTTTGGCATTTAACTCCTTGGCCAAATAATCATTCATCCATAAATCATGATTCCCTGTAAAAATATGAATTGGAATACCTGCATCACTAATTTGTGCAAGGCAACCTAAAATACGTACAAACCCTTTAGGAACAACAGTTTTGTATTCAAACCAAAAGTCAAAAATGTCACCTACAATAAAAAATGCTGCAGCGTCTTGCTTGGCATGATTTAAAAAATTGACCAAACGATCCTCACGTTTTCTACTCTCAATATCATTAGGTGCTCCCAAGTGAAAGTCAGATAAAAAATATATTTTTTTTCCAGCGGCCAGTTCCATTAAGAGGAGATTTATATAAAGGTACTAATCAGTCAACTTATCTACTAAAAAACAATACACTTCCTTAGGACCATGTACCCCTACTACCAAGGTTTTTTCAATATCGGCAGTACGACTTGGGCCTGTTGCAAAGCTTATCATTGAAGGAATATGTGCTGATTCATTTTTAAACTGCATCAAACTGTCCGAAATATCATACACTAGTTGATGCGTATAACCAATACAAATATGAACAGGGGCATATACACTAGAGGTTCGACCACTTAATTGAGCGCTACTTAATACAATCGTTCCAGTACGTGCCACCAAGTGTTCACACAAAGTAATAGAAGCATCACAACCTGCTAAGTCATCGGTCGTAACGGGATCAAATTGATATTCACTCATGTCATCTAACCAACCCGACTCTTGAGAATATATTTTCTCCCATTTATGTGCCTTAATTAGACCTGATAGCTGTTGTACCAATTCTGCTTCGTCAGCACAATAAACAAATTTGCCCAAAAGTTCAGTAAACTTTTGAGCAAAATCTATAGTTAATTCGTGTTCAGTTGGAATAAAAATGGGCGTATCAGCTACCTGATCAGGGAAAGGAACAGCTACTGGTGACTTTAATGCCTGTTTAATTTTATTCAATATTTTATTTCTTGCGCCTTGTGATTCCATTTAAAACATTATTCATTATTCCCTGTTGCATCTGCAGCATTGATAGTTGCATTTGCATGATCAATAGTATCGTCTACATTGGAACCAATTGCAGAAGCATCAGCAGTATTATCTGTAGGACTTACCACAGTTGTTTCAGTTGGAGCAAAGGTTTCATGCACATCCGCATTTTTCTTCTCCTCAAAAGGACGCTTACCAACCAATTCTTCAACATCACTTTTGTGTAATACTTCCTTATCTAATAATGCTTTCGCTAACTTTTCTACATCCCCTTTACGCTCAGTCAATAATTGTAAAGTTCTTTGGTAAGCTTCTGCAATCATTTTTCTTACTTCCTCATCAATAATCTTACCTGTCTCTTCACTAAATGGTTTTTGGAACGCATTCTCTTGTGAAGGATCGTAAAAACTTACATTACCAATTTTATCATTCATTCCATAAGTAGTTACCATGGAATAGGCCATCTTAGAAATTTGTTGCAAGTCGTTAGAAGCACCTGTTGAAATTTTACCAAAGAAAATTTGTTCCGCTGCTCTACCACCCAATGTCATACACATTTGATCGGTTAATTGTTCAATAGTATACAAATATTGTTCCTTTGGCGTGTACTGCGCATAACCCAATGCTGCTGTACCTCTTGGCACAATAGTCACTTTTAATAATGGGTAAGCATGTTCCAAAAACCAACCACAAATAGCGTGACCAGCTTCATGATAAGCAATTACTTCTTTCTCTTCTGGAGAAATAATTTTATTCTTTTTCTCTAATCCTCCAATCACTCTATCAATAGCATCTTGGAAATCTTGCATCTCAACACCACTCTTTCCTTTGCGTGCTGCAATTAATGCTGCTTCGTTACAAACATTCGCAATATCAGCTCCTGCAAATCCTGGTGTTTGTTCAGCCAATTTATAAATGTCTAAACTTTCAGAAACTTTAATTGGTCCTAAGTGTACTTTGAAAATTTCTTGACGTCCTTTTACATCTGGACGATCAATTGAAATTTGACGATCAAATCTACCTGGTCTTAATAACGCACTATCCAGCACATCTGGTCGGTTAGTTGCAGCCAAAATAATAATACCTGTATCACCACCAAAACCATCCATCTCCACCAATAATTGGTTCAATGTATTTTCACGCTCGTCATTGCTCATCATGGCATTTTTACCACGTGCACGACCAATTGCATCAATCTCATCTATAAAAATAATACATGGCGCTTTTTCTCTTGCTTGCTTAAACAAATCACGTACACGACTTGCTCCAACACCCACAAACATTTCCACAAAGTCGGAACCACTTAAACTAAAGAATGGCACCTGTGCTTCCCCAGCCATGGCTTTTGCTAATAAAGTTTTACCTGTACCAGGAGGGCCAATTAATAAAGCACCTTTAGGAATTTTACCACCTAATGAAGTATACTTCTTTGGATTTTTTAAGAAGTCAACAATTTCCATTACTTCTTCTTTTGCTTCTTCTAAACCAGCAACATCTGCAAAAGTGATATTTACTTTAGTGCCACCTTTTTCAAATAAAGTAGCCTTAGACTTTCCTACATTAAATATTCCACCCGGGCCACCACTACCACCAGCGCCACCGCCCATTTTACGCATTAATAATACCCAAACCACAACTAATAATACTAATGAAAATACGGTATTGGCAATTGGGCCAAACCAATCACTTTCAGAATCGGAACTACTATCAGGAATATTAGTAATAGCATATTTTGTATAAATATCTTCTACTTCCTTGTTGAATGAACCCCAGTCATCTACTTTGTATTCAAACAAATAATTGCCTTTTACTTTCTCCTTAGGTAATTTGGTTTTGAACTTTTGAACGTAGAATTCTTTTTGAACACTATCTGCCTTAATATAAATACGAACTACTTTTTTGTTCTCTACTTTTACATATTTTTCAACGTCACCACTTGCCATTAATTTCACAAACTCATTGTGAGAAATGGTATTTACATCTGGTGCCATTTGAAAGAAACGTGCAGACAATAAGGACAAGGCAATTAAGCCATATATCCAATAGATATTAAACTTAGGCAATTTAGGACCGTCGCCTAAAGGACCTTTCTTTTTTGAATTATTTTGCTCAGGTATCATTTGTACTATTTATAGCTATGTTATTTGGTTTATAACAAGCATCTTTAAAATTAGTTTTCTAGATCGTGCATTTTTGTATCAGCATCACTCCACATTTCTTCCAACTGATAAAACTTTCTTGATTCTGGATGCATTACATGCACAACTACGTTTATATAGTCAATCAATAACCACTGTGCTGCTGTTTTTCCTTCGCTTTTGTAAGGTATTTCACCACACTTGTGTTTTACTTCATATTCAATATTATCGGCAATAGCCTTTAATTGCGTGGTATTGCTTGCTTCGCAGATAATAAAGAAGTCGGCTGCGGCTTCATGGATTTTTTTAAGATCCAAGCTTATAATATTTTCACCTTTTTTATCCTGAATAGCCTGGATAATAGTTTTAAAAATTTTACTACTACGCGTAATTTGTGTTGTAGATTTTTTACGATCTTTTAATGCGGAAAGAGGTTCCAATAATGCTAGTTTTTATTTGTTAATGCCTTGTTAGTCAAATCATTTTGTCCAAGTTTTTATGTGACACAAATGAAAGAAGCTAACTTTACAAAAATAACAATTCTTTGTCACCTGCCACACCAATTATCACATTAGGCGAGCCGCTTATAGAACTGTCTTCCATAGACAGTACCAATATTTATGCCATAAGCCAAGTGCAACAGCAAATGGCCGTATCTGGCAGTTGTTATAGAACCGATTTTCAAACCCATGGAAAGGGGCAACATGGAAGGGTTTGGGGAAGTGAAAAAGGAGAAAACCTACTTTGTTCCTATGTTTTAAGCCTAAATGACTTAAAAAAACCTAAAGAAAATCATTCAAAATGGACCCCAGCCGACCAATTTGGCCTTTCCGTTGCTGTTTCTTTAGCGGTAACTGACTTTTTTGGAAGTTTGGCTGGTGACGAAACGCAAATAAAATGGCCGAATGATCTTTATTGGCGTGACAGAAAGGCAGGAGGAATTTTAATAGAGAATATAATAAGAGGTGCCGAATGGACCTGGTCTGTGATAGGCATTGGTATTAATATCAATCAAACTCAATTTGCCACAGACTTGGGCAAGCCTGTCTCTTTACAACAGATAACTGGGAAAAACTGGGAAATTCCTATCCTTTTAAAAACTTTGTCTACTGCATTAACCCTTCGCATTAACGAATGGCTTGCAGGAGCATTTGACAAAATGTTGATTGAATATAACAATAGACTTTATAAAAAAAGTTCCATTGTAAAATTTAAAACCAAAAACATACAGTTCTCAGGGAAAGTAATTGGTGTAAATAAATTAGGGCAATTAATAATTGATCAAGGTATAGAACAAACCTATAATTTTGGCGAAATAACTTGGGAAATATAAAAAGATATGGAAATTAAATTAACACAGCATAGTAAAGGTGGCGGATGTGGATGCAAAATTTCTCCTGCAATTCTTTCTGAAATTCTAGCAGCTCATAATGTTGGAGCAAAAAATAATATACCTCAATTATTGGTAGGAAATGATAGTAGAGATGACGCAGCAGTTTATCAGTTAGACGAAAAAACTGCAATGATTAGCACTACAGACTTTTTTATGCCCATTGTGGATGACCCATTTTCCTTTGGACAAATTGCAGCAGCCAATGCCATTAGTGATGTGTATGCCATGGGGGGTAAACCCATTTTTGCATTAGCTGTATTAGGTTGGCCATTAGCCACTTTACCTGCGAGTGTGGCCGCTCAAGTAATGGAAGGTGCGCGTAAAACCTGTGCAGATGCGGGTATTGTGATAGCTGGTGGACATAGTATTGATAGTCAGGACCCCATTTTTGGATTAGTTGTAAATGGATTAGTGGAAATAGAAAATTTAAAAAGAAATGATACTGCACAAGAAGGCGATGTATTATTAATTACAAAGCCATTAGGTGTAGGCATATTGGCAACTGCTCAAAAAAGAGGATTATTAACAGAAACTGATTTATCCTTCTTGGTAAAACAATTAACTACTATTAATAAAGCAGGTCAAGCATTAGGTAAAGTAAAAGGTGTACATGCTATGACCGATGTAACTGGATTTGGATTAGCTGGACATTTAACGGAAATGATGGAAGGCAGTAAATTAACTGCTCAACTTTCATATGCAAAAATTCCAATCATTCCACAGGTGCGCAATTATATTGCACAGAAAGCAATTCCTGGTGCTACAGCACGTAACTGGAATGCAAGCTGCAATGGCATTGAGTTAGCTGCTAGTATTGATGAAATAGAAGCAAGTTTAATTTTACCAGATCCTCAAACCAATGGTGGTTTACTTATTGCAGTGGACCCAAGTGCTTTAAGTGAAGTGCAATCTATTTTAATAGAAGCGGGTATTCAGTATACAGATCCTATTGGTGTTTGTGAGGCAGCCTCCGCAAAGAGAATAGTAATTACCGCTTAATTACTAATATAAATGCCTCTAATTTTAGAGGCATTTATATTTAAAAAGTATGCTCTAATGATTACTCAAATATAAGGTGGCCTTTATTTTTAATTTGGTCAGGAGTCAATTCCACAACCAGTTGTACGCCTTTCATATCGCGGATAGTTTGCAAAATTTCTTTTACTTTATCGTCTTCAATCCATTCTCCGCGTATCCACCAAATAAAGTCCATATGCTTTAATTCAGGCAATAAATACTCTCCGTCAAATTGATTGTGATAAACAAAATGCTGAATGGTTGTATTAGGTTCATTGGCTTCATACATTGAAAAATAATAGGTTCTATTTTTTCTTTTTAAAGCAATTTCATGGTCAGGATTAAACCTAAATTCAAAGCCCATATATTGATTCAACAAGATACAGAACTGATAATTTTTAATAGGCGCAGTGATACCCAAGATACGCGTACCTTCAAAGTCTTGTTCATTGATCTCGTCTTGGTTTAAAATTAATTTTGCACTCATTTATTCAGTTTGGCTTTCTTAAAATTGAATATCAAATTTAATTTCTTCATTAGCTCTTCTAATGGTTAATGTTGTTTTATCTCCTTTCTTAAACTTACTCAAAGCTTGCATATAACCCATTACATCAATTAATTTATACTCCCCTAACTGGGTTAAAATGTCTGCACTTTTTAATCCAATTTTTTCGCCCAATTTGCCTTGACTAGTGCCCTCAATCCTAACGCCAGTACCGGTAAAAGCATAGTCTGGCATTACTCCCAAACTTACAGTGAACTTGGTACTTTTGCCCATTGACTGTTCGCGTGTCTTTAAGAAATCTATTTTACCATAGCTGTCTGCTGTCTTAATGATGTTTTGAATCAATTGTACAATATCCTTTTCACCCTCATAATTAATTTTATCCCAATCGTCTGTAGCTTTATGGTAATCTGTATGACTTCCTGTAAACATAAATAATACAGGGATGTCCTTGCGATAAAAGCTTGCATGATCACTAGGGCCGGTTCCTGCGCTATCATAATGTGTAAGTAAAGTAGTAGGCGTCTTTGATAAAATATCAGCCCATTTACTAGATGTACCAAAGCCACCAATGGTTAATTTACGTGCAGTATCATAGCGGCCTACCATATCTAAATTAATCATGTAATTAAAACTTCCCTTGTATGTTGGGTGTTCTAACCAATACTTACTTCCCAATAATCCCAGTTCTTCTCCAGAGAAATGAATAATTAAATAGTTATTATTTTTGGGCGCTTTCTTAACAAGTGATTTGGCAATTTCAATCAAAGCAGCGGTACCACTAGCATTATCATCGGCGCCATTATGAATAAAATTATTCAAATCTAAAGCGTGTTTGTCCTGATTATACCCAAGATGGTCTAAATGTGCACCAATAACAATTGTATTTTTAGCATTGTTATTTATCAACCCAATTACATTATGTGCAGTCCGTGTTGGATGTTCAAATTGCACATTTGTTTCAATTGTATAGGTATTTAATTCGTCACTAAAATGTCTTGCAAATCCTTGTTTTGTAAAATACACAACAGGTAGGGCCAATGCTTTTGTAGTATCAAATTTATTAAATTGAATATTATCTACTAATGTTCCACTATTGTGTAAAAACAAAGCTATAGCACCTTTTCCTTTAAGCTGAGATGCAGTATTGACAAGCCATTCATTCATATCAAAGTGTGGATTGCTCATATTTTCTTCAAGCACTTCATGCACGTCTTTAAACCAAACTTGATTGGTTTCGTTTAAAGAAACAGAAGCATGTGAAATAAAATTACCTACCCCACTATTAGACAAAGCGAAGAAATCTGAATCTAATAAAGCTGCCTGATTATTAACTTTTATAAAAGCATTTTTGGAAAATTGCTTGCCCTCGTCAATTGGGAAATTTTGGACAAATTCTTTGTCTCCCATGGGTTGTATAGCCAAACCTTGGTACTGATTAATAATATAATCAACCGCCTTCTGTTCGCCTATTTCGCCTGCACGACGTCCTTCTAATTCATCACTTGTTAAAAACTGAATATGGGCTTTTAAATGTTGTACTAAAACCTTGTCTGAATGCTTCATTTTTTGTGCCAACACACAAATAGGGGCCAACAAAAGCACTATTGTAGCTATTCTACGCATTACTAGTATTTTTAGTCACAAAAATAAGCAAAGCCATAGTATTGTCAATTTCTAATTTCGTAAGTACCTGCCAATCATTAAAGTTAGCTTTGCGACCAATGAAAGCAGGCATACATATAGCATTAGTGGGAAATCCCAATTGCGGCAAGAGCTCGCTTTTTAATGCCCTAACTGGTTTACATCAGAAAGTGGGCAATTTTCCTGGTGTGACGGTTGATAAAAAAACAGGATCCCTTACATTGGGTGAACATCCAACAACGCTTATTGATTTACCAGGAACCTATAGCTTTTACCCAAAAAGAGAGGATGAATGGGTTGCTTATAGAGTATTGATGGGCGTGGACTTGGACATGCGTACAGATGTAATTTTATTAATTGCAGATGCAAGTAATTTAAAAAGAAATTTACTCTTTTGTAGTCAGATAATTGATTTAAAAATTCCTGTTGTATTGGCTTTAACTATGAATGATCTAGCTGCAAAAAAAGGAATTAAAATAGATATTGCCGGTTTGCAAGCTGACTTAGGTATTCCAGTTGTAGCAGTTGATGCAAGAAAAAATAAAGGATTGACTGAATTAAAAAATGCATTGATTGGTATTATTGACACACCAAGATCAAAAAATCAGGAGAGTTTTATTGATAACAAAAGTTTAGCGCCAGTTGCCATAGATGCTTTCAAAAAATTATATCCTACACAAAGTGACTATGCAGCACTTCATTATTTAATGCATCATGAAGCATTTCCATTAGAAAATGAAATGCAGGATAAGATTGAGCAAATTGAAATTGACAATCATTTTAACCCTACCAAAACGCAAGCACAAGAAATTTTGCAGCGCTATAGTCACATACAGGAGATAATGAAAAAAAGGGTCACAGCGCCAGACCCTTCTGCCAAGAAAAAAAGAACAGATAAACTAGATAATATTCTCATACACCGCGCTTGGGGTTATGCCATTTTACTTTTTGTTTTATTTGTATTGTTTCAGTCTGTTTTTTGGATAGCGAGCTACCCAATGGATGCGATTGAATGGGTATTTACTAATTTAACAGGATATTTAAATAATGTATTGCCAACTGCCTGGTGGGAGGATTTATTAGTAAATGGAATTGTTGCAGGATTAGGTGGCATATTTGTTTTCATTCCTCAAATTATGATTCTGTTTGGACTCATCACTTTGTTAGAAGACACTGGTTACATGGCACGCATTAGTTTTTTAAGTGACAAATTAATGCGTAAAGTGGGTTTAAATGGAAAGAGTGTTATGCCAATGATTAGTGGGTTTGCTTGTGCAGTTCCTGCTATTATGAGTGCCAGAAATATTGAAAATAAAAAAGAAAGACTACTCACTATCATGGTCACTCCTTTTATGAGTTGCAGTGCAAGGTTACCTGTATACACGATATTAATATCCTTGGTGATTGATAAAAAAATGTATTTTGGATTTTTAAGTTTACAAGGTTTGGTAATGATGGGGCTTTATTTACTTGGCATTGTAATGGCTTTATGCGCAAGTATGGTTTTAAAATGGTTTATTCATATTAAAGAGAAAAGTTACTTTATTTTAGAGCTTCCTGTATATAGAGCACCAAGATGGAAAAATGTAGCTGTTACCATGGTCCAAAAAGCACAAATATTTGTACGCGATGCAGGTAAAGTCATTATGGTTATTAGTTTGTTGTTATGGTTTTTAAGTAGTTATGGACCAAGCAAACAAATGCAAATAGTGGAGCAAACACATACACAACAAATTGCTACACACCCCGAACAAAAAGTAAATTTGGATAGAATTTATCATACGCAGAAGTTGGAGCATTCCTACGCGGGTGAGTTGGGAAAAACAATAGAACCCATTATTGCACCACTTGGGTTTGATTGGAAAATTGGAATTGCCATTATTACTTCCTTTGCAGCGCGTGAAGTATTTGTAGGAACTATGGCCACTTTATATAGCGTAGAAGCAGCAGACAATAGTTCACTACGTGAAAAATTACAAGCTGCAAAAAGACCAGATGGTTCTCCTGTGTATAGCTTTGCAGCAGCAATATCTCTAATGATATTTTATGTGTTAGCTATGCAATGTATGAGTACACTTGCTGTAGTAAAAAGAGAAACACAATCATGGAAATGGCCCGCCATTCAATTTTTCATGATGACGGGCCTTGCTTATTTGATGAGCTGGGGGGTGTATATGATGTTAGCTTAATAAACGCAAGCGTTTTGTATCAATATTTTATTCGAACTTCCATAACCAGCACCCCCATTGAAGATAGATTCAATAGCAAGCGGACTGCAAACATTTTGAATCAATGTTTTATTCGAACTTCCATAACCAGCACCCCCATTAAAGATAGATTCAACCAACAAAGGACTACATACTCCTTGTACATTTGTCTTTTCGCTTGTTCCACTCCCTGATCCACCATAAAAAATAGATTCTACGAACATTGGACTACATACTCCTTGTAAATTAGTTTGTTCACTTGTTCCACTCCCTGATCCACCATAAAAAATGGATTCAACGAACATTGGACTACATACTCCTTGTATATTAATTTGTTCACTTGTTCCACTCCCTGATCCACCAGTAAACATTGAATGAATTACACCCACTTTAAATACCCCTTTCATAGAAGGCAAAGGAATTTGAGCATTGGTATTATTTTTAATCCCAATAAATAAACCAAATAATAATATATTTTTTATCAATCGCATAAAAAAGTTCTAAAATGATCTAACACCTCTTCCTCCTAAAGCAATATTTTTATTAGTATCTCCCCAGTTATAAAGTTGCCTATTGCTGAGTTGTGCACTTTCCCATCTGTTTGTAGATGCCCCTCTTTTTATATAATACGATTCAGTAGTTCCTAAATCTGATGCCATTGGCCAACCTACTACATTAGCAAATGCTTCAGATGTAATATTCCCGTCCCCATTTGTTGTTGTAAAATTTGAATAATCATAAAGTCCTCCGACACATCTTTCATACATATTTCCTGTCATATCTAGTATTCCATAATAAGTAGCTCCTGCATGCACTCTGTCGCTACTTGAAGTTGCAGCAATACCAACTCTCCATACCCAGTTGGTCTGTATATTTGATAAACCTAAAGGTGCTGTATTTAATACTTCCTCTTTTGTGCCTCTATTTTGCTTAGCCCAATAAACATCTGGTACATTTACATCTGTCGTACCCCAGGCATACTCATTCAACACTGGGTTTAATGTACCTCTACAAGCTTTTTCATATTCAAACTCTGTCATTGGTCTAAGTGCTGACCAATCTAAAAATGCTAAATATTCTTTTACACTTAATGAAACTGCATAAGTTTGAGCATCATCTACTTCATCAAAAACATTATTATTATTCCCATCAGTACCGTATACAGCTGGTGTTAAACTTGTTGTAGATATTCCTGGTGTTTTTATCTCAATACTATAACCAAACCTTTGGTTCATTTGAGTACCAATAACACCAGTTGGAGGTGTACTATTGGGATCATCTTGCAATCTTAATTGTTGATTGTAAGTGAGTGTGTTTAAGAATGCTACATATTGTGCAGTGGTAATTTCGTATTTCATACTATAAAAATTATTATAGCCTAAAGGAAATGTACTTGGTAGTGCAACAGTACTACCAACATTCTCTTTTTGATAATTGGTGGCAGCACCAATACCCGCATTTTGTATAGCAGCAGTTATTTTTAAGGGATTATTGGAATTTCCATTTGTAAAATTATGTCTACCAGTAGCTTGTGGATCATTACCATCACCTATATAAAATTCACCTTGAGGCACAGCAACCATTTCCATACCATATACACCAATATTATCTGAGCCAATTGAAGATGCTAGTGTTAAAGTAACTGTGGCTTGTGAAATGTTGCCAATTCCGGCGCTAGATCTTCTAATATAAACACCTTTGTTATCAGAAGGCAAATCAACTTTGAGCTGACTTCCAGTAACTGTATGATTTGATGCTGTTCCTGAAAGATCTGCATGCATCCATGGATTTTGATTGGGCTGATCACAACGCTGCCTTTTCACGAAAATCCAAACTGCATCCCAATTGGATGGACCAGTAGTTACATTCCAGCTATTATCCCACTGAATGGTAAAACTTACAGTACTACCTGAGATTGTTGGCGTTCCCATAATCAAATTATTTGCATTAGCATGTACTAAAAATGCTAAAACAAAACTTAATACGAATCCTATTTTTTTCATTTTATATATTTTAATTATTTAAAAAATTATTGCATGTCACCAGAAGTTACAAAAACACCATTTCCAATATGTACCACTGTTGCTATAGCATATTGACCAGCAGTTGCTGTATTTCCGCTTCTATTAACTATTGTTGCACTAGTACCAGCATTAAAATTTATCCTATTCAATGAAGCACTTTTTTGTACTACCATAAAATTAAATCCAGTTGGGATAGAAGTACTATTATCAATAGTAATATTTATAGCACTTGTTGGATTACAGATTAAAATATTACCATTATATTGGCTTGCATTTGTCGCATCAATAGTAAAACTAGAAGTTATCTCGGCATTTAAAATCGCTGCAGCAGCACTTATTGATCCATTAAAAGTTTTATCTCCACCAATTGTTTGTGTTCCATTTGTTACAACTCCACCATTTGTTGCATCTGCAGGTGTTAAACTTAATACTCCAGAATTAACAGTAGCACCTTTTGAATTAGAACTAGCGTCAATATTTCCAATTGAAGTAACCCCTCCAGAGGCATTCACCCAACTTAATATACCACTACCATTAGTTGTTAATACTTGCCCAGTTATTCCATCGGTATTTGGATAAGTTACCGCACCAGTCGTAATTGAACCATTAGTTCTAACTCGTGTCACACTAGCATTTCCTAATTGGATAGTATTGCTTGTATTCACAATCGCACCATAGCCAATTGCGGTAGTGTTTGATAACGCTCCAGTACTAACATCTGCTCCAACACCTAAAGCAGTATTTTGAGACCCTGATGTATTTGTGTATAATGAATGATACCCAATAGCTGTATTGTCTGATCCTGTAGAGCTATAAAGACTACTTGCTCCTATACCCGTATTATTTGATGTGCTAAATGTTTTACTTAACGCAGCATGCCCTAAAGCTGTATTATATGAACCCGCATAATTCTTATATAAAGCAGAATCGCCTACTGCAGTTATAAAATTTCCATTTGCATTATCATGTAAAACTTGATATCCTACACCTGTATTATTACTTCCATTGCTATTGCCCCATAAAGCTTGATATCCTACACCAGTATTTTTGATTCCAGCAGAGTTTCCAGATAAAGCAGAAGTTCCAACAGCTGTATTAGAAGATTGAGCATTACGACCTAAACCAAGAGTCAATCCATTTACAGTTAAATCATATGCACCTAAATTAACTGCTCCAGTTGCTCCTGAATAGGGAACTCCAATAGAAGGGGTAGTCCAAGAAAGTGTCCCCACACTAGTTGAGGTTAGTACTTGGCCAGTTGAACCAATATTGCTTAACCCCGTTCCACCATGTGCAATATCGACTGCGGTTCCACTCCATACTCCTGAAGTAATAGTGCCAACACTTGTTAAATTTGAATTCACTACATTAGAAGCTAAAGTGGTATTTGATAAAGTATTCGCATCGGCAGTAATTGTAATATCTCTACTTCCATCAAATGCAACACCATTGATATTTTTAGTTGCTGCAAGTTTTGTAGCAGTTGATGCATTACCTGCAATATTACCTGTTACTTTTGAGCCACTCACTGTTGCAATTTTTGCATCTGTAATATTCGCATCAGCAATTTTATTTGTAGTAATTGCATTGTTTGCAATTGTAGGTAATGCAGCTGTACCAGTTAAATCTCCAGCTAATTGTAATTTACCTTTTGTATTTGCATCTGCATCCTCAATGGTTGAAGCTGTAATTTGTGCATCTACATAAGACTTTACCGATTTAACACTTGGATATTTTGTATCAGAGGTCGCATCGCTTGAAATTGAAATAGATTTATTTACTAATAATTCTTTTGTATCTAATGCTGCTTGCGCTGAGGTGCTAATTGGCTTATTTAAATCATTTGTATTATCTACATTTCCTAAACCCACCATCGCTTTTGTAATACCACTAACCGTTCCTGTAAATGTGGGAGATGCAATTGGTGCTTTTAAAGCAATATTATTATAAATAGAAGAACTATCAAAAGTCTTTGCTTTAAGTTGCGCTGGAGTGACATATACTGTTGTACTATCTGCAACATTCACTTTATTCGTTACCAATGAATTTAAATTTGCAACCCTAGCAAAACTTGATAACATTTTAGTTGTATCACTTGCATTTAGTTTTGCATCTAAACCAGCAACCGATCCTGCATATAATGCATAAGGCACTGTTCCAAAAGGTGTTGTACCAAGGTCAATAAAATCTTTTGAAAAATCCCAATTCGCAATGGGAGCAGTTGGCGTAATCGCAATTTTTAAATTTAAAAAGAATGGCCCTTGCGCCCATGGCACAGCTGATAAGCTTGTTGCCGACCCTCCCGTTCTTGTTCCTTGACCAATACTAATACTAAACACACCAGCTGCATCGGTAGTTGTTTCATGAATTTCAGTGAGTACTGCCGTTCCTGTTGCAGTAGCTTGTAAAATACTTGACTGTACATAAATTTTTCTATCCTTCGCAGGATTAGAATAATTGTCCTTTGCTACCGCCTGAAAAAATATTCCAGGATTTGTTGTTTGCGCAAAAGAAACTTGCACAAATAGTACCGATACAATACTTAACAGTACAAAACCAAATTGCTTCAAAAACTTCATACTCATAATTAACCTTATTTTAATTCGCTTTAATAAATTTTATCGCATCCACAAATTGTGTGGACTCCACCTTTAATACATAGCTGCCCGATATTAGATTACTCACATCAAGCATTATGCCTTGGTAAATGCTATAACCCGTTTCTTTTCTTGTGCTAATCATCGCACCCTCTGTATTCCAAATACTCACACTAAATGTTTCCGTTAGCGGTGGCGTATTAATGAACTTTGCCTTAGTTGTTGTTCTTGCTGGATTGGGAAATAACTTAATGCCAAGTGTATTAAACTCTTGTGCAATGGCACAGTTCACAGCAAACTCTCCAAATCCTCTCGTGCCACTAAACACTGCAATACCCGACTGCACATCAATACATGTGGCATTGCTTTTAAAGTTCACCGCAGTTGCATTGCTGGAGGTATTCGACATCATTCCCACACTGCTCATTAAAAAACTTTGCGCATCTGCCTTGTTAAATAGCATTGTGCCTACTGCAACTACACACATCACCATACATCTTTTGAATGATGATATTAATCTGCTTTTATATTCAATTGTTTTTAGACTCATGCTTAACTTAATAGTAATTGTAAATGTTTTTCTTACACTTATTTCTTATTGTTTTTATCTATTTCTGTGTGCTGTAATAATATTTTGTTACTACACTATTCACCGTAAAATTCATAATCAAGTTCTTTGCACCCAGTGACTCCACATTGTATACATACTCTATTGGATTACCGCTTGCTGTCTTTGCTTGCACATGTATTTGCAACTGATTATTCATTTTCTCAACCGTATACGTCCCTTTTAATCCATCAGAGTCTACTGTGGTTAGGTTTTTTAAAAAATTAATAAAGTAAGTAGATTGTCCTACATAGGTTTTAGTGCTTGTACTTGTTCCTGTGGTAGTTTGGGTGTACTCCAAATACCAGGTTTTATCCGCTAGCATATTGTAAGACAAATTAATATCCGCGCCTGCTGTGTCTTTACTACATCCAGTAAATATCACTGCAGTGAAGGCAAGGAGTATCATTAGGGGGAAGGTATATCGTAAATTATTTTTCATTGTTGTCTTTGTTATTCCGTAAAATGTATTTTAAAACGATTTTTTATTGAGTAGTAATTATTTATTAGAATAAATCACTTGCTTTAATCATCATACTTATCTCCACACTATTTAAGTTGGTTACAATAGGTGCTTTTGTAAAGGAGGTGAGCCCTTGCTTGTAATGCACAAACAAAGTATAGTAGGATTGGTTATCAAACTCTAATCCAATATCTCCTCTTAGCAATAAACGGTGGTAATTGTTGTTCACCAAGTTGTCTGCACTCTGTCCTGACAATCTGGTATCCAAACTTGGACCTACTACAAAATAAAATTTACGCTTTGCAGTATCTCCCAATGGAATTAATTTTTTGTAATGTGCAGCTATACTTAATGTGAAAAATTGATCGTCTGCTTTAAACTTGGAGAAGCTCCCCAAAAATGGACTTAAGCTGCCCGCATCCTTGTAACTCGTGCCCGTTGCAATTTTATTTAAACTTACCGCCAAGGAGTAGTTGTGCTTTTGCTTGTACTTACCATCCACCCTCACTCCAGCATAATACCCTGGCTTAAATGCATTTTTGTTATAATCCGCTAAATCGTAATTGAAATTAGAAGCATAATTGCCCGTTGTAATGTTCTGTTTGGAAACATTCATACCAGCCAATAAATACACATTGTTGTCCGTAAAGTCCGAAAAAGTCTTATCCAAGGTTTTCTTTACCCCATTGTGAAACTTAACCAAGTTGTCCTTGAATGGGTGTTTTGAAATGGCACTGTCCTGATGTTGGGTAAAATCATTTCGGGGGGAAGCTTGAGCGATTGCACCAATATTAAGTAAAACTGCTATGAAAAGAGACAAAAAATGGGTCTTCATTAAACTAGTAAAATTGATTATTAATGCATTAAAATTAATTTCAATTGTACTAGACTAATAAAATGAGAAAGATAGCATGTGTAAAATCAACCAAATTACACAAACTTAAAGCTAATGGGATATAAATGTATTGATTTTCAATAATTTAAGACTTAAAATAGGCAGCTGGAGTTTGTCCTGTTTCTTTAGTGAAAGCCGAATAAAATGTCTTTTTTGTATTAAAACCAATCATTAAAGCAAAAGAATCAACCGTAAATTCATTCGATTTAGCTGGGTATTCCTTTATAAAATGATGTATTCGATACCCATTTATACAATCTCTAAATTTTTGTTTAAGTATATGGTTTAAAATATAGGTTAGGTGATGTTCTGGCATTTCTAATTGACGAGCCAATAAAGCTAAATTAAGGTCTGATTTAAGAAAAGGCTTCTTGTTTTCCATAAATTGTCCAAAATGTACAATATAATTGTCAATCTGTTCTTTGGGTAGAAAGGAGGCAATCCTTTCTACTTTTTCATATGTATTTACACCAGATTTCATATCTTTCATTTCGTTGTTAGCCTTAACAGCCATTATCTCCGGGAAAGAAATATTACCATATAATACTACGGGTTGCCATATTGGATAAAGCATATAGATAATTGTTAAGAAAATCAAAATCAACGCTATCATAGGTCTATTTAACTGAGTATAAAAATAACTACCTGTAATAAATAAATGGGCCATACCAATAGAGGCAATTATTAACAATAAACTTCCGACAATCAAAAAAAATAACAACCAATATTTAATTGCCCAGCTAATTTGATGACTTTTTTGGCTAAGATGTTGAATCAAAATTTTCCACGAAAACCCAAAATATAAAAAAGTCAAAATAATTCTAACAAAAAGCTGCGCCTTTAATGGCATAAATAATGTTAAGTTTCTATTACTTGAGCTTCCAAAAATCAAACTATTTGCTATAGCCATCCCATTTGCTTCTATGGAACTACTTAATAATGCAGGTAACATGTTCACAAATACAAGTAACGAAGGCAAAAAATGCAACCAATCCCATTTGTGCAATTTACTTTCATCACCCAAATAGGTTCTTACATAAAAGAAAGTGCAAGCTGGTCCCAAAAAAGTAATAGATGGGATAAGAAAAATTAATTTGGAATGAAATGAAAAATAATTTGATATAAAAATCAATGTAATAAAATCGAGGGCAACACGAGAAATGAAAACGGCTGCCAATAAACGGTTTAATAATGGATTACCACGAGTAGACATTAACAGATACACTGAATAAATTAATAGTAAAATTGAATTGATGCGTATTAATTCTGAAGCTAATGGACCCATAAACTAGAATAATTATTTTTCAGCCAAAACAAAGGAGGTGTTCTTTCGCAAATATATGAATTTTCTTAATATAGCAATTTCAAAAACCGATTTTCAAGAAGAGCCTTACCCAATGTATATATGAATGAATATATTGAAAGCTATAATTGTATAGAAATTTTAAATATTAGCCCATTCGCTTTGACAATTAGTATGCTGGATTAATCTAAAAGAAAAAATACACTTCATTAAAATCAGCAAAAAATAAAACTTATAGTGTAGATCTAAATAGCATAGTGGATAAAACGCAGATATTGACCACCCACTAATTAAATAAATATTATAACCATTTAATATCCTAAATAAATAAAAGTATTAACTGTTAGACTTTGAGGTGTAATATCCAATGCAGTCCCACTTCCTCCTGATGAAACTGTGACGGTATGAGTATGGGCTCCATTTGTTGAAGTACCTGCTCCATATCCCCAACTACCGCCCCACCAAGTATTTCCAGAACCATTGTTATAATTTTGATCGCCTTGTGGATGATAAAAAGTATGACTATGATCACCGTTATAGGAAGTGGTAGCAGTAGGAAAATTAATATTTGGTAAATTTGCTTGTGAAATAGTTCTTGAATTGCTACCTGAAACTGCTCCTATCGTACCCCCATTTTGTACCAAAAAAGCATTTGTTGCATTTGGTAAATTTGTACCAATTCCTATTGCAGTAGCTTGAGTTTGTTGTGAACTAGTTAAACTGGATTTTAATCTACCGTCTAATTTAATCCAACCATTATGATCTGCAGTTTGAAATCCAGTTTTTACATCTCCATAATTAAATTGGTTAAATGGAGCATTCCCAGAAATGACTTGTATTTCAAACCAAGGATAGGATCCAGTTGAACTAAAATCTGTATTCCCACCTAAACTTGCTATCCCAGTATTTGATTGTAGTATTCTAAATGAAACAACTGTTGATGCGTTAGTAGTAATTAACGCACTTGAGAATCCACCAAATGCTCCATAACCTGCATTAGAACTTGGAGAATAGCTTTCTGATGAACTTCCTATCCAAGCACTCGAATTTTCATTATACCACATAAATTGTGGCCTAATATCTCCACTACTTGTAGTAAAACCTGGTACCATGCCTGTTAATCTATATGTTTTATTGGGAGCAAGCGTTATTTGACCTGTTGAAGTATTTAATGAAATATCAGATCCCATAGAATTTTCAACTTGGGAAAATGCTACTAAAGTATTAGTTGATAATGTTCCCGTTTGAGCTGTTGACCTCGAACCTCTCATGAAAGAAGAACTTACACCAGAACCAGTTGATGTTGCAATGGTGGCCCAACTTAAACCATTCCAATAATAGTACCCAGCTAGCAGTCCAGTATTATTACCTGTATTGTATACAAGTAAGCCAGTTGCAGGATTGGGGATTGTTGAATTATCAGTACCACTTGTTAATGTTACACGTGGAGGCAAAAACCCTTTGTTTGATGATGTAATATCCAGTTTTGCCGAAGGATCTGGTGAAGAAGTACCAATGCCGGTCTGGGCCATAACTTCTGCAGAGATGAATACTCAAACAAATATGGCAAACAGTTTTATCATAAATATCTTAATATACCAAAGTTAAGTCTTCTTAAGATTTTTTGAAAAATTAAGAACCCAAAATGCAATTAAAGAACCGAAATTATTTATTTTCAGCTAGTCGCTCTAATAATCTATATCTTGACTCATGAGCGTCTTTCTCTAAAACTGTTTTTACATCAATGCGCATTACAGAAACTGGTTTACTTGTTTTTGTAGCAGTCCAGTTTGGAACACCTACTCCATTTGGATTTCCTGTTTTAATAAAATTAGCAAAATAAGATTGCATAGTAGCTGACACAGCGTAATCATCCTTTGTCCATGCATATACTTTATTAGATGGTAAATTTCCCATTGCATATTCAATTTCCGCAGAATGCACCGCGCCTTTTGCAGGAGCTGGTTTTGGTGCACCATTTGATTTTTGCACCCCACCTGCTAGACCAGGTGTTACATCACCCATTTCTGGAACCATTGCTGGCCTTGGCCTTGCAAATAAATAACGATAAACAGGTTTGCCGCCTCCAGTTTTCTCTTGCAAATCAGACCATCTCCAAGTACTGAAACCTATAAAGCGATCACCAGCTAAACTTGTTGCAACTTCTTCTACTTCTGCATCATTTGTTACAGCATAAGCTGCAAGTATTTCAGTTGCATGCTCACCATATAATTGTTTAACAACTTTTTCGTAATTTTCTTTTGTAAAAGCTTGATTACCCATTATAGCTTTAGCATTCATCTCTTCAGAATTCCATCCAACTAATAAAGGAACATGTGCCTGTTCACCAGCTTTAAAAATTTCAACGGGTGCTTTGGGATAAAAATATCCGTCAATTGTTGAGGAGAACCTAAATGGCCCAAATTTTGTAGCAGCATCCAACAATGCTTCCGCTGAAATGTTTCTTAAATCTTGTAATGTGTTAGCGCCTACTTTTTGGGCGAACTCTAGTCCATTTTTTTCTGCATCAGCTAAAGAGGATGGAGGCAAGGTGCCTAACATGGAACCGCTCTCTCCAATCGCACCTGCAATTAAATTTCTTGACAATGGTGAAACCATTTGAGCACTTACCGAAACGGATCCTGCAGACTCTCCTGCAATGGTTACTTTACTTGGATCACCTCCAAATGCAGCTATATTTTCATTAACCCACTTTAATGCGGCTGCTTGATCAAGCAATCCATAATTACCAGAGCCATGAAAGGATGTCTCCTTAGATAATTCAGGATGTGCAAAGGAGCCAAATATACCCAAACGATAATTTACAGTTATAGCTACAATGCCTCTTTTGGCCATACTTTCTCCATCATATCTTGCTTCAGATCCATCACCTGCGACAAAACCACCACCATAAAAATAAACCAGTACTGGAAGTTTAGCTTTTGTGTTAGGTGACCAAACATTTAAATACAAACAATCTTCACTCATTCCGTTTGAACGAAATCCCATATCACCAAAAATAGCAGCCTGCATTCCTCTTGGACCAAAATGCTTGGTAGCTAAAACCCCTGTCCAATTTTTAACTGGTTGTGGCGCTTTCCATCGATTCTCACCCACTGGTGGTGCAGCAAAAGGCACTCCTTTAAAAGATAAAATACCACTTGCTTCTTTTATACCTTCTACAACACCATTCTTTGTTATGGCTTGTGGTGCATTTGTGCTTTGTGCCATACCCATCATTGATATGAATACACTTACGAATAAAAAATACTTTTTCATATATACAATCTTTTATAATAGATTATTGAATTTAACAAATAATCCTTAATTCTTTTTTAATAATTATACGAGTGGTATTAAGTATGGTATTAAGTAAATGCATACAAATCATTGTATTCATCCAACGCTACTTTTTACTATATACCTTATTAAAAGAATATAATAATGAAACATTCCAGTCTAGGTTTCTGCTACCCGTAATATTGGTACGAATCTCTTTATTATAAGTAGCCATAACTGAATAAGGCGATTTTTTGTTTGCAATTATCAAATTGCCAGTTGAATAAAAACCGTCCTCTTTGTCAACTTGTAAGTAATACGCTTGAGGAATAAGGTTTAATAAATAATTACCACCAATTGATAATCTCATTATAGATGCACTAAAATTCACAAAATGTGTATTTAAAGGTCCATCATTTTGAAAACCATTCCCATGTAAATAATAAAGTCCTAAAGCAAAATGATTATTGAATGTATAGCTTGGAGCAACTTCGGTAGCCACAAATCTTCTATACTGAGTAATTGTCCATGTTTTACCATTTTCAGTAATGGTTTTCAATGCCAAATTAAATGCGGGATGAGCACCTATAGTTAAATTGAATTTTTTATTTTCTACTAACTTATATCTAAACCAAATTAGTCCGCCTCCCTTTGTCCCATCAAATGTTAAACGTAAGTCGGGATCTATACTAAATTTTCCTCCTTTTGATAAAGAGAAAGTTGTATTAAAAGCTGGGGCTTGTAATGAGAAAGTTGGTATGATAGAAATGCCATTATTGGTCACTCCAACATTACCGTTTAAATGAATTTCGTTTGACAAAGAGTCTGTTTGAGCATTTGCTAATACACTTAAAACAATAAATAAAGGGGTAAATATTTTTCTCACGAATTAAAATTTTTCGCGAAGATACATTTGAAAAATTTTAATCCATCATCAAAGAGATAATAATTAAAAAAAAATTGCGCTAGAATGCTGTAGGAACAAATAATGTGTCATTTAGACACATTATTTGAAAATTTCGACATCTATTTACGAACAAACATTTATAAAGTATTTATCATCTCTACTTCCTCCTCTTCTACCAATGCTACACTCGCTGCTTTGACTATAACTTTTTTACCCATTGAATAAATAAGCGAAGCAGATAATGTACAAAAAGCCATAACACCCGTCATTGGTAAAGTTGATTCGTTATGCAACACACTTACCATCGCAGACATTAAAGCACCCACACTCATTTGAATGAAGCCCATCAAAGCGGAAGCATTTCCTGCATTATGTCCAAATGGTGCCATAGACAAAGCAGATGCATTGGGGAATAAAAAACCTTGACAACAAAGGAATAAGAAAACTAAAACAATGGTTGAATACAATTCACTAAATCCAAATATAGAAGTAGACACTAATAATACACCTATTACTCCTTGAAAAGTTAAAGCCCATTTTATAATTTGTTCTGATTTGTATTTTTTTAAGAACAGACTATTTAATTGACTCGCACCAATTAGTCCTGCAGCAACAATGGCAAATATCCAACCATAATGTTGTTCAGTTACTTTAAATACTTCCATAAAAACATATGGTGAGCCACTAATGTATGCATATAAACCAGCATAAGCGACAGCTCCCGTAAAAGTGTATACTCCAAATTGAGGGTTCTTTATGATAACTGCAAAACCACTTAATATTGATTTTGGTTTTAAAGAATAATTAGGATCTGGCTTTTTACTTTCCGGTAATAACCAATAAATACCTGCAATTATAAGGCCAATAACTATTATCAATATCCAAAAAATATACCTCCAACCAAAGTTAGCCGAGATATATCCACCAAGTGTTGGCGCAATAATGGGTGAAACCGCAACCACTAACATTAAAGTAGAGAAAACTTTGGCATTGTCTTTTACTTCAAATAAATCTCTCACCATAGCCCTTGAAGCCACCATACCCACACAACCACCTAAAGCTTGTAAAAATCTAAAAATAATTAAAGTCTCCACACTCATTGCTGTTGCACATGCCAAGGAGGAAATGGCATATAATGTAAGTCCAAAATACAAGGGTGTTTTTCTGCCAAATCTTTCTAATAAAGGACCATACAACAATTGACCAAAGGAAATACCTACAAAAAAGGAGGACAAAGAAAGCATTACAGTTGACACCGATGTATTTAAGCCCTTTGCAATGCTTGGGAATGCTGGCAAATACATGTCTATAGATAATGGCCCTATGGCCGTTAATAGTCCTAATATTAAGATAAGATAAAATTGCTTTTGCTTTGACTGTTTATTCATAAAGCAAAGATATCATGTACTTCAGCAAGTAGAGCAATAAAAATAAAAAAGCCCCTTATTGACCAAGTCAATCGGGGCCGATATCTTATGGGGGCTATTTTACTTAGCCGCTAATTTAAAAGAAGCTGACTTCGTATTTGTTGCTGTAGATTTTGATGTTACTACTACTGATGCAGTACATAATACACCTGGGGTCAATCCAGTGATAGTTATAGTATTATCTGCTGTTACGCCACTAACTGAATTTGTAAATACAGTTGAATTATCTACATCCTTTGTTACAGTTACACTAATATTTACACCCGCCGATGGTAATGTAGAACTTACTTTAACTACGATTGGCTGGGATGTACCCACAACACCAAGAATATTTCCAGTCCCTGGATCAACATTTACCGAAAAAGCAACTGCCGCTTCAGTAGGTGTTGGGGTTGGTGTAGGTGTAGGCGAAGGACTATCCCCTCCCTTACTACATGAAAATGCCATAAACGTTACCCCTAGTAATAATAACTTAATCTTATTCATATATTGTAATCTTATCATTTTGAGCAGAATGTTTAAATTATCCAAACCGACCCTTTACTTAAAGACATAAACTTACTAAATAAATTTTATTGATATTTAAAAAAATCGTAAATTATACTAACCAAATCTAATTTTTATGCGAATCGATTTAACCAAATACCACATCTTTTCCCGCATTTCAATTTACATATTAGCGGTTATGTTACTCTGCATTGGAGCTTATCATTTAGCAAAACCAAATGACTTATTTGTTTTTGTTCCCTTCTTTTTACCAGGTGGCGTTCAATGGGCTTACCTAGTTGGAGTCTGCTTCATATTAGTAGGTATTTCTTTTATCACTAACTATTATGTAAAATTGACCAGCTATTTACTATCATTTTTCTTATTCTTTTTTGTATTTACGGTTCATGTCCCTAACTTTTTTAATGCAGCAGTTGCTGAAATGAGAACTTTTGCATTAATTAACATTTTAAAAGATACTGCAATTGGTGCTTTTGCATTACATATTGCAGCAGGCGCTCATCACCAACACTTACATTTTGAAGACAATGATTAGGTAGTAAACATAATTTTATAGTTCCAAATAATTAAAGAAGCCTCAAATACGAGGCTTCTTTAATTATGACAACATGATAACTTCTCTGATTAGCTATTAGATTTACTAATCGATCAACCTACACTTTCCTAAATAACGAATTAAATCGGTTGCTACCAAGCTTGCCTTTGAAATATCTTTAATAGCTGTATCGCCAGCTAATCCATGTAAGTAAACTCCAACTGCAGCAGCTATAAATGGCGCATAGCCTTGTGCACAAAGTGAAACAATAATACCGGCTAATACATCACCACTACCCGCCGTAGCCATTCCATCATTACCTGTAGTGTTTTGCATTAATTCATTTGATGGTGAGCCCACTAGTGTACCAGCTCCTTTTAGCACAAGTACGGCAGCATGTTGCTGAATAAAAATTTTTGCTTGACCAATTCTATTATTGGCATCATATTCAAAACCCTGCAATCTCGAAAATTCTCCCGGATGAGGTGTTACAATATGATTTGATTTTAAAGAAAAGGCATTTGCTGCCACAATACTTAAAGCGTCAGCATCAATTACAACAGGTCCAGTATAATTTTCAAGAATAAATTTTACATTTTGTTTTGCATGTTCCGAAAATCCCAAGCCAGGACCAATCACTATTGCATCAAATTTTTCAATATGCTCATTTCTTATTAACCCTTCTTGCAAATACATTAGTTCTGGACAATCCTTTAATAATACCTGATAAGCATCTTTAGGTATCATTGCTGTTACCATTCCACAACCACTATGCAATGCAGCACTAGCACATAATATAGCTGCCCCCGCCTTACCTTCGCTTCCTGCCACAACTAGCACATGGCCAAATGTTTTTTTATGGGATGCTAACTGTCTTGGGTGAACATGTTGCTTAATCCAGTCTAAATTAATCTCTTTCATTGATACACTTACTTTATTTACCTTTCAACTGGTCTCTAATTTCTGTAAGTAATTCTTCAGACTTGGATAATTTAATCTTACTATCTTCCTCCTCTAATTTTATTTTATTAACTGCTTTAATAACAAGAAATAACACAAAAGCAATTATTATAAATTTAATGATTGCCGCTAAAGATTTACCATACCTTACTGCTCCCCATGCTAATTTATCAATATCAGCAACACCTGCAGCTTTGGTTGCAGGTGTCAAAATTAAAGGGGTTATTATATCTTCCACTAGTGAACTAATAATGCCACTAAATGCGGCGCCAATAACAACTGCAATAGACAATTCAATTACATTTCCTTTAATGGCAAAATTTTTAAACTCTTTTAACCAGCTCATAAAATTGATTTAAATTGTTAATTAATTATTAGAACAACTTTTCAAAACTATTCACTATCTACCAACCATTGGAATCACTGGTAAGCTTTCATTACCTGATTCGTTTACACTTTGTACTGCAAAGAAATAATTGTCTTTACTATAAGGCAATTTAATTTCTAATGATTCGGTATAAATTTTCTTTTGCCAAACTGGGCTAGTTGTTTCACGCATTAAAATATAATAGCCTTTTACAATGCCCGTTTTAGGCGCCTTCCAATATAAAAAAGTTGAATTGCTTAATTTTTTTACGTCCACTTTTACTTCCTCTGGCACTGCCGGTGCTTTAGCAAGATTGGCTAAATTAGCCAAGTTCACTCCTGCGTTTTTTCTTAGGTATTCAAAATCAATATGCTCAGGTAAATCACCATATGCAATACCATTCTCATTTCTTACATCTTGATGTTGTCTTGTATAATTTTCGTTCATTTCTGTAAATCTTACAGCGGCATACCCATTTTCTACATAAGGTGTATGATCCCCACCTCTTAAGAAACGATCATTACGATACACCATAATAACTTGCATATTATCAACATATCTTTCCGCAATTTCTTTAATGTATCTAGCTAATTGTCTTGATCTACCATCATTTTCTAAACCTAGGCTTCTAATTTGAAGTGCAGCTTTACCCGTATCTAATACCGACAAACCTTCACTAAACACGCGCAATTTTGTATTTTCAATAATATTGGTTTCATTACTATTATTACTCCCCATAATATCATTATTCAAAACTGCCTCAATAGCCCAATTTTCTTTCTTCGCTTTTTTAGCCATATAGTAAGCACCTATCAAACCTTGTTCTTCTCCAGACACAGTTACAAAAATAATAGTTGCTGGGAAAGCATGCTTACTCATTACCCTTGCACATTCCATTACAGCTACTGTGCCACTTCCATCATCATCTGCACCAGGCGCATCGCCCACACTGTCCATAACACTTGTACGCATATTATCCATATGACCACTCATTATAAATAGACGATGATCATTAGGATCAGTTCCTTTTAAAGTAGCCACCACATTACCTAATATAATGGGCCTATCCACTCTTTTACCATCTGGCAAATAAGTTACCGTATCAATAAATGCAGTCAATCGGCCATTTGAAGTTTTTGCATATTCATTAAACCTACTCAATATCCATTTTCTTGCAGCCCCAACTCCTCTTACTGTACTTCCCTGTGTACTTAATGTATTTCTTGTTCCAAAAGAAACCAACTTATACATATTTGCTTTTAATGAATCTGCATTCACTTCTTTAATCATGGATTCAATCTCAGGATCCTTTTTTACAATAACTTGTGCAAATGAATACTGAACAAACAAAACACTTAACAATCCTATCATCCATTTTTTCATATTGAGTCTATTTTATTTTTATATATTTTAATTTCCTTTACTGTCTAAAATAATTGGCGTTTTACCTCCACCCATAATAATTACTTTTGAATTAGGCGATGTCATTAATCCTTTCATTGCCTGAATTTGCTCATACTGTAATTGTTTATCCCCTAAACCCATGCTAATAATTTTTTGATAATCCGCAATACCCTGCGCCTCTACTCTTTTGCGCTCTGCTTCTTGTTTTTCTTTCTGTAAAACATACTGCATTTTTTGCGCATCTTGTTCTGCTTTTATTTTTTCTTCAATAGATCCTTTTACAGAAGCGGGTAAGGAAATATTACGTACCAGCAACTGTTCAAGCACTAAACCTCTTGCTTTTAAATTTTCTTCAATAGTTTTAAAAATTCTTGTTTGAAACTCATCTCTTTTAATAGAGTACAAATCTACTGCTGTATAATAAACTGCATTATCTCTAATTTTAGTTCTTGTAATTGGCCTCACTACTACATTCTTAAAATCATATCCAATTTCTCTAACAATTTTAGGTGCTTGTGTACTTTGAACTCTATATAAAACAGTCAAATCTATCACTACTTCAAGACCATCTGCTGTTAGTACCCTAATAGCATCATCTCCGGCCACATCTCCTTCATTATGAACACCACTCATTGTGTAATTTTGCGTACGCACATCAATTGTTTTTACATCCATTAAAGGATTTACAAAATTTAATCCACTAGTGAGTACTTCATCTTGTACTTTACCAAAAAGAGATTGCACCCCTATCTGACCTGCATCAATTTGTTTAATACAAGCAGTAAATAATCCAAGCACAACAACAATTAATCCAACAGAGCGAATTGCGCTTTTATGCTGTGCAATGGGCAAATTCAAATTTTGAACCACTCCAGCAGCAAAAAAAATAATAACACCAAGTATAATTAGGAACATAATTTACATTTTTTAGTTACCTAAATATACAACTAAAATACTTGGGTAGGATTGATAGATAAATACAAAAAATAGGGCCCCATGGAAATGGGGCCCGCTTATTGATTGCTTGCTTAATAAACCAATATACCAAAAAGATAAAATGCTATTCTTGTGTGTGGTAAGCCGACACTCCATGTTCGAAGATGTCTAATCCACCTGGATTTGTTTCTGCTTCGGCCTCTACTCTTAGTTTCCAAGGATGTGGCAATTGATTCACTACCCACATTAATACCAATGCAACTGCAAAAGTAGAAACGGTGATAATAGCACTACCTGTTAACTGCGCTTTAAACACATCCCATCCTCCACCATAAAATAATCCTTTTACCGGAGCACTATTGTCTGCACCTGTAGGACCCGTTACACCATATTGACCACAGGCAAATAAACCTAATGAAATTGTGCCCCAGATTCCATTAATCCCATGTACTGGTACGGCACCAACTGGATCATCAATTCTGTAATGCTCTAATAATAAGGTGCTATAATATAAAATAATACCAGCAACTAAACCAATACCAATAGCACCTGCTGGAGAAACCCAATAACAAGGACAGGTAATAGCTACTAAACCAGCTAACAAACCATTAATGGTAAAGGCTAAATCAAATTTCCCTTTATTTGGACCAAACCATAATGGCAATACCATTGCCGCTAAGGAAGCAGAACAAGCTGCTAATGTAGTATTTGCTGCAACACGACCAATCCCTTGCATATCCATTGCCGACAAAGTACTACCTGGATTAAAACCATACCATCCAAACCATAATATAAACGCACCAACGCTAGCCATTGGCAAATTGTTTGAAGGTTGTAATCCTCCATTTTCAGCATCATCCCTTAAAAAGACTCTTCCAATACGAGGCCCTAAAACTAATGCACCAGCTAATGATATAATGCCCCCAATTGTATGTACAACGGTTGAGCCTGCAAAGTCTCTGAATCCTTGTCCTAATCCTGGTAAGAAATGACCTGGAGTGCCCATTAATGCTAACCAACCATCTGGTCCCCAAGCCCAATGTCCAATAATTGGATAGATGAAACCCGTTACACCAATACTATATAAAATATCTCCTCTAAAACTTGTACGACCAATCATCGCACCTGATGTGATTGTGGAAGTTGTATCTGCAAAAGCAAATTGAAAAATCCAATGTGCTAAAATTGGGATACCTGTAGTTTCATAAGTATCTGGCGCACCCATTAAGAAAAACCAATTTTGTCCAATAAAACCATTACCATGGCTAAACATAAATGCATATCCAATTGCCCAAAACAATATACCACAAAGGGCTGTATCAAAAATACATTCCATTAATACATTCACCGTTTCTTTTGAACGTGCAAAACCCGCTTCCAACATAACAAAACCTGCTTGCATTGCAAATACTAAAAATGCCGAAACCAATACCCATACTGTATTCAATGCATTGAATGATAATAACTCATGTGCAGAATAGGTTTCTGCCGCATTTGCAGGTGTAGCTAATAACGCAGGAATTAATTTCATAACTGCCACCAATAAAGTAACTGCTAACACTTTACCAGAAAAAATAGTTAGTCCTAACTTAATCTTTTCTTTTCTAGTTAAATGGTATACTACTTCTGCAGGACGTGAACGTCTGCTTATCATTTCTTTAAATAAACTTTTTGTAGTTGAGAACATAAGCTTGTAATTAATAAATTAGAAAATTGGTTTATAATAGAGGCCGGATTAAACTTTTGTACTAGAATTTATAAATAGCTGCAATTAAGAAATTACCTGCGGCATGTGTTGCAGTGCTGGTGCCACTTACAAATACTTTATCACCTGCATTATCTAATCTTAATTCTGGAATAATAGTGAACTTGTTTACATGAAAATTCACTGACAAAGTATTTTGGAAAATAGATGTTCCAACACCTGCCGCATTTTTACTATCATTAAAATATTCAGATCTTAATGCGAATCCAACTTTTGAACTTGGATCATAATTAAAATACAATGCATTGCTAGTCCAGCTTGTACCTGCCAAATTGCAGACAGTTCCATCATAATTAATTCCAAACTTACTAGTTACTACCCCATTTAATACAAGGTCAAATTGTGTTTTATCCTTTCCTCCTTGATAATTTAAAAACGCTTTTAATTTATCATCTTTTGTGCCAGTGCTAAATTGTGCAATTACCATTTTTGCTTCCATTTTTGAATTCACAAAGTCAGTAGGCTCAGCTACACCTATCATCATTGCAGTTTTTCCACCCAAGGCAATATCTGCTCTAACACCAGTATGAAAGAATGGTCCATATGAAAATCCATAACTCATGCTATAGTTTCTATTAGAATAAGCATCCAACAATTCATATCCAATATGTGTAGCCCATTTACCTACTGTAAACTTAATAACAGCATTAGGAGCATAACTTATATAGGCTTGCTTAACAGCTGTGGCTAAACCCTGATCATTATAAGAAAATTCATCCGCTCTCTTACCTACACCTAAATCTAAAGTACCAGCAAACTTTCCTAAAGTTTGATCTATTTTAAATGAAGCCATTCCCAATTGAAGTGAGTTGTTTGAATTAGTGAAACTGGTTTTATTATTTGATTTTAATCCTGCAAAATCGGCTCTATAATAACCATCAACATAAGTAGTAAAAGTGGTTGAATTAGCAGGAGCAGCAGGCTTAGTTGTATCTGACTGAGCTTTTACTCCAACTACAGATAACATGATACCAAAGATGAGTGTCGTTTTTTTCATATGTTGTGTGGGTTTGATTCGGGGATATTTAATATTATATTTTAATATATATAACTTATTGTTCTACTTTTTATTCATTTTATTTGAAAAAGTAACCCAAAAAAGAAAAAGAAAATTGAATGATTTATAATTTTTTATTGATTATCAATACTTTAATTTACTTTCTTTTATATTATATTTATTTATATGTTTATTTATTAAGCTAAGTTAGCATTTTTTTAAGTTTAATTGTAAATAATTAATACATAAATATTATTATAATATATTAAAATGCAATATCCCTTATGGAAATTCAATATTCGTGTAAGTAAAACATATAATTTTCATTCAACGCCCATTAATTAATCCATTCTTAATCAACTCAAAATCAGTAGCTATTTGATAATTTTGTAACTTTAAACGAATTCGAGAACTAGAGTCTATTCAATACATTCATGAATGCAAGCGCCTGAAAGTTCGTTAAATAAGGATATTAGATTTGAGGCATTATTTAATTCCGCCTCGCTGGGCATTATTGTCGTAGACAAAAATGGCGTTATAGTATTGGCAAATCATTTTGCAAATCAACTTTTCGCTTATGAACCTACCTCAATGGTTGGCCAGGTTTTAGAAAAACTAATACCTCAAAGATATCATCATAAACATGTTGGCTATAGAGAGGGATATGCAAATGAACCACAGGCAAGGGGCATGGGGATTGGTATGACCTTATCTGCAATTAAAAAAGATGGGACTGAATTCCCAGTTGAAGTTAGCCTTGGGCATTTTAAAACGGATAATGAGCAGTTTGTAATTGCCTACATTGCAGACATCACAAAGCGAAAACAAAACGAAGAGAAAATAATTCGCCAACAAGCCGACCTCGAAGCTATTAACGAGGAGATTAAAAAATTAAATTCGAATTTGGAGGCAACTGTGCATACAAGAACAATTGAACTTCAAAGCACGCTTAATGAATTGGAGGCTTCTAAAGAAGAACTTACTATTTCATTGGAAAAAGAAAAAGAAGTAAACGATCTTAAGTCTAGGTTCGTTTCCATGGCATCTCACGAATTTAGAACTCCTTTGAGTACCATTTTATCATCTATTTCTTTGCTTGCCAAGTATAGCACCACCGAAGATCAACCAAAGAGAGACAAGCATATTGATCGTATTAAATCATCAGTTAAATCATTGACCGATATTTTAAACGAATTCTTATCTCTAGGGAGAATTGAAGAAGGAAAAGTAGATGTTAAACCAGATAGTTTTGATTTGACAGAATTCATGAGCAATATTATAAATGAAATGAATGTTTTATTAAAACCCAATCAAAACATTCAATACACACATATTGGCTCCCCTACTACCTATTCAGATAGTAACTTATTAAAACATGTCATTGTTAATTTACTTTCAAATGCCATTAAATTTTCACCAGAAAATTCTATTATCAATATTGAAAGTAAGGTTGATGACAATACTACGACAATTCAAATAACCGACCAAGGCATTGGTATTCCTAAATCAGACCAGGTTCATTTATTTGAACGCTTTTTTAGAGCTACTAATGTCACCAATATCCAAGGTACTGGACTTGGTTTACATATAGTTGGCAGATATGTGGACCTGTTAAAGGGTAGCATCAAATATAACAGTGAGCTTGAAAAAGGAAGTACTTTTACCATCCAATTTCCTAGCAAAATCATAAATGACTTCGAATAAAAATATACAAATGGAAAAAATATTACTAATAGAAGACAATGAAGCACTTAGAGAAAATACAGCCGAGATTCTTGCATTGGCAAACTATGATATTACAACCGCCGAAAATGGGAAAATTGGAGTAGAAAAAGCTATTGCCAATCCCCCAGACTTAATTGTTTGTGATATTATGATGCCCGTACTTGATGGATACGGTGTATTTCAAATTATTAGTAAGAACCCCGATTTACAACATATTCCTTTTATATTTTTAAGTGCAAAAAGTGAACGCACCGATTTGAGGAAAGGAATGGAAATGGGTGCAGACGATTACATCACAAAACCATTTTCTGATGCGGAATTAATCAATGCCATTCGTGCGCGATTAGAGAAAGTGCGTATACACCAAAACCAAGGCGGGAAAGCTATTGAAACATGGTATCAAATTATTTCCGATTTAGGAAATAAGGACGAAATGCACAAAGCCTTGGAGAATCACGATGTAATAGATTATAAGAAAAAACAAACTATTTATAGCGAGGGGCAACACCCTAATAAACTTTACTATATTCAATCGGGTAAGGTGAAAATATTTAAAACCAGTGATGGGGGGAAAGAATTAATCACAGGATTATTATCTGCTGGTGATTTTTTTGGACATATTCCATTAATTGAGAATGCAGTATATGAAGAGTTTGCAGAAACTCTTGAAGAATCATTCATTAGAGTGATACCCAGGAAAGAATTTGAACAATTAATTACAACCAACCAAGAAATTGCTTTGAAAGTAATTAAACTACTTGCCAATAATATTGCAGAAAAAGAACAACAACTTGTTGCCCTTGCCTACCATAGCTTAAGAAAAAGAGTTGCTGATGCATTATTAACATTAAAGAAAAAATACGCCAAGGAAAATGAAGAACATTTTTCTATGTCTATTTCAAGAGAAGACTTAGCTAATATAGCCGGCACTGCGACAGAAAGCTTAATTAGAACCCTTAGTGATTTTAAGAACGAGAAACTGATTGAAATCAAAGACGGTAAAATTACAATTCTTGAGGAAAAGAAGCTATTGAATTTATTTAATTAATAAATTCAATAAAGCGCGCTTTCAAATTTTTCATTGGCAGCATTCTTCCAATTAAAGAACTCTACTTCCAAATAACTAACTTGTTGTTTATATTTTTTATATTCTTCAACGGTATTGGGATCTACGATATTATTTACGGAACGTTTTGCTTTTACTTGATTTCTTAACTTGACAACATCATTTCTCAAAAGCTGGATGGCAGTTTCTCTATTTAATATTTCTTGATGCAAATCTTCTGCCCAAGCAACTACATCACTCATTACCATATTCTCTAGCAAGCTGCTCAATTTCCTTTTAATAAAGGACTGCTCCTCTTGGATAAAATCCATAGTTCGGATTAAAGACTCTATTTCTTGCAACATGATTTCTTTGTTCATAAAATACTAATTATGACATGAAATCACCTCGGATCCAATACCAGCTATAGGGCTAATATAAGGGATACCTAAATTTAGGCCTCTTAATATTAATAATACACCCATGCCAAAAATGAAAACAGGCAATAATCTTTGTAATTTTTTCCTAAAAGCAAAACCCATATACTGTCCTCCTAACGCCACCATAATTAATGCTGGCACAGTACCCAATCCAAAAAATACCATTAGCAGTCCTCCAGATGCAACAGTCTGTGTTGCTAAAGCAGAACTTAATGCTAAATAAATCATACCACATGGCAATAATCCATTAAGCATTCCTATCAAGAAAAACGAAATCAAATTTTTACTTTTAAACAAATGCCCTAGCGCCTTTACAATGTAATTATATGCTTTGTTTAAAATCCCCCACTGTATATGCTTTGGCTTTAAAACAAACACATAAACCACATACAACAACATAGTTGCGCCTAAAAAAATGGAAATATTTTTTTGAAATCCAAAAATGGGAAATTGACTTCCAAATAGACCAAACAACAAACCCAATATTCCATAGCTACCTATCTTGCCCGTGTGATACAAAAATAAAGCAGTCGCTTTTTGAAAATTGCTTTTTCCCGATAATGGCAATGCCATTACCAATGGGCCACACATACCAATACAATGGATGCTTCCAAATAAGCCCATTAAAAACCCGATTTCAAAAATGCTACTTATTAACACAGTTAAAAGAATATTTTTTGTTCATAATAATATTGCTCCCCGTTCATCTCTATATTTAACTTTAAAGTATACGCACCACTCATCATGGTCAACAATTCCATATCAAACTCACCATTCGTACTCACAAAATCCTTACTGATATCTTTTTGCTCATCTGCAGCATAATATAAATGGGCAGTACCTTTTACAGTTGACTGATGCATACCAGCAGGTAGTTCTACAATTAAATGCCCCCCTTTCCTTATGGTCTTTAATTCGCCTCCCAAATCCTTTGCTTTTTGTGAGGCATTGATAACATTTTGGTATTTCAACTCATCGGCATAGTAGTCCTTTTGTACTAAGTCAAATTTTTGTTGTGTACTCTTATATACCAAGAACATAATCCCAGCCACAAATAAGCCGTACACTAATAATATTTTATACCCCCAGTTGAATTTCATACTAATTCTTTTAAATTGTTGGCCCTAAAAATGCGGCAGTAACCGTTTGAATTTGCTTGCCATTTTCATAGATGCCTACTTTAATTTTAGTTTTTCTTGTGCGTATTTGTTCTTTCTTCAAAATAACAAAGAAACTTGTTTGAAAATAAGATTCCTTTGGCACATCTATTTCATTTATCAGTTTAATTTCTCCTTGAATATTCTCCAATTTCAAATCTAAATGAATTAGCTTTCTTGTCTTATTGGCTAATTTAATATTATACAAATTGCTAATCTTATTACTATCCAATTTTTGATACATTTGGCCAGGTGTTTTAATTACACGTGCAGATACATCTGCCCTTGTAATTAGCAAAACAGCCAAAAATGAAAGGAGCAAAGTTAACACAATGGTATACATTTTTAAGCGCCATGTATACGTTGTCTTTTCCTTCTTTGCAATATTATTTTCAGAAGCATATCTAATTAATCCCTGTGGTTTCCCCACATGATCCATTATTTCATTACAAGCATCAATACACGCAGTACAGTTCACACACTCTAATTGTGTACCATTGCGAATATCAATTCCTGTTGGACAAACTCTTACACAAGCATGGCAGTTAACACAATCCCCATTACCTTGTTCAGTAGCTTTACCTCTTGGCTCTCCACGAACATAATCATAAGCCACTAAAATAGAATTCTTATCTAAAAGTACTCCTTGTAATCTCCCGTATGGGCATACAATAATACAGGCTTGCTCTCTAAACCAGAGATAAACAAAGAAGAATACCAATGTAAAGATTACCAACGCACTAAATGTTCCAAAATGAACGAATATACCTTCCTCAATTAATTTACCTACCTCATCAATGCCTATTACATAGCCTAGAAAAAAATTGGCAATTAAAAATGAAATCATAAAAAAGACTATAGTCTTCCCTCCTTTCTTCATAATTTTCTCACCGTTCCATGGCATTGCATTTAATCGTTTCTGCTGTGAAACATCTCCCTCAATGAAGAACTCAATTTTCCTAAATACCATTTCCATAAATATAGTCTGAGGACATGCCCATCCACACCATATTCTACCAAAGGCAACCGTAAATAAAATAATAAAGACTAGAAACGTAAGTAAACCTATCGCAAAAATGAAAAAATCCTGCGGCCAAAATATCTTTCCAAATAAAATAAACTTACGTTCTAATACATTGATTAAAAATACAGGCTCTCCATCAATTTTAATAAATGGCAATGTGAAAAATAATATCAAATAAAAATAGCTAAAGTAGGATCTTAAATTATATAGCTTCCCCTTTGGTTTTTGAGGATGTATATAATTTCGATTGCCCTCCTTGTTAATAGTAGCAACAGAATCTCTAAAGGACTGATCTAACAAGTTCTTTTTATAATTCGCAAGTGTCTCTGATTCTTGATTGCTCATTGTTAATATTATAATTTACTGCCCTTAATTTATTTAGAGACAACCACACTGTCTTTTTTAGGAGCTGTAGCAGTGCTATCTTTACCAGCTGCAACTTCTTTAAACAAATCACCCTGAGGCGCTTTCGCATTTGGAGGATTGGTTCCTTTTAATGATTTAACATAACTAGCTAATTCTTGAATTTGAATTGGAGAGTACGTAGCCTGCCAAGACTGCATACCTTTATCAGGATAGCCGTATTTAATTGTCTTAAAAACATCATTAATTGTACCTCCATGTAACCAATAATCATCCGTTAAATTTGGACCTACCCCACCTTCCCCTTTTGTGCCATGACATGGAGTACATGTTTTCGTATATGAAACCTGACCAGCAGCAACACCTGCAGCGTCAGCAAGTGTTACTGATTTTTCATCTACGTTATTTTTCATCGAAGCCAAATAAGCATCCACTTGATCTTTTGCGGTAGTCATTTCTGTGTTATATTCTTCAGTTGGATTTGGACCACTATGCCATACTTCATACTTTAACAAATACAAGACTGCTACAAAAATGGTGATAATGAATCCATATTTCCACCAAGGGGGTAATGCATTGTCTAACTCTTTAATGCCGTCATAATCATGATCTAATAATCTATCAGCCTCTTCCTCTAATGGTATTGCTTTTGTAAAGAATTTTTTATCCAACTCTTTCCAAGTACGAACAATCCATGACACTTCAACTTCATTAGCATGAGTTACTACTACTTCCACTGGATTAATTACTTTCCATAACCCTCTAATAAATAAGACCATTAGGAAAACAATCAATAATTCCAATGTCAATACACTAGATAATGTCCAAAATGTTGTAGAAGACAAACCACCATAATAATTTAAAGACGGTGCTTTTGCAGTTGTATCAGCTACTGCTGCCTGAGCAGTTGCCGCGTTAGTAAAAAGTGACCCTAAAACAACTAATGTAAGTATCATTACTTTTTTACCTGTTTTAGATACTTCTACTGCTTTTTTTGAAATCATGGTAAGTACATTGGATAGTACCCAAATAACAATGACTAATAAACCTGCTATAGTTACCATTAAAAACTCCAGGTAATTAGTAGGCGCTTCAGCTGGCGCTGCTGAGGGTGCAGCCGCTTGCGCGAAACTTGCGACAGCACTTAGCAAGGCCATCGTTAACAAATAAGTATTTTTATTTTTAAACATAGTGTCTGTTTTAAAGATTTATATTATTGTTCAAGTGGTAGATTTTTAATTGAATCCACTTCTTTTTTATCCATCACTTTTACATACCATAATACGCCTACAAAAAAGGCAACAAAAACCAACAAAGAGAAAATGGGATAAAAATTAATATCCTTCATAGTCTCTGTATATTTTTTAATAAAGCTGAACATGTTTTTTTTCTTAATTATTTTTTATTAATATCTGTTCCTAGTCTTTGTAAGTAAGCTATTACAGCAATAATTTCTTTATTCGCTGGCACTTCTATACCATCTTTCTTTAAACTAGCAGCAATCTCTTTAGCTTGTACCATTAAAGCCGCATTTGCTTTTGGCGCAAAGCCCTCATCATATGGCACACCCAAAGTGCGCATTGCGTTAATTTTTAATGGAGTAGTTGCCGTATCCAAATCATGCTCAATTAAGAATGCATAAGAAGGCATAACAGAACCAGTTGAAATTGCACTTGGCTCCTCTAAGTGATTAAAATGCCAGGTATTTGATTTTTTCAAATTACCTGAACCTTCTCTAGCTAAATCTGGACCAGTACGTTTACTACCCCATTGGAATGGATGATCATACACAAATTCACCAGCCTTACTATATTCACCATAACGTTCAGTCTCACTTCGGAAAGGTCGAATCATTTGTGAGTGACAAGTATAGCAACCTTCTCTCACATAAATATCTCTACCTTGTAATTCCAATGGCGTATAAGGTTTAACACTCGCAATGGTAGGAATATTTGACTTCACTAAGAAAGTAGGAATAATTTCCACCATACCGCCAATTAAAATCACAATTAAAGACATGATCAATAATGGAGTTGGCTTTCTTTCAATCCAACGATGCCAGTGTTCGCCAGTATGTTTCGTGTATTCTTTTTCTAATGCTGGTGCTTCTGCTTCCTCATTAGCTACTAATGTACCTTGACCAATTGTTTTGAAAATATTTACTAAAGCAATAATCGCACCTGATAAATATAAAACACCACCCAAAGCCCTCATTGCGTAAAATGGAGCCATATAAGTAACTGTCTCTAAAAATTGATATTTTAATTGACCGCTTTCTGTGAATTGCTTCCACATACTTGCCTGTTGAAAACCTGCCCAATACATTGGAATTGCATAAAACAAAATACCCAATGTAGCCAACCAAAAATGCACATTCGCTAATTTTTTAGAATACAATTCGGTTTTATAAATTCTTGGAATTAACCAATACAAAATACCAAAGGTTAACATACCATTCCATCCCAAACCTCCAACGTGCACGTGTGCAATAATCCAATCCGTAAAATGCGCAACAGCGTTTATACTCTTTAATGATAACATTGGACCCTCAAAAGTAGACATACCATAAGCAGTCACAGCAACCACCATAAACTTCAAAATAACATCTTCTCTTACTTTATCCCAGGCTCCACGCAAGGTTAACAACCCATTAATCATACCACCCCAACTAGGGAAAATAAGCATAAAGCTAAATACGATACCAATGCTTTGTGCCCAGTTAGGCAATGCTGTATACAACAAATGGTGTGGGCCTGCCCAGATATATAAAAATATTAACGCCCAAAAGTGAATGATAGATAATTTATAAGAGAATACAGGTCTATTAGCAGCTTTTGGCATAAAATAGTACATCAATCCCAAATAAGGAGTAGTTAGGAAAAATGCCACCGCGTTATGTCCATACCACCATTGAACCAATGCATCTTGTACCCCTGCATACCAGCTATAACTTTTAAACAATGAAATAGGTAATTCAAATGAGTTTACTAAATGCAAAACTGCTACTGTTACAAATGTTGCTATGTAAAACCAGATAGCAACATATAAATGACGCTCTCTTCTTTTAATAATGGTTGCAAACATATTCCACCCAAATACTACCCAAATAACCGTAATAGCAATATCAATTGGCCATTCTAATTCAGCATATTCTTTTGCTGTACTAATACCTAAAGGCAATGTTATAGCAGCAGCTACAATAATTAATTGCCAACCCCAAAAATGTATTTTACTTAACGTATCACTGTACATTCTTGTTTTCAACAGTCTTTGTAAGGAATAATAAACGCCCATAAAAATACCATTACCAACAAACGCAAAAATGACTGCATTCGTGTGCAATGGTCTAAGACGACCAAAATTAAAATAAGGTTGTAAGTTAAGTACAGTAGGGAACACTAATTGAAGTGCAACCCATAATCCAACGGTCATTCCCACTACGCCCCATATAATGGTAGCGATAGCAAAATTCCTTACCGTCTTATTATCATACTGGAAACTTTCTAATTGCATAAGGATAATTTAAAGGGTTATAGATGTGTTTTGATTTATTATTTATTTTATTATTATATATCTAGAATTACTTTTTTACGCTTGCTGCTTTATTAGACTTTAATTCATCATCAAATAGCATTCTTACCGAAGGAGTATAATCATCATCCATTTGCCCACTCTTAACCGACCACAAAAATGCAATCAGAAATCCACCAGCTACAAACACACTGACTATGATTAATATTATCAATACACTCATTCGGACATATTTTGGACAAATATAGAAGGTCACAAATAGTATAAATGTGACTTATATCATAAAAAAGATGATTTTTATCAGCTTTTTCGCTTCAAACTAGCTGAAAATGAATAACTAAGTAGAGCAGAGAGGGAAACAATGCTTATGGAGCTTATAGGCATTAGGATAGCGGCCACCATTGGCGATAATTGAGCCCTAGTGGCAAAATACATTCCAACTAAATTATATAGTATAGACAATATAAATAAGATGACAATAATATTTTTTCCCTTCTTAGCATAAATTAGCAACTTATCCAAGGACTGAATCATAGCTCCTTCCAAAATGGCATCACTTGCTGGCGTAAAAAGATGTGTTTGATCGGTCACGGCTATACCCACATCGCATTTTTTTAATGCACCTGCATCATTTAAACCATCCCCCACCATCATAACTTTATGTCCACTGGATTGTAATTTTTGAATATAGCTTAGCTTGTCGTTAGGATCCTGTTCAAATAGCATAGGCGTATCTTCCCCCAATAAATGAATCAAATTTGCCTTTTCAGTAGGATGATCTCCACTTAATAAATGAATTTGATATCCATCTAATTTTAGACGTGCTACCATTTCCTTAACCCCTTCTCTATACACATGGTTAATTTTAAATACTCCTTTAAATTCTTTATCTACAGCTATAAATACCCCAGCAGTTTCCATTTGAACTGCTATCCCATTGGCTTTTAAAAAAGCACTTGACCCAATCAAAATTTCTTTACCATCACATGCAGCAAGTGTGCCTTTCCCAATTATATTTTCTATGCTATCTACTTTTCTAACCTGCAATTGCTGCTTACCAAAATAGTTGGTTATCAATTGACTTAGTGGATGTAAGGACTCTCTTGTTACGGAATAAATTGCTGATTTTTCATCCATAGTGAGCTTATCTCCCTCAAATTCCAAATGCGTATACTCATGATTGGTAAGCGTACCTGTTTTATCAAATACAATGGTATCAATTTTCTCAATGGCTTCAAGTACGGAGCTATTCTTACAATACAATTTAAACTTACCCAAATACCTTAATATATTACCATAAGTAAATGTAACCGTGAGCAATAAAGAACAAGGACATGCTACAATGAGAACAGATGTTACTGCAGGCAATATTTTAAGTGGATTCACCAACCACCAATACAGGCCACTAAAAAAAGCAATCCCAAACAACACATAGGTGAAGTATTGGCTCCAAGGATGTACAAAGGATTTATCAATATTCTTTTCTGTATTTAATAATGGGCTATTCCACAATTCTGTAATATAACTTTGGCCTACTGGTTTAACTACTTCCACTTGAATGGCCCTCCCCTTTTGTATGCCTCCTGCAAAAACAGTGGCCCCTTTTAACACTTCAATAGGTGCATTCTCTCCAGTTACAAAACTATAATCAATTAAAGCTCCATCTGTTAATAAAATAGCATCTGCAGCGACCATTTCATTGCTGCGTATTAAAAGCCTTTCCCCTTTCTCAATAGCAGCCAAAGGTTTATTTATTTCTTTATTGTCCTGTAGCACAGTTACCCCTAAAGGAAAGAAAGAAGTGTAATCTCTATCAAATGAAAACGAATCATAAGATTTATCCTGAAACCATCTTCCTACCAACATAAAAAAAACAATTCCGCTCATGCTATCCAAATAGCCAGCACCTGTATGCGTAAGTATTTCATAAACACTTCTTCCAAATGTAACCATTATGGCAAGTGCAATGGGGGCATCTATATTCAACCATCTTTGTCTTAATCCAGTATACGCTGAAACAAAAAATCCACTCGCACTATATAATAACACTGGCAGGGATAGTAATAAATTTAAATACACAAAAAAATGTCTAAGGTTTCCTAAATCACCCACACTAGTGGACAAATACTCGGGGAAACTTAACATCATGATATTACTAAAACAAAATCCGGCAATCCCAATTTTAAACAACTGTTTTTTATTAACCTTTTTTTTCTTTAGCCAATCATTTCCCCCCAAATGTATCATGGGTTCATATCCTACAAAAGCTAATAATTGAACTAATTCCTTTAAAGAAATTTTACTTGGATTGTATACAATTTTAATTTCCTTTTTCTCAAAATGTGTCTGAGAATGGATAATACCAGGATTTATTTTATGCAAGTTCTCTAGTAACCAAACGCAACTTACACAATGTATTTGTGGCAAATAGAACACCACATGTGCTTGGTCGGCCAACTTAAATTGAATGAGTTGATCCTGTATAGCAACACTATCTAAATAATTATATTTCTCTGATGCAAAAACGCCCTTTGCGGACATACCCGGCATTTCGGACAAATCATAATATTGACACATACCGTTTTCATCCAACAATTGAAACACCATTTTGCACCCATCACAGCAAAAGAACTTATCTTCTACTTTAATGGACTCATCACAAGTCGTTCCGCAATGGTAACAATGTTGTTGCATAGTATTATATGTAAAATTCAGCCCATCAGCTTACAATGAATGTGAGTTGAATCATTATTAAAAATGATAATACTCATACTCAAAAAAGTTGTTAAGGAATCATTTGTGCAACTTGAGGGTCCAAAGTGTTCTGCACTTGAAAGTATCCCTGCTTGTACCATTGCATTCTTGCCAATAAAGCCAACAATTGATTTTGAATATATACTTTATTCTTTTCCAATGACTTCAAGGTATTTTTTTGCATTGGATTTGCATACTTAACTAGTTCATTCCACAAGTCAATCTGCTTATACGCATTTAAATATTCAGTTGTATTTTTAAACCCATTCATTTTTTCTTGCTCTTTAACATACCAGTGCAATACAAAATCATTCAACAAGTTTTGTTCCCAAATAGTTCTAAAGGAGGAATCTACAATAATACTAGAACCTACAATCCATTTGTCGGGGTATATGCCACCACCTCCATAAACAATATGCCCTTTAGGCGTTTTATAGGCTTTGCCTTTAACCGCTGAGTCTTGTTTTCCTAATGCATCTTCATGAATACGATTTACATAATCATGCTCATATTCCATCTTCCCATTTTTATAAGGCCTTTGAATATTCCTACCTAAGGGTGTATAATATTTGGCAGTTGTTAATCTTAATGCACCACCATTGGATAATCTAAATTGTTGTTGCACAAGGCCTTTTCCAAAAGATCTTCTACCTATAATTGTCGCTCTATCCCAGTCTTGCAATGCCCCAGCCAATACTTCACTTGCCGAAGCCGAAGATTCATCCATCCATACGGTTAATGCGCCTTGTTCAAACAATCCTTCTCTTTTACTATTGTATTCCATTCTTGGCGAATGCGCACCTTGCGTATAAACCAATAATTTATTGCCAGGAATTAATTCATCGGCAATGGCAACCGCTTCAGAAAGTAAGCCCCCTCCATTGCCTCTTAAATCAATAACTAAGGACTTGATACTGTCTTTTATTAAGGGTTCAAGCGCTTGCATAAATGCTTCATAAGTTCGGTCAGCAAACTTATTAATACGTATGTATCCAACACCTGGCTTTATTTCGTAGGAAGCATCAACAGAAGATACTGGCACATTGTCTCTATTAATTGTAACTACTCTATTTTTACCATTTGTTAATACCAATAATTTTAGTTGGCTATTGGCAGGGCCTTTTAACTTTGTCCTAATCTGTTCTCCATCCCATTTTTTACCAGACAACTGAATACTGTCATCTGCTCTTAATAAAATGTCCCCCACTTTTAATCCAGCCTTACTAGCTGGACCATCTTTCATTACATAAGATACAAATACGCTATCCCTATTTTGTTGAAATTCAATTCCAATACCTTTAAAATTGGACATTAGCTGTTCATTTACATCCGTCAAATCTGCGGGAGGAATATAAACGGAATGAGGATCTAATTGTGATAAATAATAATCAGCTAATTTAATATTGGTACTATCGCCCTTTACCTCATCAACATATTTTGACTTTACCAATTCCATTATCTCTTGCATTGGACTTTCATTGCTCGACTGCAAATTTCCAATGGAAAAGTTTCCTTTAACAAAAAAGCCCAACCCAACACCTATAATTAGCACAATTGCATAAGAGATAGGTGTAAACCAATTTGATTTATTATTTTCTTGCATGTTCATATTCTATCGGCTAAAATTACATTAAAAAGGTTATTTTCACACACAAGACTTTGACTATGCGCAAGAATTACATTATAGCTGATAGCGGTTCCACCAAGTGCCAATGGACTGTAGTAATGGGAAATGAAAAAAAATCAATTTCAACTATTGGCATTAGTCCCTATTTTTTATCAACCAAAGAAATTGTTGACACCATTCAAAAAGGTTTCAAAAACAAAATTGACTTTGATAAAATAGACGCCATTTATTTTTATGGAACAGGTTTAAGCAATCCTTTAAATGTAATTTCTATAAAAAAAGCTTTAAAAAAAGTTTTCAATAAAGCAACATTAGATATTCAAACTGACTTAGTTGCTGTTGCGCGCGCCACTTGCCAAAACAGTAAGGGTGTTGCTTGTATTTTAGGAACTGGATCGAATACAGGATATTACAATGGTAAAAAAATTGCAAAGAATAGTCCAGGGCTTGGTTATGTATTAGGAGATGAAGGGAGCGGCGCTTATTTAGGAAAAAAAGTTTTGCAATACTATTTGTATAAAACTTTTGACGAGGAATTAATGCTTTCATTTGAAAATAAATACAAACTCAATAAGGATCAAATTTTAGATAGTATTTACAAGCAACCACTTCCTAATAAATTCTTGGCTTCTTTTTCCGTTTTCCTATCGGACCACAGAGGACATTATATGATTGAGAACATTATAGAAGATGGCATCAATGATTTCTTTTTTACACATTTAAATAAGCTAAACGAATCATGGCTCTACCCCATTCACTTTGCCGGCAGTATTGCATATGTGTTTAGAGATGTAATTAAACAATTGGCCGCTGCAAATGAATTGGAAATTGGTAAAATTGTAAAATCCCCAATGGAAGGATTGATTGAATTCCATAAGAAAGAAAAGTAGAAATACATGCACGAGATTGAACCCTATTATCATTGGAGACATTTATACACTGCCGAAGAAGATCCAAGATCGCCTTTTTTTGGTCAAACCTATAGTGAATTTGAATTTTCACAAACAGTTTACAATTACTATATACATCCTCAATGGGATGAATTTGGTAGCAAAACTTTTTATCTGAAAATTATTTACGCAGACTATGAAATGGGCTTTGCTATTATTGAAATGATTGGAGAATGGAATGACGCTATTGAAAATGATATCATGACATTTAAAAGAGAAGTCTTAGAAAAACTAATGGACGAAGGCATTTACAAATTCATACTTATTGCAGAAAATATTTTCAACTTTCACAATGGCGATAAAGATTATTATGAAGAACTATATGAAGAACTTTCTGATGAAAACGGATGGGCCGTTCTAGTGAATATGCATCAAGCTGCACAACATGATTTTTTACTTAAAAAATTAAACAGGTATATTGAATTAATGGTATTTGAAAACTGGCGCACATACAAACCAGAAGATTTTTTTCAGCTGATTGATAAAAAACTAGGTGATCGATTAACGATATAGTACTAATTATTGCACAATTTTTTAATCCTCCCTACTAATAAACTAAGTCCTCATAAGCCGCTTGCAGTTCACTGTACGAATGGTTGTCTTTGGCCAATTTAGCAGCTGCCATTCCTTTTTCATACCAAACTATAGCCGCTTCTCGCTCTTCTAATTTTTCCAAGCATTTAGCCAAATGGTAATAGGATCCTATATAATCTGGTGACTCTGTGAGTATTTCAAGGAACAAATCACGGGCTTTTAGGTCTTCCCCTATTTTGATATACTCCAATGCCAACGCGTGTCTTAGAAAGTTATCCTTAGGTTGTTGATTTAAAAATTCAATTATTCTTTCTATTCGGGTCATCTTAACTTATTTTTACACTCTAGATGGTTAAAAACTATCTTATATTTGCATTAGTTGCATAAACAACTAATTAATAAAAAACAAAATTTGGAATCATGAAGATCTTAGTTTGTATCAGCAAAACTCCCGACACAACTGCTAAAATTGCTTTCACCGAAGGTAATACAAAGTTTGATGAAAACGGGGTGCAATGGATCATTAACCCTTACGACGAATGGTACTCATTGGTAAGAGCCATTGAATTAAAAGAAAAAGACCCAAGTGTAACAATACATTTAGTAACAGTGGGTGGTGCCGATACGGAACCTATTATTAGAAAGGCATTGGCATTGGGAGGTGATGAAGCCTTCCGTGTAAATAATACAAGCAATGATTCTTTAGTGGTAGCACAAGAAATTGCTGCTATTGCAAAGGAAGGAGCCTATGATTTAGTATTAACTGGTAAAGAAACTATTGACTATAACAGCGCAAGTATTGGATCCATGCTGTGTGCATTACTTGATCAAAATTTTGTTTCGAGTGCGGTTAAATTAGAAATATCAGGGAACACTGCAACTATCACCAGAGAGATTGAAGGAGGTGAAGAAACTTGTGAAGCTCCCTTACCCGTAATTATTAGTTGTCAAAAAGGAATGGCAGAACAAAGAATTCCTAATATGCGTGGTATTATGGCAGCACGAACAAAACCATTAAAAGTAGTGGAAGCTACTATAAGTGCTGCAACTACAAGTATCAAGAATTTTGATTTACCACCTGCAAAATTGGGCGTTAAATTAGTTGATGCAGCCAATATGGATGAACTAGTGAGATTGTTAAAAGAAGAAGCAAAAGTCATTTAACCAACGCATTAACTATTCAATTAATTATTATCCTTTAATTCAATATCATGGTATTAATATATATAGATCAAGCAGATCAAGAAATTAAAAAAGCATCTTACGAAGCTATCTCTTATGGAGCAGCCTTAGCAAAACAATTAGGCACTAGTGCAGAAGCTTTATTTTTAGGTACAGTAAAAGACAATTTATCCGATCTTGGAAAATATGGTGCAAGTAAAGTGCATCAAGTTAATAATGCATCATTGAACCATTTTGATGCAAAAGTGAATGCATCTGTAATTGCAGAAGCGGCTAAATCATTGGGCGCATCAGTTGTTATTTTTGCACATAATATTAATGGCAAAGCTGTTGCCCCAGCTGTATCTGTTAAATTGGGTGCTGGAATTGTTACTGGCGCATGTGCACTACCAAAAACAGATGCAGGATTTGTAGTTACCAAAACCGTATTCTCTGGTAAAGCATTTGCATCTATTCAAATTGATACAGCCATTAAAGTGATCTCTATCAATCAAAATAGTTTTGGTGTTGTTATTGGCGAAGGCAGTGCAGTAGTTGGCAATATTGACATTTCAGTTCCTAGTTCAACTATTAAAATTACATCGGTAGATAAAATACAAGGCGAAGTGCCATTAACCGAAGCTAACTTAGTAGTTAGTGGAGGACGTGGATTAAAAGGCCCTGAAAATTGGGGAATTTTATTGGACCTTGCCAAAGCATTAGGTGCTTCTACAGCTTGTAGCCGCCCTGTTTCTGATGCCGATTGGAGACCCCATCATGAACACGTTGGTCAAACTGGTTTACAAATTGCCCCTAATTTATATATTGCTATTGGTATTTCTGGTGCTATTCAACATTTGGCTGGTGTAAACCGAAGCAAAACTATTGTTGTTATAAATAAAGATCCAGAAGCTCCATTCTTCAAAGCAGCCGACTATGGCGTGGTGGGAGATGCCTTTGAAGTGGTACCTGCTTTAACTGCAGCAATTTTAAAATCAAAAGGATAAACTACCATTTTTATATTTAAATTTGAATATTAAATATATCTATGCAAAAAATTGAATTAGAAATTGTTGCTCTCTCTCATAGCATTACTCAGTCTAACTCATATGCAGTTATATTAGGAGAGGTGAATGGTTTGCGTAGACTTCCTATTGTGATTGGTGGATTTGAGGCCCAAGCAATTGCAGTGGCTTTAGAGAACATGAACCCCTCTCGCCCACTCACGCATGACCTTATGAAAAACTTCATGACGGCTTTTGATATTCAACTTCAAGAAGTATATATCTGCGATTTACAAGAAGGCATTTTCTTTTCAAAATTAGTATGCCATACTGCCAACGATACCATTGAAATTGATAGTAGAACAAGTGATGCATTAGCATTGGCGGTTAGGTTTGGTTGCCCAATATATGTATATGCACATATTTTAGAACAAGCTGGATTAGAAAACGAATCGGGTGAAAAAAACAAAATCACACCCACTGCTATTGCCAGCAATCCAAATCCTAATAAGGGTTTGTCAAATATGTCCTTGACCGAGTTGAATGCGTTATTAAATGAAGTTTTAGAACAAGAAGATTATATACGCGCAATTGATATAAGGGATGAAATTGCAAAGCGAAATGAGCAAAAGAAATCTTAACTCATTAAGCCATGATTGTTTTTCCCAATTGTAAAATTAATTTAGGCCTTTCCATAGTTGCCAAACGAACAGACGGTTTCCATGAATTGGAAACTGTTTTTTATCCTGTTGCCTTACAGGATATGGTAGAAATTATACATAGCAATGAGCAGGATAATTTTGTTCAATTCACACATACAGGCATACCTGTACCAGGGAATGATGATCAAAACCTTTGTGTTAAAGCTTATCACTTACTCAAAAAAGATTTTCCAAACCTTCCTGCCATAAGCATTCATTTGCACAAACACATTCCTATGGGAGCTGGACTGGGCGGTGGTTCTAGCGACGGAACAGCTGTTTTAAAATTAATAAATGAGCAATTTAATTTAGGACTTAACAATAATCAGTTACTTAATTACGCTGCACAATTAGGAAGTGATTGTCCTTTTTTTGTGTACGCAAATGCATGCCATGCTACAGGACGTGGAGAAATTTTGACGCCTGTAGAATGTGACTTATCCAATTTCACTATTGCCTTAGTGCATCCAGGTATCCATGTATCAACTGCATGGGCTTTTAGTCAATTAAATCCACATGCTAAACAAAAATCAATTCAGCAAATTGTGGCGCAACCTATTGAAACATGGCGTTCAGAACTTTTCAATGATTTTGAAGCACCCATTTTTAGTGCTCACCCCATTTTGAGTGAGCTTAAATCTTTCCTCTATCAACAAGGTGCCATATATGCAAGTATGAGTGGTTCTGGTAGCTCTCTTTATGGCATTTTCCCAAAAGACAAATCCTGGTCTACACACCCTTTTGGTGACAAATTACGAATAGACTTTATTTAAGGATTTCAAATAAATCGTAACTGCTAACGTTAGTTATTTGACAATATCTAACATTATCGATGTAATATTTGAAATTATCAAACTGTTATTAATTTTATTGCGAAACCGCTAGTAAAAATGCCTATTTTTTTGTAATTTTCCACAGATCGTTTGCCTACGAATATATCCATTAATCAATTGAAGAAGTATGATTGAAAATCAGCAATTAGGATTGTATGATCCTGCTTATGAACACGACGCCTGCGGTATTGGATTTGTTGCCAATATAAAAGGAATTAAATCGCACCAAAATATAGGTGATGCATTAACCATATTGGAAAACATGGAACACCGTGGAGCTAGTGGTAGCGAAGCAAATACTGGCGATGGAGCTGGTATAATGATTCAAATCCCGCACGAATTTTTCTTTGATGAATTATTGCACAAAGGCCTGCATTTACCAGATGCAGGTGAATATGGAGTAGGCTTTATCTTTTTCCCAACCGATAAAGGAGTAGCAGAAGAATGCAAAGAAATATTTGCACGTGCAGCAGAAAAATTAGGCATTGAAATAATTGGTTACAGAAAAGTACCCGTTAAAAGAGATACTATTGGACCAACAGCTTTATCTGTTGAGCCAATCATGGAACAAGTATTTGTAAAGAAACCGGACTTTGTTAAAGACGCTGAAGATTTTGAACGTAAACTTTTTATTTTAAAAAATTACGCTTCACATACTATTAACAATAGCATTAAGAAGGATGCTATTGGTTTTTACATGACTTCGCTTTCACAAAATGTAATTATCTATAAAGGGCAATTAACAAGCCATCAAGTGCGCGAATACTTCCCTGACCTAAGTGATAAGCGAGCTGTATCTGCATTTGGTTTGGTACACTCTCGCTTTGCAACAAATACTTTCCCTTCATGGAAATTGGCACAACCATTCCGCTACATTGCACACAATGGCGAGATTAATACATTACAAGGAAACCTTAACTGGTTGCGTTCTAATGAGTCTAGCTTCTTGTCCCCTTATTTTTGTAAAGAAGAATTGGATATGATTTTGCCAGTAGTGACTGCTGGCCAATCTGATAGTGCTTGTTTAGACAATGTGATTGAATTGTTGACTTTAAGCGGTCGTAGCTTACCACATGTAATGATGATGTTAATCCCAGAGGCATGGGATGGCAACGACTTAATGGATCCAGTTAAAAAAGCGTTTTACGAATATCATGCAGCTATCATGGAGCCTTGGGATGGACCTGCATCTATCTCATTTACCAATGGAAAAATGATTGGCGCTACTTTAGACAGAAATGGTTTAAGACCTTCTAGATATTGTGTGACCAATGACGACCGCGTAATTATGGCCTCTGAAACAGGTGCATTACCAGTTGATCAGTCTACCGTGGTTGAAAAGGGTCGCTTACAGCCCGGTAAAATGTTTGTTGTAGATATGGAAGCAGGACGTATTATTAGCGATGAAGAATTAAAACAAACTATTTGCAGCCAACAACCTTATGGCGATTGGTTAAATAAATATAAAATTCGTTTAGAAGAATTACCCGAGCCAAGAATCCAGTTCACACACTTAGAGCATGATCAAATCTTTAAATACCAAAAAGCATTTGGATATAGCAAGGAAGATCTTGAGCAAATTATAATGCCAATGGCTTTAGAGGGAAAGGAACCTATTGGTTCTATGGGAACAGATACACCACTTGCTGTATTAAGTGATCAACCTCAACATATTACTAGTTATTTTAAACAATTATTTGCGCAAGTAACCAACCCTCCTATCGATCCTATACGTGAGCGTATGGTTATGTCCTTAGCAACTTTTGTAGGAAGCCAAGGAAGTTTATTAATTGAGGACCCAATGGCAAGTCACTGCGTTGCATTAAAACATCCAATTTTAAGCAACCATGAACTAGAGAAAATTAGAAGTATTGACACAGGTGTATTCCAAGCAAAAACCTTACAATGTTATTTTAGAGCCGATGGAAAAGAAGGTTCATTAAAAAGTGGATTAGATCGTTTGTGTCGTTATGCAGTAGATGCTGTAAATGATGGATTTGAAGTATTGGTTTTAACCGACCGATCAATTGATTCCGAGCACGCTGCTATTCCTTCATTATTAGCTTGCTCTACTGTACACCATCATTTAATCAAGAAAGGATTAAGAGGAAAAGTAGGCATTATTGTAGAAGCTGGTGATATTTGGGAAGTACACCACTATGCATGTTTAATTGGATTTGGTGCAACTGCTATTAATCCATACTTAGCATTGTCAAGTATTCGTGATATGAAATTAACAGAGCATATCAAAACCGATTACGATATAGACAAATTAAAACAGAATTATATTAAAGCAGTGAATGAAGGCTTGTATAAAGTGTTTTCTAAAATGGGTATATCCACTTTACAATCTTATCAAGGTGCTCAAATTTTTGAAATCATTGGTATTAACAAGGATGTAGTTAACAGACATTTCACAGGTGCCACTTCTAGAATTGAAGGTATGGGCTTGGATGAAATTGCAAGAGAAATTTTAGCAAAACACAATATTGCATTTGCTAAAAAATCTTCTCCTGTTGATCGTTTACCAGTGGGTGGTATTTATCAATGGAAACGCAAGGGTGAGGCACACTTATTCAATCCTCAAACTATTCACGCATTACAACATGCCACTAGCACAGGTGATTATGCTAGTTTCAAAAAATACTCCAAGTTGGTAAATGACCAAGCCGAGAAAGCTTGTACTTTAAGAAGTCTATTTGATTTTAAACCAACAAGACCATCTATATCAATTGATGAAGTAGAACCAGCTTCATCTATCTACAAACGTTTTGCAACGGGTGCTATGTCCTTTGGATCCATTTCATGGGAAGCACATACCACACTTGCCATTGCTATGAACCGCTTAGGTGGCAAGAGCAACACAGGTGAAGGTGGAGAAGATCCTATCCGTTATGAAAAAATGGAAAATGGAGATTCCATGCGTAGTGCTATTAAACAAGTTGCAAGTGCTCGTTTTGGTGTAACGAGTCAGTATTTAACTGAAGCGGATGAGATTCAAATTAAAATGGCTCAAGGCGCAAAACCTGGCGAAGGCGGACAATTACCTGGTGATAAAGTTGATGACTGGATTGGAAGAACAAGACACTCCACTCCAGGTGTTGGATTAATTTCCCCACCCCCACATCATGATATTTATTCTATTGAAGATTTATCACAATTAATTTTCGATTTAAAAAATGCAAACCGTGCTGCTCGTATCAATGTAAAGCTGGTTTCAAAAGCAGGTGTTGGAACCATTGCAGCTGGTGTGACTAAAGCAAAAGCAGATGTGGTTTTAATTGCGGGTTTTGATGGAGGCACTGGAGCTTCACCATTAAGTTCCATTAAACATACTGGTTTGCCATGGGAATTAGGATTAGCCGAAACGCATCAAACATTAGTTAAAAATAAATTAAGATCACGTGTTGTTGTTCAAGCCGATGGTCAAATGAAAACAGGCAGAGACATTGCCATTGCTGCATTATTAGGTGCAGAAGAATGGGGTGTTGCGACAGCAGCATTAGTTGTGGAAGGTTGTATTATGATGCGTAAATGTCATATGAATACTTGTCCAGTTGGTGTTGCTACACAGGATCCAGAATTGCGCAAACGCTTTAAAGGCAACCCTGACCATGTCGTAAAATTCTTTGAATTTATTACCCAAGAATTACGTGAGATAATGGCCGAGCTTGGTTACCGAACTGTAAATGAAATGGTTGGTCAAGCAGATGCTTTAAGAATGCGTGATAATATCAATCACTGGAAATATAAGAACTTAGATTTAAGTGCAGTATTATATAAAGAACCAGCTGATGCAAGTGTTGGTCTTTATCAAACTGAACTTCAAGACCAAGGATTAGCCGAAGTCTTGGATTGGAAATTATTATCTGCTGCACAACCTGCCATTTTGAAGAAAGAAAAAGTGAGTGCTAGCTTTGCTATTAAAAATACCGATCGTACAGTAGGAACTATTGTATCCAATGAAATTACCAAAGTGCATAAAGCTGCAGGCTTGCCTGAAGACACCATTCACTTTAAGTTTACTGGTACTGCAGGTCAAAGTTTTGGCGCATTCAATACCACTGGTGTAACCTTAGAATTAGAAGGAGACGCCAATGACTATTTTGGTAAAGGATTAAGTGGTGCACAATTAATTGTATACCCTGATAAAAAAGCAACATTCGTTCCAGAAAATAATATCCTAATTGGCAATGTTGCATTTTACGGTGCAACAAGTGGAACTGCTTATATAAGAGGTAAAGCAGGTGAACGTTTTGCAGTAAGAAACTCTGGGGCATCGGTTGTTGTTGAAGGAATTGGTGACCATGGTTGCGAATACATGACAGGTGGCCTTGCTGTAATTCTGGGCCCTACCGGTCGCAACTTTGCCGCAGGTATGAGCGGAGGTATTGCTTATGTATACAATGTTCAAAATGATTTTGATAGTTTATGTAATAAGGAAATGGTGGACTTGGATCCTGTGGGAACTGAGGACATAGCTGAATTACAAAAAATGATTCAGGCTCATTATGATAAAACTGGAAGCACGGTTGCCAAATTTATTCTAAGCGACTTAGACAACCAGTTAAAACATTTTATCAAAGTATTCCCACGTGATTATAAAAAAGTTTTACAACAACGTAAAGCTGCAGTAAGCGCTGGAAAATAATAAATAACTACTCACCTATTTGAATTTATAGATATGGGAAAGCCAACCGGATTTAAGGAATTTACAAGAGAACTACCAAGTAAATTGCCAGTAGAAGAAAGAAAGAAAAATTATAAAGAATTTGTTTCTTTATTACCTGAGCAAAAATTGAATGAACAATCAGCACGCTGTATGAACTGTGGCGTTCCTTTTTGTCATAGCGGATGCCCCTTAGGCAATATCATTCCCGAATTTAATGATGCAGTGTATCGTAAAGAGTGGAAAGAAGCTTATGAAATTTTAATTTCTACCAATAATTTCCCAGAGTTCACTGGACGTATATGCCCTGCACCTTGCGAAAGTGCTTGTGTATTAGGCATCAACCAACCAGCAGTTACCATTGAAGAAATTGAAAAGCATATTATTGAAATTGCTTTTGATAAAGGATTTGTGAAACCACGTAAACCCAATGTAAGAACTGGATTTAAAGTAGCGGTAATTGGATCAGGTCCATCGGGCTTGGCAGCCGCTGCCCAATTAAATTATGCAGGACATGAAGTAACCGTATTTGAAAGAGATCCTAAACCAGGCGGATTATTACGTTTTGGCATTCCTGATTTCAAATTAGAAAAATCAATTATTGAGCGTCGTATCAATGTATTGGAAGAAGAAGGCATCACATTTAAATGTAACGCTAATGTGGGTGTAAATGCACGTGTGAATGATATTATGCGTGACTTTAATGCTGTCGTATTAGCAGGTGGCTCTACCATTCCAAGAGATTTACCTATTCCAGGTCGCGAATTAAATGGCGTTCATTTTGCAATGGAATTCTTAAAGCAACAAAATAAAAGAGTAAGCAACTTACCAATTGATGAAGCTGAATTATTAGCTACAGGCAAAAACGTAGTTGTTATTGGTGGAGGTGACACAGGTAGTGACTGTGTAGGTACTTCAAACAGACATAGTGCTAAATCCGTTACTCAATTTGAATTATTACCAAAGCCTCCCGAAACAAGAGCACCCTATATGCCTTGGCCAACCTACCCTATGTTATTAAAAACAACTACTTCACATGAAGAAGGTGTGACAAGAGTTTGGGAAGTGGCTACAAAAGCTTTTATTGGTGATGAAAATGGAAATTTGAAAGGACTACAAGTAGTAGATTTAGAATGGACAAGTTCAGCCGATGGACGTCCTGCAAAATTTACGGAGAAAGAAGGTAGTCTTCGTGAAATCCCTTGCGAATTGGCTTTATTAGCAATGGGCTTCTTGCATCCTCAACCCTCGGGCATGTTGGATGAACTTGGAGTAGAATTAGATGAAAGAGGCAACGTTAAAGCAACAGAAAATGCCTTCCAAACAAATATTGCAAAAGTATTTACAGCAGGAGATATGAGACGTGGTCAATCATTAGTAGTATGGGCCATTAGCGAGGGAAGAGAATGTGCAAGAAAAGTAGATATTTTCTTAACAGGATCTACATTATTAGAATCTAAAGATGAGAGCTTACTTGCAGCATCTATATAATTTTTCAGCATAATTATCGCTCATTATGCGAATACTTAAGGGATCTTTTTCGAGATCCCTTATTTTTTTTCCACATTCTTACAATTCACTCAATACCGAAATCAATAAATATTGTTTCATTATATTGATATACAATAAATTATAAAATTTTAATACATATTATATTATTATATTATTTGTATTTATTTTTGGATATATTCTATTTTATAAAGTAAATTTGCATTATAAATAATATATCTAATTATTTATAATATTATTGATCTGCTTAATTAATTTGTAATGAAAAATCAAAACTTGCAAAAGTACACCCCTTTTGTACTATTACTAGCTGTTGCCATAGTGGCCTTATTTGTTCCTCAACTCCCAAACTTTATTGGTGATGCTAACACTTATAGTCCAGCTGATATTGCTTGGATTTTGGTTGCTACCGCCCTTGTTTTTATTATGACACCAGGACTTGCCTTTTTTTATGGAGGCATGGTACATAGAAAAAACATCTTGTCAACAATGATTAAGAGTATTGTATCCGCAGGTATTGTTACTGTAATTTGGGTTACCTATGGTTACAGTTTAAGCTTTGGCGAATCTGTACATGGAATTATTGGCAACCCTATGACGCATCTATTTTTTAAGGGTGTTGCAAATGGCGCTCCAACCTTACAAGGTGGCACTGCAATGACAATTCCTTTGTTACTTTTTGCCTTGTTTCAATTAATGTTTGCAATTATTACTCCAGGACTTGTTGTAGGTGCTGTTGCAGAAAGAATAAAATTCACTTCCTACATTTTATTTATTGTCTTATTCATAACATTGGTATATGCACCATTAGCCCATTGGTCTTGGCATCCAAACGGATTCTTATTAAAAATGGGGGCACTTGACTTTGCAGGTGGAACTGTTGTACATATTAGTGCTGGTTGTGCTGCATTAGCTGGAGCTATTGTATTAAAATCAAGACGTGCTAAACTTGAACAACAAGAAATTCCACCAGCTAATATTCCATATGTGTTAATTGGAACAGGATTACTTTGGTTTGGCTGGTTTGGCTTTAATGCAGGCTCTGCATTAGCTGCCAATTCATTAGCCGTAAATGCATTTGCAACAACTAATACTGCCGCTGCTGCAGCTGGTTTGTCTTGGATGTTCTTTGATGTAATGCGTGGAAAAAAACCATCTGTATTAGGCTTTTGTATTGGAGCAGTAGTTGGTTTAGTTGCTATTACACCAGCAGCTGGATTTGTAGGTATACCACAAAGTATTTTCATTGGTGTAATTGGCGCTGTGATTTCAAATGTACTTAGCCATGCATTTAAGTTATCAAGAGTTGACGATACTTTGGACGTATTTCCTTGTCACGGTATTGGCGGTATTGTAGGTATGTTATTAACTGGCGTTTTTGCTTCAAAAGGGGTAAACCCTGCAGGCAATGATGGCCTATTCTATGGCAATCCTGCTTTTTTCTTTACACAATTAAAAGCAATGTTAATTGTAGTTGCCTATAGCTTTACAGTCTCTTATCTAATCTTCAAATTCATTGCATTATTATTGCCTTTACGTGTATCTGAGGAAGAGGAAGAATTAGGATTAGACGCTACTCAACATGATGAAAAATATGGTAGAAATCCTTTAAAAGCATAAAATATATTTAACTCGGTTTTCGATTTTTAAGCAAGCAATCGTACGGCCCGAATTTCTATTCGGGCCTTTTTTATTATATTTAATGTTTAGATGAAGAAGGCCAGCCAAATATTACAAATCATTTACTGCATTTACGCTTTATTGGCATTTTCAATATTGACAATTATTGCCGCAATTGCATTGATTGTATTCATACCATTGGGCAAAGAAAAACTAAGTAAAAGAATATTAAAAGTGTGTAGGTTTTGGGGTAGGATATGGTATTTTTTTATAGGCATTAGACACAAAGAAATATTTGAAGCACATCATCAATTTAACAAACCACATGTCTTTGTAGCGAATCATAATTCCTATATGGATATTCCCCCTATTGTATTACTTAAACATCAACCCATACGTCCATTGGGTAAATTTGAATCCTCCAAAATCCCCATTTTTGGTTGGATATATAGAGCCGCAGTTGTGATGGTAGATAGAAGTAGCCCAGAAAAAAGAGCACAAAGTATTCGCAACCTAAAAGCTGCACTACATAAACGTATATCCATTTTTATTTTCCCGGAGGGAACTTTTAATATGACATTAAACAAGCCATTAAAGTCTTTTTATAATGGTGCCTTTAAATTGGCAATTGAAATGCAAATACCCATTCAACCCATTTTAATGATTGATGCAGTAGACAGAATGCATTTTGACAGTGTCTTCTCTCTAACTCCTGGTCCAAATAGAGTTGTGTATTTAAAAACAATTGATGTTTCAAAATACAGTTTGGATGACATAGAATTGCTTAAGGAAAAAGTCCACAATTTAATGGAGGAGGGCTTAAAAAGATATAGATCATATCCCTAAGTATGGGATAATCCCTAATTTTTATAACAAAATCATAGTGTCAAAATCATAGTGTATTTTTGCTAACACAAATATGTACGCCGAAATTATCATACCCTTAGCCCTACCCAAAAATTATACATGGGAAATTCCAAGTGCGCTACTTGAAGAAGTTATGATTGGGATCCGCGTAGAAGTTATGTTAGGGACAAATAAAAGGTATGCAGGTATTGTTAAAAATATATTTAAAGAAAAGCCAGCAGCATTTAACCCTAAACCAATTTTATCTGTTTTAGATGAAGCGCCAATTGTTTATCCTGAACAACTTGCACTATGGGAATGGATGGCACAATATTACATGTGCACCGAGGGTGAAGTCATGCAAGCAGCCGTACCAAGTCATTTAAAAATCACAAGTGAGTCTGTATTTATTTATAATGAAGATCAAGCAATTGATAACCATCAACTAAGTGATACTGAATATATAATTAGTGAGGCATTACAAATAAAAAAAGAACTTAGTTTAACTGAAATTCAAAAATTATTAGATCGAAAATCGGTATACCCTGTAATCAACAAATTGATTCAAAAAGGAATTTGTTTTGTGCAGGAACACATGAACGATAAATATAAAGTAAAGGAAGAAACTTTCATATTACTTGCTCCTCAATATCAGAATGAAACAGCCTTAGAGCCATTATTAAACGAATGGACAAGAGCACCCAAACAATTGGCACTTTTACTTTCTTTTTTACATTATGAAAAAACGGAAGGAGAAGTAAGTCAAAAGTTGATACTTGAAAAATCTGGAGCATCTCATGCTCAATTAAAAGCCTTAATTGACAAAGGCATTTTAATTGCCGAAAAAAGAAAAAAAGACCGATTAGGTACTGAAGCCTCAATTGGAGACAATACACTACATGGCCTATCTGCCTCACAGCAAATTGCATTTAAATCTATTAAAGAACAGCTTAGTAACCATCCAGTACATTTATTGCACGGTATAACCGGTAGCGGTAAAACTCAAATTTATGTAGCAATTATCAATGAGCTCATTAAAGAAGGGCAACAAGCATTGTATATGTTACCCGAAATTGCACTTACCGCTCAAATGATTAGACGTTTAAAACAGTATTTTGGAAAAAACGTCGCTATTTATCATTCCAAATTTAACCCTAATGAAAGAGTAGAAATTTGGAATAAAGTAAAAACAGGTGAAATTAAAATTGTATTAGGTGCCAGGTCGGCATTATTTCTACCCTACAAAAATTTATCACTTATTATTATAGATGAAGAACATGATGCATCGTATAAACAACAAGAACCTGCACCACGTTATCAAGCAAGGGATACAGCTATATATTATGCGAACCAAATTAAAGCAAAAGTAATTTTAGGATCGGGTACCCCTTCTATTGAATCTTTTTACAATGCAGCACAAAAAAAATATGGTTATACACATTTAACTGAACGATTTAATAAAGGCGAGTTACCCAGTATTCAATTAATTGATACTAAGAAACAGCCTTCTGGCACAGCCATACTAACACCCATCTTATTATCCGAAATAAAAAAAACCATTGAACAAAATAAGCAAGTAATTCTATTTCAAAACCGAAGAGGTTATGCAGCTTATTTAATATGTGAGACTTGTGGTTGGATTCCTCATTGTAAACATTGTGATGTAACACTTACTTACCATAAACAAAAGAATTTGCTTTCTTGTCACTATTGTGGAGCAACCTATCCTATTTTAACAAGTTGCCAGGCTTGTGGCAAACAACATTTTAGACAAAAAAGTTTTGGCACCGAACAAATTGAAGAAAAATTGAATCAGGCATTACCTGGTGTTATTGTTGCAAGAATGGACTATGATAATGTAAAAGGTAAAAACGAACATGATCAATTAATTCAACAATTTGAACAAAGACAAATAGATATCTTAGTAGGCACTCAAATGGTCGTAAAAGGACTAGACTTTGAAAATGTTGACCTAGTTGGTATTGTAGATGCTGATAGCCTCTTAAACTTTAACCAATACAGGGTTAACGAAAGAGCTTTTCAAATGATGGAGCAAGTAAGTGGACGAGCTGGTAGAAAAAATAGTAATGGTAAAGTACTTATACAAGTAAGCCAGGTACAGCATCCTATTGTACAACTAGTCCAAAAGCACGACTATGAAGGATTTTATCAATTTGAAATTCAAAATAGAAAGCAATTCGCCTACCCACCCTTTAGTAGATTAATGAGCATATTGTTTAAACATAAAGAAAACTCAATTGCCGAAGAAGCTGCCAATCATTTTTTACATAGTCTGACTCCCGAAATTCAACGCACGGTATTAGGACCTGCACAACCTTTGGTAAATAGAGTTCGCAATAAATATATTTGGGAGCTTTGTGTTAAAATATCTACACAATCTGGACAATTACAAATTGCCAAAAAACAATTGTCCCATTACATTCGATTAATTGAAGCGCATCCACGCTACAAAACGGTTCAAATAATAATTGATATTGACCCTAATTAATTGAATCCAATTATAAATAAAAAAAACATGACTCCTGAAATTAATATATCCTTAAAATCTTTACACAGTTTTGCAAGTAAAGAAATAACTCAATTCTTTACCAAGCTAAAAAACAAACAGGATATTGTTGATGCTTGTACTTGGAGTAAAAACAATCAAAAACCATTATTAGTTATTGGATCTGGCTCCAATATTTTATTCACAAAAAACTTTGAAGGACTAGTAGCCAAAATGGAATTAATGGGTATTAGAAAATTGGAAGAAACAGCCAGTGAAGTGATCTTAGAAGTAGGAGCAGGTGAAAACTGGCATCATTTTGTAAGCTATTGTGTACAAAAAGGTTGGGGTGGCATTGAGAACCTAAGTTTAATTCCAGGTACGGTAGGTGCTAGTCCTATACAAAATATTGGTGCCTATGGAGCAGAGGTACAAGATTGCATAAAAACCATACATGCATTTGATACTACTAACAATGAATGGGTTAATCTAAATAATAAGGAATGTGCATTTGGATATAGAACTAGTTTATTTAAGCAGACAAAGCATAGGTACATAATTGCTCAAGTTCAATTTGTTTTACAAAAACAGCCCATACTAAAAACCGATTACGGCGCAATTAGAGAAGTTTTACATGATAAAGGAATAAAAAATCCAAGCTTAGAAACCATTTCTAATGCAATTGTTCAAATTAGAAGTCAAAAATTACCCGATCCAAAAGTATTAGGCAATGCTGGCAGCTTTTTTAAAAACCCAACCTTACCCATTGAAAAATACAATGAATTAAAGGACCTATTTCCCAATATTATTGCCTACCCTATTTCAGACACTGAATATAAAATTGCAGCGGGATGGCTAATAGAAGCTTGTGGCTGGAAAGGCGCACGCAAAGGAAATGTTGGTTGCTTTGAAAAACAAGCCCTTGTAATAGTCAGCTATGGCATTGTTTCTGGCAAGGAAGTATTTGATTTTTCTGAAGAAATTATACAATCTGTTCAAGCAAAATTTGGAATCACACTAGAGAGAGAAGTAAATATATTTTAAGGATTTGTATTGTACACTTCAGTTATTAAAATATAAACAAGAAAGCCTCGAAATAATCGAGGCTTTCTTGTTTATCAATACGATTTTAAATTAATACTTAATACCTAAATCAGCTCTTCTATTAGCTGCTCTACCTGCTTTAGTTTTATTATCAGCAATTGGTCTTGTAGCAGCAAAACCATCCTTAGTTAATCTTGTTTTTGCAATACCTTTCTTAGCTAAATAGTTATAAACCACTGCAGCCCTTTGGTGAGACAATTTTTTATTGATACGTTCAGCACCTGTGTTATCAGTATGTCCACTAATATCTAGTGTCGTATTAGGAAATTTATTTAAAGCCTCAACTACCTTGTCTAATCCAACTAATTGTGCTTTTGAAAGATATATTTTACCAGTTGCAAATTTTAATTTGCTAGCAGCTAAGTCTAAAATAGGTTGCAAATCGGCACAACCATGGTTTGCAGCGATACCCGCTTCTGTAGGACAAAGATCTTCTTCGTCATTTACACCATCCTTATCAGTATCCGGAATAGGACATCCTTGATAACGACTTAGGCCAGCTTGATTAGGACATTTATCTTGCTCATCATTAATACCATCGTGATCAGAATCTGGTATAGGGCAACCATTGTATTTAGCAACACCTGCTTGATTAGGACATTTATCTAACTCATCATTTACACCATCGTTGTCAGTATCAGGAATTGGGCATCCATTGTACTTAGCAATACCTGCTTGATTAGGGCATTTATCTAAGCTATCCACTACTCCATCATTATCACCATCTAATGCTACTGGAGCAGGAGGCAACATAACTGGTTTTTTATTTTTTAATTTCAAAGGCAGTGTATATGCTATTGAATATGCATTATGCATTTTAGTTAAAGAAGATGCTTCTGCTCTATAAGTAGCTTGTACCATTACAAATGAACCCTGATTCGCTTTAATTTGTAAACCACCACCAATTGGCACATAAGCAGAATAGTATGAAAAATGATCTGCACCTACACCAATACCTCCTGTTAAATAAGGAACTACTGGATGATTATCGGTAAGGAACTTATAATTTAAGTTAAAATCCAAAGCCATATAATCTTGATTCTTGCTAGCAGCTGGCACTTTCAAAGAAGTATAATAAGGATATTTTAATGAAGCAAAATCCAAGTTCGTTACGAAGTCTATATGCTTGGAAATGCCTTGTAAATATTGTAAACCAAAATTTACCGCAGATTTAGTTAAACCCTCAGTTTGATTAGTCTTTTTAAAATCCAACAAACCTAATTTAATTCCTATTGAAGGTGCTTTGACAGTTGCAGAGTCCTGTGCAATTGCATTTAATCCAATGGATAAAATACAAATAGCCATTATTATTTTTTTCATATAAAATGTTTTTAAAAATTTGCAGTGAATAAATTAAAAAAACCAATAATATTACAAAGGTAATATTATTGGTTATAATACTATAAATAAAATTATCTATTTGTTCAAAGGGTTTGTTTTGCTATAACCAATACCTTCTACCGAAACTTTTACAACACCAACGCCATTGGACTTGATATGTATTTTCTTAGCGGCTGCTAAACTTAAATCTATCACTCTTCCTTTTTTAAGCATATTTGGATGCATTCGGTCGTTAATTCTTACCACTACCGACTTCCCATTCTGTAAATTAGTAACTCGAACCAATGTATTTAACTCAAATACATTACAAGCAGCCGTATATTTTTTATTTCTATATCTTTCCCCATTCGTAGTTAAAGTCCCATCCAAGTTTGCACTATAAAAACTAGCTATCCCCGTAACTCGGTTTAATTCAATTTTAATTCTGTTAGAATCAATTTTCTTAAAGTACTTTTTTATTAAAGCACTATCTAAATAATTTTCAGTTGTTAAACTATTAGGATAGATATTTTGGGCCATTGAAAAGAATGGCAATAGCACTAAAATAAATAGGATACATTTAGATTTCATAAGTAACACTATGCAATTGCAATGACTTCTACAACACTATCAATATTCAAAGCGCCATAGATATGTGGGAATAATTCGTCCAAATCAGTTGCTAATTCAAATAGTAAGGGTCTTTTTAATTTCGCCTTTTCTATTTTTAATTTAACCAAGTCTGTTTTCCCTTTGTAAAAACGATCTAATACGCCAGGAACTTGTCTTTCAATTGAACAATGTATAAAACCTTCTTGCTCAAATTGAGCTGGCTTATATTCTCCGTTTAACTTTGCTTGCTCCCACTCATTTTGAGTAGTCACATGATATATATATTCACTTTCCATTTTTCTATTTTTTATTTAAGAATTCTTGGTATCCTTTGTTCTAATAACATTAAGTCTGCAAGTACAATTGCTGTAACCGCTTCCAAGACAACGGGCACTCTTAACGCTATACATAAATCGTGTCTTCCTTTTACCGAAAACACTTCCTGCTCATTGGTTTCCCAATTCCAGGTAGTTTGATCCTTTGGTGTTGAAGAAGTGGGTTTAACAGCAATGCGAAACACTAAATCATTCCCATTGGTATAGCCACCTACTACTCCACCAGCATGATTGGTTTTTGTTTTGCCTGTAGCATCTACAATTGGATCATTGTGATCAACACCAAACATAGACGCTGCTGCAAATCCTGTTCCAAACTCAATGCCTCTAATAGCCGGAATTGAAAATACAGCATGACTTATTAAAGACTCAACAGAATCAAAGAAATGTTCTCCTAGCCCAATGGGCAAACCTTTTACTACACATTCTACAATACCACCCACACTATCCTTTTGATCAATTGCTTTTTGCAATCCTTTCTCTAAATCAGTTTCGCCACCAATACTTACAATATGCGCTTCAACTGAAATATCTTTTAATAATTTTTTCGCAATCACACCAGCACCTACTAAAGCTGCTGTTAAGCGGCCGCTAAAATGTCCTCCTCCTCTAAAATCTTCAAAGCCACCAAATTTATGGTGAGCTGTAAAATCTGAATGACCTGGCCTTGGCACAGATCTTTGCTTTTCGTAATCCCCACTTCGCGTATTGTTATTTTCAAACAACATAGTTATGGGAGCTCCTGTACTTGTATCATTAAACAAACCAGACTTAAAAATGGGCATATCGTCTTCCTGTCTTGGCGTGGTCCCTTTCTGTTTGCCTCCTTTTCTGCGTTCCATATCGGTTACAAAATCAGCTTGCTCTAATTTCAATCCAGCAGGACATCCATCAACAACAATACCAACACATGCTCCATGTGATTCGCCAAATATTTGTACTTTAAATAAGGTTCCAAAACTATTCATAAGGTCTTAATATTACAAGTTAAGAATTTTCTATCATCTATGTTATATCCACTTTTGCACCTAGTTGCGCTAAATGGTCAAAGAAATCGGTATAGGACTTATTGATTGCATCTGCTTCGGTAATAGTTACAGGCCCATTTGCTTTTAATGCAGCTACTCCACATGCCATTGCAATTCTATGATCATGTTGAGAAAATACTGTTGAGCTTTTTATTTCAACACCGCCATGAATTTTCATGATATCACCTTCTAAATCTATTTGAACGCCCAACTTTGCAAACTCGGTTTGTAAAGTAAGTCCTCTATCGCTTTCCTTATGTGCTAACCTACTTACTCCTTTAATTTCTGAAACACCCATACAAGCTGCAGCAAATGCCACTAGTGGGGGAAATAAATCCGGGCAATCTGTAGCATCAAATTCAAATGCTCTTAATGCATCTCCTTCTTCTGAACCAATTTGAATTCCATCTTCCTCTAAAGCTATAGACACATTTGCATTTTGCAATGCTTGCATCACCGCTTTATCTGCTTGTGTAGAATTCATTTGCAATCCTTTTACTTTAATAGGACCCGCAATAGCACCTGCCACTAATAAAAAGGCCGCGCCGCTCCAATCACCCTCCACCGTATACTCAATTAGTTCCTTTAAAGGAGGATGGGCTAAAAATGTAAATTGCTCATAATTTGTATGTGCTACTTTCCATCCAAAAGCATCTAGTACTGACAAGGTCAAATCAATGTACGGCTTACTTTTTAAATCCAATACTTTAATCACTGCATCCTTGGCATCACTTGCAGCATAGGCCATTAATAAACCCGTTAAAAATTGAGAGCTTAATGATCCGTCGACTGTAATGGATGCAGGCGCATGTAATGGACCTTGAATTTGTATTGGTAAATACCCATTTTGCGATTGAATTTTCACACCTAGTGCTGGGAATATCTCATCAAAAAAATGCATTGGGCGTTTTACTAAACTTCCCTTTCCATTAATTGTAATAGATTGGCTACTTAAAGCCGCAATAGGGGTAAACATTCTAATGCCTAAACCGCTTTCACCACAATTCATTTCTGGACCAACTGGCATTACACCCTTTGAAGTCACATGAATGCGGTCCTTTTGAATTTCAACCTGGGCACCTAATTTCTGAATCACATCTAGTGCCGCTAAATCGTCATGGGAATGACCTGGATTAAGAATAATTGTTTGTCCAACATGTAATAAAGCAGCAGCACATGCTCTTTGCATACTACTCTTACTTGCAGGAGCAACTTGTGCACCATTTAATTTCCCTGGATATACAATAGCAATCATATTATGAATACAACTTTATCAATTTATACAATGTTTTCATAGGGACAGTTTCGTAAACTGCTTTTCCCATTTTGTTCAACAACACATATTGCATACCCGCTTTTGCATTCTTCTTATCCTTTTGCATTACTTCCATTGCAGCATCAATATCAAAAAGCATTGCAGTAGGCAACCCATATTTTTGTAGTGTTTCTACTAATAATCCTACTCCGTTAAAATTTTGAAGTACTTGTGAAATTTTAGCAGCGTACACCATTCCAATACTAATGGCATGACCATGTAATAAAGCATGCTCATTTTCAATTGCATGTCCTAGTGTATGTCCAAAATTGAGCAATTTGCGATCCCCTTTTTCAAACTCATCCTTTTGCACCACTTTCACTTTTATCTGCACATTTTTTTCAATAAGGGCAGCTAAAGCTTTTTTATTTTTTTGGTAATAGGCTAAATTATTTGCTGACAATTCCTTCATCATGTTGACATCTTTTATGGCAGCATGTTTAATGATTTCTGCAAATCCATTTTCCCATTGGTGTTTTGGCAGACTTTGTAAAAAGTCAAAATCGTAAACTAAAAACTGAGGCTGTCTAATTAAGCCCACCATATTTTTATACAGACCAACATCAATTCCGTTTTTACCACCAATAGAAGCATCAACCATTGCTAGAATAGTAGTTGGCACAAAACCAACTGCAACACCACGCATGTAAACACCTGCAACATAACCAACCATATCTGTAACAACACCACCGCCAACACCAATTAACACAGCTTGTCTTGTTGCTCCAAAATTTAACAAAGCTTCAATAATAAAATCTACAGTAGCTTGATGCTTATGCTCTTCACCAGAAGGGATCACTAAGGTTTTTTTACCCTTAAATTTCTTCTCATGTAAAGCATATACATTTTCATCTGTAATATAAATAGCTTGTGTTTTGTCTACCATTTTATCAATTGCAGCAAACTTGCCATCCAATACAAACGTCACTGTTGAACTTGAAAATTTAACCTTCCAATTTTTCATTATTATCTTTTATTTATAAAAGCTTTATTTAGGAAAGATTTATTGGACCTATGTGATTTTTTTTACTTACACAGGTCCAATATCACTAGCTATTCATTACTTTGTTTTGTTGATTAATACTTTCCATGTGAACGGCATCCATATATTTAGTAACAAACTCATCGCTTAAGCCCATTTTGTGGCCTTTTGCAACAGCTCGCTCCAAAATTTCATTCCAACGATTAGTTTGTAAAATAGTGATTTCATTATTCTTTTTGTATTCACCAATTTTTTGAGCCACTTTCATACGTGTAGATAATACTTGCAATAACTCATCATCCAATTGATTAATTTGTTGACGGAATTTTTCCAATGCGCTATGAAAATCTTCATTTGCAACATCTTCTTTTCTCCAATGCATACTATCCAACATTTCTTTCAATACTTGAGGTGTGATTTGTTGTTTTGCATCGCTCCAAGCATTGTCGGGATCAACATGTGATTCAATAATTAAACCATCAAAATCTAAATCTATAGCTTGTTGAGCTACTTCTTGTAAAATATCACGTCTACCACAAATATGTGAAGGATCATTAATCATTGGCACACCTGGGAAACGACGTTTCATTTCAATGGCCAAATGCCACATAGGTGCATTACGGAATTCAGTGTTACCATATGAACTAAATCCTCTATGGATTAAACCTAAGTCTTCAATACCTGCTTTTGCAATACGCTCCATACCACCCACCCACAATTCTAGGTCTGGGTTTAATGGATTTTTAATTAAAACTGGAACTTTAACGCCTCTTAATGCATCTGCAATTTCTTGCACACTAAAAGGATTTACTGTTGTACGTGCTCCAACCCACAATACATCAACATCAAAATGCAATGCATCTTCTACTTGTTTTGCAGTTGCTACTTCTACAGCAATTGGCAAGCCAGTTTCTTTTTTAGCTTGTTGCATCCAAGGCAAACCTTTTGTTCCAATCCCTTCAAAACTTCCTGGACGGGTTCTTGGTTTCCAGATACCTGCACGCATAATATCTACTTTACCTGTAGCTGCTAATCCTTTAGCAGTGGCCATTACTTGTTCTTCTGTTTCGGCACTACAAGGTCCAGAAATAATCAATGGAGCTTTTTTTAATAATGCACTTACTTTTTGTTGTTGTTCAGTTAAGGTTCCCATTTTTAACCAATTTTAATATTTAAGTATTTGTTTGTTATTCAAGTTTATAAACGAGTCCTTAACATTTTATCAAAGACTCGTTTATTATTTTAAATTAGCCTTCGTTTTTGTTAAAGCCTCTTGGACCGCCGCTATCTGCATCATTCATACGAATACGACGACCTTTATAGCTCTTGCCATCAATAGCACTAATCATTTTTTTAGCAGCGCTAGATTCAATTTCAATCCAGCTGTTCATGTCTCTCATATCTATTTTACCCAATACTTCTTTTTTCAAGTCGCTCATGTCTAAAACAAATTGTAAGAAGCTAGCTTTATAGAAGCCGTCTTTAGTACCCAAGTTAACAAACAAACGAGTTGAGCCTGCAGCAGCACGATTCGCGCTACGGCCACGACCATCCCCACGATCTCCGCGGTCAGCTCTATCTCCACCACTTCTGCGATCTGAATATTCATTACGTCCTCTTTCACGATTACGGTCCTGCATACCACCCACATCACGACGGCCTTTCTCCCCTGCGCGGATATTTAAGTCTTGTGCATTTTCATAATAACTCAAGAAACGGTTAAACTCTAGAGCAGCAAATCGAGTTAAGATTTCTTCCTTACTCATATCTGCAAATTTCTCAGCAAGCATTGGTACATAAGTTTCATAATCACCATGACTCACGTCGGTTGACATTAACTTATCCATTAAATGGAAAAATTGTTTTCTACAAACATCCTTACCACTTGGAATATCCAATTTATGGAAAGTACATTTATTGATATTTTCAATTTGACGTAATCTATAAGATTCTCTTGAATGTACAATTGAAATACAATTACCATGACTACCCGCACGACCTGTACGTCCACTTCGGTGTGTATACACTTCCACGTCATCAGGTAATTCGTAGTTAATGACGTGTGTAATTCCTTTTACGTCAATACCTCTTGCAGCAACGTCAGTTGCAATTAACAATTGTAAAGTCTTATCTCTAAACTGGCCCATTACTTTATCACGTTGCGCTTGTGTTAAGTCACCATGTAAAGCGTCAATATCATATCCTTCACGCGTTAAACGTTGCGTAATTTCTTGCGCATCTGCTTTAGTGCGCGTAAAGATAATACCGTAAATGCCAGGGTTAAAGTCAATGATACGTTTTAAAGTTTCATAACGATGTTGCGCCGAGGTTAAATAATATTGGTGATCAATACTTTTATTGGTTGCATTTACTTTACCAATGGTTACTTCCACTGGCTCTTTCATGTAACGCTTGCTCACTTTTCTAATTTCTGGTGGCATGGTTGCACTGAATAACCAAATGCTCTCACGGTTAGGGGTATTCTTTAAGATAAATTCAATATCGTCTTGGAATCCCATGTTTAACATTTCATCTGCCTCATCCAATACTACATATTCAATTTGCTCAAGGTTAATTGCTTTGCGCTCAATTAAGTCAATTAAACGACCTGGTGTTGCCACAACAATTTGCACCCCTCTTTTCAAATCTCTAATTTGCATACCGATAGAAGTTCCACCGTATACTGCTAATACCTGTAAACCTCCAACGTGTTTTTTAAACAAATTAATTTCGTTTACAATTTGCATGCACAATTCACGAGTAGGACAAACTACCAATGCTTGTGGATGCTTATCTGCTGTTTTAATTAATTGAATTAATGGCAAACCAAAAGCAGCAGTTTTACCTGTACCTGTTTGTGCCAATCCAATAAAATCTTTAGTTCCACTAATTAATACTGGAATAGAGCGCTCCTGAATTTCTGTTGCGTGTGTATAACCTAATTCTGTTACCGACTTTACTAATTGCTCGTTAACCCCTAATTCAGCAAAAGTCATTTTGGTTTTAACGGCTTCTATCAATTCATTCGTAATTTCCATATCTTCTGTTTTCTTCATTTTTTTGTTTTTACTTTTCTTTAATAAGAATCCTACTTTAGAATTCTTTTAATCCCATTTGCATTTTCAATCAAATCCGATAAGTATTCAAAGTTTTCTTTTTCCAAACAAGACTTGAATTTTCTCAACTGACTGATATGCTCATTTAGAACGTCTAATACATTTTCCTTGTTTTGCATAAAGATGGGCACCCATGTTGCAGCGTTGGATTTTGCCAAACGCACAGTGCTATCAAAACCACCACTTGCTAACTCGAATATATTATCCGATTCTTTTTCCTTCTCTAGCACGGTATTAGCCAATGCGAAAGAAGTGATATGTGAGATATGACTCACATAAGCCACATGAATGTCATGCTTAGTGGCATCCATGGAAACAATATGCATTCCCAATGTTTTGTACAAACGCTCAACTGTTAATAGCGCATCTGCATCTACTTGTTCCTTATTGCATATTACTGTTGCTTTGTTTTCAAAAGCGTCGCTTTGTGCAGCACTAGGACCACTAAATTCTGTTCCCCACATTGGATGCGTTGGAACAAATCTTCCTTTTTTTGCGTGCGCACTGGCTATCTGCGCAACAGCTTCTTTGGTGGATCCTAAATCAAAAACGACTTGTTGGTCAACTAAATCTAAAACCGAAGGCAATAGTTGCTCAGCAATATTTACGGGCGTTGCAATGGCAATGATATCAGATAATTTTACAGCGTCTTCCAACGTCATAATTTCATCAACAATGCCTAATCGCAATGCCTCGGCTTGGTGATTTGGATTATTGTCCACGCCAATTACATTGGACACAAAGCCTTTCTTTTTCAAAGACAATGCCAATGAACCTCCAATTAAACCAATACCAATTACTGCTAAACGCATGCTTTCACTCTTTTAATTGCTTCATTAAATTTCTCCATTGAACCGCATAAGCTCACACGGATGTAATTATTACCTGCCGAACCAAAAATGCCACCAGGTGTAATAAAGACATTCGCATCATACAACACCTTATCGCTTAATGCATATCCATCTTTATATATGGCTGGAATTTTAGCCCAAACAAACATCCCTACTTGTTGTTTTGAATATGCACAATCTAATGTGTCTAATAATTCATACACTTTTTCACGACGTTGGGTATAAACTTGATTTACTGAATCATACCAAGATTTATCTAAGCTTAATGCTTTTGCCGCTGCTAATTGCACTGGTAAAAACATACCACTATCCATATTGGATTTAAATCTTAATATTTCGTTGACTCTTTCTTCGGCAGCAATCAACATTCCTACTCTCCAACCTGCCATGTTTTGGCTTTTGCTTAAAGAGTTTAATTCAATCACTACGTCTTTTGCTCCTTCAATAGACAACAAACTTTCAGGTTGGTCATTTAAGATGAATGCATAAGGATTGTCGTGACAAATTAATATTTGATGCTGCTTACCAAATGCTACTAATTTTTCAAAGAGTGCTTTAGTTGGCATTTGACCTGTAGGCATGTGCGGATAGTTGACCCACATCAATTTCACTTTTGATAAATCTGATTTTTCTAAATTTTCAAAGTCAGGTGCCCAATTGTGCTCGGCAGTCAACTCATAATATAGCGGAGTGCCCCCTGCTAATTTAACTGCACTTGTGTAAGTAGGATAGCCAGGGTTTGGAATTAACACCTGATCTCCTTCATTTAAATAGGTCATACATATATGCATGATCCCTTCTTTGCTCCCTAGTAATGGAAGCACTTCTGTTGCTGGATTAATATTATCAACATGATAATACTTTTTATACCACTCGGCAATAGCTTCTCTCAAAACTGGAGAGCCCTTATAGGATTGATAACCGTGTACATTATCTTTTGCAGCTTCTTCATTTAAAGTAGCCAACACGGAAGGATGCGGAGGTAAATCGGGACTTCCAATTCCCAAATTAATTATTTGCTTGCCTGCTTTATTGAGTTCATCAATTTCACGCAATTTGGTAGCGAAATAATATTCACCTATCCCATCTAGTCTTTTTGATAATGTCCAATTCATAGTTAGCCTTTTACAACTTTCCCTTTTTTATACAATCCAAAAATTTTAAAACTATTTGTCATGTCTTTTACAGCATCCAAAACTTTTTCAATTTGTTTGTTATTGTCAAATTCTAAATCTGCATAAAAACCATATTTAAAAGTACTGCCTGGTATAGGCATACTTTGTAATTTACTTAGGTTCACACCTCCTTGAGCAATCTTAGCCAACACTTTGGACAAAATGCCTTTTGAGTGATCGGTCTGAAAATAAATGGACGCTTTATTGGCTCCATCAATGGTCAATTTTGACTTACCAGGCACCAATATTAAAAAGCGGGTAATATTATTTTTCAAAGTATGAATATCAGGAGCAATCACTTCCAAATTGTACAATTGCGCCGCTAACTTACTTGCTATGGCTGCCACATGTTTGCTTTTATGTTGGTGCACCATCTTTGCACTTAAAGCGGTATCCTCTGATTCCACTAATTTAAAATCATGCCCTTCTAAAAAATCCAAACATTGTAAAATAGCCATTGGATGACTATGCACTTCTTTAATATCAGCTAATTTAACACCTGGATTCACCAATAGGTTTTGGCTAATATGCAAGTACACTTCCCCTATTACTTGCAAATTGCTTTTTTGCAATAAATTGTAATTAGGTAAGATGCTTCCTGCAATAGAATTTTCAATAGCCATCACTGCGCCATCCGATTGTTTAGGATCTGCCCCAATTTTCACCACTTCCCTAAACGTATCACATGTAATCACCTCAACAGTTTTTCCAAAAAACTGTCTTGCTGCCACTTGATGGAAACTCCCTTCGTATCCCTGTATCGTCACTTTTTTATTCATCCGTTTTTCTTATCCTGTTGCTTGTTCTATAATTTTTTTTATAAAAAAAATCCCGGCTGTTTAGGCCGGGATTGTATGTTTAGTTATTTCGTTTAAGCTTTTACAAATACTACCCGGCTACTTTGTTTAAAGTAGAAATAAAAGAAAAAGTAAAACCAGTTGCTATTTGCTTTCATCGTATTACAAATATACACCAAAACTGCCTATTATAGGCTAAAAGTCTAAAGTTTTTTACATTTTACTAACAAATATTCGTATTATCCTGCTTGTTTTAAGCTTGATTTGAATTTAGAATAAGAAAGGTTCCTTTCGGGTGGTCAGGAAAAGGAGATATTTTATAATTTAGCCAAAATTTTAAAATATGAAACAAGAAGTAGGAAAAGTATTATTTGTATGCATTAGCTATATTGTTATGTTAGAGCTTATTTTGTTATTCTCTACCAATCACTAAGGTTTTATTTTAGCCCTTTAAGCTCTCTAAAATGCTGATAAATGAAGTTCCGCAAGGAACTTCCTAATCATTAGAGTTTTTATTTTGGCCCTTTAAGTTCTCTAAAATGCTGATAAATGAAGTTCCGCAAGGAACTTCCTAATCATTAGAGTTTTTATTTTGGCCCTTTAAGTTCTCTAAAAGGGCTAAAATAAAAAAAGCCCCCCTGTGGAAACAGGGCGGCTCTAACGATTGCTTGCCATATGAAAATTGTTCGAATAACCGTTGGTTGGCAAACGGTTTGATAAGGCTAACCTTATCTAGACCAACAGTCCAATTAGTTTAATTACTTCTTAGCAGCAGTATCAACTTTTACAGTTGAATCAGCTTTAACAGCAGCAGAATCAGTTGCTTTAGCAGCAGTGTCTACAGTTGTTGCAGCAGAATCTTTTTTAGCTTCAGTTGAAGCACCACCACAAGCAGCTAATGCAGCGATAGCGAAAATTGCGAATACTTTTTTCATTTGGAAAGGTTTTAATTGTTTAATTTATACTCTTAATACAAAATCAAATAAAAGGTAACCCCCGTATTCAAAAATTTCTAAAAAAATAATTTACTAGCCATTTTGGGTTACTTTTGCCTTACTCAAGTATTAATCTATTGAAAGCTGAATTCAACGAACAAAACCTATTAAAAGGGTTAGCAAACAATGACTCTAAAGCGGTGGAAACCCTTTATAAGAGTCATTTTAGTATGATACAGCATTTCGTTATCAACAATAACGGTTCTTTTGACGACGCAAGGGATATTTTTCAGGAAGCAATGATCACTTTGTATGAAAAGGTACAGGATGACCATTTCACATTAACCTGTCAAATAAAAACCTATCTTTTTTCAATTTGTAAGCATTTATGGTTAAAGCGCTTACAACAAATGGGAAAATATAGTAGCCCTTTGAGTACTGAAGAAGAAAGCATTTCGGTGGAGACTGATATTGAAGAGTTTGAAAAGAAAGATGCAGCTTATGCAATAATGGACCGAGCTTTAAATAGTCTTGGTGAACCTTGCAAAAGCCTTTTAGAAGGTTATTATTTGAATAAAAAAGGAATGCAGGAGTTAGCGGCCGATTTTGGATATACCAATTCCGATAACGCCAAAAACCAAAAATATAAATGTTTGATGCGCTTGAAAAAACTATTCTTTGCGCAGTATAATATTGGAGACTAAAAGAATAAAAAAAATGGATGATATTCAATTATTAGAGGCCATAGAAAACTACTTAGCAGGCGAAATGTCGGCGAGTGAGGCTATTCAATTTGAAGCTATCCTTAAAAAAACGCCTGAGATTGATCAAATGGTAGTTGAACATAGTATGTTCCTACATGAAATGCATAACTATGCTGGTCGTAAAAATTTCTCAGCTTTATCCGCACAAACTTTTAATACATTGTTAGAAGCTGGAGAATGGACACCAGTGGATGAACAATCTACTAAATTCAAAGTCATTCAGCTATGGACAAAGTACCGCAAGGTAACAGCCATCGCAGCAACCGTTGGCGGTTTTATTGCATTATTCACTTCGGCTTTAATGATGTACTTCTCTCCTAGCTTAAATGGATCTCAAGTCTTACAATTAAGTAAAGCAATTGAAGTCATTAAGAAAAACCAACAGGCACAAGGACACTTATTAAATGAAGTAAAAACTAAATTACCAGAAAACGCCAAATTGATAAGTGGTGGTTCTGGCTTTTTAATTGATACAAAAGGATTCATCATAACCAATGCGCACGTTTTAAAAGGCAATGGCGCTATTGTTATTAACAGTGAAGGCCAGGAATTAAATGCTACAATTGTTTATACCGACAAAACAACTGATTTAGCGCTCTTGAAAATCACAGATGCGGATTTTAAACAACCTAAAGCAATTCCTTATTCAATTCGCAAAAAAGCAACTGAATTAGGTGAAGAAGTATACACATTAGGCTATCCGAGAAATGACAATGATATAGTTTATGGTAAAGGTTATTTGAGTGCTCAGTCTGGTTTTGATGGTGATAGCAATGCCTACCAAATTCAAATTAGCGCAAACCCTGGCTATTCTGGAGCCCCTGTGTTTAATGACAATGCAGAATTGATTGGTATTATTAATACGCGTCAAAAGCAAGCTGAAGGCGTGGCTTTCGCTATTAAGTCAGCAAAAATATTTGACATCATAGATGCAGCGGAAAAAGAGAGTACAAAAGAAGAAGCAATTAAAATTGCAAAGAACACAACAGCTAGTCATTTGAATGGCGATAGAAAAAAACAAATTAGCAACCTAAAGAATTTCATCTTTAGTGTTCGTTCTTTCAATTAATACATTATCCTATTCCCATAAAAAAAAGAGTCAACTTAAATTGACTCTTTTTTTTTTATTTTATGCTATCCACTTATATAGAAACTACCATAATTTTGAAGGATACACATTATTATTAACCAGTGCGTCAATGCTCGCTTTTACCGCTGGTGCATCTTCCTTATAAGTAACACCAAACCATTTAGCATTTGTTGGAATTACTTTTACATTACCTAATCCCAAATTTGAAAAACGTCCAGTAACATAAGGAATATAAAATTCTGATTTAAGTTCCTGTCCTTGTTTTTCTAAAAATGCATTAAACTCTTTTTCACATAAATCAATGAAATTAGGCACAAAGCACATAAAGTTCATACTCACTCTTGTATCTTCTGCCAAAGGTGTTTCTATACCATCTTCTTCAAATACAATTTTACCCTCTTTTCTATAAATTTTTGTACGCTCATTTATCTGCGTTAAAACGCTATGTTCATCGGTACTGCAAACACCTCTACTCACTGTCCCATTCTCACTTAATGTGTTTGCTAACTCATACCCTAAAATACAATAGGTCTTGTCATTACATGCTGTTGTTAAAAATTGATAAGCTTGTTCAAAGGCTTCCTTGCCATAATAATCATCTGCATTAATTACCGCGAATGGTTCTTTAACTACCCCCTTTGTACACAATACTGCATGTGCAGTCCCCCAAGGTTTTGTACGTTCAGCATTTACGTTTTTACCTTCTGTGAATTTATCTAATGATTGATATACATAATCGGTAGCTATCTTACCTTTTAATTTTGGTTCAAAGCTTGCTTTAAATGCTTCGGCAAAATCTTCCCTAATAATAAAAACCACTTTGCCAAATCCTGCTCTTATGGCATCATAAATTGAATAGTCCATAATAGTTTCTCCATTTGGACCAAACCCTTCGGTTTGTTTTTGGCTACCATATCTGCTAGCCATTCCAGCAGCCAATATTACTAAAGTTGGTGCACTCATTGTATTCAAAATTTTAATTGTGTACTTTTACTTATTATAAAAATACAGTCAGCAAAAATAGCTGATTTTCATTAAATATAAAAAGTTTGGAGCCCAAGCCAATTATTGAATCTATCCCCTATTTGAGTAGTCCTTTAATAGTTGTTGACACATTAAGGCTAGATCAAGTTCACCCCATTGTGAGTGGTAATAAATGGTATAAACTTAGGAATTATCTTAAGAAAGCTACAGAAGCTAACGCACAATGTATTGCTAGTTTTGGAGGGCCTTATTCCAATCATTTGGTGGCGCTTGCCTATACTGCTAAAACAAACGGATTTAAAAGTATTGGCTATGTACGTAGTAACCAAGGTGAACCGCTTACGCCTAGCCTTCAAGATGCATTGGATTATGGTATGGAAATAAGGTATTTAGGAAGAAGTTCATTTCAGGAGCAAAAAGCTGCATTGATTTTGGAAAGTACATCAACAAAAGACACAGTAATATATTTTGTGGATGAAGGGGGCTATGGAAATATAGGAGCAAAAGGAGCAAGTACCATTTTATCCGACTGGGATAATGACTATCATAATCCTACTTTAGCGTACGACTATATTATTTGCGCAGTAGGAACCGGGACTATGATAGCGGGCATCATCAATAAAGCTGCTATTCATCAAAATGTAATTGGTATCCCTGTTTTAAAAAATGAAGGAAGTATTCGTGATGAAATAACTCAATTGCTAATTGACAAAACTGCACAGTTTACTTTGCTACATCAATTTCATCAAGGTGGCTATGCAAAAACAACAAAGGAACAAATTGATTTTATGAATCAGTTTTGGAATGCTACAAATATCCCCACCGACATTGTGTACACTGGAAAAGTTTTTTTTGCAGTGAATCAACTAATAAAACAAAATTACTTCAAACCCAATAGTCGCCTACTTATCATACATAGCGGGGGTTTGCAAGGGAACAGATCACTAACAAAGGGTGTGTTGAATTTCTAATACTTAGGATACTAAATCACAATCAAAAATCAATTGAAAATGTTTTTTGATTTTACCCTTCACTTCCTCATAATCTACTTTATGTCCTAATTCTTTTTCCAAGGAAGTAACCGTCTTTCCTTGTATGCCACATGGAACTATGTATTCAAAATGAGATAAATCTGGATTTACATTTAAAGCAAATCCATGCATAGTAACCCAGCGACTACATTTAATGCCCATAGCACAAATTTTTCTTGCCATGAATGGGTCATTGGGTTGTAACCACACACCCGTTTCGCCTGTACTTCTTTCTCCAATTAATCCATATTCAGCTATCGTATCTATAATCACTTGTTCTAGACTTCTCAAGTACCACCCTAGGTCGGTTTTAAATTTATCTAAATCCAAAATAGGGTACCCCACTATTTGTTGTGGACCATGGTAGGTAATATCTCCTCCTCTATTAATATGAAAAAACTCAATTCCTAATTTTTGTAAATGTTCCTCCGACACTAAAACATGTTCTCTTTTGCCATTTTTTCCTAAGGTAAAAACGGGTGCATGTTCTACAAATAACAATCTATGCTCGGTTGCGGTTTGCTTTACATCCTCCTCTTTCTCCCTTGCGATAGACTTGATATGGGTGTTTTTTGCCAAAAGCGCCTCCTGATAATCCCATGTGGGTTGGTACGATTTTACACCTAAATCCTCGAAATATACTTTTTGACGCATAGAACAAAGTTACAAACTAAGCAGCAATATCCTACTTTTGCAGCATGTCAACTGAACAAGATTTAATACAAGACGAAAATAACGAGGAAGTTTATGAGCGATTGACCTTTATGGTAGATAAAGGCCAAGAACCTATGCGCATTGACAAATGGGTACAAATGCGCATTGAAGGCATGACACGCAGTAAATTACAAAACGGCATTGAAGGTGGTTTTTTAACCGTGAATGGCAAAGTGGTAAAAAGCAATTATCGTACTCGTCCAGGCGACGAAGTGACTTTTATGAGTTATGTAAATCCAGAATACACCGAGCTTAGGCCCGAGAAAATGGATTTAGACATTGTATATGAGGACGATGCTGTAATGGTCATTAACAAGCCTGCCAATATGGTTGTTCACCCAGGTATTGGCAACTATACTGGTACTTTGTTGAATGGGGTTGCTTATCATTTACTTGCACAAAATCCTGATTTAAATGAAGAACTTTTACCTAGGTTTGGGCTAGTCCATCGTATTGATAAAAATACAACAGGGTTAATTGTTTTGGCTAAAACAGCAGAAGCAGCCAGTCATTTAGCAAAACAGTTTTTCAACCATACTGTTGAAAGAAAATATGTTGCATTGGTTTGGGGTGATATGGAGCAGGATGAAGGCACTGTGGTTGCACATATTGCACGCCATAAAACTTTTAGAAAAATGTTTGATGCTTACCCCGAAGGCGAAGTAGGTAAACACGCTATAACGCATTATAAAGTAATTGAAAGATACAACTATACTACTTTGGTTTCTTGTATTTTAGAAACAGGGCGTACACACCAAATTCGTGTACACATGAAACATATTGGTCATACTTTATTTAATGATAGTGAATATGGTGGGGATCGAATTTTAAAAGGAACAATTTATACTAAATACAAACAGTTTGTAGACAACTGTTTTGAAGCCTGCCCTAGATGCGCACTACATGCCGCTACATTAGGTTTTGTACATCCTACAACGAATGAAATGATGCGCTTTGAAAGCGCCCTACCAGCGGATATGGAAGCTGCAATTACTAAGTGGAAGCACTACAAGTCCGCCGCACACAGCCTTGAAAAATAAAAAAGCCCCTGATTTTACTCAGGGGCCTACTATATCTATCTAGTAATTACTTTTTACTTGCTGCTGCTTGCATTGGTGACAATCCAACTGATTGACCACGACCAACAGATTTTGTTTTAAACAATGTAAATTTACTTGGCTCTGCAATATTAGGCCAGCTATTGTTTGTCTCATCAATATCAGCAGTTTCACGCATTGGATCCAATTTAATAGAGACTGCTTTTTTGCTAGTTAAAAATACCTTAGTCACTTTATTTTCATTCTTTCTCCAAATTTGAGCAGGTAAACGTTTTGTTTCCTTGCTTCCATCTGCAAAAGTAAATTCAACAATAATTGGCATGACTAAACCACCTTTATTTAAAAAAGTAATCTCATACAAATTGGCATCAGCATATTTTGATTTCTCCTCATCAGTCAAAATAGTTGGTGCTCCAAAACTAGGAGTTGGTTGTTTTGTTACTGAATCATAAGGCTCAATACCACGGTCATATCTCCAATAAAAATCACGTAAAGTTGTATCTGCATCTGTTAAGAATACAATTGATTTGTCCTCTCTATTTCTAATTTTTGAAATATCTTCAAACGCATTTACTGCTGGCTTGTCTAAACCTCTTTGTGCACCTGCAACACGCGCAGCTGGAGCAGCTGCAGTTGGATCATATACTGCATGCTTCACTGTATCAATTGCAATGTCGCAAGGATCAATGCTATAGAACCAACCTCTCCAGAACCAATCTAAATCTTCGGCGCTTGCATCTTCCATAGTTCTAAATAAATCGGCAGGAGTTGGATGTTTGAATGCCCAACGTCTAGCGTATTCTTTAAATGAGTAGTCAAATAAATCACGCCCCATAATGGTTTCACGCAAAATATTCAAACCTGTTGCTGGCTTTGTGTATGCATTTGGCCCAAAACCAATAATATTTTCACTATTGGTCATAATAGGCTCTAATTGATCCTTAGGCAATTTCATATAGTCAACAATAGACCAAGCTGGACCACCACGAGATGGAAATTTGTTATCGTATAATTCTTGTGTCAAATATTGAACGAAAGAGTTTAATCCTTCATCCATCCAAGACCATTGACGCTCGTCTGAATTCACAATCATTGGGAAAAAGTTATGACCTACTTCATGAATCACCACCCCTAACATGCCATTCTTAGTCGCTTCAGTATATGTACCATCTTTTTCAGTACGGCCATAGTTGAAACAAATCATTGGGTATTCCATACCATTTGCAGCTTCAATACTTTGAGCTACTGGATATGGATAAGGAATTGAAAATTTAGAGTAAGATTTAATAGTATGCGCAACTGCTTTAGAAGAGAATTTACGATATAAACCATACGCTTCTTTTCCATAAGCACTCATACTCATTACTTTCTTTCCTTCCACATTCGTTGCCAATGCATCCCATACAAATTTACGGCTGCTTCCAAATGCAAAATCACGCACATTCTCTGCATTAAACACCCAAGTTTTTTGAGTGGATACAGGATGTTGTTCTGCTTTTTTTGCTTCATCTAATGTCACCACTTCAACTGGCTCTGTGAAAGAAGTTTGTGCTTTATTCCATCTAGCCAATTGAGCAGCACTCAATACAGCTGGATAGTTTTGACATTGTCCAGTTGCCATTACAACATGGTCACCTGGAACCGTGATAGCTACTTTATAATTACCAAATGTTAATGCAAACTCCCCTCTTCCTGTAAACTGATGGTGTTGCCATCCTTGGAAGTCAGAGTAAACGCACAAACGTGGATACCATTGTGTCATCGTAAATAAGTAATTACCGTCTTCTGGGAAATACTCATAACCACCACGACCACCAATAGTCATACGGTCGGTGATTTTATAATTCCAATCAATTTTAAAAGCAAATTTTTGACCTGGTTTTAATGCGGTAGGTAATTCAATACGCATCATAGTTTTATTCACTGTGTATTTTAATTTAGCACCTAATACATCAGTTACTTTTAAAATGTTATCTCCTAAGCCATTGTCCGTTTTTTCTTCAGCCAATTTATCAATGGCAGCAGGTGTAATACCTCTTGCTAAAGTACTTCCTTCTGGATAACCAGCATTCTTAGTTGAACTATGTTCGTTCTCATCTAATTGTAACCATAAATAAGTTAAAACGTCGGGAGAATTATTATAGTAAGTAACTGTTTCAGCACCACTCAATAATAATTTCTTCTCGTCCAATGTTGCTTTAATATCGTAGTCTGCACGTTGTTGCCAATACTTTGGACCAGGGGCACCACTTGCAGTACGATACTCGTTGGGTGTAGGTAAAATAGTACCCAATTGCTCAAACTTATTTCCATGGTTTGAGGTTGGATTGTTGCGAATGTCTTGCGCAACGATTACTGAGCCTGTGCTCAATAAAAGAAATCCGAGCGTCAGAATTTTCTTCATTTGTGATTTTTTTCTATTTGATTAACGGAACGATTCTATCTAAAACCATATTTAAAGCAAAAGCCATTGCTAGTCCAGATCCGATCTGTACATAGCGCACCCTTTTTACTTTTAATATAGATACGAATATAAATGAAATAATTAAAATTATGCTAACAATGAGTAGTTGTCCTATCTCCAAACCTAGGTTAAAAGTGAAGAGCGGTAAAAGGATGGATTCCTCTTTTCCAAGTAGGCTTTTTAGGTAGGTACTAAAGCCTAGTCCATGAATCAAGCCAAAAAACAAGGCTAGAAAGTAAATTAGCGGATATTTTGACTTAAAATCGAAGTTTTTTACCCAAAAATTGGAGATAGCAGTGCATAAGATGGTCACTGGAATTAGGAATTCTATCATTGAAGACGGAAAATTGAGCCAATTCAAAGTACTTAAGGCAAGGGTAATAGAATGACCAATGGTAAATGCAGTAATGAGCACTAATAATTTTTTCCAATCTGTCCATTGATAACGAATTGTCAACACCAATACAAATAAAATATGATCCCAGGCCTCCCAATCCATTATATGCCTAAAACCTAAATGAAGATAAATACCCATTTCATCCATAAATCAAATTTTTAGTCTAGCTAATTAATTGAGACATTTGCACAAGACAAATATAAACGATTATGACTTGGATTGGAATAAAACCCCTTACTACCTTATTAATTGCCTTGATGCACCCCTTTTATGTATCAGTCATTGATATCAACCATAATGATAAAGAGGCAAGTTTGGAAATGAGTGTACGTACTTTTACGACCGATTTAGAAACAAGATTAGAAGCTGAGTACAATGTGAAAATAGACTTATCCGATCCTAAGCAAAAAGGAAAAGCAGAAGAGTATATTAATTTATACATGCAAAAAAGAATGGCGCTTTCGGCAAACGGAGTAAAAGGGAAAATGGATTTTATTGGATTTGAAATTCAGAAAGAAAGCACTTGGAGTTACTTTGAAATTAAAAATGTAAAACAGTTAAAACAATTAGATGTTTTTTGCGAAATATTATTTGGCATTGACCCACAACAAATTAATATCATTCACGCAAAAGCCAATGGTCAAAGAAAAAGCTTTGAATTAACTGCTCCTAAAAACAGGACACAATTTATTTTTTAAACCAAAGCTATTTATTTCTTAAGTTCAACCACTTCAAATAAGGTAGTTTCTTGTGGTCTAGTTTTAGGGTTAAGAAATGGAAGGCTTAACATAGTCACATGGAATCTATTTGACTTGTAATGTTGAATACTATTTGCAAATTGCTTTCTTAAACTAGTATCATTCACCGCATCGGTAATTACCCAGTCTCCCTCTTTTAACTGCAAGCTATCTTTGATATTTTGAAAAATGTGTTGTCCATAAAAATGGAATGCGTTACTATTAGGAATTTTGTATAACACCATTTTATCTTCATCCCAACCCTTCTTTTCAATTACAGCTGCCAATTGATTCCCCCATTGGTACTTTAATAAATTAGGATAAAAGTGGGTATTCATAAACGTATTCACACCGAGCATTAAGATGACTGAAATATAAAACCATTTTTGACCAATCGTATATTTTGAAATTAACAGCTTAGCTATGACAAATAACACCAGCACTCCTATCAGCCTTCCAGCCCATCCAATCAAGCCAAATGGAATCAAAGCAATTAATATAGCTGCCACAACTAGTACACTAAATATAAATAAATGAAATCCATAAAAGCCCTTAGTTAACTTAGCGAGTGATTTATTGTTCCAAAGTATCGTTTCCCAATGGCTTGCTGTTAATATGGCTGCTAGTGGGAATACAACAAAGATATAATGAGGTAACTGCGCTTGACTTCTTGATAAGACCAAGTAAGTAAGTACAAATCCAAAAAAAGAAATACGTTCTGTGCTAGGCTTAAAAACACCCTCTTTAAAAATGGCAGCTGCTTTGGTGAATAATGCCCATAAAAAAACAAATATCCAAGGCAGAAAACTCCAAAACATATTTTCCAATAAAAAAGTAAAATAACCCATTTCTTTATAATAGTTCTGTCCTGTATACCTTCCAAAACTTTGCGTCCAATAATAAAACTCCAAGCCCGATTGAATAGGACGGTCATTAATTAGTTTACCTGGATGTAAGTCATATTGCTGATACAATCCCCAACTCATAGGGAATAATAATAAGGCCAATAATATAATTCCAGGAATATAAATAGGCTTGTAAAAGTATGCCCATTTTTTTTGACAAAACCAATAAGGGGCAATGGCTAAAACAGGCACTACCAAAGCTATTGGCCCCTTTGTCATCATACCCCCAGCAATGGCTACGATGGCCATAAAAAAATGAATATTATTTTTTCCTTCCCCCCATTTTGCTAATAAATAAATGCTAAGCATCACCCACCCCACTAACATGGTGTCGGTTCTTACATCGTGCGCAATTAAAAAAAATGCTTGACAACTAGCCAATATAATAGTCGCAAGCCTTGCTGTTTGTGTATGATAATAAAGCTGTGTGAATTTGAATGTAGCATATAATGCAATGCCTAAAAACAATAAAGAAGGTATACGATATGCCCAATCATGTACGCCAAAAATTTTCATTGACAATGCGGAGAACCAAAATAACATAGGGGGCTTATCCAAATAATCTTTGCCTAAGTCAAATACTTGCAAAAAACTATTTCGCTCTAACATTTCTCTACTAATGGATGCATATTGGGAAGCGTCAATATCCATTAATGGGATCATAAAACTTCCTACAATATATACGCCAATGCAAGCAGCTAATAATAGGATGAAAGTATTTTTATGCATAATAAACTGCTTTAACTGAGTTTGAAATTTGGGAAATGAATTAGTGTATTAAATTACCCTGCCATTTTTGATATAACTTGCTATTCAAATAGCCAACTACTATTCCAATTAAACTGCCCGCAAAAACATCTAATGGATAATGCACTCCAACATATACCTGTGCATAGGATATGGTGGCTGCCCAAAATAAAAACCAAAACCTATAATTTTTAAATAAGGGTTGTAATGTCATTACCACAAACATGGCTACACCAAAATGATTGGCCGCATGTGATGATGTAAAACTAAAACCACCGGAGCAATGATCTAATAATAACCTTGACTGATGCATCATTTCAGGATCGGCACAAGGTCTTAATCTATGAAAAAACGGTTTGAAAAAATGACTACTAATTTGGTCCGTTAAAGCAACATTAATACCAACCAATACAACCCATTTCCAAGCACTTTTCCCCCATTTATAAAAAAGAAAGGCTAGTATAACTACGTATAATGGGATCCAATTTTTGGAATCCCTAACCCATGGCATAATGGTATCAAAAAGCGAACAAGTCCATTTCCCATTAATTATTGAAAAAACGACCTTATCCTTGTCCAATAAAGCAGTCCAAAAGTCTTGCATCATTTGATAAAGATACAAGGAAGTGCAAAAATTTGAAGTAAATTTGTAAATCCTTTTAAAAAAGTAAAATTAACACTATGTCTCTTATAAAAAGCATATCAGGGTTTAGAGGTACTATTGGCGGCAAACCCAATGACAACCTCACCCCTATTGATATCGTAAAATTTGCATCAGCCTATGGCACTTGGTTAAAGAGCAAAACCCCAGGACCTAAAAAAGTGGTTGTGGGAAGAGATGGAAGAATGAGTGGAGAAATGGTAGAGTCATTGGTTGAACAATGTTTATTAGCATTGGGAATTGATGTGATTCATTTAGGATTAAGCACAACGCCTACTGTGGAAATGGCTGTAGTATTTGAAGAAGCTGATGGAGGAATTATTTTAACAGCAAGTCATAATCCTAAAGAATGGAATGCCTTAAAATTATTAAACGAGAAGGGAGAATTTGTGAGTGGTGAAGAAGGAAAAACAATTCTAAATCTAGCTGCCAATGAAGACTTTAATTATGCTTCAGTTGACACCATGGGTAAGATAATTCCAAATGACCATAGCTTAGAAAAACATATTAAAGCGATTGTTGAATATCCTTTGGTGGACATCAATGCCATTAAAGCAGCTAATTTTTCCGTTGTTGTTGATGCCATTAATAGTTCGGGAGCATTTACGGTTCCAGCTTTATTAAAAGCAATTGGAGTAGATAATATTAAAGTGTTAAATGGGGAGATGACCGGTAATTTTGCACATAACCCAGAGCCTTTAAAAGAACACCTTACTGAATTGTGTTCAACTGTTGTTAACGAGAAAGCCCACTTAGGTATAGCAGTTGATCCAGATGTAGACAGACTATGTTTTGTAAGTGAGGATGGAGAATTATTTGGAGAAGAATATACTTTAGTGGCTGTTGCAGATTATATTTTACAAAATAAAAAAGGAGCAACAGTTAGTAACTTATCTTCAACAAGAGCATTAAGAGATGTAACTGAAAAGTATGGTTGTACTTATTTTGCTAGTGCTGTTGGCGAAGTGAATGTGGTTACGATGATGAAAAATGAAAAAGCAGTAATTGGCGGAGAAGGGAACGGCGGTATAATTGTTCCTGACTTACATTATGGAAGAGATGCTTTAATAGGTATTGCATTATTCTTGACCCATTTGGCTAAGTCTAAAATGTCTACTTCTGCTTTAAGAGCTAGTTACCCAGCTTATTTTATGAGCAAGAAAAAAATAGACTTGAACGGCAATATTTCACTTGACAAAATATTTACAACCTTAGAAGCGAAATTTGGCCAATATTCAATTAATAAAATTGATGGTTTTAAGATTGACTTTGATGCTGCCTGGGTGCATTTAAGATCAAGTAATACAGAGCCAATTATTCGTATTTATACGGAAGCACCTTCACAAGTTGAAGCAGACAAACATGCAGACGAGATGATTGCTATTATTGGCACAATTAATTAATTTAGCAAATATGGATAGAATATATTTTGACAATGCAGCAACTACCTCTCTTGACCCTCAAGTGTTGGAAGCAATGATGCCTTATTTAACTGAAAAATTTGGAAACCCATCGTCTATTTATAGCTATGGAAGAGAGTCTAGAATGGCTGTTGAACAAGCACGCAAATCGGTTGCAAAGCATTTGGGGGCCAAGCCTTCCGAAATTTTCTTTACGAGTGGAGGCACTGAGAGTAGCAATACTATTTTACATGCCGCAGTTTATGACCTTGGATGCAAACACATAATTAGTTCCCCTATTGAGCATCATGCCACTTTACATACGGTTGAACATTTAGCTAAAACAGCAGGGGTTAAATTAAGCTTTGTCAATATCTTACCAACTGGTCATATTGATTTAGTACATTTAGAGCAATTACTTGAAGGCAATCCTGAGAAAACTATTGTTAGTATTATGCATGCCAACAACGAGATTGGCAACATGATTGACCTTCATAAAGTGGGCGAGATTTGCAAAAAACACAATGCCTATTTTCACAGTGATACGGTTCAAACTGTTGGTCACTTCCCTTTCAATTTAAGTACTACACCTGTTGACTTTGTTACAGGGGCTGGACACAAATTTCATGGGCCAAAGGGCGTAGGAATCTTATATGTGAATGAAAATATAAAAATTAGCCCATTAGTTCATGGAGGTGCACAAGAACGCAATATGCGTGCTGGTACCGAAAACCTATACGGCATTGTCGGTTTTGCCAAAGCGTTAGAAATGGCTACTGAACATTATGAAAAAGACAGTACTTATATAAAGTCCTTAAAATTATACATGCATGATCAATTACTTAATCAAATTCCTGGTGTAAGTTTTAATGGAGACGTTTTTGGAGATAGTTTATATACTTTATTAAGTGTCAACTTCCCCAAAAATGAAAAGTCTGAAATGATGTTGTTTAACTTAGACATTCATCATATCTGCGCAAGTGGTGGAAGCGCTTGCTCTAGCGGTGCACAACAAGGATCACATGTGATTGGAGCTTTAAATAAAGGAGAAGATATTGCTACAATACGTTTTTCGTTCTCAAAAAATAATACAAAGGAAGAAATAGACCAAGTGGTTGCTACCTTAAAAGATTTATTATAACTACTATTTTATAAACAAAAATTAGATTGAATAAAAGAAAAGGCCCGTACTCCGGGCCTTTTCTTTTATTGGTATTTCTTATTAAATCAATTATTTAGCTTGTGGAGTAGTTTGTACAGTATTAGGTTTTGCCACTTCCTGCTCCATCTTACCAATAGCATTAATTAATTGGTAAGAGGTTAATGCATCTTGAACAAATGACATTTGTCTATTTGATAAGCCGCTTGGTTTACCCTGGTAGGCCATTTCTAAATTTTGTAGAAATTGATCCTCGCTCATTGTATCGCCCAATGATCTATAATACGCTAATTGTTGTTTTAAATCTTTTAATAAAGACGTAGACACTTTCTTAGCCAATTCCATATCCCCAGCTGCATAACAGGTTTGTAAAAACACATAAGAGAAATAATCATGTTGATTACCTCTATTAGAGGTCATACCATAAGGGAAACTCTTTTCATTGGTCTCGATATCTAACTTTTTAAGGATTTGTCTTGCACTATCCTTTTTACCTTCCATCACCAAGGCTTGTGCAATTTGAGCAACTGTGTATCTAATTGAGTTTAAATGACGTCTATTTTCTTCATCATAATATACATTTGGATTTTTAGCATTGCCAAAAGCAAATTTTGTCATGATATTTTTATAAGCAACATCAGTATCTACTGCACTCTCGCCCAAAACAGGTACTAACTCATATGACATACCTGTTTGACGAACATATTTATCAAGACCTAATTCTTTTAATTCTTGTAATGAAGTAAAGCAAACAGGACGTTTAAATTGTGAAGTAGCTATAATTGCATACATAGCCATTTCGTTCTTTACCATGTATTGACGATTTGGATTAAAATCAATCAACATCTCGTCAACAATTTTATCAGTTGGCTTTGCAATACCAGAAGCAATTGCATTTGCTTTATTTACAGGTACTTTAAACTTATGTGTTGGGAAAATATTCACAGGACCTTCATTGGTTGAAGCCATATATTTTCCAGTTTGATCGCCAACCACATAACGCAATACAGAATCCAAATTATGATATGTCTTTTCACCATATTCTGGAAGTGCATTGTAATAAGCAACATTTAATTTATTCCCTGCAACCTGTTCTTCGCTAAATATAACATCAAATTTATCACTTTGATTTACTTTATATCTAAGCTCTTTCATATACCAATCAGAACCTAATAAACTATTCACCACTACACGTACATCTGGACGAATACCTTCTACTTCCTGAGCATACCACAATGGATAGGTATCATTATCACCAAAGGAGAATAAGATAGCGTTCGGAGGACAGCTTTCCAAATAATCACGTGCTAAGTCACGAGGTAAAGTTTTTTGACTTCTATCATGATCATCCCACTCTTGTTGTGCCATTAAACTAGGTACAGCAAGGAAACAAACCACTGTCGCTAAAATAGCTGCTACTCTTTGATTTGCAAACCTTGTGAACCATGTAGTCACCTGCAATACACCCAATCCAATCCAAATAGCAAATGCATAGAACGAACCTACATATGCATAATCACGCTCACGTGGTTGTAAGCTTACTTGGTTTAAATATAGTACAATGGCAATACCTGTAAAGAAGAATAGAAGCGCCGTTACTACAAAATCCTTCTTGGCTTTTTGATATTGAAAAATAAACCCAATAATACCTAAGATAAATGGCAACATGTATAGACTATTATGTGCCTTATTTTGATTTTTTATGGTGTCTGGCAATTTAGATTGATCCCCAAAGAACAAATTGTCAATAACCGAAATACCTGTACTAAAATTACCATCTCGTACATTGCCAAAACCTTGTAAATCATTTTGCTTTCCTGCAAAATTCCAAAGGAAATAGCGCAAGTACATAAATCCAAATTGATAATTGGTAAAGTACTTAATATTATCTCTTAAGGTTGGTGCTTCTCCGTCTACTACACCTGCAAATGCTTTATAGCTATCCATTTGTCCTCGATCATTTTCTGAATCCCACATTCTTGGGAACAAATGAGAAGATGGTGCCGAAGACCAATCTCTTTTATAATTCTTGCCTGCTAGTTCGTATCCTTTAGGTCCTTTCACATATTGATCACTTCCTTCAATATTGTCTACCTTGTCTACATAATCAGGTCCATATAAAATAGGCCAATCTCCATATTGCTCTCTACCTAAATAACCTACCAATGTAACTGGATTGTCTACATTGTACATATCCACGGAAGGATCTGCATTAGAGCGGATCATGGTTGTTAAATAACTTGTGTATCCTAATAAGAAAAATACGGTTGCCCAAATACCTAACTTTAAAAAATACAATCCTTTTTTATTGGCATAATAAATACCAAAAGATAATATTAATGCTACTAATACAAAGAAAGCAATAAAGCCAGTAAAGAATGGCAATCCTAATGAGTTTACAAATGCAACATCAAAAGCACCGGCCCATTTAATAGTATACTGAATTAAAAACACTTGAATAAATCCTGTGATCACAACGCCTATAAAAAATGCAATTAAACCCGTTTTCCAACTTGGTTTATAATTACGGAAATAATAAACCATCACAATTGCAGGTATCGTCAACAGGTTTAATAAGTGTACTCCAATAGATACACCCATCATATAAAATATAAAAATAATCCACTTGTCTGCTCCTGGCTGGTCTGCTTTGTGTTCCCATTTTAAAATGGCCCAAAAAACCAGTGCAGTAAAGAAAGAACTTAAAGCATATACTTCACCTTCTACAGCACTATACCAAAATGAATCGGTAAAAGTGTATGCCAATGCACCCACTATACCTGCACCCATAATAGAAATGATTTGTGCATTGCTTAATGCTTCCGTTCCTTTTTGCACCATTCTTTTTGCAAAATGCGTAATGGTCCAAAACAAAAACATAATCGTAAAACCACTCGCTAAAGCACTCATAATATTAACCGCTTTTGCCGCAGTTAATGGATTGTCACCAAATAGAATAATAAATAAACGACCTAATAATACAAACATAGGTGCTCCAGGGGGATGCGGAATTTGTAATTTATATGCACTGCTAATGAATTCACCACAATCCCAAAAGCTTCCTGTAGCTTCGGTGGTCATAATATAAACAGTACAAGCAATTAGGGTTACAATCCACCCCGTCCAATTATTCACTTTTTTAAAGTCCATTTTGACAATTTTAGTAGTTGCAAACTTAACTTAATCTAGCCAAAAAGGGAAATTCAAGGCGGGTTTATGATTATTTTAAGATTTCCGTGTTCCCAATAGGTTTTTTATCTTTGCGTTCCATGAGTAACCAACGTTCTGTCGCATTTCATACATTAGGCTGTAAACTTAATTTTTCAGAGACCTCTACCCTTTCTAGACAATTGGAACAGGAAGGCTTTGAAAAGAAAGCTTTTACGGACAAGGCGGACGTTTATGTAATTAATACCTGTTCGGTTACCGATAATGCTGACAAAGAGTGTAGGCAATTAGTAAGACGAATTCAAAGACGTGCACCAGAAAGTTTTGTAGTGATAACGGGATGTTATGCGCAATTAAAACCTAAGGAGATTGCAGAAATCCCTGGGGTGGATTTAGTATTAGGTGCCGCTGAAAAATTTAATTTGGTGCAACATTTGTCCACTTTAACAAAAGGTCAGGAAGCTAAAATATGCAGTTGTGATATTGAAGAAGTATCCGGTTTCAATACTTCCTTTTCGGTCAATGATCGTACAAGGACTTTCTTAAAAGTGCAGGACGGATGTGATTACAGTTGTTCATTTTGTACCATCCCAATGGCCAGAGGCAAAAGCAGAAGCGACAGCATTGACAATGTTGTGAAGCAAGCACAGGGATTAGCAGAAAATGGTGTGAAGGAAATTGTATTAACCGGCATTAACTTAGGTGATTTTGGGAAAGGTGGGGATGGAGGAAAAAAACACAACGAAAACTTTTTTGAATTAGTTAAAGCATTGGAGCAAGAAACTGCTATTCCTAGATACCGCATATCTTCTATTGAGCCCAACTTATTAACCAATGAAATAATTGAATGGGTTGCACAGAGTAAAAGCTTCATGCCTCATTTTCATATTCCATTACAAAGCGGTTCTGATGCTGTTTTAAAACTCATGCAAAGAAGATACAATAGCGAATTGTATGCCGATAGAATTAAAAGCATAAAAAATATAATGCCTCATGCATGTATTGGGGTGGATGTAATTGTTGGATCACCTGGTGAAACCGAAGCCTATTTTAAAGAAAGCTTTGATTTTATTCATTCCTTAGATGTTTCTTATTTGCATGTATTCACCTACTCAGAAAGAGCAATGACCAAAGCTTTGGATATAAAACCTATTGTTCCTATTTCAATTAGGAATGAAAGGAATAAGATATTGCGCAATTTGTCTTACCAAAAGCAACAATATTTTAATGCACAACATATTGGGGCAACTAGACCCGTTTTATTTGAGTCAATTAAACAAAAAGACCCAAATGATATTCCAATGCTAGAAGGTTATACCGATAATTACATTAGAATCACAACTCCCTTTAGAGAAGAATGGAGCAATCAAATTGTAGACTGGAAAATTGCTTAGTGATTGTAAAATGGGTTAATGAAGCGAAATTTCTTCTACTTTAAACTCTACAATCATCATCATATTGATGCTATCTAAACGAACGAATACGTTCTTTTTACCAGCCTTTACAATCTCTCCCCTCTGCCCCATAAACAGTCCTTGATTAATACTCACTTTGGTTTGTGCAGGTAAATTAGCTAGGTCAACAATTTGAATAGAAGCAGTGGTTGACAACCCTAAGTATTTTTTTATTTCCTCAATTTCAACATCTCGAATTATGGCTGGTTTGCGTTCAAAGTATAAAAAATTCACCACACCAATAGTTGATAATATTTTTGAATAATCTTCCTTTGATGCTTTTACAAATACATAAGATCTAAACAAAGGGGCTTCGATAATTTTTTTTCTATCTGACCATTGACGTTCTTGTTTTTGGACAGGACACCAACTTTCAAAGCCTCTTTGTAGCAATAAATCATCTACCTTTTTTTCCCACTTTGATTTAGTGTAAATAACGTGCCATTGTTTTATTGCAGGCTGTACATTCGTTTGCTCCATCTTATTTTTTCTTTACTGCTGTACTTGTTGCATTAAATGCATTCAAAATTTTACTAGACTCATTAATTTGAACATCCTTTGCAACCATTTTTAACCAAGCTTGATATCTATCTTGCTTTGTTTTATCGGGGTTGTTGTAAAATTTATCGTAATCAACTTTAAGTGGCGCCACTTGCATTGACTCTTTTAACTTTAATGTGTTTTCGTTTTGCTGAATAACAGCTTGCACTTGTTTTTTATATTGGTTGTATTTATCCAATTTTAAATAAACTGGATGATCCATCTGTGCAGATACCCATTGTAAATTTTTCTTAAACTTTATGGTATTCGTATCTGTTTCAATTCGATGTTTAGCAGCTTGGGCAATTTTATCAATATTGTAATTGGCAACCCATGGCTGAAACTTTGTTTTTTGCATTTCATCCCAGTCTAAAGCAGATGGATTGTCTCTTTCGCGATATTTTAACAATTCATATTCATCTGGCAATACAACATCGGATGCTACCCCTTTCTTTTGAGTAGAACTTCCTGTTATTCTATAGAATTTTTGGAAGGTTAACTTCACTGCACCATATTCTGTTTGAATACCCAAAGAATCCAAAGGCTTCCCAAAAGCAACATTCCTTTGGACCGTGCCTTTACCATAAGTAGAAGTGCTGCCTACAATAATCCCTCTTTTATAGTCTTGAATAGCTCCAGCGAAAATTTCACTTGCCGATGCACTAAACTCATTCACCATCACTACTAAAGGCCCATCATATATTTTACCAGCTGTTTCGTCGGCCAATACTTGAGAGCGACCTTCCCTATCTCTAATTTGCACTACGGGTCCTTTATCAATAAACAAACCTACCATTTGCACAACTTCATACAAAGAACCTCCGCCATTATATCTCACGTCAATTATAATACCATTTACTTTTTCAGCTTTTAACTTTTCAACTTCCTTGGCAACATCCTTAGAACATCTTGCACCTTCTTCTCTATCAAAATCTGCATAAAAATCAGGCAATAATATGTATCCTATTTTTTCATTGCCTTTAGTAATAACTGCACTACGCGCATAACCTTCATCTAAAACAATCTTCTCTCTTTTTAACGCCACTACTTTTATGGTTCCATCTGGCTTTTTAACTGTCAATCTTACTTCTGTGCCTAAATCACCTCTAATTAATTTAACAGCATCGGTAGTTTCATAGCCAGCTATATCCACTGGCTCCTCACTGCCTTGTGCAATTTTTATAATCACATCATTAACCACCAATTGACCTGATTTCCATGCTGCGCCACCTGGTTGTATACTTGCAATTTTAACGCCATTTTCATCTGCTGCTAATTGAGCTCCAATTCCATAAAACACACCACTCATTTGTTCAGTAAAAGAACGTTTTTCAATGGGTGCGAAATAATCTGTATGAGGATCCATCAATCCAGTTATTGCATTTAAAAATGCATCAAACCTTTTTTCTTCATTAAATGTTTTATCCTGTTGTTCGAATTTTTTATGGTATGATTTTGCGATCGCATTACGTGCTTCTATTTCTAATAAAGAGTCAGACTTGTATACAAATTTTTCTGGACTTGCAGGTTTAGCCGAATCCCCTTTTATATCTTTAGCATCTTTATTTTCGTTATTCCCATTTACCGAATCTTTAGCATTTACATGCTGCTTCATTCTTGTCTCTCTATCTTCAATCAAAGTTGCATATCGTTCTAAACACTTATACTTAACAATTTTATACCATCTTTGGTAACGTTCATTTTGATTTGCTGGATAGGCAATACTGTCGGCATCTAGACGAATAGAATCATCAATAGTATAATTGAAAGGTTGCTTTATAATAGAATCGAAAATTATTTTCGCTTCTGCAAAACGACGATCATACATATTACTTACTGCAGGCTCAAATTGAATTTTTGCACCATGAATTTCATCATCAATAGTAGTCTGGAATACCTTTAGTGAATCAATATCTTTTTGTGTAAATAAATTCTTTTCTGGATCCAACACTTTCAAATAAGCATCAAATACTTCTTTCGAAAATTGGTCATCAATTTTACGAGGACTATAATGTTCACTTTCTAATAAGTGTCCAATTGTGGATAGTAATTTACGATGTCTAAGTTCGGGAGTTTCGTTTGAACTAGTTTTAAAAGTATTAAAAGCAAAAAATAATCCTCCCATTAATACCACAGTGGCTAAGAATTTCCACTTGTTTTGTTGTACATATGTCATAATTGCGCGCATGAAGTATTTCAAAAATAGCGTAAAATGCCTATCCAAGCTCTCAAATAAGAACAAAGACCCTCTTTTTTACAATAATTTTACAAAAAGATGCAAAACTAGTTTTATAGATTGCCGAATTAGTGTATTTTTGCGACCCTAAATGGAGGGCGTAGCTCAGTAGGTTAGAGCGACAGTTTGTGGCACTGTAGGTCGTGGGTTCGAGACCCATCGTTCTCCCCCAAAAAAACCTATCCCAATTGGGATGGGTTTTTTTATAAAATCAAGTTGCTATGGATTATTTAATTATTCCTTTAATGACCGCTTCATTAGCTTGGTTTATTGCATGGCTTTTTATAAAAGCTTTGTTTATGCCATGGAGCCAAGGATTAGAAAAACAGATTACTGCATTAAAAATAGAGTCAATCCTGCCCAAGGAAATGATTGGCTCGCAAATTGAAACCGTATTGCCATTTATTGATGCACAATTAGACCATTTTTTTAAGGCGAAATTAAGTGAGAAAATGCCCATCATTTCCATGTTTATTGGAGATAAAACAGTTGCACAATTAAAAACTGTTTTCATTGATGAACTAAAATTATTATTTCCAGATTTAGCGCAAAAATTTGTTCAAAACGCGAAAGATGACTTTGCCAATAATCTACAACATAAATGGAAACCAATATTAGCGCCCGCCTTATTAAGGGCAACGCGCAAATACAGAATATTGGCATTTATAATAGGATTATGCTGGGGTTTCCTTATTTTAACAATTACAAAACAGTTTTAATTACCGCTTATAAACGCTAGCACCCTCCCCTAGATTATGTAATAGGGCTCCTGCCCCTTATTATAGATATTTGAGGTGTAATTAAACTGACAATACAAAAAAGCATCCAACACATTATGAAATATATATCAATCATTGTATTTGCAATTTTCTTTCAAGCAAGTACATTCGCACAAGTACCCGCAATGGCTGGCGGCAGAAATGCTGGAGCTGGTAATAATATGGGCCATTTTTATGGTAAAATAGTAGATGCCAATAACAAAGGCATTGACGGAGTCACTGTTCAATTGAAAAGCTCCAAATTTAACCCAACTACCAAAAAGAACGTGGATGCGATTTTAGGGACCATGCTAAGCACATCACGTGGTGATTTTAGTTTTGACAACCTACCGGTTATGGGCAATTTTAAATTGGTTGTTTCTGGTGTTGGTTATAAAAAATTAGAAAAGCAAGTTGGTTTTAATCTTAAAATGGGAGCAGGTCAAAGCATGCAAGACATGTTAGCAATGGTAGACAAAGACTTGGGCAATATTAAGTTAGAAGAATCCACCGATGAACTAAAGTCGGTAACTGTGACTTCCACTGCCAAGCCGCAATTTGAAATGGGTATTGACCGTAAAATTTTTAATGTTGATAAAAACTTAACTAGCCAAGGACAAACTGCAGTTGAAGTAATGAAAAGCATTCCCAATTTAAATGTTGATATAGACGGTAATGTTACGTTAAGAAATGCTGCCCCAACTTTGTTAATAGATAACCGACCTACCACTTTGACAATGGATCAAATTCCTGCAGATATTATTGATAGAGTAGAAATTATTACAAACCCTTCTGCAAAGTACGATGCAACTGGCGGTAACGCAGGTATATTGAACATTGTATTAAAAAAGAACAGAAAGAATGGATACAATGGTGGCATTAGAGCCGGTATTGACATGAGAGGTAAGTTTAATGGAGGTGGGGATATTAATGTACGTGACAATAAAATTAATTTTTCTTTAAACGCAATGTCAATGGGTAGAAAATCAATTGGCACTTCTGAAAACATAAGACAAATACTTGGCAGTTCCGTTCCAACCTCTGTTAAGACAATTAATAATAGTACAAATAACGGATCATTTAATTTCTTTAGAGCTGGATTTGACTATTTACCAGACAACAGAAATACCTTCTCTATATATAGTAATATTGTAAAAGGCCAATTCAATAATCAAGGAACACAAATAATTGATTCAACAATTGCTAGTACGACAAGAAATTATTCCTTAGACAATAACGCTCATTTTGAATTTTTAAACAAGGGTGCTCAACTAAGTTACAAACACTTATTTGCAGAGAAAGGTCATGAATTATCCGCAGACTTTAATTATAATGCATCGGATTTAAATAACTGGTCTACCATCAACTCCTCTATACTAAACCAAAAAAGTGTTGGTAGTGGGAATAACAAGAACAACTCTTTTAATGTTGACTATGTTAAAGAACTTAAGAGCGATATGAAATTCGAATCTGGGTTAAAATATAATTACAGAAGTGAATACAATCGTAGAGATCAATATAAAAACGATGTTTTTCTAAGCTCAATAAGTAACCCATATACCTATGACGAAAAGACTTATGCTGCCTATAGCAACTTGAGTTTCAAAAAGAATAAATGGAGTTATCAATTTGGATTAAGAGCTGAGAGCAGAGCATACAATGGGACTATTTTAAAAACGAATGGAATGGACTCATTACATTATAATAGAGACTACCCAATTTCTATATTCCCAAGTGCTTTTATTACTTACAAGAAAAATGATAAAGAGGATTTTCAATTTAACTATTCAAAGAGAATTAGTCCACCTAATTTCTTCCAACTATTACCATTCCCTGACTATAGTGACCCGCAAAATATACAAATTGGTAATCCTGGCTTAAAACCGCAATTCACTCATTCATTTGAATTAAATTACAATAATGCCTATAAAAAAGGATCTAATTTCTTAGCATCGGTTTATTACAAATACAGTACAGACCTTATCACCAACTATGTTTATAGAGACATTAACCGTGCAAGTGCTTTAGGCGATAGTGCTTATTTTAGCTCTTCTATCAATGCCAATACTGCCACTGTTTATGGTTTAGAATTAAGCAATAAAACAGCAGTAACAAAATGGTGGGATTTGAATTTAAGCTTTAACTTATTTAAGTCTGCAATTCAAGCAACAATACCAGGTCAAAATGTAAACAATGATTTAACGAGCTGGTTTAGTAAAATGAACAACACATTCAAATTAACCAAGACTTTGTCCTTCCAATTTAGTGGTCAATACCAAGCTAAAACTATTCTGCCTCCAGGTGGAAGCAGTAGCAGCGCTGGCCGTGGTGGCCCTCCAGGTGGCGGTGGATTTGGTGGACCTCAGTCAACTGCGCAAGGCTACAACCTTCCAGTTTATGACTTTGACATGGCAATTAAAAAAGATTGGACTTTAAAAGGTGGCAACTCTGCAAGTTTATCATTTAGTGTAAATGATGTATTTAAAACCAGAGTCAATAAAACCTATTCTGAAAGTCAATTCTTTACACAAAACCTTACACGTACAAGAGATCAACAATTATTTAGACTAAACTTCTCTTATAGATTTGGTAAGTTTGATATGAATTTATTAAGAAGAAAAAGTACCAAAGGTGATGAAGGTGGCGGAATGGATTCCATGCCTCAACAATAATCGTTCTAAAACTAGCACATAAAAAAGCCAAGCAGAAATTTCATGCTTGGCTTTTTTTATAATATGCAAAGTTTTTATTTCCTTGCTTCTTTCCCTTCTAACATTGGCACAAAAGAAAATTCTTCAAAGGACTCTTGTTTTACACTCCCATCTTTTTTCTTAGTGAGCCTTAGCATACGTTGAGCTGCTGCAGATTCATCCACTGGAATGACCATTATACCTTTCACTTTTAATTGTTCCCAAAGTTTTTCGGGGATATTAGGAGCTGCCGCGGTAATTATAATTTTATCAAAAGGTGCAAACTGTGGCAATCCCTCAAATCCATCTCCAAAAAAGAATTGAACATCCGGGAACTGACTTTTAAATAAATATTGACTTGTCTTAACAGCTAATTCCTCCTGTCTTTCAATTGTAAATACTTTAGCGCCCATTGCCGCCAAAATAGTAGTTTGATACATACTTCCAGTTCCTATCTCCAGAACCTTATCTCCTTTTTTCACCTGTAATAGTTGAGTTTGATAGGCAACGGTATAAGGTTGGGAAATGGTCTGATTCGCAGCAATAGGGAATGCCCTATCCTCGTATGCAATTTTATCAAATGCAGAATCCAAAAAAAAATGTCTTGGAATCATGCCAATGGCATTCAAAACACCTTCATCAGTGATTCCTTTCTCTCTTAATTGTGCTACCAATTGCTTTCTTAATCCCTTATGTAAATAAGTATCCTCAGCTGTTTTACGCATGTATCTAATTAATTTAATTGCATATCAGCAATGATACCATTTATTTTGTTTTGTAATAATTCATATTTTTTGTCAAATTCAGCAGCATTGTCTAGGCTTGTGTTTACACTAAAATAGAACTTTATTTTTGGCTCCGTACCGCTAGGTCTAGCCGATATCTTACTTCCATCTTCTGTAACAAATTGCAATACATTACTTTTTGGTAAGTTTATTTTCCAAGTTGCTCCAGTTAATAAATCAGTCCCTTTTTGCAATTCATAATCTAGTAAGGTTTTTACTTTGGATCCATTAATTGCCTCAGGCGGAGATTGTCTGTAGCCTTCCATCATTGCTGCAATTTCCTGTTGACCATTCATTCCTTTTTTGGTTATGCTAATTAAGTTTTCATAATAAAAACCATATTGAACATACAATTCAATCATTTTGTCAAACAAGGTTTTACCCTTGCTTTTTTCATAAGCTGCCATCTCACACAATAATGCAACAGCACTCACTGCGTCCTTGTCCCTAATTTGATCTCCAATCATCAAGCCAAAGCTCTCTTCCCCACCTATTACATAATTTTCTTTACCTTCTTTTTCTTTAATTAATTCTGCAATCCATTTAAAGCCAGTCAACACATTATAACATGCAACATTATTTTGTTTTGCCACTTCATTAATCATCTCTGTAGTTACAATAGTGGTAATTACCATATCATTCTCATTTGCAACTCCTTTTGCACGACGTGCTTCCATCATATACGCGAATGCAAGTACTGCAGTTTGATTGCCATTCATTAATACCCACTCCCCTTTATGGTTTTTCACACCAACACCTACTCTATCCGCATCTGGGTCGGTTCCTAATAAAATATCGGCATCCATTGCTTTTGCCTTTGCCAAACCAATACTCATTGTTTCACTCTCCTCTGGATTGGGATATTTTACTGTTGGAAAGTTACCATCAGGTGTTGATTGTTCATCTACAACAGTTACTTGCTCAAATCCAAATGCAGCTAATACTTTTGGTACCAAGGTAATTCCTGTACCATGAATTGGAGTGTATACAATTTTCAAATCTTTTTGCGCAGCAATTACTTCTGGATAAACACTTAATGATTTCACCATTTTAATATAGGCTTCATCCATTGCATTACCCAATAATTGAATATTTGCTTCACCCCCAGTCCATTTTACATCATCTACCGACAGTATTGCCTCAACTTCAGTAATTACATTTTTATCATGTGGTGGTACCAATTGTCCGCCATCATTCCAATAAGCTTTGTAGCCATTGTATTCCTTTGGATTATGGGAAGCAGTACAAACTACCCCTGCTTTACAACCTAAGTTCCTAATTGCAAAGCTTAATTCTGGTGTGGGCCTTAGTGCTTCAAATAAATAAACTGTAAACCCATTTGCTGCAAATACCTGCGCAGTTGTTTCTGCAAAAAAACGTGAATTATTACGACTGTCGTGACCTATTGCAACGCTTATTTTTTCATTTGGATAGGCTTTTGCTAAGTAATTTGAAAACCCTTGCGTAGCCATGCCAATTGTATACTTATTAATACGATTGGTACCCACACCCATAATACCTCTTAATCCTCCAGTACCAAATTCCAAATTCTTATAAAAAGATTCTTCTAATTCATCGGGATGATTAGCTTGTAAATCACGAATTGCTTGTTTAGTAGTTTCATCGTAATTGCCTGCTAACCAAGTAGCCACTTTTTGATCTATATTTTGACTCATTTCCGGAATATTTAGACTGTTTAAAGAATATTGGCAAATTAAATAATTCCGCTTAAAAACACCACTAATTGGGGCAATAGTTTTGATGTGCATTATTTGAGGGTATTTTGACCTGAAACATACTAGAAATGGGCTAAATTTGTATCAATACATTTTGTATATATAAACCTATATTATGGCATTGATTGCGAAGATTCTTTTTGGCCTTATCACGGGCATTGCCTTTTATATATTTGGCAAGAAATTATTAGCAATAAGAAGAAATATTTTTATTGGCAAAGACTTAAATTTAAATGACCAACCTGGTCGCAGGTGGAAAAATGTTTTGCTATTGGCATTTGGCCAAAAGAAAATGTTCCGTAACCCACTGGTAGCCCTTTTGCATTTAGTAGTTTATTTAGGTTTTATCATTATCAATATTGAACTTTTAGAAATTATAGTGGACGGTATTACAGGAAGCCACCGTGCATTTGCACCTTACTTGGGTAGCTACTATGATTTTATCATTAATAGTTTTGAACTTTTAGCGGCGTTGGTTTTAATAGCCTGCGTTATTTTCTATACTCGTCGTAATGTGATTCGTTTAAAAAGATTTATTAGTAAGGATTTAACTGGATGGCCTCGTTCCGATGCCAATACTATTTTAATAACAGAAATTATACTAATGAGTTTGTTTTTAATAATGAACGCTGCTGATACTAGCACAGATTTTATAATTTCCTCCCATTTACAGCCCTTTATGCAAGGTCTCTCTGAGGCACAATTAAGTGGCATTGAACATACAGCATGGTGGATGCATATTATAGGCATTTTTGCATTTATGAATTACTTGCCTTATTCAAAACATTTGCATATTATATTAGCATTCCCCAATGCATATTATGCCTCATTACACCCAAAGGGCGAAATGCACAATATGGTATCGATTCAAAATGAAGTATTATATGCAATGCAACCCGAGCTAGCCCCTGCCAATGCTACACCTCCCGAAAAATTTGGTGCAAGAGATGTAATGGACCTTAGCTGGAAAAACTTAATGGACGCCTATAGTTGTACCGAATGTGGAAGATGTAGTACAGCTTGTCCTGCTAATTCAACTGGAAAATTATTAAGTCCGCGCAAAATAATGATGTCAACCAGAGATAGATTAGAAGAAGTTGGAAAGAATATTGATAAACATAAACAGTTTGTTGATGATGGCAAGTCACTCTTACACGACTATGTGTCAGTGGAAGAACTAAGAGCATGTACTACATGTAATGCATGTGTTGAAGAATGTCCAGTAAGTATTTCTCCACTAGACATTATTTTAGAATTAAGGAGATCACTTATAATGGAAGAAAGCAATGCCCCAGCTGAATGGAATGGCATGTTTAGTAATATTGAAAATAATTTTGCACCTTGGAAGTTTTCACCAGACGATAGAGACGCCTGGACTTCACAAGCATAAATAATATTGTATGAAAGTATCAACAATGGCTGAATTCATGGCGAGAGGAGAACAACCTGAAGTGTTATTTTGGGTAGGTTGTGCTGGTAGTTTTGACCAAAGAGCTCAAAAAATAACAAAAGCATTTGCAACTATATTAGATAAAGCAGGCGTTCAATATGCTATTCTAGGTAAAGAAGAAGCTTGCACTGGAGATCCAGCGCGCAGAGCCGGTAATGAATTTATGTTTCAAATGATGGCTTATCAAAATATTCAAATTTTGAATGGCTATGAGATTAAGAAAATTGTTACAACCTGTCCGCATTGTTTTAATACTTTAAAAAACGAATACCCTGCTTTAGGAGGCAATTATGATGTTGTACATCATACCACTTTCTTACAAGAACTTATTGAGCAAGGCAAAATAAAATTCACTGATAGTAATGAGTGGAAAGGAAAGTCCATAACCTACCATGATAGTTGTTATTTAGGAAGAGCCAATGAGATATATGAAGCCCCCAGAAAGGTACTAGAGAGCTTGGACATGGAATTGCGTGAAATGAAACGCTGCAAATCCAAGGGCCTTTGTTGTGGTGCAGGCGGTGCCCAAATGTTCAAGGAAGAAGAAAAAGGGGATAAAAGAATTAATACAGAACGTGCAGACGAAGCTATTGAAACCAAGGCCGATTTTGTAGCAAGCGCTTGCCCATTTTGTAACACGATGATGACAGATGGTATAAAAAATAGAAATGAAGAAGTGAAAACAGAAGTATTAGACATTGCTGAAATTATTGCAAAAGCCATTCAATAGTAATTTCGCATATTTTTCAAAGGCCCACAAAGTCAAAAAATAAACAGCATGACAGTAGATTTAGCAACCATATTACCTAGCAACTTTCATCCTCAATCCAAATTATGGATTTATCAAGCTAATAGAACTTTCACAATGGGCGAATTGTTTCAAATTGAAGAGCTCCTTGAAACATTTATTGATAGTTGGAAAAGCCATGGAGCACCTGTAAAAGGATTTGGCACAGCTTTGTATGGTCAATTTATTATTTTAATGGCAGATGAGTCTTTTACGACAGTTGGAGGATGTAGTACCGATAGTTCGGTACATGTAATTAAAGCAATTGAAAAGATGACGGGCGTACAAATGTTTAACCGTGAATTACTTGCTTTTTGGGTAAAAGACAAAGTACAAACAATTCCAATGGCGCAGGTGGCTTATGCATTGGAGAATGGTATCTTACAAAAAGATACATTGTATTTTAACAACCTAGTGGCCAACAAATCCGAAATGGAAAGCAAATGGATGCAGCCAATTAGCGAAAGCTGGTTAGGCAAAAAGTATATTAAATAGTTTGCCAAAATTATAAACCCCTTATCTTAAATCCTTACTAGTAATTTCTACACCCATGAAAACTGTTTACGCAATTCCAAATTGTAATACTGTAAAAAAAGCTTTAGACTGGTTAAAGGAAAACAAAATTGCCTACGAATTTCATGATTATAAAAAGAAAGGCATTACAGCGAATCAACTTACCGCTTGGAGCAAGCAAGTTGGATGGGAAGCATTGATAAATAAGAAAGGGACTACATGGAGACAATTACCAAAAGAACAACAAGCTGCAATCACTTCACAAAAAGCAGCTATTGCACTAATGATGGAAAAAACTTCAATCATACGCCGACCTTTAATTGAAGAAGAAGGAAAAATACTAGTACTGGGATTTGACGAGACTGAATACAAAAATGCCCTAAAATAATTTAGGGCATTTTTGTATGTAGCTTACTATCTTGCACCCAATATTATTTAATATTAGCAGCAAGTATTTTTTCCAAATCTCCACCTCTTAAATCTTTGGCAATCACTACCCCTTTTGGATCAATTAAGAAATTAGCAGGAATACTTTGTATGCCAAATTGTACGGCAACTTCATTATTCCAATATTTCAAGTCACTCACATGTGTCCAAGTTAATCCATCCTTTTTAATAGCATCTATCCATTTACTTTTATCTTGATCCAAAGAAACACCTAACACGGTAAACCCTTTGGCTTTGTATGCATTATATACTTTAACTACATTTGGATTTTCTGCTCTACATGGTCCACACCAGCTAGCCCAAAAATCAACTAATACATACTTACCTCTTAATGAACTTAAAGCTACCGACTTCCCATTCACATCATTTTGTTTAAAATCTGGAAGTACGGAACCAATCTTACCTACTCCAGCAGATTGCAATGACTTTTCTATCAAATCTGCAAATGGCCCTTTCTTTGCTGGCCCCTCTAATAAAGCATATAAATCAGCAATATGATCTTTAATATAAGGTACAAAATTGGTGGTTTGAATTAAGAACAGCGTAGAAACTGGAGACTGATTATTGGCTTTTAATAAGCTTGTCATTGTTGCAGTGAAATCAGCCTCTTTTAAATCAATTTGTTTTGCAATAGAATCCTTCGCATTTGCACCAACTGGTGTTGCAGCAACTGATTTTGTAGCAAATAAACTTTCAATCTTAGGCGTTAAGGTTTTCATATAGGCCAAATACAAATCCTGCGTTGCCGACCCTTTATATTCAATTGAACTTGCCTGCAAAATATCTCCTGTCATTGTCATTTGATCATTGTCAACAAATACAGGAATTTTGGCTTGCATGCCCGTAAATCCAATTACATAAATGCTTGGATTTGAAACCTTACTATTTAATCTAAACTTACCGCCAACCAATTTTGTAGAGTCCACTACTTTATTGGCCATTCCATCAATTAGAGAAACAGTAATCCCCTCTGGCAAGTTTTTTAAACTCCCATCAATTTGTAATTTTTGAGCATTTACTTGCATAGCAGTAATTAGCGATAGAATACCAATTGTGATTTTTTTCATGTGTTTATTTTTATACAGTAGCTATTAAAGCACTTTCTATTTATATTTCAAATTTAAGCAGAAAATAATTACCTACTCTTTGGGTTTATGTCTGGCCGCCAATACTTGCACTACATCCTTTAATGTGTAACCTTTTGCTTGTAAAAGTATTAAATAGTGAAATAGCAAATCTGCAGATTCGTCCAAAAACAGTTTCTCGTTATCATCCTTAGCTTCAATTACCACTTCTACTGCTTCCTCTCCTACTTTCTGAGCAATTTTATTAATTCCTTTTGCAAATAAACTTGCTACATAGGAGCTATCAGCGGCTGCTGATTTTCTTTGAGCAATCACCGCTTCCAAAGTATTTAGAAAGGCTGTATTAGCGGACAGATTGTCTTCCCCCCAACAAGTATCCGTTCCTTTATGACAAACTGGCCCAACCGGGTTGGCTTGAATCAATAAAGTATCATTATCACAGTCAACTGACATACTTACATAGTTCAAAAAATTACCACTCTCTTCTCCTTTTGTCCATAACCTAGTTTTAGATCTACTAAAAAAAGTTACTTTCTTTTGAGATAAAGTGGCGTCAATGGCTTCTTGATTCATAAAGCCCATCATCAAGACTGCCTTAGTGCTTGCATCTTGAACAATAGCGGGGACTAAGCCATCTGTATATTTTGAAAAATTGATCTTCATAATTGAAATTAATAAATGTTATAGAAACGGACTGATAAAATGTAATATATAATGATAGAATAGGGAGTTTTAAATAATGGCTTATAATCGAATAGGGATGCCATTATTACTTAAATACTGTTTTAATTCGGGGATGGCCACTTCCTTATAATGAAATATACTTGCCGCCAATGCAGCATCCGCTTTACCTTTTGTAAATACATCATAAAAATGTTGTTCATTTCCGCCGCCACCCGATGCAATAATTGGAACTGGTAAGCTTTCAGCCAACTGCGCTGTAATATCCAAAGCAAAGCCTTGTTTAGTGCCATCGTGATTCATTGAGGTAAGCAGTATCTCTCCAACGCCCAAGTTCACTGCTTCTTTTGCCCACTCAGTTACTAATTTATCTGTTTTTTTACGTCCGCCGTTTAAATAAACGTACCAATTATTATCTTCTTCACACTTTGCATCAATCGCTAAAACTACACATTGGCTTCCAAAATTTTTAGCAAACCTTTTAATGATGGTAGGGTCTAGGAAAGCAGCTGTGTTTATAGATATTTTATCAGCACCATTCTGCAATAATATACTTACATCTTCTTCTGTTTTAATACCCCCACCCACTGTGAATGGAATATTAATACGATGTGCAATTTTGTTGACTAATTCACTTAAAGTTTTTCTTTTTTCTACAGTTGCAGTAATATCCAAAAACACCAATTCATCTGCACCCTGACTTGCATATAAAGCGCCCAATTCAATTGGATCACCTGCATCACGTATTTGTTCAAAGTTAATGCCCTTAACGGTACGTCCGTCTTTAATGTCTAAGCAGGGTATAATTCTTTTGGTTAACATATTTTTTATTTAATAAAGGCTACATTAAAATTTGGAGAGCGCTTCTAAACTAATTCTATTTTCATAAATGGCTTTCCCAACAATAGCGGCAGAACAACCTATTGTACGCAAATCAATTAAATCCTGCAAATTGCTCACGCCACCACTTGCAATAAGTTGAAGTGTTGGAAACTGAGCAATAATTTTCTTATACAAATGAATAGATGGGCCTTGTAATTTTCCATCCTTCTGAATATCGGTACAAAACATCTGCTCAATGCCTTGCTCCATATAAGAATGCATAAAACTATATACATCAATGTCTGTTTTTTCTAACCAACCACCAACCGCAATTTTTTCTTCAAATACATCTGCCCCTAACATAAATACTTGCGCACCAAATCGTTCAATCCACTCTTCAAAAACATTTCTACTTTTTACAGCTAAGCTTCCAATGGTTGCATAAGTGGCACCTGTGTCTAATACAGTTTTTAAAGTGGCTTCTTTTTTAATACCCCCTCCAAAATCTATTTTTAAACTAGTGTTATTCGCAATTTTTTCTAATACTTTCCAATTCACCACTTCTCCAGCTTTCGCTCCATCTAAATCTACTAAATGCAAACGCATCAAGCCAATACCTTCAAATGCCTTAGCCACTTCCAATGGATCTTCATTGTATATTTTCTTTTGTGCGTAATCACCTTCCGTTAAACGAACACATTTGCCATCTATTAAATCTATTGCTGGTATAATTTGCATGTATAATTAGTTATGTAGACTTTAGAAATCAATTATAAGTTCAAGAAATTTTGAATAATTTGCTCTCCAACCTTGGCCGATTTTTCGGGATGAAATTGCACTCCATAAAAATTAGCCTTATGCAATGCACTACTGTAGGGTTGTATATAATTTGTGGTTGCAATTGTATGCGCTCCTAATGATGCATAATAGCCATGAACAAAATATGCATAACTATTTTCTGGAACATCCTTAAATAAATTTGTTTTTAAAGCACTAATATTATTCCACCCAATTTGAGGCACTTTAATAGTCGCATCATTTGGTTTGAATAATTTTACTTTTTCTTCAAAAATACCCAGACAATTGGTATCATTCTCTTCCGAGTATGCACACATTAATTGCATCCCTAAACAAATTCCAAATACAGGCTGCTTTAAACTTTTTATCACAGCATCTAATCCTCTTGCCTTTAAATATGCCATCGCCGTACTCGCTTCTCCAACACCCGGAAAAATAACTTTGTCCGCGGCTTGAATAGCTTCCACATTATCGGTCACCGTCGCATGCACACCCAGTCTCTCCAATGCATATAAAACGGATTGAATATTGCCAGCGTTGTATTGTATAATTACTATGTTCATTCTGTTACTAATTGTTAATACCTATTCATTACTAATTTAACACCGCTTTTAAAAATTGTGCAGTAGTCTCTTTAATATCATTCCCTTTTGATAATGCATTAATATAAGCCGACCCTATAATAGCACCATGGGAATAAGCTGCAACCGCGTCAAAGGTTTCTTTATCCTTAATGCCAAACCCAACTAAAACTGGATTTCTAAGTTGCATGGATTGTAATTTTTGTAGGTATACTGCCACTTTTGAAAAATCCTTATCCTTGCCTGTTGTTGCGGAAGAACTTACTGCATATAAAAACCCAGTACTTAAATTATCTAATTGTCTTAGTCTTTCCTCTGGTGTTTCTGGTGTTACTAAAAACACAAAATCTAAACCATTTTCCTTAATGGTCTTCCCATATATATGTTCAAATTCATACAAAGGCAAATCTGGCAGAATTAATCCATCCACACCAACTTCTTTTGCTTTATTACAAAATGCTTCAAAACCATATTGTAATATTGGATTCATATAGCCCATTAAAACTACAGGAATATGAATTGTTTGACGCATTGTTTTTAATTGTTCAAACAAAGTCTCAATAGTCATTCCATTTGCTAGTGCCACATTTCCACTTGACTGGATTACTTCTCCATCCGCTAAAGGGTCACTATATGGCATGCCCAATTCTATGATATTAGCACCGTTGGCTTGTAAACTTTCCATTACTTCCAAAGTGCTGTCTAATTTTGGAAAGCCCGCAGTACAATACACATTTAGTACACGCTTAGATTGATGCTTAAATAATGCTGATAACCTTGACATATATAATTCTTTAAATTTTCCTTTTAAATTCCATGAAATTTATAATTAAACTTCATAATAAATACTATTTTTTTAAATCCATTACTTGCATATAGGTAGCTAAATCCTTATCGCCTCTTCCACTTAAACAAACCACCACTACATCACTTGGCTTGAAATTCATTTTAGGTAATATAGCAAATGCGTGAGCAGTTTCTAATGCTGGAATAATGCCTTCTATTTCAGACAAATGAAATGCCCATTTTAACGCCTCTTCATCTGTGGCGCTCGTAAAAGTTCCACGTTTACTTTCATATAAGAAAGCATGTAATGGTCCAATACCTGGATAATCTAATCCGGCACTAATACTATGCGGCTCTACTACTTGACCATCTGCCGTTTGCATTAAAATACTTTTACTACCATGTAAAATACCTGGCTTACCCAATTGCGTTGTAGCCGCACTCATGCCTGAATAAACCCCATGACCAGCCGCTTCTACAGCCACTAAATCAACAGCCTCTTCATTTAAGAAATGATAAAATGCACCCGCAGCGTTAGATCCTCCACCCACACAAGCAACTACATGGGTTGGCAATTCAGAACCTGTTTTATCTTTTAACTGCTTGCGTATTTCCTCGCTAATCACACTCTGAAAACGAGCTACCATATCTGGATATGGATGAGGCCCTACCACGCTACCAATAATATAATGCGTTTCATTAGGTTCATTGATCCATGCGCGGATTGCTTCATTTGTAGCATCCTTTAATGTTTTACTTCCACTTGTGGCAGGAACTACAGTTGCTCCCAACATCTTCATTCTTGCTACATTGGGTGCTTGACGTTCAATGTCTTTTTCTCCCATATACACCACACACTCCATGCCTTTTAATGCGCACACTGTAGCAGTTGCAACGCCATGTTGACCAGCGCCTGTTTCTGCAATAATTTTAGTTTTACCCAAGCGCTGTGCCAATAAAATTTGACCAATTGTATTATTTATCTTGTGTGCGCCTGTATGACACAAGTCTTCTCTTTTTAAATAAATAGTTGTCCCAATTTCCTTGCTTAACCTTTCAGCATAAAACAAAGGTGTTGGTCGGCCTACATAATCTTTTAGTAAATCTTGAAACTCTTTTTGAAATGCAGGGTCCTGCATAATTTGCAAATACTGTGTTTTCAAAGTCTCCACATTACTATATAACATTTCAGGGATATAGGCCCCTCCAAAATCTCCATAGTAACCTTCGGCACTTGGATTTTGATAATTGATTGATTTGTTAAATGAGTGCATGTATAAAGGTTTTAATTTTTTCTAAATTTTTTACTCCCGGTCTTTCTTCAAATTGACTATTAATATCCAAAGCCAACAAAGTTTTACCAGCCTTGGTTTGCTTCATTACTTCTATCCCCTGAAGGTCATTAGGTCCTATACCTCCACTTAAAAAATATGGTTTGTTAATTGTATTTCCTTTTAACAATTCCCAATTAAAATGCGCTCCTGTTCCACCATACATTTTGCTATCTGTATCAAACAAAAAGTAATCCGCAACTTCATTGAAGGATTCGATTACTGGCATTTTATCACCCACTCTAAACACTTTCACCAATTTTACGTGTTCACTTAACTTGGTTTTTAATGCTGCGCAATAAGTTTCATCCTCATCACCGTGCAATTGTACTATATCCAAACCTGCAGCAACTACTATATTTAAAACTGTTTCTATGGGCTCATTTACAAATACGCCAGCTTTTTTTGCACTCTTTGGTCTAAAGCCTTTTAAATCTTCTAATTGTAAAGCATTGAGTACATATCTTTTGGAAGGTGGATAAAATATAAAGCCAATATAATGCACGCCCATTGCTTCCAAAGCAAGCGCTTGATTTATTTCGGTTATGCCACATACTTTAATTTCCAATGACTTCATTTGATTGCTCTATTTAATAATCTCTTTAAGACTTTATTTGAATTTGCTTGCTAAATGCTTCAAATGCTTTTGCTGGATCTGTTTGTTTCATGAAATATTCTCCCATCAAAAATCCATCAAAGCCTTCCTGCTTCAATATCCTAAAAGTTTCAATATCATAAATTCCACTCTCAGCAATACTCAATTTACCTTTTGGAAGTAAGTCTTTTAGTTTCAATGAATGTTCAATATTAACTTCAAATGACTTTAAACTTCTATTGTTAATCCCAACAAAATCTACTTCCTCACAGATATATGCTAATTCTGTTTCATCATGTAATTCCAATAGTACCTCCATACCTAATTCTTTTGCGGTACCAGCTAATAACTCTGTTTCAGCTGGTGTTAAGCAAGAAGCGATTAATAATATTACGGAAGCACCATACGCTTTTGCTTCAATAATTTGAAACTCGTCAATAATAAATTCTTTACGCAATACTGGAATAGGATTTTGTACTGCAATGGTTAAATCATCTAAGCTTCCGCCAAAATAAGGAAAATCTGTTAGTACAGAAACTCCAGCTGCGCCAAACTGAGTATAAGATTTAGTCACTTCTGCAACACTTGCACTTGCATTGATAATTCCTTTTGATGGTGATTGTCTTTTAAACTCAGCAATAATACCCGTCTTAGTTGTATCTAATAAATTTGCCTTTAAAGAATATGCTTTTTGACCAAACAAAGGCATAGCCTCTAATTGATTGATGCTTATTTGTTTTTTTCGTTCAGCTACTTCACCAAACTTACTTGCCACAATTTTTGCTAAAATATTGGTACTCATTATTGTAAGCTTATTAATTTTTGTAATCGATTATGAGCAGCACCCGACTCCAAACTATTAACAGCTGCTTGATATGCTTGTTCGTAGGTCGCATACTTGCCTGTTAAGTTCAAAGCCATTGCTGCATTGGCAAGCACTACTGCATTTTGAGACCAGGTTCCTTTTCCTTGAATTATATTCTTGAATATGCTTGCCGCTTCTTCCACAGTTGCCCCACCACTTAATGCCGAAGGCATCACTCTTTTCTTACCTAACGCATACGGCGACATGGTGAACTCCCCTTTGTTGGTAACAATTTTCGTGTCGGCAGTTAATGATATTTCATCATATCCATCCAAACTATTAATTAAAGTAAATTCTTTACCCAAGGATTGCAATACGTAGTTATAAATTCTTGCCATCTCCAAATTGTACACACCAATTAATTGATATTTGGGTTGTGAAGGATTCACAATGGGGCCTAGCATATTAAAAAAAGTACGTACCCCAATATTTCTTCGAATTGGCCCTACAGTTTTTAATGCTGGATGAAATAAAGGAGCATGTAAAAAACAAATACCCGCATCACTAACCTCTTTCGCTAATGCAGTCTGATCATTTTTAAAAGTATAGCCCAACTGCTCCATGACGTTAGAAGATCCACTTACGCTTGAAGCTCCATAGTTACCATGTTTAACAACCGGTTGACCTGCACCCGCTACTACAAAGCAAGCCAATGTAGAAATATTAAAAGTATCTTTTCCATCCCCACCTGTTCCTACAATATCAATTGCATTATCTACATCCAATTCCACCTTAACGGCAAGGGATAACAATGCATCTCTAAAACCCATTAATTCCTCAATGGTAATACTGCGCATTAAATAAACAGTAACAAAGGATGTTACCTCATGTTCATTATAAACGCCTTGTGAAATTTGAACCAACACATCCTTAGCTTGTTCACGTGTTAAGGTTTTGTGTTCAAATAAATATTGTAATAACTTTTTCATTGGTCTTATATTAATACTAATAATCTTTGTTTATGCTAATTATTATTTTCTCAACCAGTTGGATAAAATTTTTGCACCATCAGGTGTTAATACACTCTCTGGATGATATTGAACCCCTTTTACATCATAAGTCTTATGCTCTAATGACATAATGTATCCTTCATCATCTTTTGATGTGACCATTAAATCAGTAGGTAGGTCTTTTTCATTCACTACCCAACTATGGTAGCGGCCTACACTAAATGTATTTGGCAATCCTTCAAATAAAGTAGAAGGCGCCGTTAAATGAACTGGTGTTGCTATTCCGTGGTAAACTTTACTCAAATTACTTAAGCTTCCTCCAAAAGATTCTCCAATGGCTTGCTGGCCTAAGCAAACGCCAAAAATAGATTTAGTAGCGGCATATTCTTTAATTAGAGGCAATAGCAAACCTGATTCTGATGGAATACCTGGGCCAGGTGACAACAAGATTTTATCATACCCTTTAACATCTTCCAATGGAATCTCATCATTGCGAAACACTTCCACTTTAGCATCGGTTGCGATTTCTCTAATTAACTGCACTAAATTATAGGTGAAAGAATCGTAATTATCAAAAACTAATATTTTCATATCTTCTCTTTTATCATTTTAATTATTTGCTCTTTACTTTAAAATTTTATTGGTGAATTTTTTCCGCCAATACCATCGCTGTTTTTAAAGCATTTAATTTGTTGTTTACTTCTTGTAATTCATTCTCTGGCACACTCGCTGCTACTACACCAGCACCAGCCTGATAAGTAAGTGTATTTTGCTGACTTAAGAAAGTTCGAATCATAATGGCTTGGTTACATGTTCCATTAAATCCAACAAATCCAATACATCCACCATAATAAGAACGTTTTGTAGGTTCAATGGCATCAATTAATTGCATAGCCTTAAACTTAGGTGCTCCACTTAAGGTTCCAGCGGGAAATGTTTTAGCAACTAAATGAAAAGGATTAGCACCTTCTGCTACTTTTCCTTCCACCTCACTTACTAAATGAATAACATGACTATAATAATGTACTTGTCTGTATTGTTTAACGCGCACTTCGGTACATACTCTACTCAAGTCATTACGTGCCAAGTCCACAAGCATCACATGCTCAGCATTTTCTTTTGGATCGTCCAATAATTTTTGGGTCATATTAGCGTCCACAACAGCGTCACCTGTTCTTTTAAAAGTACCCGCTATTGGATGTACTACTGCCTTACCATTATTAATGATAATTTGCGCTTCGGGCGAAGATCCCATTAACTTATAATCACCATAATCAAAAAAGAATAAATAAGGTGAAGGATTAATATTTCTTAAAGTACGATACACATTAAACTCATCTCCTTGAAACGATTGTTGAAAGCGACGGCTTAACACAATTTGGAATACGTCCCCACGCATACAATGCTGAATTCCCTTTTTAACAGCTTCCCGATATTGTTCATCAGTTAAATTAGAAGTCTCTGAACCATTTAAGCTAAATGGGTACTGAGGTACATCTTTACTCTTAATAAATGAAACCAATGCATCATATTCAGAAGCTATCCCATCTAATTTATTTTCACAAATAAATATTTCATCCTTAAAATGATTAAATGCAATAACGTATTGATACAATCTATAACGCATTAGTGGTATCAAATTTGCGCCTTCTTTAAATTGGATAGTATCAAAAAACGGAATCGCATCATAGGCCGTATATCCATACAAACCTTGTGCAAATGCAGCTTCTTTCACTTCCTGTCCTTTCATTTCATATTGCTGCATATAAGCCCAAATACGATCGGGGGCTGCATGTACGTTTTGAATAGTTTCTTTTTCAGGATCCTGATTGGGATACTTGTATTCAATTTCATTTAAAGAAGATATCTCTATTCCTCCAATGGCATTCACTCCAATAAAAGAATAACTATTTTCAGAAGCATGTGAGTCGGTACTTTCTAATAAAATAGTATCTCTAAATCTATCTCTTAATCGTAGATATATTCCAACTGGTGTGAATGTGTCTGCCAACATTTTTGTGACAGTAGTTGTAATCAGTTTTTTTTGCATATTCCTATCTTAATTCTTTATGACTTCATGTCTAATTCGTTAAAAAAATAAACCCCGACAATCCATGTCGGGGTTTATGTATATTTTGACAATAATAGCTATGTCATTACAATACCCCAACGGAGTTTGTATGCCACCACCAAATATTGTTTGTCTTTTTCATTAGAGTACAAATTTACAGTTTTGCTCATTGCTCGCCAAAAAAAAATCTTACCGAACCCTAAGTAGCTATAGTGGCTACTATCGGCCGTTAGTATCTATAAAACTCCTTTTGTGCTTGGCAAAGCGTCACTTTCGGGATTACGTCTCACCGCCATTTTGATTGATTTGGCAAAAGCTTTAAAAATGGCTTCAATCTTATGGTGCTCATTTTCCCCTTGACAGCTAATATTTAGATTGGCCTTAGCCGCATCACTAAAGGATTTGAAAAAATGAAAGAACATTTCGGTTGGCATTTCCCCAATTTTTTCACGCTTAAATGCTGCATCCCAAACTATCCAATTTCTCCCTCCAAAATCAATTAATACCTTGGCTTCAGCTTCGTCCATTGGCAAAGCGTAGCCATATCGTTCCATACCTCTTTTATCAACCAATCCTAAAGCAAATGCTTCTCCTAAAGCTATTCCCACATCTTCAATCGTATGATGCTCATCAATATGTAAATCTCCTTCACATTTAATATTTAAATCCAATGCTCCATGTCTAGCTATTTGCTCTAACATATGATCAAAAAAACCTAACCCAGTTTCAATTTTTGCATCTCCTTTGCCGTCCAAGTTTAACTCCACACTTATTTTAGTTTCCTTTGTATTACGCACGTGTGCAACTTTTCTTAAGCCCAATTTTAAGAAACTATAAATCTCTGCCCAACTATTAGCTTCAAAAGCAATGACAGGTCTTAATGCTAATTCCTGCTCTTCGGTTAAACTATGAAGTGGTGATTTTAAATAAATAGCTTTACAACCCATGTTTTTGGCCAAAGCAATATCACTCCATCTATCTCCAATCACATAAGAGTTATGTAAATCAAAGTGAATATTGTTTAGCAAGTGCGTCAACATACCTGTTCCTGGCTTGCGTGTTGGCTTATTATCTTCGGCGAATGTGTCATCAATAAATATTTCATCAAACACAAATCCTTCACCAGCCAAGGTACGTAGCATAAGTTGCTGATAAGGTTCAAAATTTTCCATTGGATAACTTTGAGTACCAAGTCCATCTTGATTGGTTACCATTACTTTATGAAATCCAAACTCAGCAGCAATCTTACTCAAATAGGTAATTGCCCCTGGTATAAACCTTGTTTTTTGAATAGAATCAATTTGAAAATCCGATTGAGGCTCCTCTAAAATCACTCCATCTCTATCAATAAATAATATGGGTTTCATAAAATCTAATTTATTACTTTTTACGTTTAGCAGCTTGCACTTGAGCAACTGTTATTTTGCTTGCTTTATTACTCCAACTAGTTCTAATATAGGATAACACATCTGCAATATCCTGATCTTTAAAATCGGGATTTGGTGTCATCACATTGTTATAGTAATAACCATCTAAGGGTACTTTTTCACTATACCCTCCTTTAACAATTCTAACTAAACGTGCAATATCATTTCCAACTACATTAGTTGAGCCGTCCAATGGCGCATTCATATTGGGTACCCCACCACCATCTGCTTGATGACAAACCAAACACCTAGTTTCAAACAGTTTTTTACCATGTACAAGATTTTGCGCATGGGTTGCAAACGAAAAAGCTAAAACAAAAACCAATAATAAAATACTTTGTTTCAATTTCATAGTAAAATTTAAAAAATTATTGACTATTTAGCATAGGTAATTTTGAAGATAGATCCTCTACTGTCATCACTTACATATAATGAACCATCAGGGCCTTGTGCTAATCCACATGGTCTTGACTTTGCTTTACGTGGATTCATTACTTTTTCACTACCGCTTAATCCAGAAAATCCGTTCGCAAAAATTTCCCATTCACCACTAGGCTTACCATTTTTAAAAGGTACAAATGCAACAAAATAGCCTTCCTGCGGCAAAGGTGCTCTATTCCATGAACCATGAAAAGCAATGAATGCACCATTTTTATATTTCTCAGGAAATTGGTTCCCCGTATAAAATAATAAAGCATTAGGCGCCATATGTGCTGGGAAAAATACAGTTGGATTGATTGCTTTTTCGCCTCCTTCTATCTTCCCGTCCCCACCATATTCAGGTGAAACAATTTTTTTCTTTTGGTAAGGATCAAAATAAATATAAGGCCATCCTGCATTATCACCTTCATGTAATTCATACATAGTCTCAGCTGGCAATTCAGCGCTCTGCGCGTCAGAATAGAACTCAGGATAAAAACTATTTAATTGGTCGCGACCATGCTGCATTACAAACAAAGAGTTTGTCTCCTTGTTCCAGTCCAATCCTACCACATTACGCAAGCCTGTAGCATATCTTTTGCCATCACCGTAAACTTGGTTTTCTTTTGTACCATCAAATTTCCAAATCCCACCTGCAGAATCTAAAATTGGACATGGCATCATGCCTTTTGACCCTTTAATTCTGTCTTTTTCTTGACAAGCATTTGAGTAAGCTCCAATATTTACGTAAATATTGTTTTGACCATCTAATGTGATAGATTTTGATGCGTGTTGATTTTTAGCAATAAGACCTTTCACAATTGTTTTTGGGCTCAAAGGATTCACTACTTCATCTTTATCATTTAATTGGTACAAATAAACATCATTATCTGAACTAGTATACAAATCTTTCCCTTTAACATAAATACCTGTTCCACCATAATTCGCCCAACCAGTAATTTTATCAGCAACACCATCTTTATTAACATCTTCTAATCTAATAATGCTTTTCCCTGCTTTATTAGGGTACATCAATTTTGCAAATAATACTCCATTTGAAGTGATTGCAATATGTCTCGCACTACCAATAGTATCTGCAAATAAAGTTGCCTTAAATCCTTCTGGTAATTTTAAGCCTGCATTATTCTGTGCATCTGCACCTAAAGCAATAGCTAGCAATGCGACCCACAAGATGTTTTTTAAGTTTTTCATAATCAATTATTGAAATTTTTTATTATTTGTTTATTAGGTTATAACAAAATTATGCTGGAAATGTTTTTTCAATCCATTCTGCCATTGCATCTATCAATTCTGTATTTTCTTGTTCATTTCCTACAGTAATACGAACAGAATCTTCACAATTAGGCAAACTGGATCTATCTCGCAATATAATTCCTTTTGAACACAAATACCTATATAGTTCGGTAGCATGTGGAATTTTAACCAATAAAAAATTAGTATCTGAAGGATACACTTTTTGTACATGTGGCATTGATTCAATTACTTCAGCCAATGCAATACGCATTTCAACCAAATGTTGAATCATATCATTTACTTGTCCTACTTCATCCAAAGCTTTTAAAACTAATTCTTGTGCAACCATACTAATATTATAAGGCGCTTTAACTTTATTCAAATACCCTATTATTGGTTCATTTGCAAAACACATTCCCACTCTTAACCCAGCCAATCCCCATGCCTTACTTAATGTTTGTATCACTACTAAATTTGGATAGTCGATTAATGATTGTATAAACGATTTTTGCTTTGAAAAGTTAATATAGGCTTCATCCACTACCACTAATCCATTAAAGTGATTTAAGATTGTTTCAATATCAATTCTATCTAATGAATTGCCAGTAGGATTATTGGGCGAACAAATCCAAATAATTTTGGTATGATCATCTACCAACTGCTCAATATGTGCAACATTTAATTGAAAATCGGGAAGTAATGGCGCCGATTTAACTGCAATATTATTAATATGCGCACTCACTTCATACATAGGATAAGTGGGTGGACAAATAATGATATTATCCTGACCTGGTTCACAAAATGCACGAAATAATAAATCAATTATTTCATCACTTCCATTGCCCAAAAAAACTTGTGAAGCTGGTACTTTTTTTATAACAGATAACTTTTCTTTGATTTGTTTTTGATATGGATCTGGGTATCGATTGTACCATTTTGTCAATGGCGAGCCCAAACTATTTTCATTTGCATCCAATAATATTCGTGCTTCCCCACTATACTCATCTTTTGCGGAAGAATAGGGTTTTAGTTTTTCAATATTGGGACGCACAATTTTTTTAATATCAAATTGCATATATTATATTTTAGATTGAATATCCTTTAATCTTACGGCCACTGCATTTCCATGTGCCTCTAAACTTTCTGCACTTGCCATTTCCATAACAGCTTGACCAATATTCACTAATCCTCTTTCTGTTAAATGCTGGAAAGTGATTTTTTTCACAAAACTATCTACACTCACACCACTATAGGCACTAGCATAACCATTGGTGGGCAAGGTATGATTGGTTCCACTTGCATAATCTCCCACCGATTCAGGCGAATAATTACCTATAAATACCGAACCCGCATTGGTCACTTTTTCGGCAACAATTTCGGCATTTTCTATGGATAAAATCAAATGCTCAGGAGCATATTCGTTAATTAACTGTAAGGCATCAGAAGTATTAGACAAAATAATTGCTTTTGAATTTTGTAAAGCCTTTGCAGCCAATTCTTTTCTTGGTAATTTTTCAAGTTGCAATGCTATTTCTACCTGCACATTTTCAACCACTTTTTCATTACTTGCAACTAATAAAACTTGACTATCTACACCATGTTCGGCTTGTGATAGTAAGTCGGCAGCTACAAATGAAGGGATAGCAGCATCATCGGCCCATACACATACTTCACTAGGACCAGCCGGCATGTCAATAGCTACACCTCTTTGCTGTACCAATTGTTTAGCAGCCGTTACATACTGATTACCTGGACCAAATATTTTATTCACTTTGGGTATTGTGGTTGTTCCATATGCCATTGCTGCAATAGCTTGTACACCGCCAATAGTATAAATTTGAGTAACGCCAACCAATGTTGCAGCATAAATAATAGCTGGATGAATTTCACCTTCATCATTACTTGGAGGTGTACACAATATTATTTTTTTACAACCTGCAATTTTTGCTGGGATACCTAACATTAAAACAGTAGAAAATAATGGAGCCGTACCGCCTGGAATATAGATGCCCACAGTTTCAATACCCACTGATTTTCTCCAACACCAAACACCAGACATAGTTTCAATTCTGTCCATTTTTTGAACCTGTGCTTGGTGAAATTTTTCAATATTCAATTTTGCTAATTGAATTGCTCCCTTCAATGCACTTGACAATAACGCCTCTGCACTAGCCTTAAGTGCATCATTTAACACAATTGACTTTAAATTTACTTTGTCAAAATCCAATGTGTATTTTAAAACGGCTGCGTCTCCATTTGCACGCACTTCATCAATAATTGCTTGCACCCTTGGAAGTAATTCACTTGCATCAAAACTAGGTCTTGATAACAATGAGGCCCATTGGTCCTTGCTTGGCTCATTAAATACTTGAATCATTATAAAATCATTTTTTCAATTGGAATCACTAATATACCTTCTGCACCTGCATTTTTTAGTTGTTCAATTATTTCCCAAAAATCACTTTCTGCAATTACACTATGCACACTACTCCATCCTGGAGATGCCAAAGGCAGAACAGTAGGACTTTTCATGCCTGGTAACAATGCAATGATTTTTTCTAATTGATCATTGGGGGCATTTAATAAAACATATTTATTTTTCTTTGCCTTTTTTACAGATTCCATGCGGAACAATAAACGGTCTAATATTTGCTGTGCCTCGGCAGAAAAGTTTTTATGCTTAATTAATACTGCTTGAGATTTTAAAATAGTATCTGCTTCCTTTAATCCATTCATAAACAGTGTAGACCCGCTGCTTACTAAATCACAAACCACATCGGCCAAACCAATGCCAGGTGCAATTTCTACACTACCACTAATTTCATGAATCTCTGCATTAATTTTATGTTCATCCAGATACTTTTGAACAAGTACAGGATAACTAGTAGCAATTTTTTTTCCTGCTAAAAATTCAGGACCTGTAAATTCTTCGTTTTTTCTAACTGCAAAACTCAAACGACATTTTCCAAATCCCAATTCATAAGCTACATCTACTTTCTTGGCTTTTTCATAAACCACATTCTCTCCCACAAATCCTATATCTGCAACTCCATCTTCTACATATTGAGGAATATCATCGTCTCTTAAAAAGAAAAGTTCAACTGGGAAATTGGTTGCATCCGCTTTTAATTTATTTACGCCGTTGCCAATATCAATACCGCACTCTTTTAATAAACGCATTGAATCCTCGTTGAGTCTTCCAGATTTTTGAATTGCTAATTTTAATCGCATATTAGTTTTTGTTATAAATTAAAAGGGCTTACTGTTGAGTAAGCCCTTTGGTTAAATATAGTTACATACCTACATCCCATAGCTTACCCAATGGATAGCAAATGATGATGATGAATATGGTTGTTTATTGACATGAGGCAAAATTACGACCCTTTTGTAAATTACCCAACAAAAAAGGAATATTTTGCCTAATTTGTAGAAATTACGATTATTATTCAACTAACAATTGTTTTTATGCGCTTGCTAAACTTAACAGCTGCCTTTTTATTGTTAACATTAACCTCCTGCGCTCAAAAAGATGCGCCAGCCGCTAACCCAAGTCCTATTGTAAACACACCCTCCACCCCAAGTGCGCCAACAGTGACCGATACGGCAAAAAAACTGGTCTGGTCAGATGAATTTGACAAAGGAACAAGACCTGACACTACAAAATGGGCCTATAATGTTGGCAATGGTGTAGGTGGTTGGGGTAACAATGAATTTGAATATTACACAAGTGACTCCACAAATGCAAGAATTGAAAATGGAAACTTAATAATTGAAGCAAGAAAAGAAAGCGTGGGTGGCAAAAATTATACATCTGCCAGGATGCTTACTCAAGGTAAAGCTACTTGGACTTATGGACGTATAGAAGTACGAGCAAAATTGCCAAAAGGTTTAGGCACTTGGCCTGCCATTTGGATGCTAGGTGACAATATTAATAAAGTAGGATGGCCAACTTGCGGGGAGATTGATATAATGGAAGAAGTATGGAAAGAGCCAAATGTCGTGAATTGGTCTGCCCATTCTAAAATGTTAAACTGGCCCATGGGAACGCAAAAAACATATAAGACTATCATTGCTGGTGCAACAGACGATTTTCATATATATAAGTTAAACTGGACAAAAGACTATCTTCAATTTTATGTTGATGATACACTTTACTATACCGTTCCAAATGACGGTAGAGGTACCGATTACTATCCTTTTGTTGCTCCTCAATTTTTAATTTTAAATTTGGCCATTGGAGGCAATATGGCTGGCTTCAACGTTGACGACACCATTTTTCCAGTAAGAATGGAAGTGGACTACGTACGTATTTATCAATAATATTATTAAACTTATTAAAGAGATTCAAATGTTTAAGAGGCATAAAATAACTATTTTAATTGCATTCACTATGCTTTTCCAATTGAAGAGTATTGCTCAAAATGCAAACTTACTTGTTGGCACTTACACCCAAAAAGGAAGTAAAGGAATTTATGTTTTCAACTTTGATACTGCAACAGGTAAAGCCATTGAACTTAGTCACACGGATAGTTGCATGAATCCATCTTTCTTAACCATCTCCAAAGACAAACAATTTGTATATGCTGTAAATGAAAGCAGTCAAGGTATGGTAAGTTCATTTGCTTTAAAAAACAATCAACTTGTTCCGTTACAAAAAAAATCAACAAATGGCGCAGACCCTTGTTATATCACTTTAAGCCCAGATGAACATTCTATTTTTGTGGCTAATTATTCTGGAGGAAGTATTACACAGTTTCACCGTTTTGCAGATGGACTAATTTCCAACGCACAACAATTCATACAACATGATGGCAAGAGTGTAAACCCTGCAAGACAAGAAAAAGCACATGTACATGGCACATTCTTTTCTTCCAATGGCAATTATTTACTTACCCCCGACTTAGGAATGGACCAAGTAAACATTTATCCCTACTCAAGTAACACTAGCCTTCCATTAGACATTTCAAAATCTAAAACAATTATTTCTACACCAGGGGCAGGACCAAGACATATTGCGTTTTCAAAAAATGGTCGTTTTATTTATGTTATGGAAGAACTTACTGGCAGCATAAGTGTTTATAATTTCCTAAAAGGACAAGCTAGTTTTATTCAAACTGTTTTTACACATGATAAAACATATAAAGGCAAGCCAGGCAGTGCAGACATTCACCTGTCTCCCGACGGATTGTTTTTATATGCGAGCAATAGAGGAGATGAAAACAATATTGCAAAATTCTCTATTTTAAGCAACGGAAAATTGGATGAACAACACATGGCATTATATTCAACACAAGGTATTAAGCCACGTAATTTTACGATAAGCGAAGACGGAAATTGGTTATTAGTTGCCAACCAAGATTCAGATAATATTGTTGTTTTTAGAAGAAATAAAACAAATGGCAATTTAATAAATACCGGCAATACTATTAAAGTGTCCATGCCTGTATGCTTGGTACTATTTTAAGTAATATTCAATTTTTCTAATATTGTTTAAACCAGACAGCATCTGAAGAAGGTCCTTCAGGATGCATATAATTTATAAAAAGCTCGGTTCCTACTGCAATATCTTTTAAAGTAGTAATAGTTATAGTTTGATGCTCAAAGTCCATATCATAGGCACAATTGGGTTCATTAGAATGATTATAAATTGAAATATATCCTAATGCAACTGCAGCCATCTTACTATCATCACCCCATTCAAAAATATAATCATACAATAATGTTTGTTCCAATTTTTCTCTGTCCTTTGTATCCACAACAATTACAGGAGCAATCTCAATGGTTGTATTGGCTGCAATAGGCTCTGTTGTAAATACACCTCTACCTCTATTTGAAGATGATGCAATTGTTAAGAATGGAAGAATCATGGCCTAAATATAGCGCATACTTAGGATTTTTATTAACTTGCAGGCATGTCAGATGAATTAAAAGAAGAAGAAGTTAATTTGTCCGAAATTTTCTTGGAAGTTTTATCAAAAAACGATGAGCCCCTTTTAAGAGAATTTTTAGATGAACAAAATATCAGTGATGTGGTTGAGCTGGTGAATGAATTCCCAGAGCAAGAAGCTACTATCGTTGATCATATGACTGTGCACCGTGCTGTAAGTGTTTTTAAAATTCTTGACATTAATCAACAAAAGGATATCATTAAAGGATTACCAGCGCGTAAGACTGCAAAAATCCTTAACGAACTCCCTCCCGACGACCGTACCGACTTTTTAGAGGAACTACCTAAAGCCGCCATTAGAGATTTAATTAAATTATTGGATCCTGAAGAACGCAAAATTACTTTATCACTTCTGGGCTATCCCGAGGATAGTGTTGGTAGATTGATGACCCCCGATTATGTTTATGTGTATGCCGATTATACAGTTGCACAGGTATTGGCAAACATTCGCAAATATGGAAAAAAGTACGAGACAATTGATGTAATTTATATAATTGATGAGAATGGTTGTTTGATAGATGACATTCGAATTAGAGATGTCCTAATTGAACAACCAGATGCAATTATAAAAGATATTATTGATGGAAGATACGTGGCTTTAAATGTGTATGAGGACCAAGAACATGCAAGCCAGGTTTTTAAAATGAATAATCGTACGGCCTTACCAGTAGTAGATGATAATGACGTTTTATTAGGTATTGTAACCATTGACGATATCCTATGGGTAACAAACGAAGAGTTTAGCGAGGATATGCAAAAAATGGGAGGTACCGAAGCTTTGAATGAACCCTACTTAGATATCTCATTAGGTAAACTTTTCAAAAAAAGAATTACCTGGCTGGTTATTTTATTCTTTGGTGAAATGTTTACAGCAACCGCTATGGGTTATTTTGAAGGTGAAATTCAAAAAGCAGTGGTGCTAGCTTTGTTTATTCCTTTGATTTTATCAAGTGGAGGTAACTCTGGCTCACAAGCTTCAACGCTTATCATTCAGGCAATGTCCATTGGTGAAATTACCATATCAGATTGGTGGAAAATATTAAGAAGAGAATTGACAAGTGGACTTTTACTTGGATCAGTCTTAGGACTCATTGGTTTTTTTAGAATCATGATTTGGCATTTCATAAAGCCAGGTTATTATGGATTGCATCCTATATTAGTAGCCATTACAATTGGATTTACATTACTAGGTGTAGTAATTTGGGGTACTATTGCTGGATCCATGTTACCAATTGTGCTTAAAAAATTAGGCGCCGATCCTGCAGCGTCCTCTGCACCTTTTGTTGCGACATTAGTAGACGTAACAGCATTGGTAATTTACTTTACCGTTGCACTATTAATACTTAAAGGCACTTTATTATAAATTAGATACAATTAGGGAAGACTGTTTAATTGGTTGCTCAACAAGGATTTTACTTTGCTGTCCCAATCTTCTTTTATAATACTTAAAATTATAGAATCGCGTCTACTTCCATCAGGTCTTGGTAAATGATTACGCAAAATTCCTTCAATTGTACAACCCATTTTTTGCATGGCAGCAATACTCCTTTTGTTATTATAATCTGCTCTAAATTCTACTCTTTTAAATCCCATTCTATCAAAAGCAAATTGCAATAACAGATTTTTACAATGTGTATTTAATCCAGTTCCCCAAACTTTCTTACTATACCATGTATATCCTAATTGTGTGGTTTCAAAAGCCAATTGTATATCATAAAATCGAGTACTCCCAACATAGGTTTGAGTAGCCTTATCAAATACAATAAATGCATAAGCAGTTTTATCTTCCCTGGCGCGAATGGCAGATTCGATATACCCCTTTAAGTCCTCACTTTTCTGTATGGCCACCAAGGAAAACTGCCATAATTCAGGCTCATTTTGAACATACTCCACTAAGGCATCGGTATCCGAAATAGTGATAGGCCTTAAAATAACCCGATCATCCTCTAAAACATAGTCCTTTGTGAAATCAAATTGCCCTAGTATTGACATACATTAAAATATTAATGTTTATTTTTGTTTAAATTAGCTATTAATACTCAAAAAGTCAAAATATGTGTGGAATTGTAGGATATATAGGTCATAGAGAAGCATACCCAATTGTTTTAAAAGGATTAAAGCGTTTAGAATATCGTGGTTATGATAGTACAGGTGTTGCCATCATACAAGATGGTAATTTACAAGTGCACAAAAAGAAAGGTAAAGTGGCAGAACTAGAAGAAGCGGTTACTGGAAAAAATATGCACTCCCATATTTGTATAGGCCACACACGTTGGGCTACGCATGGTGAACCATCCGACCGCAACGCGCATCCGCACTTATCCAACAACGGTCGTTTAGCCATGTTGCATAATGGCATTATTGAGAACTATGCACAAATCAAACAAGAATTAACAGGCAAGGGTTATACTTTTAAAAGTGATACCGATACTGAAGTGTTGTTAAACTTTATCCAAGATATTCAAGACAATAATAAAAGTACATTAGAAGAAGCTTTACGTATTGCTTTAAAAAGAATTGTAGGGGCTTATTGTATTTTATTAATTGATCAGGACGATCCTGAAACTATTATTGCAGCACGTAAAGGAAGTCCTTTAGTCATTGGCATTGGAAAGGGCGAACATTTTTTAGCAAGTGACGCCTCTCCTATAATTGAATATACTAAGGAAGTGGTTTATGTGAATGACTACGAGATTGCCATTGTAAAAGCGGACGAATTAATTTTAAAGAACCTAGGCAACGAAAAACAAACTCCGTTTATTCAGAAATTAGATATGGAATTAGCTGCCATTGAAAAAGGTGGTTATGACCATTTTATGTTGAAAGAAATTTTTGAACAACCGGATACTATTTTTGATTGCTTAAGAGGACGTCTATTACATGAGCAACAACAAATTGTAATGGCAGGCGTAGACAATCATATTGAAGCCTTAACCAAAGCATCTAGAATTATAATTGTTGCTTGTGGAACAAGTTGGCATGCTGGTTTGGTTGCTGAATACATGATTGAAGAATTATGTCGCATACCAGTAGAAGTAGAATATGCATCTGAATTTAGATATCGTAATCCAGTCATTCATCCTGGTGATGTAATTATTGCTATTTCACAAAGTGGTGAAACAGCGGACACATTGGTTGCCTTGGAAAGTGCTAAAGAAAAAGGAGCATTTATTTTTGGCGTTGTGAATGCAGTGGGAAGTAGCATCGCACGACTTTCTCATGCAGGCGCTTATACGCATGCAGGACCAGAAATTGGTGTGGCAAGTACCAAGGCTTTTACAGGTCAATTGGCCGTATTAAGCATGATGGCATTAAAGATGGCCAAAGCAAAGGGCAGCATTAGTGATGAGCGTTATGTTTTCTTGTTAAATGAATTGGCATCGGTACCAGAAAAAGTAAAAGAAATTTTAGCAGATACTTCCAAGATTGAAAGTATTGCCAAACAATATAAAGGCGCATCCGACTTTTTGTATTTAGGTCGTGGGTACAATTTCCCAATTGCATTAGAAGGTGCTTTGAAATTAAAAGAGATCACATATATACATGCAGAAGGCTACCCTGCTGCCGAAATGAAGCACGGCCCTATTGCATTGGTGGACGAAAATTTGCCAGTCGTATTTGTTGCTACAAAGGACATGTACTACGAAAAAGTAGTTTCTAATATTCAAGAAATTAAAGCTAGAAAAGGACAAGTAATTGCTGTTGCAACTGTTGGCGATACCGTATTACCTACCATGTCAGATAATATTATGTTTGTCCCTGATATTGACGAAGTCATTGCACCTTTATTGAGTGTTATTCCTCTGCAATTATTAAGCTATTATGTTGGTGTATATAAAGGCATTGATGTTGACAAACCAAGAAATTTAGCTAAATCCGTTACGGTGGAATAAATGTGATCTTAGGAACGCTCCGACTCAAATAAGTCTTGAACAAATTCCTTACATTTACTAAAACATAGTAAAATGAAAAGGATAGCTATTGCTTTTGTATTATCTGCAGGTTTATTTGCATGTAATCAATCTAATAAAGTTGTAAAAGACAGCCCATTATTTGGCAGTTTTCTAGAACATTATTTTCAAGAACAATTAAAATTAAGTCCTGTTCAAGCAACTGTAATTGGCGACGAAAGATACAATGACCTTTTACCAAATGACGGATCTGCTGAAGTAATTACAGCATGGAAAGAATTCAACACCCGTTATTTGGATAGTTTAAAAAAATATGATAGAGCATCATTAAGTGCTAATGATCAACTCTCTTATGACGATTTAAAGTACCAGTTAGAAATGAACCTGGAAGCCAATAAATATCATTTTGAATGGTTGCCCTTTAATCAGTTTGAAGCATTACCTCTTATGATGGGTCAATTTGGAGCTGGAACCGGTGCCCAACCTTTTAAAACAGTTAAGCATTATGAAGACTGGTTAAAAAGAGTAAATGCATTTTCGGTATGGGCCGATACAGCCATTGGTAATTTTAGAAAGGGAATGACAGCTGGTGTTGTACTACCAAAAATATTAGTAGAGAGAATGATACCTCAAATGCAAAGTATGGTAGTTACGGATCCTAAAAAAAGTTTATTTTATGGACCAATCAATTTATTGCCAAAGGAATTTTCTACTGCTGATAAAGAACGTTTAACAAAGTCATATAGCAATGCTATTTTAACAGTCATTGTTCCTACTTATAAAAAATTGGGTGACTTTTTACAAAATGAATACTTGCCAAAAACAAGAACTAGTTCGGGCTTCTCTTCAATGCCAGGAGGTAGCGACATGTATGCATATGAAGTAAAACTACAAACTACTACTAATAAAACACCTGAAGAGATATATCAAACAGGAATAAGTGAAGTGGCTAGAATAAGAAAGACAATGGATAGTATTAAAAATGCTGTTGGATTTAAAGGTGATTTAAAAGCATTTTTCGAGTTCATGAAAGAGGATAAACAATTTATGCCTTATCATGAACCAAAGCAGGTAATTGCTGCATTTGAAGCCATTCACCAACGTATGCAACCTAATTTGAAAAAAATGTTTTTGCATGAACCAAAAACACCTTTTGAAATTAGACAAACAGAAGATTTTAGAGCCGCATCTGCAAGTGCAGAATATAATTCAGGATCATTAGAAGCAAAAAGACCTGGTATATTTTATGTGCCTATCTTGGATGCTACAAAATTCAATACTACTTCAGGCATGGAGTCTTTATTTTTACATGAAGCCATTCCAGGACACCATTATCAAATTTCACTTACTCAAGAAAACACAGACCTGCCAAAATTTAGAAGATACGGAGGCCATAATGCTTATGTAGAAGGTTGGGCTTTATACTGTGAATCCTTAGGTAAAGAATTGGGATTATACACAGATCCATACCAATACATGGGCGCATTAGGAGATGAAATTCATCGTGCCATTCGTTTAGTAGTAGACGTAGCCATACATACAAAAAATATGAGTCGCGAGGAAGCAATCAAATATATGATGGACAACGAAGCTATTAGTGAACAAGGTGCAACTGCCGAAATAGAAAGATATATGGCCATTCCTGGTCAGGCATTAGGATACAAAACTGGCTCTATGAAAATTGCTGCTTTAAGAAAGAAATATGAAGCAACATTAGGTGCTAAATTTAACCTTGCTGAGTTTCATAACGAAGTTTTGAAAGATGGTTCCTTGCCATTAAGTGTATTCGAAGCCAAGATGGATGTTTGGGCTGCTAGTATTAAATAAAACAGTATTCATTGAATGGAAATAGATGAAATTAGAGAATATGCACTCTCCCTGCCCGAAACCGAGGAGTGCTTCCCTTTTGGGGAGGATAATTTAGTACTCAAAACCAAGGGTAAAATATTTATCATACTAGACTTAGTGGCTTTACCTAGCACTATGAATTACAAAGCATCACCGGATGATATTATTGAGCAAAGGGACCAATATCCAGATGCGATCTTCCCTGGCTTTCATATGAATAAGAAGCATTGGAACACTTTACACTTAAATAAACAAGTACCTTCAAAAACTATTCAAAATTTGGTGCTAACCTCCTACAATTTGGTTAGAAAGTAACTATAAAAGGCCCTCAAATTTAAAAGGTGTACCTTGCAGACCATTATGAGTATGAATTTTAAAGAACTAGGTTTAATAGAACCCATTTTATTGGCTTTATTTGAAGAAGGTTACACTAACCCAACACCAATACAAGCGCAGTCTATTCCCATTTTATTAGAAGGGAAGGACTTATTAGGTTGTGCCCAAACGGGTACTGGAAAGACAGCTGCTTTTACCCTACCTATTATACAATTACTTTCTGCTAAGCCAGTAGAGAAAAGAAAAAGAATTAAAAGCTTAATTGTAACGCCAACGCGTGAATTAGCTATTCAAATTGCAGAGAGCTTTAATGCTTATGGTAGACATACCCAATTAAATTGCACCGTGATTTTTGGGGGTGTTGGGCAAGGACCACAAGTGACTGCCTTAAAAAATGGTGTGGATGTAGTTATTGCAACACCAGGCCGTTTGCTGGACCTAATGAACCAAGGTTTTATTAGTCTTCGCGATGTTGAATTTTTTGTATTAGACGAAGCGGATCGAATGTTGGATATGGGCTTTGTGCATGATGTTAAAAAATTACTAGCCGTGTTGCCCAAGAAAAGACAATCCTTGTTTTTCTCTGCAACTATGCCTCCTGAAATTGTGAGCCTAGCGAATAGTATTTTACACAACCCTGAAAAAGTAACAGTTACCCCAGTCTCTTCTACTGTGGAAATTATTGACCAAGCCGTATATTTTGTAGACAAGGTAAATAAGAATGCATTGTTAGTGGAAGTATTAAAAAACCCTGCCATTAAAACAGCATTGGTATTTACTCGAACAAAACATGGGGCAGATAAAGTTGTCCAATTACTAACAAAGAATAATATTATTGCCGAAGCCATTCATGGTAACAAATCTCAAAATGCCAGACAACGTGCATTGAGCAATTTTAAGGATCAAAGCACTAGAGTTTTGGTAGCGACCGACATTGCAGCAAGAGGCATTGATGTTGACGAATTGGCACACGTCATTAACTTTGACATACCCAATATCCCTGAAACCTATGTACACCGAATTGGTCGAACAGGTCGTGCGGGTGCCGAAGGAACTGCATTGTCCTTTTGTGATTTTGAAGAAAAAGCCTATTTAGCAGATATTGAAAAGCTCATTGGCAAAAAAGTGCCAGTCATTTTTGAACACCCCTATCCAATGCAACAATTTCATGCTAATAAAACTTCACAGGATGCAGGCTGGGGCAAGCCAAGAAACACTAGAGGTCGCGCACCTCAACATGAAGGTGGTTTTGGAGCTAAAGGCGGACAAAAAAGAAGATTTTCAAGCAACAAACCCAAGCGAGGATAGTATCTTTGAAATAACTAATACGTTATTTCATGAAAAAATTATTGCTGCTACTTTTTTTGGGTTGCTATGGCATGGCCATTGGACAGGACACTACCATTAGTAAAGCTGACTTAAATAGTGCAGCTAAATTATTTGATTTACAATTTACGCCAAAAGAGATAGACACTTTATATAGTGACGTAGTGGATAATATTGCTAACTATAAAGCAATGCACCAAATTCATTTACCCAACAGCATACCACTTAGTACATGGCAAATACCTGTTCCTAATAAAACTCCCAAATATACCACTGGCGCAATACTTCAATTAACAAAAGTGGAGCTTCCAAGCAACAAAAATGATTTAGCCTTTTATAGTATTAGCGAACTAGCCTATTTGATTAAGCATAAAAAAATCAGTTCACTTAGCTTGACTCAGTTTTTTATTGACAGAATTAAAAAATTTGGAGATACTTTAGAATGTGTAATTAGTTTACAAGAAGACATGGCTTATGAACAAGCCAAAAAAGCAGATCAAGAAATTGCACAAGGTAAATACAGAGGATTATTACATGGTATCCCCTATGGATTAAAAGATTTATTCGCAGTGAAGGGCACAAAAACAACTTGGGGTGCTGCACCTTACAAAAATCAAGTAATAGACGAAGACGCATTTGTATATACTCAATTAAAAAATGCTGGAGCTGTGTTAGTAGCTAAATTCACCTTAGGTGCATTAGCAATGGGCGACTACTGGTATGGTGGTCGTACGCGCAACCCATGGAATTTAAAATATGGTTCTTCTGGATCATCCGCTGGTTCTACAGCAGCAACAGTAGCAGGCCTAGTTCCATTTGCAATAGGAACTGAAACTTACGGAAGCATTGTATCTCCCTCTACACAATGTGGTGCAACAGGATTAAGACCAACATTTGGTAGTATAAGTAGGTCAGGCGCTATGGCCCTGAGCTATAGTCTAGATAAAGTTGGGCCAATTTGTAGAAGTGCTGATGATGCAGCCATAGTTTTTAATTATATACATGGGACCGATGGAAAAGACTTGTCTGCAAAAAATAGTCCATTTAATTATGCACCCATTAAGGATATTAAAAAACTACGTATTGCCTACGCAAAAAACTACTTTGATAAAATAACAGACACTAACCGAAACGAATGGAAGGTATTGGCGACTTTCAGAAAAATGGGCGTTACATTAATTCCAGTAAACTTTCCAGATAGTGGAGTTTATTCTTTTAATATAATGGATGTTGTAATTGGCGTTGAGTGTGCTGCTCAATTTGACGAGATGACAAGATTGAATATTGATGATGAATTAACAAGACAAACCAAATATGACTGGCCAAATCAGTTTCGTACTGCTAGATTTGTACCAGCTGTAGAATACATAAATGCACAAAGGCACCGTACTATATTAATGCAAAAGGTAAATGAAGTAATTAGCAAATACGACGTTATCATTTGTCCTTCAAGAGGAGTAGAAGGCAACCAAGCTGCTATCACTAACTTAACTGGTCATCCCGTAGTTTGCGTGCCAACTGGGTTGGATAATAAAAATAATCTACCAACAGGCATTACCTTTGTAGGAAACTTGTATGACGAAGGCACCATTTTAAATATTGCCAAAGCGTACCAACAAAATACCAACTGGAATAAAAAACATCCAGCATTATTTAACTAGCATTTAGAAACATGAACAATATCAAGAAAATTTCAGTTGCTCAATTAGGTTATGGTTTTATTAAAGACTTGCCTAAAGGGAAAGATGAATACTATTTACGTAATAAGCAAAATAGAAGTGGCATTCAATATAGAAAGCTAAGCTCTTTAGAAATTGAAATTCTTGTACGCAATAGAAATACAAGCGATGATTGGAACAATATTTTAGTGTCCAATGAATTTAACCCAGAATTAGTTAAGAATAGTTCATTTTTTGGATTGATTCGCATTGGCAATTTAGAAAACAGCTGCCTTTGCTTTAGCGATTTAATAGTGCCTATTGGTATTTACAACTCTACCATTATCAGTTGTGACTTTGGAAACAATGTCTCTATTCATAATGTGAATTACATGTCTCACTATATTTTAGGAAACGAAGTGATCATTAACAACGTAAATGAATTAGTAACCACTAATCACTCTAAGTTTGGAAATGGTATTATTAAAAAAGGAGAATCAGAGTCTGTAAGAATTTGGTTAGAATTGTGCAATGAAAATACAGGTAGAAAAGTATTGCCATTTAACGGCATGACCGCTGGCGATGCCTACTTATGGACAAGGCATAGGGAGGACGCATTATTACAGAAAAAGTTTATTGAATTAACTGACAACCAATTTGACAACAAGCTAGGCTACTATGGTAAAGTTGGAGACAGGACAGTTATAAAAAACTGCAAAATTATTAAAGATGTATGGATTGGAGAAGACGCTTATTTGAAAGGCGCTAATAAAATAAAAAATGTTACAATTAACTCCCACCCCGAAGCAAAATCGCAGGTTGGCGAGGGCTGTGAATTAGTAAACGGCATAATTGGTTATGGCTGTAGAATTTTCTATGGTATTAAAGCAGTTCGTTTTGTATTATCTGATTATTCCCAACTAAAATATGGGGCGAGATTAATTAACTCTTTCTTAGGCCCCAATGCAACTATATCTTGTTGCGAAGTTTTGAATTCATTAATTTTTCCTGCTCATGAGCAGCACCATAACAATAGCTTTTTATGCGCCGCATTAGTTATGGGGCAAAGTAATATAGCTGCGGGGGCTACACTAGGCTCCAATCACAACAGCCGTGGCGCAGATGGAGAAGTAATTATGGGAAGAGGTTTTTGGCCAGGACTATGTGTAAGTATCAAACACAATTCAATTTTTGCTAGCTTCTCATTACTTAACAAAGGTGACTATAATTACGAATTAAATATTCCAATACCTTTCTCATTAATTAGCAATGATCCTTTAAAAGACGAGTTAATTATAATGCCTGGATATTGGTTTTTGTATAACTTTTATGCTTTAGCAAGAAATGCCTGGAAATATGTTGATAGAGATAAACGCAAATTTAAAACACCCATTTTTGAATACGGATATCTTGCGCCAGATTCTGTAAATGAATTAATGAACGCACGTTTCATTATTGCAAAAGCGGTTGCAACCGCGCAATTGACAAAAGAGAAAAAGTCAATTCCTACGGACGAGCATAAATTATTTAGTATTGGCGAAAACTTGCTTACAACTAAAACTCAAAAACAAATTGATGCACTTGAAGTAATAGTTACAGGATTTGAAAACAGCAAACGTAAAACAAAATTGGTAAAGTGTTACGACGCTTATCATATGTTTGAAAAAATGATTTTCATGTATGGCATGGAATCAGCATTACATATAGTTGAAAACAAAAAAGGCAAGGCTATTATCACTACCTTACAGCAATCTAAAATAGCCCCTACCAATTTAAAATGGACAAATATTGGTGGTCAACTTATGCCTGAAAAAAATGTCGAAACTTTGATTGCTAAAATTAAAAATAGCAGTATTAATAGTTGGGATGAAGTACATGCATTTTATGAAGCAGAATCAGAAAAATACATTAATAGAAAAGACCTACATGCACTCGCTTGTCTAGAAAAAATTACACAAAAATCCATGAGCAAATTAACTGCTACCCAGTTTACAAATTGGATGGATAGTTATTACGAAATTAAAAAAGATATTACTGGACGTATTCAAAATACTAGGGCAAAAGACTATGCGAATCCATTTAGGAAAATGGTTTATGAAAATGAGGCTGAAATGAACGCAGTCGTTGGTTCACTAAAAGATAATAGTTTTATCAATGACCAAAATAAAGCATTAGAAAAGCTAGAGATAGCGTTAGCAGCAGTAAAAACGCAATTAAAACTTAAGTAAAGACATTCCAACGCCTAATTGCCATTGGGTAGTTCTCCATTTTGTTTGGTCTTGCAATTCATTTATGTTTTGCAGACCAACAATATATCTGCCATATAAAAAGAAGCCACCTAAGTCTAATTTTGCGCCACCAACAAATGCAAACTCACCATTTTTAAAAGCCATGGCAGCATTGCCTACACCGTCTTTTTTCTGATCTAATAAAATGCTATACTGAGGACCAGCTTGAATAGAAAAACTTTTAACGGGTTTTAGTTCCAATAATAGTGGAATGGATAAATAATTTAGATGGTAGGTCTCAGGTTGTAAACTATTGTTCCCTAAAACAGTTGTAATGGAGGGATTGGTTTCTAATTTAGTTTGTGACAATATGAGTTCGGGAGCAATGCCAATCTTATCGGTAAGCCCAAAATGCAAATTTACCCCTGCGTGATAAGATGCGGTATTATGATCAACTGCAACGGAGTTTACATTTGAAAAATTCTGTCCAACTTTAATACCCAAACTAAATTTATCCTGTGCATTTATTTTGATAAAACAAAAGCAAGCCAACAATATGCTCAAAAAATTTTTCATAACCAATAAGTTTATGTTTAAACGAAACTACGAATAGGAAAGTTACAATAAGCTAATCTTAATTATTCGTTAAACCAATTCAAGCAAAGTAATTTCAGGTAGGATACCCACTCTACCTGGGTAACCAATAAATCCAAATCCCCTATTCACATATAACAATTGATCACCCTTTTTATAAATACCCGCCCATTGTTTATAAATCCATTGCACTGGACTCCATTTAAAATAAGGATTCTCTAAGCCAAACTGCATACCATGTGTATGGCCTGATAGCATTAACTGTACTTGCGGATAGGATGGAATAACCTGCGCCTCCCAATGACTTGGATCATGACTCATTAAAATGATTGGGTCATCGGGATGCACGCCTTCCATGGCTTTATCCATTTTCCCATATTTTGGAAATCTTGCTTTAGCACCCCAATTTTCAATTCCCACTAGCTGAATATAGGCTCCCTCTTTTACAATTTTAACATTTTCATTCATCATCAATCTCCATCCTAATTTTTCATGCACCTGCATTAAATCTTGTAAATTTTTTTGTTTTGCTTGGACACTCTCCCATTGAACATAGTCCCCATAATCATGATTACCCAATGTGCTAAACACTCCATGAGGTGCTTTTATTTGATTAAATACAGACATCCAATCTTTCATTTCCGTTGCCATATCATTTACTAAATCTCCAGTAAATAAAATCAAATCCGCTTGCTGATGCATGATTAAATCAATTCCTTTTTGAACAGCTGCTTGGTCTTTTAAACTACCGCTATGAATGTCACTAATATGAATGATTTTAAAACCCTTAAAGGCAGAAGGTAATCCCTTTAAGGAAATCTTCTTTTTAATTAATTTGTAATTGTACTTATTCCCAAATCCATATACCATTGAAAAAAACAATGAGGATGCCAATCCAATTCCTAGCCAACTTAAAAAAGCCGACCTTGGGATACCATTTTCTGAATTCATATACTGTGCGCCAGTATAGGATGAAATTTTACCAACCGTCCAAAAAGTACCCCTTCTTATATCATCTACTAAGAAAATCAAAGCCATAACTATCTGGGCAAGAATCCATCCCATACTTGTAGAAAAAATATATTGTCTAAAATAAGGGTTGGTTGTAAAGGGGAGCAAAATAAGTGCCCCAAAGCTTATGATACATAAGGCCCAATATAGGATGTTAATGCCCGTCCTTAAACCAGCACCACTCCCTTGTAAAAGATGTTTTAGGACCTGATATATGTAAAAATCAATGATTATCAGTATAAGTAGCAGAATAGAAATGAATAGAGGGTTTCGCATATAGGGATTTAAAGCACAAAAATAGGGTCAAAAGCCTTATTTTTGGCAGAAATTAAGGATACCTATTTTATGGCAAGAATTATTGGAATTGCAAATCAAAAAGGAGGCGTGGGTAAAACCACTTCTGCAATTAATATTGCAGCTAGTTTAGCCGTATTGGAATATAGAACCCTTTTGATTGACGCCGACCCTCAGGCCAATAGCACAACTGGAGTTGGATTTGATTTACACAACATTACCACAAGCTTATATGACGGTATGATTAACCATACCCCATTGGCTGATATTGTCCTTAAAACGGAGATTCCCCACTTGGATCTTATTCCTTCTCATATAGATTTAGTAGGTGCCGAAATTGAATTAGTGAATTTTCCTAACAGAGAGAATGTATTAAAAGAATTATTGGTTCCATTACAAGACCAATATGATTTTATTATCATTGACTGTTTGCCTTCATTAGGTTTAATCACAGTGAATGCACTTGTAGCTGCTAATAGTGTTATTGTTCCAGTTCAATGTGAATTTTTTGCTTTAGAAGGCTTAGGGAAATTATTGAATACTGTAAAAATTGTGCAAAGCAGATTAAATCCTGATTTACAAATTGAAGGTATTTTAATGACTATGTATGATGGTCGCTTAAGATTAAGCAACCAGGTGGTAAGCGAGGTTCGTAAACATTTTGATGATATGGTTTTCTCTACTATTATTCATCGCAATACGCGTTTAAGTGAAGCACCAAGTGTAGGTAAGCCAGTAATCTTATACGACGCCGATAGCAAGGGTACGGTTAACTATCTAAACCTTGCAAAAGAAATTTTACAAAAAAATGGCATGACCAATATGAGTAATGCCGAGAGAATAATAGATTAAAAATGAGTAAGAGCACACCCAATAAAGACATGATTGGAAAAGGACTGCGTTCTTTATTACAAAATATTGATGCAGAATTTAAAAATCCAGCTGGGAAAGTGGAAACAGCAACAATTGAAAAAGCTGTTGCCACAAATCGTATTCCATTAAGCGATATTCAAGTTAACCCTAAGAACCCTAGAAAAGATTTTGACGAAATTGCATTACAAGAGTTAAGGCATTCCATCAAGTTACACGATATCATTCAGCCAATTACTGTTGCATTATTACCCAACGGTAAATTTCAATTAATAGCTGGGGAAAGAAGATTTCGCGCAGCTAAATTAGCGGGGCTAGCTGATATACCTGCTTATATTAGACAAGGGAATGATCAAGAATTGCTAGAACTAGCTTTATTGGAGAACCTTCAAAGAGTTGATCTTAATGAAATTGAAGTTGCATTAAGCTATCAAAGAATGATGCAGGAATTAAACTATACGCAAGAAAAAGTTTCTGAACGTATGGGAAAAGACCGTTCAACTGTTGCCAATTATATTCGCTTATTGGATTTGCCTCCTGCTATTCAAGCTGCAGTGCGTAAAGGCACTTTAAGTGTGAGTTTAGCAAAAATATTAATTGGCAAAGAAATTGATCAACAATTATTCCTTTTCAAAGAAATTACAGAAAAGGGTTTAACTGTTCGCCAAACCGAAGAGTTGGTTAAAAAAATGAATGCAGCAAATGGTGTTGCCACCAAAAGTTCAAAGACTGCAAAAAAGAATGAATTATCCCCTGTCTATAAAAAACTGGAGGATAAATTAGCAAGTCATCTTTCTGCTAAAGTTGTTTTGCAACAACAAAAAAATGGGAGTGGTTCAATTACTATTTCTTATCAAGATATCAATGGTTTAAATACAATTTTAGATGCAATGCAAGTTAGCATTAGCTAGTACAACAAGGCTAATATTATTTTTTATGTTGCTGCTACTGTTTCAACAAAAAAGTTGGAGTCAGGATACTGCATATATTAAAGCTGCTGACACGGTTCGTCACCATAACCCAAGACTTGCAACTAGATATTCGCTTATTTTACCCGGATTGGGACAAGCATATAATAAACAGTACTGGAAAATTCCAATTGTGTATGGTATTTTAGCCATACCCGCTTCTACATTTATTTACAATAACGACTTATATAACAAAACTAAATTTGCTTACCAAGCTCAATTCAAAGCTCAAAACGGAGACCCTTCCGATTTAGCAAAGATTGATCCCACCTTAAAAAATTTGAGCATAGGTTCACTGCAGAGTTATCAAAATATTTTTAGAAAAGATAGAGACTATTCTGTGCTTTGGATGATACTTGCTTGGGGGTTAAATATTGCAGATGCAACCGTATCGGGGCACTTAAAGGAATTCAACATTAATTCTGATTTGACCTTTAGTATACAACCAACTGTTCAACCACAATTTCAAAACGCGGGGTTATCTTTACAACTACATTTAAGAAATTCACAAGCTAAATAATTGAAAATTGCATTATGAAAATAGCACTAATTGGATATGGAAAAATGGGTAAAGCCATTGAAGAAGTAGCTTTAGCAAAAGGACATGAAATTGTACTTAAAATTGATGTTCAAAATAGCCATGAGTTTACAAAAGAAAATATCTGCGAAGCAGATGTTGCTATAGAATTTACTGGGCCACATAGTGCTTTTGAAAATGTAAAAAAATGTATTGAGCTAGGCATACCTGTGGTCAGCGGATCTACTGGTTGGCTTGACAAGTGGGCTGAAATTGAAGCAGCAAATAAAGCAAATAACGGATGCATAGTATATAGCAGTAATTATAGTATTGGCGTGAATCTATTCTTTGAATTGAATAAACAATTAGCAAAATTAATGGAGCCATACAATGATTATGATGTTTCAATGGTGGAACTACATCACACAGAAAAGAAAGATGCTCCAAGTGGAACTGCCATTTCTTTAGCCGAACAAATTTTAACGAATCTTGGTCGAAAAAAACAATGGGTAAATGCCCCTTCTTTAACCCCATCCGACCTTGTAATTACTTCCGAGAGAATTGACCCTGCCCCAGGAACACATACAGTTAAATACAGCTCTCCAATTGACACTATAGAAATTACACATACTGCACATACAAGAAAAGGATTTGCAAGTGGCGCGGTTTTAGCTGCTGAGTTTGCCAATAAAAAAAGTGGTATATTTACAATGAAAGACGTTTTAGGAATATAATATGTTATCAAAAAAGACCCAATATGCATTGCAGGCTTTGTCCTATATGGTAGGCAAGGAAGCAGAAACGCCCATTCTTATTGCAGAAATTGCAGCTGCAAAAAATATCCCTTTAAAATTTCTCGAAAACATTTTGCTTGAATTAAAGAAAGCTGGTTTTTTAGAAAGTAAAAAAGGGAAAAATGGCGGGTACTTTTTTGCAATGGCTCCTGGAAAAATAAAATTGTCAGCCATTTTTAGAACTATTGAAGGTCCAATTGCATTGTTACCTTGCGTGAGTTTAAACTTTTATAAAAAGTGTGATGATTGCAACGAGAAAGTTTGTGGTATAAATAAAGTAATGGTTGAAGTGAGAGATAACACACTAGCCATTTTAGACAAAAGAACTGTCGCAGATTTATATGTGAAAAAATAGTGGCGTCTCCCCCCTGTCACTTGGTAAATTTTTTGTCCGCTTAAAATAATTTTTCTATGAAAAGGATTTTATCAATTGTTTTCTTATTTGTTTTATGCAATAATTTGTTGGCGCAAAGTCTTATTGGCGGGGATCATATATTAAAAACAAATTTATCGGCAGACGCATTGCAGAATTATAATTTGACTTTTGAAAAAAGCTTGAACCACTTTATGTCGCTCTCGGTTAGTTATTCAACTATGCCTAAAAGGGATCTTCCTTTTAAATCATTAGCAAAACAATTCATTGATAATCCCAATGTCAACTTTGACAATTTTAAAGTCGCAAATAATGCTATTACTGTAGAAACTAGATTCTATTTAGGCTTACAGAAAATGTCTGGATTTTACATTGCACCTTATGCCCGATTTGGGAACCTTCAAGTAGATGTACCCGTAAACTATACCTACAATTTGCAGGTTGGTAACCAAATTGTTCCCGTCACCCCTCCACCCGCTCAACTAAATGGAACGATTAGATCACAAAGTATTGGCGCTTATTTTGGAATGCAGTACCAATTACTTACCAAACTAGTTTTAGATATTTGGGTAATTGGAGGACATTATGGAACCTCCAATGGTAAACTTCAGTTTGACGCCCCAGCAGGCACTCCTGCCGTTGCATTAACTGCACTTAAGTCTACTATTGACCAAACCAAGGCCAATCCCTTTCACCTTACTACAATAGTCTCTGGAAATAGTGTTATTACGAATACAGATGGACCTTGGGCAGGATTAAGAGGCGCTGGCATTACATTGGGATTGAGATTTTAAGTAGAACGAAACCTGTTTAGTATTTCGTTACCTTTGTAAACGCAAATACTAAAAATATGATCCCTTCTTATTTACAAGACCATTTTAAGCATCAACAATATGATGCCAATAATTTTTTCTTAATTGCTGGCCCTTGTGTTGTAGAAAGCGAGGATTTGGTAATGGAAATAGGAGAAAAAGTGTCTACTATTTGTAAAAACTTGGGGATACCCTATGTGTTTAAAGCAAGCTACAGAAAAGCAAATCGCACAAGTGCCAATTCATTTACAGGCATTGGCGATGACACTGGGATGGAACTAATAAAAAAAGTGGGGGCTAAATATAATGTCCCAACAACTTCCGATATTCATGCACATGATGAAGCTGCTATTGCTGCACAATATATTGACATTTTACAAATACCTGCCTTCCTTTGTCGACAAACCGACTTATTAGTTGCAGCCGCTGAAACAGGAAAAATTGTAAACGTAAAAAAAGGACAATTTTTAAGTGGTGCTTCAATGAAGTTTGCAGTTGATAAAATTAAATTAGCGGGTAATGACAAAGTGATGTTAACTGAAAGAGGCAATACTTTTGGTTACCAAGATTTAGTGGTGGATTATAGAAATATTCCGGCTATGGCAGAAAACAATGTACCCGTAATTATGGATTGTACCCATTCATTACAACAACCCAATCAAACAAGCGGCGTGACGGGTGGTAATCCTGCTTTAATTGAAACAATTGCTAAAGCAGCCATTGCAACTGGAGCAGATGGATTATTTATAGAAACGCATCCGAACCCCGCTGTTGCAAAAAGTGATGGTGCTAATATGTTAAGATTGGAATTACTTGAACCCTTATTAGAGAAACTAGTTAGACTAAGAAGAGCCGTTTTATAAAAAACAGCTATGTAGAGATAATTATTTGCTGAGCACTAGGGATTAGAGGGATTAGCTAATACAGCGCTACAGGATAAGTTTATATTCTATTGGTTAAACAGCTTTACTGTCCCACAAATAAAGGCCTTAATATTTTAAGGGATTTCTCTTTCCCAAAAGCATATAATGCTTGATGCTTCTAATAAAAGCAAGCACCATATACACAATTACAGGGGATCCAAAGGTTAAAAAAGAGATGTAAATAAACCACATCCTAATTTTGGTACTGGCTATGCCTAAACGCTCTCCTATGGCAGAACAAACGCCAAAAGCATGTAATTCCAGAAAATCGCGCATTTTTTGCATTGTAATAAAGTTATATTGTTCTTCAAAACTAGTAAAAAAGTGGACATAAAGTGTATTTTTTGATAGCGTCGAGGAGCATTTTGGCTTACCTTTGCAACAGTTTTAACACCAAAATTTACAACTATGGCTTTTGATATCGAAATGATCAAAAAAGTATACGCTGAAATGCCAGCGAAAGTAGAAGCTGCTCGCAAAATGTTGGGTCGCCCACTTACCCTATCTGAGAAAATTTTATTCTCCCATTTACATAGCGATCAAAAATTAGAAAGCTTCGAGAGAGGTGGTTCATATGTAGATTTTGGGCCAGATCGTGTGGCAATGCAAGACGCTACAGCACAAATGGCATTATTACAATTTATGCAAGCTGGTCGTCCTAAAGTAGCAGTACCAAGTACAGTTCATTGCGATCACTTAATTTCTGCAAAAGTAGAAGCAAAACAAGACTTACAAGTTGCAACAACTGAGAGCAAAGAAGTGTATGATTTCTTAGCTTCCGTTTCAAACAAATATGGTTTGGGTTTCTGGAAACCAGGTGCAGGTATTATTCACCAAGTAGTTTTAGAGAACTATGCCTTCCCAGGTGGTATGATGATTGGTACCGACTCTCACACAGTAAATGCTGGTGGATTAGGTATGTTAGCGATTGGTGTGGGTGGTGCTGATGCTTGTGATGTAATGGCAGGATTGGCTTGGGAATTAAAATGGCCAAAGTTGATTGGTATTAAGTTAAAAGGAAAATTAAATGGATGGACTGCGCCTAAAGATGTTATTTTAAAGGTTGCTGGTATCTTAACTGTAAAAGGTGGTACTGGTGCGATTGTTGAATATTTTGGTGAAGGTGCTACAAGCATGAGTTGTACAGGTAAAGGAACCATTTGTAATATGGGTGCAGAAATTGGTGCAACCACATCTACATTCGGCTATGATGCAAGCATGAGCCGTTATTTATCTTCAACTGGACGTGCCGATGTTGCTGCATTAGCAGATGGTATTGCAGAGCACTTAACTGCCGATGCAGAAGTGTATGCAAATCCAGAAAAATATTTCGATCAAGTTATCGAAATTGATTTAGATACTTTGGAGCCACATTTAAATGGACCATTCACTCCAGATTTAGCAACACCTATTTCAAAAATGAAAGAAGTGGCTGCTGCAAACGGATGGCCTACAAAAGTGGAAGTAGGTTTAATTGGTAGCTGTACTAACTCTTCTTATGAGGATATTAGCCGTGCAGTAAGCTTAGCTAAACAAGTAGCTCAAAAAGGTTTGACAACAAAAGCAGAATACATGATTACTCCAGGTTCTGAGCAAGTAAGATACACCATTGAAAGAGATGGTTTCTTAGATGTGTTCAGCCAAATTGGTGCTAAAGTATTTGCTAATGCTTGTGGACCTTGTATTGGTATGTGGGAGCGTGTGGGTGCAGAGAAAAAAGAGAAAAATACTATTGTGCATTCTTTTAATAGAAACTTTGCAAAGCGCGCAGATGGCAATCCAAATACTTTTGCATTTGTAGCTTCTCCAGAAATTGTAACTGCACTTGCCATTGCTGGTGATTTAACTTTCAATCCTCTAACTGACACGTTAACTAATGATAAAGGAGAACAAGTAAAATTAGACGCACCAGCTGGTGATGAATTACCAGTAAAAGGTTTTGCGGTAGAAGATGCAGGATTCCAAGCACCAGCAGAAGATGGTTCAAATGTAGTAGTAGCAGTAGACCCAGCGTCTAAGCGTTTACAATTATTAGATCCATTTGCTGCATGGGAAGGAACGGATTTAAAATCACTTCGTTTATTAATTAAAGCAAAAGGAAAATGTACAACGGATCATATTTCTATGGCAGGTCCATGGTTAAAGTTCCGCGGTCACTTAGACAATATCTCTAACAACTTATTAATTGGTGCTGTTAACTTCTTCAATGAAAAAACAGACAACGTGAAGAGCCAATTAACAGGTAACTACGATACAGTGCCTAACACACAAAGAGCTTACAAAGCTGCAGGTGTTGGAACCATTGTGGTAGGTGATGAAAACTACGGAGAAGGAAGTTCTCGCGAGCACGCTGCTATGGAGCCACGTCACTTAGGAGTGAGAGTGGTATTGACAAAGTCATTTGCACGTATTCACGAAACCAACTTGAAAAAGCAAGGCATGTTGGCGTTGACATTTGCTGATAAAGCAGACTACGATAAAATCCAGGAAGATGATAGTATTGATGTAACAGGCTTAACTAGCTTTGCACCAGGTACTCCATTAACTTTGGTATTAACGCATAAAGACGGAAGCACTGATACCATTAAAGCAAACCACACTTATAACCAACAACAAATTGAGTGGTTTAAAGCAGGTGGTGCCTTAAACATTATCAGAAAGCAAGTTGCTGGATAGTTTATAAAATGCTTTAATTAAAATTTAAAAGCATTTTATAAACACCTCTAATGACTTTTAAAATTCCTCCCGAACTTTCGGGAGGAATTTTAGTTTTAATAGGCTTAATTTTAAACCATGATAAATACAGCACTTGTATCCTTTGGCATGAGCGGAAAAGTTTTCCATGCGCCATTTATAGCAACTAACTCCAACTATAAATTAATAGGTAGCTGGGAGCGCTCATCAAAAAATATTGAAGCTGCCTACCCTGGCACCAAATCCTATGATAGTTATGAGGCATTACTCGCTGACCCAACTATTGATTTGGTGGTGGTGAATAGTCCGAATGACAGTCACTATACTTATACTAAAAGTGCGTTGTTGGCAGGCAAGCATGTGGTATGTGAAAAAGCATTTACCAATACCTCGGCCGAAGCTCAAGAGCTAGATGAACTAGCACAAAAAAAAGGTTTAAAATTAGCAGTATATCAAAACAGAAGATACGACGCCGATTTCTTAACCCTTCAAAAATTAATTAAGGATGGTGAAATTGGGGAATTACTAGATGTGCAAATTTCTTTTGAACGCTATAGAACTACCCTAAGTCCAAAAGCGCATAAAGAAGCGGTAACCCCAGGAGCTGGATTACTATTTGACTTAGGTCCTCATTTAGTTGACCAAGCCTTGGTATTATCAGGAATGCCATTAGCCGTATTCGCAGACATTAGAATTACGCGCAAGGTTTCCCTAGTAGATGATTATTTCACCATGATTTTATATTATCCAGGACACCGCATTACACTAACAAGTGGCATGGTGTTTATGCATCAATTACCTGGATATAAAATATATGGCACTAAAGGAAGCTTTATAAAAAACAGATCAGATATACAAGAAGCTGAATTAATTGCTGGCAAAAAACCAACTGAAGCTAATTGGGGTCAAGAAGCAGCTGCTGATTTTGGCACTTTATACACTGACCACAATGGTTTAATCACTTCACAAATTATCCCAAGCATTCCTGGAAACTATAGTTTATTTTATGAAAAAATGGCTGATGCTATTTTAAATAATGCTCCTGTTCCTACAAGTGCTCAAGAAGGTAAAAATATTATACGCATATTAGAAGCTGCACGTAATAGTGCTTTTAACAAAAGAGTTGTAGGTATTTAAAGTTGAAGAAAAACTAGCTATTAAATTTCATATGCCACATCCTTACTTAAAAGAGATCAAGAAGATATTTGAAGCGAATGCAGATGCCACAATAGCAAAAGGGGCTAAAGCATATATGTTGAATCAGTTTGAATTTTACGGAATTAAAACCCCCTTAAGAAGAAAACTAAGTAAGGCGTTTTATATATCCCATCCTATTATCAATCATAATGAATTGAGTACTTTAATAAAAGAATGTTTTGAAGAACCTAAGCGGGAGCTTCATTATTTTGCCATTGAACTACTAGGATACCATAAAAAACTATGGAGTAAAAAAACTTTGCCCTTAATTGAATGGATGATCACCCACTATAGTTGGTGGGAGACTGTAGATAGTACCAATACACATGTAATTAGTAAGTTCTTTTTGCAATTCCCTGAATACATTGAAATTTACACCTACAAATGGAATCGTTCTAATAATAAATGGCTAAAGCGTATGAGTATTTTGTTCCAACTTACTTACCGCAACAAAACCAACACAGCACTACTTACTGGATACATTGAGCACTGTATAACAGAGGAGGACTTTTTTATTCGTAAAGCCATTGGCTGGGCCTTACGAGCCTATGCATACACAGATGCAAAATGGGTAGTCAACTTTGTAAAAACACATCCACAACTATCTAATTTATCCAAGCGCGAAGCATTGAAGCATCAATAAATTTTTTGAATCTTTATTTTTTATTAAAAGACGAGAAAAATACGCAAAGCAAACAAACATCAATAAAAAAGCCCCGACAAAATCGAGGCTTTCCATATTCATTAACAATTGTTAATTCAAATTGTATTCATATTACATTTTCTTAGCGTCTTCTAAAAACTTAGCTAAACCAATATCCGTTAAAGGATGTTTTAATAATCCTAAAATAGAATCTAAAGGACAAGTACAAACGTCCGCACCAGCTTCAGCAGCTTTTACAATATGTAATGCGTTACGAATTGAAGCAGCTAAAATTTGTGTTGTAAATCCTTGTACATCATAAATGTGGCGAATTTGACTAATTAATTCCATACCATCCCAAGAACTATCATCAATACGACCAATAAATGGAGATACATATGTTGCACCTGCTTTAGCAGCTAATATGGCTTGACCAGCAGAGAATACTAGCGTACAATTTGTTCGAATACCATTATCAGTAAACCATTTAATTGCTTTAATGCCATCTTTAATCATGGGTACTTTCACCACAATGTTTGGATGAATAGCTGCTAATTTTTTACCTTCTTCAATCATCGTTGCAAAGTCGGTAGACAAAACCTCGGCACTAATATCGCCGTCTACTAACTCACAGATGGCTTTATAATGTGCAGCAATAGCTTCTTCTCCTTTAACACCCACTTGTGCCATTAAAGAAGGATTGGTGGTAACACCATCTAAGATTCCTAAATCGTTGGCTTCTTTAATTTGAGCAAGATTGCCAGTGTCTACAAAAAATTTCATATTGGTAGGTTTATAGTTGAAAAAGTCTCTTTTAAATAGGCTTTTATAAAAAAAATGCCACTTTACTAAAAAGTGGCAGGCTACTCACATCGCACCGCTCAACCGCCTATCCTTGCTACATTCCTGTCCTGGGGAGGTTCAGCAGGAGCTGGTCGTGTAAGACCTGCCGCTGCAAATGTAGTAAAAATGCGTGGATTAAAAAAGACCAATTAACCCACTATAAACACTTGATTTATCACCAATTTTGCTTGGAATTAATGCTAGAGAAGCCCACAATTTGATCATATCTAGTTCCTGGAGCATGATAATATATAAAAACTCCATAATTGTTCTCCGTTTCCCAATGATTGCCTTCCGTATCCATGTAATCATCCATTTCATTGGGATTACTCCTATCTCTTAAAATATAATTATAACTATAATATCCCTGCTTAAGTAAAAGTGTTTTTTGATATACCCCCAATTTGGTATCAAAAAGCATTTCTGATTCAGTGCTCAAATCATTGTTGGTAATGGCACCAGTTAAATATAATCTTTGATCTAAAAATGGAATTTGATCCTTGGGCAAATAGGTAAATAGGACACGAGCATAATCATTTTGATTTTCACTTTGCAAGGACTCGGTATTCATAATTAAATAACCTCCGTTTAGATCATTAAAACTTGCATACATCATGTTTGATCTTGAGACATCTGGTTTTACTATTATAGTTGCAAGCGCTCCTTTAGCATCAATTTCAGCAATACGATCCGATTTTAATTTCAAACTTTGTATATCCAGCCATCTCGCTTCATTTCCACCAGGAAATATTAATTCAGATTCGTTATTAAATTCTAAAACAGTATTGCGTAAAAAACTAGGCGCAGTTACTGTTTGAGGACTATTGTATCTAAAGTTTTGGATCACTTTCACCTTTAATTGGTCTGGCTGAAAAGAAGGTATTGCTTTAACATCTACACTTATTTTTATTTTTTGGTGAGACCTAGACAGTTCCCCGTCAAAAGGTTCATGAACCGATGCTGCAACACTAACAATATCTTCAGTTACAAAAAAACGCCTTGTAAAAATCAAATCACGCTTATTCCCATCTCTATATACTTTTAGTATATAATTGCCAGACAATTTAGGGCTACAATAGCTATTGGGGAAACTAAATTGGTAGTGAAAATATTTTTGAACGGCTATTGAGGATGCTGAAAAATCGGTGATTTTATTTTGATTAAATCCTTTGATGTAATCAAAGTCATTCACGTCAATTGGATTCCAAGCACTATCAACTAATTCAACTGAATAATAATAATCTTGGTACTGTGCTTTAAAATCATCGAAGCTTATCAACAAGGCATTTGCTGCATTTAAATTTATTACGGGTAAAGCAAGGGGTTTACCAAAAGGATGTATCAATACACTATGTATCTCGGATGCATATACTTTATCTGGGTTGGATTGAGCAAATCCAGTATTTGAAAATAGAACCGATAATATGACCAATGATATAAGCACAGACAAGTATCTCATAAAATTAGAAATTCATTTATTAATAGCGAAACTAGTTGATTAATCTAAATATTTACAGATAAAAAACTAGATTTGATAAAAATTTGTCATTTGTCCACAGCGTTTGATATTGCACAAAAAATTAGTTTTCAAAAACAAAAAAGTTATACCCGCTTTATTGTAAGGCTCTCTATTGCGGCCACAGCTATAAGTGTTGCTGCTATCATTTTAACATTATCCATTGTAAACGGGTTTCAAGAAAGTATCGCTAACAAAGTTTATCAATTTTGGGGACATATTCGTATTGCATCCGTAAGTGGGGCCCCTTTGGAAAATGGAGATCAGCTGCAATCTATTCGCAATTCATCCATAGAAAGCATTACCCCATTTTCAAATCAGTCTACTGTCTTATCCTATCGTCAAGACATTGAAGGAGTGGTTGCAAAAGGAATGCCTGCAAATACAACTATCCCTTTTTTAATAAAAGGAAGGTCATTAAACAGCAAAATGGATAGTAATATAAGCCCTATAGTCATTTCTGATGCATTGGCTGCAAAATTGAATATTCCTATTGATAGTAGTATTAGACTTTATTTTTTGAACAATGGTGCAGTACAACAAAGAAAAATGAAAGTAGTTGGATGGTATCATTCTGGTATTGAGGAATATGATAGACAATTTGTACTTGTTGACCTTAAAATGTTACAACAACTTACGCAAAACAAAAATATTGACGGATATAGTATTCAATTAAAGAAAGGAATTAACATTGAATTAGCCAATGATGAAATTCAAAAAAAATTACCTCAAAACTGGGTATCCACTAGCATCAATGACTACTACCCTCAAATTTTTGATTGGATTGGGGTGCAGACTGTAAACCGAAATGTAACTATTGCTATTTTACTCATCATCGCAATTGTCAATTTACTTACTTGTTTATTTATTTTGATGCTTGAACGTGTACCCATGATTGGCACACTAACCGCAATGGGTGCCACTCATAATTTTATTAGACAAGTATTCTTATATCAAGCAAGTTTTATATGCTGGATAGGTATTGGCATTGGCACTTTTTTAGGTGTTAGCTTGTCTCTATTACAATCCCATTTTGGATGGATTCAGTTAGATGAATCGGCCTATTTTATAAAGACCTTACCTATTCAAATGAATCCATTACAAATAGTATGGGTCATTTTAGGAACAGCTATCATCAGCTATCTTTCTTTTTTAATGCCTACACTTTGGATTAAGAAAATTGCGCCTGCAAAAGCAATTAAGTTTGACTAAGGGACTTGCGTTAGGAATTATTGCATTTTCCAATGTGACAAAACAATCCCAGTTGCTACAGCAGCATTTAATGATTCTGCTCCACCAAACTTTGGAATGGAAACAGGATGAGTGATAAGTGATTTAAGTGGCTCTCTAATGCCCTTGGATTCGTTACCTATTACTAAAAATCCAGCATTAGGCATTTTAGAAGCATAGATGGACGCCCCTGATAATAAAGTACCAATCACAGGCAGCTTTTGACTAGCAATCACTTCATTTAAATTGTCTATTTGAACTTGCACCCTAAAACAACTTCCCATAGTACTTTGAATTACTTTGGGATTGTATACACTTGCTGTGTCTTCTGTCACCAAAATATGGTTAATGCCAAACCAATCTGCAGTTCTAATAATAGTGCCCAAATTACCAGGATCTTGGATGCCATCTAATACTAGGGTTAGCTTTTTACTATAATCACTAATGCTTATGGGCATGTTTTTTTGCACCAGTGCAACCACTTGATTGGGTGTCTGTAAATGGCTTAGTCTTGATAGCATAATATCATCAACTTCTTCTATATCTCCCCCACTTGAACCCAATTTTCCTTGCCAATTCTTAGTGGCATAAATCTTTTCAATCCTGCAATTGGCCTTTATCGCTTCCTCCAACATTTTGGGGCCTTCAATGATAAATACAGATTCTTGCGCCCAATGTTTTTTATGGGCAAAAGATTGAATATATTTGAGCTCATTCTTATTCATCATTTCATGTTATTTCAGAAGCTTAAAAATATTAGTTTCTTTTCAAGATTCTTACTACTTGGCCTTTTATTTTTGATAAATGCCTGTACTGATATCAAAAAAGCAATGGTTCATAACTATCCTAAGGAAAAAGCTTTTGTATATAGTAACAAAATAATTATAAAAGGTGCTGAGTCAAAAAGCATTTTACATGACCTTACTTATAATTTGAATACCTATTGGGATGACAGTTTAAGAGCAAAAAGAGTAAGGCAATTTGGAATTTTTAACACATTAGTACAGCCAATTGCTTTTCAACCTGACCGAATAGATAGGAGCATTCATTATATGCAAACTTATCTGGCAACCAAAGGATATCACCATCCTAACCTAAGCGTATTGGCCAAAACGGATACCATCAGAAACGAATGGAGAGTTAATTTAACCATGGAAATTAACTTGAATAAAAAAACAATTATTGATACGGTTACTTACCAACTGTCGGATAAGCATTTGCAATCCATTGCGCTTGCTAACAAGGACTTTGCCTATGTGAAAAAAAACATGCCATTTTCCAATGAGTCTATTAATAACGAATTGGATAGATTAGTAGCTCTATTTAGGTCAAGTGGTTATTATTATTTTACAAAAGAAAAAATATTTGCAGAAGTAGATACCATCAATCAGTCTTTGATGCAGCTGAACTTGGACCCGCTTGCTCAAATAAATCAAGTACAAAATGCAAGTGTAAAAGAACAAGGTAATCCTAGTTGGAAAATTAGCTTTCAACTAAGAAATACCAACAGCACTCATACAACTGCTTATCCAATTGGGAAACAGATTTTCTATTCCGATTTAAGTTTAGCAGACAATCCTGATACTGTTTTAAAAAAAGGATTAATCAATAAAGAAATATATAATGATATTGCTCACGAGTATAATAAATTAAAATTTAAAACTACTCTTTTTGAAGAGCAATCCATGATTCATAGTGGTAGCTTATACAATGAACGATTATTCTATCAAACACTCAACAACTTAAGTGGACTAGGCGCATGGCAGCAAATTGATGCTAGAACTACAATGCAAAACGACAGTATTTATCTACATTATTTTCTAGTACCTTCATTAAGACGCAGCTTTAGTGCGGACTTGGAGGGCAGCAGGAATACAGCGCAGATTGGCGGTGGTAATTTATTGGGACTCTCTACCAGCTTTACCTATAGAGATCGCAATGTTCAAAAAAAATCAATACAATCTATTTCAAACCTTAGAACAGGGGTTGAATTGGATTTAAACAATTCAAATCTCACACAAACCTTACTCTTAAATATTGGTCATTCCTATAGCTTTCCTAAATTACTTATCCCTTTTAAAACAATTCCAAAAACTTTTAATACCAATTATAAAACAAGTTTTTCTTTAAACGGCTCGTACATAGATAGATTAAATTATTATCAATTAAAATCATTCACTACTAGTTGGGGATATGAATGGAAAAAAACAAAAAATGGATCAGAAAACTTATTTAGTTACAAGCCAGTTAACGTTGAATTATATCAATTACAAAAATTTGCAAAACTAGATAGTCTTCTGTTACTAAACCCATTTTTAAGATCTTCATTTAACGATGGAAATGTAATTAGTCAAACTTTTAGCTTTGTACATTCTGGCACTTCAAAAAAATTCCCCAACCAAAATAACTATTTACGAGTTGGCGTTGAAGAAGCAGGTGGCTTATTAGGTTTTTCAAGTTCAATTCAAAAAAATATATACCGTTACATTAAAGCGGAAATTGAATTACGCAAGTTAATTAAATACGACTATAGCGAATTGGCTTGGCGTTTTATGGGGGGCTGGGGAAATAACTATAGTAAGGATGCTTCCCTTGGAGGGCAACTTCCTTTCTTTAAACAATTCACTGCGGGTGGTCCGTATAGTATGCGTGCTTGGGGATTAAGGCAACTTGGCTTAGGTAGTTCTGAATTTTATGACACGAGTAGTAAAAGTCAAAATTTTGATAGGTTTGGTGACTTGCAATTAGAAACCAATTTTGAATACCGATTCAATATTGTACAACTAGGTACTTATAAAATTGGATCTGCTCTATTTACCGATATGGGAAACATTTGGAATACTAGGGACACCAAACAAGACCCCAACGCAGGTTTTAAATTAGACAGGCTATATAAAGATTTAGCTATTGGTGTTGGTACAGGATTAAGAATTGATTTCAACTATTTTTTAATTCGAATTGATTACGCTGTTAAAATGAAAGATCCTACACGTAACTACAACAATGGCTGGTTAGATTTTCATAACATGAAATGGACCGAAGTAAAACAAAATGGGATGAGGGTTAATAATTATGCTTGGCAATTTGGAATTGGTATGCCATTCTAATTCTTATATTTATTATTCACTTACCGGAGACGCTGTTTCACTTGAGGAAGGCACTATTTCACTTGCAAGTAATACATCAATTTCATCACGTAAATCTTCCCATTGTATAGCATTTGCTACATCAAATTCACCAATCTTGGTTCGCCTTAGAGCACTCATATAAGCACCTACACCCAATGCTGCCCCAAAATCATTTACCAAACTTCTGATATAGGTTCCTGTAGAACAGTTCACTCTAAATTCAATATTGGGCAAATCAATTTTAGTAATTTCAAAATTTTGAATAGTTACTTTTCGTGGATCCACTTTTACTTCAATTCCTTGACGCGCTGTTTCATATAGACGAACACCGTCTTTTTTTATAGCTGAATGCTGAGGAGGTATTTGTAGAATTTCACCAACAAATTGTTTTGTGGCTGTATAAATTTGCTCAACAGTTAAATGGTTGATAGATTTAAAATTTTCAGGTTCCGATTCTAAATCAAAAGTAGCAGTAGTAGCACCTAGTACAAGTGTACCAATGTACTCTTTGTCCATACCCATGTAATCATTAATTTGTTTAGTAGCCTTACCGGTACAAATAATTAATAAGCCTGTTGCTAATGGATCCAAAGTGCCTGCATGTCCCACTTTTGCAATATAAGTTAAACCACGCACACGTCTTATCATCTTGAAAGAAGTCCATGTCAATGGCTTATCCATCAATAACACTTTACCTTCTAAAAAAGGAACTAGGGCATCTGGAATGGGTCCTTGCTTTTTCATCTTAGCTTATTACTTAGTAAGCTCTTGCGAACAAAACACGTTGGGTAGAAGGGTTGCCCGTTAAAATACATTTACCAGCTTCCAATACATTGTCTAAAGGAATACAACGAATAGTTGCCTTGGTTAATTCTTTAATTTTTTCTTCTGTTTCTGGCGTACCATCCCAATGAGCAGCAACAAAACCAGCCTTAGTATCAAGAATATTCATAAACTCTTCCCAACTATCTGCTTTAGTTATATGTTCATCACGATATTGCTTGGCACGATTAAATAAATTAGATTGAATTTCTAATAACAAATTACTTACGGTCTCAGTTAACCCATCCATTGAAACACTTGATTTTTCTTTAGTATCTCTGCGTGCAATTTCTACTTGATTGTTTTCCAAATCTCTCGGGCCAACTGCTATTCTAACTGGAACACCTTTCAATTCATATTCAGCAAATTTCCAACCTGGTCTTTGATTGTCTGAATCATCATATTTAACACGTATCCCAGCAGCTTTAAATGAAGCCACTATTGCGTTTACTTTTTCATCCAATAATGCTTTTTGATCCTCTCCTTTATAAATTGGAACAATCACTACTTGAATAGGTGCAATACGTGGAGGTAACACCAATCCTTGGTCGTCACTATGTGTCATTACCAAGCCGCCAATTAGACGTGTACTTACACCCCAACTCGTTGCCCATACATAATCCAACTTATTACTCTTATCACTGAATTTAACATCAAATGCTTTTGCAAAATTTTGCCCCAAAAAGTGTGATGTACCCGCTTGTAAAGCTTTGCCATCTTGCATTAATGCTTCAATGCAATACGTATCTTCGGCACCAGCAAATCTTTCATTAGCCGATTTTACACCTTTAATTACGGGAACTGCCATCCAATTTTCTGCAAAGTCGGCATATACATTTAACATTTGCACTGTCTCTGCCACGGCTTCCTCTTTAGTTGCATGTGCCGTATGCCCTTCCTGCCATAAAAATTCAGCTGTTCTTAAGAATAATCTTGTTCTCATTTCCCAACGCACCACATTCGCCCACTGATTCACCAAAATGGGTAAATCACGATAAGATTGAATCCATGTTTTATACGTATTCCAAATAATCGCTTCGCTTGTTGGACGCACAATTAATTCTTCTTCCAATTTCGCTTCGGGATCCACCATTAGTTTCCCTTTATGATCAGGATCGGTCTTTAAACGATAATGCGTAACAATAGCACACTCTTTTGCAAAACCTTCTGCATTTTTTTCCTCTGCTTCAAATAAAGATTTTGGAACAAACAACGGGAAGTAGGCATTTTGATGCCCAGTATCTTTAAACATTTTGTCTAATGCTGCTTGCATATTTTCCCATAGTGCATATCCATAAGGTTTGATCACCATACAGCCTCTTACTGCACTATAGTCCGCTAATTCGCCTTTTAAAATAAGGTCATTGTACCATTGAGAATAGTCGTCTGCTCTTGTTGTAAGTTCTTTTGCCATTTTTTATAAATCTTAACAATTTTAGTGCTAAAAACAAACTACGAAAAAAGCCCTATATCCTAATTTTTCGTAGCTTTGAATCAGCAAATGTATGCTAAATTAAGGGCATATAAAAACCTAAACTGAATCAACATGAACACAAGTATAACCTCCTTTCCGCTTAGGCTCATTGCATTGAGCTTGGTAACGATTAGTTGTATTGGTACAAGTTGTACAAGTTTGCAACAAACAACCGTTGCCGCAACCGATGATTTATATTATACACCTAACAACAAAGTGGTAAATAGCCAATCAATGGCATCTGTTGAGAATGGACAAAATGGAAATAATGATCAAGTTGAGCAGGCAAATCAAGCTGAATATCAAGACTATCAAAGTTATCCTGACGACAGATATTTAAGACTTAAAGTTGCCAATAGATATCGTTGGGATGCTATTGACGATTTTGGATATTGGAATGACCCTCGCTATAACTACGCCTACTACCCTTCTTATGGTGGATGGAATAGCTGGTATAGTGGATTTTATGGATCCTCATGGTATAACCCATTTGGTGTTTCGATGGGATTTGGTTGGGGCGGTTATGCACCTTACATGAGTTCCTACTATAGCTTAGGCTGGGGATTCAATGATTTCGGATTTGGCTATGGAGGATTCGGTGGCTTTGGTTATGCTGGCCTTGGATACGGATTTGGCTATGGCTGGAATCCTTATTATGCCGGTTATTGGAATCCATATGCAGGTTACTATGGCGGTGGATTTATAGGAGGCTTCCCAGGTCAGAGAATGCACTATCAAAATCCAAGTGCAGTTAGAAATAGTGCACCTGGTTTAGCAGCCTATCGTAATACTTCTTCGTCAAGAGGTTTTAACAATAGTTTTAATGCAACAAATGGCAATACTCGTTACACAGGTAATGCCAATTTAAATAATAATTTTGGCTCCTTGTTAAAGCGAGTGGTAACCAATAATAGCAATACCAACTATGCTAATAGCTGGGACAGACCAGCACGTTATTTCAATAACAGCAATGGTTATTCTACCAATCAAACAAAATCAAGTAGCAGTAATAATACCAGTTCATTTGCTACTCCTTCTAACAATAATGCTGGAGGAAGAAGTGGTGGTTTTAATAGCGCTGGTTCTTCATCTGGTGGTGGTCGTGCACCAAGATCTCATTAAGCATTAGAAATTTTAATATCTGGATATTTTAAATAGTTCAATTATGAAAAAAATATTTTTATTGATCTTATTAGGATCAAGTTTAACAATGTATGCACAAGATCCCGAAGACGGATTAAGACTTTCATGGTATGCACCTAATGGTACAGCAAGGAGCAACGCATTGGGAGGTGCAATGGGTTCATTGGGTGGGGACTTATCATCTAATCATATTAACCCTGCTGGACTTGGCTTTTATAAATCAAGTGAAATATTACTTACTCCAAAGTTTTTGGTACAGACAAACAATTTTAATTATTTAGGAAATCCAAGTTCATCTGATGCGAGTAAAGCAAATTTTGGTTCAGTGGGTGTAGTGTTTGCAGACGGGCATAGAAAAAATAACTGGACAAGCTCTGCATTCTCCATTACGTTTAATCAAATTGCCGATTACAATAACCACATGAGATTTAGTGGTAGAAATAATTTTAGCAGCTATTCAGAGAAATATTTAGAAGAACTAGTACATGATAATGCAGACACTACTGCTGCTTTAAATAACTATATTTTTGGAAGCTCCCTAGCCTATAGAACCTATTTAGTTGACACTACTGCCAATGCTAATGGTGCAGTGACTGGCTATCAAAGTTTAGTGCCTATTTCAACTGGCGTTAATCAAGTTTATGACGCTACTACCAGTGGAAGTTATAACGAGCTAGCATTTGGATGGGGAGGAAATATTGAAGACAAGTTGTACTTGGGTGCAAGTATAATTATGCCAATGATTAATTACAACCGTTTTACAACTTACTCCGAAACTGACGCTACAACTAACCCCAATAATAATTTTGGAGGATTTGTTTATAATGAAAATTTTAGTTCTAGAGGTTGGGGATTGGGTGCAAAATTTGGACTTATCTACAAACTTGAATCTTATTTAAGAGTTGGTGTTTCTTTACATACTCCTCAACTTATTACATTCAGAGATAAGATCAGTTCCGACATGACTACAAATACCGAAGGGTACGCGGGAGTTCAATCAGCAAGCTCAAATGATTTAAATGAAGGTTATCCTGGCGTTAGAGAATATACCCTTGCCACACCAACAAAAGCAACTATCAGCACTAGCTACTTTTTTGCTGCACCTAATAAGCCAACTCAGCCATTAGGGTTTATTAGTGCCGATCTAGAATGGGTTAATTATGCTGGCACGCACTATTATGCAAACACATATGACCAAGCAACCACCGATTATTATCATGCTTTGAATGCTACAATAAAATCTATTTACAAAAACAATGTGAATTTTAAAATTGGCTCTGAAATAAAATTAAATGGCAATTGGATGCTAAGAGCTGGTACCGCATATTATGGATCTCCTTACAGTGATGAATCCATCAAAGCCTCACATTGGACAGTAAGTGGAGGTATTGGATATAGAACCAATCAGCATTTCATTGACTTCACTATAGTAAACACAGCAACTAAAGATGCCATATTCCCTTACCGTCTAAATGACAAGCCTAATGCTTATGCAAGCTATACTGGGAATAGATTAATGTTCAATATTGGCTATGGAATTCGATTCTAATACTTTATAATGTATACATCATAAAAAAGCGCATCTAAATGGATGCGCTTTTTTTATGCCCTCATGGGCTATTCAAGCAGTAGCTTCTATTTTAAGTCGGCCACTTTTAATCCTTGATTGGCTTTAATTTCGGTGTACTTTACATTAATTTTTACTTGTCCCATATCAATGATTTCTTCGGTAGGAATTTGCACTCCGTTAATATCCTTGTAAGTTTTGTAAAATTGCTGTTGGGTTACCGTTCCTCTTCCAGGCACTTCTTGCGACTTTGAAGACTTCACTAATAAATAAGTACTCGCATCGTAAAAACGGTGTGATGCTTTTCCTGAAGGCGTCACAATCTCCACATCAATCGCATCCTTTCCATCCACTTTTTCGGCACCTACAATTTTTAATTGATATCCCTTTGCTATAAAATAAGACTCAGGGACAATATGCGCAGCAGCATCTAATTCTTCTTTAATTTCATCCGTAATTGGAGCTTCCATTCCTTGTTGACTTAAAGCATACTTCCCCTCCACCACCGATTGTTTCATAATCGCCATTCCGCCCATTGACATGACAGAAACAAGGTTACCTGGCATAACCAATTTCTGTTCCATATTTAATGACTGTCCCATCACCGAAGCAGTTCCTTTTAATTGAATATCTTTTATTGCACCAATCGCAGTTTCTCCACCAGCTGCTGCGATTACTTTTTGCATCAACATGTTAGGCGTTAAAGAAGCGTCAGCTTTTGCTTCAGCCGGTGCTGCAATTTCATTTCCTTCTATATCAAAATATTTTACAGGACCATACTTTTCTAAACCTTTTGCAATTTGCTTAGCATTCCCCACAATCACAATATGCATTTGAGCGGGGTTCAACAAAGCTTTTGCTGCATCTTGTACTTTTTGAGCATCTACTGCCGCTAAATTGGCTAAATAGTTTTGGTAATAATTTGCAGGCATATGATAACGTGCTACATTCAATGCAAAATTGGCAATGGTTGCAGGATTTTCTAAGGAACGAGCAAAACCCCCTGATAAATAATTTCTCATACGAGATAATTCAGTATCTCCTACTTTCTCGTTTCTAATTACATTTATTTCATGTAGCATTTCTTGCACTGCACTATCAGTTTTTTCATTGCGCACCGAAGCTTCTGCGGAAAAAATACCCACCTGTCTATTGGGACTTAATGTAGAGTAAGCACCATAAGTAAATCCATGTTTTTCTCTCAAATTCGCAAATAACCTTCCAGAAAAACCACCTCCTAAAATATTATTCATCACATTGCTTGGTATAACATTAGGTGTGCCTTGAACGAGCTCTACTGTAGAAGCTACTGCAACCACACTTTGAACAGAAGAAGGTCTATCTACAATAGCAACATAAGTTTGTGCAGGTTTGCTTGGCTTTGGAAAATTTTGTTTTGCAACATTCCCTTTAGCCCATGTGCCAAAATTTTTCTCTGCCAATACCTTCGCAGACGCCGGATCTATATCACCCACAAAAACCAGATAAGCAATATTTGGCTTCCAATAAGTTGCAAAGAATTGCTTTATATCTTCAACCTTAACATTATTAACAGTAGCGGTTGTAGAAATTTCTCCATAAGCATGGTTAGCTCCATATACTAATTTTTTCATCACATTATTTGAAATAGCATCCGCATCATCCTTGTTAGACTCTAAATTTGAAATGGTTTGCTTTCTTACTTTTTCTAATTCCTCGCTTGAAAGAGCAGGGTGCAAAATCACTTCAGCCAATAACCCCATTAATTGAGGAAAATTATTTTTTAATGAACTAACACTTGCGCTTTGGCTAGATGTTGACAATGAACCACCTAAGTATTCAACTGCTTCATCTAAAACTATTTTTGATTTAGTAGAAGTACCGCGCTTTAATAGCTGCCCAGCCATATCAGCAAGGCCAGCCTTATCTCCTTCGGCAATACCGTCCAAGTCTAACGACAAAGTAGCGGTAACCCTTGGTAATTTTGTATTTTTTACGACGAATACTTGTAACCCATTTGCTAATGTAAATTTTATGGGTGTGCCCACTTGTATCAATGGGGCTTTACCTGGTGCAGGAGCTTTAGTACGATCAATGTTTTGTGCCATTGTTATTGTAGGCAAACAAATCAACAAACTATATATCAATTTTTTCATAGTATACATTTTAATAAGTGAATTGAGTTAAAGGATTATTTTGTGGGCTTTTTAGATTTTGGCACATAATACAAAACCACTCGATTGTCTTTATTCAAATATTTTTTTGCCACTTTTAATACATCTTCCCTAGTAACTTTATTATATTGCTCCAATTCTGTATTCACTAAATTCGCATCACCAAAATAAACTTCAAAATTGGCTAGATTCTCTGCAATACCAGCCATCGTACTTTTACTAGCTACCAATTCTGTTGTAATCTGATTTTTTACTTTTTGAAATTCACGCTCTCCAACTAAACCCGACTTTAAATCATTCACAACACTATCCATACTTAATTCCAAAGTCTCTGCTTTCACGCCTGCATTTGCCAAAGCTAAAGTGATAAATAATCCTTCATCTTCATTAAAGAAAGGCGCTGAACCAGCGTATGCAGCCAATTGTTTAGTATCCACTAACACTTTGTTCATTCTTGAGGATTCTCCGCCAGATAAAATATTGGATAAAACATTAAATGCATAGTACTCAGCCCCTCCCTGCTTTGGGGCACGGTAGGCTTGGAACACGCCTTGCAGCTGAACATTGTCCTCAATTACATCACGCACTTCGCCTCCTAGTGGCGGTTCTACAATCGAAGGCCTAACAATATTGGCTCCTTTAACAATTGGGCCAAAATAATCGGCTATTTTTTTCTTTAGGATTGCTTTATCAAAATCACCAGCAATTGACAACACACAGTTATTAGGAACATAATAAGTTTTATAAAACTGTATAAACTCATCTAATTTTGCTGCATTTAGATGCTCCATACTTCCAATGGGCGCCCATCTATATGGATGTACTTTAAAAGCACGCTTTAGCATCTCTGGTAAAAAGCTTCCATAAGGACGATTGTCCATACGCATTCTCTTTTCTTCTTTAACTACTTCCCTTTGTGTATTCACACCTACTTGCTCAATTTTAGCATGCATCATACGCTCACTCTCTAACCATAATCCTAAATCCAATTGATTCGAAGGCAATAATTCATAATAAAAAGTTCTATCCTGTGTTGTATTCGCGTTCAATATACCACCTGCATTGGTTACATATTTATCAAATTCGCCACGCTTTATATTGTCTGAGCCTTCAAATAATAGGTGTTCAAAAAAATGAGCAAAACCTGTTCGCGCAGTATCTTCATTTTTTGAACCAACATGATAAAGTGCTGTAACCGCAACAACAGGTGCACTATGGTCTTCGTGTAAGATTACTTTTAAACCATTGGGCAATGTATATTTTTCAAACTGAATGGTTTGACCTTGTGCAATGACATGTGTCAAGGACAAAAAACATACAAAAAACAGTAAGTTTTTCTTTTGCATAATTTAGCTTTTGAATTAAGATTGATATTAAAACTAAACTTAATTCAAATAATAAAGAAATAAAGAGGAACGTATTTCTACGGAATTATTTGATTGATTGTGACTGCAGATGCATTATACCACTGTACTTGAGGGTCTTTCTTAAACCAGGTCATTTGCCTTTTAGCATAATGTCTAGTATGTTGTTGAATTAAGTCTATCACTCTTGGTTGATCCATTTCACCTTTAAAATAAGCATCCCATTCGCTATACCCAACCGTCTGCAATGCGTTTAAATGAAAAAAAGGAAGCAGGGATTTTACTTCTTCTTCCAAGCCCTCCTCTAGCATTTTTAATACTCTTTCATTAATTCGTTCATACAATAACGGCCTTTGCATTTCTAGTCCAATTTTAATAATATTAAATGGACGCTTTACTTTTTGCTTATTTTGAAAACTTAATATAGATGCACCTGTTCCATGAATAACTTCTAAAGCACGCATTAGCCTTTGCGGATTTTCTTTTTCTGCTTGTTGCCAAAATAAGGGATCTTTTATGGCAATCTCTTCTTGTAACCATTTCAATCCCTTCAATTCATATTCTTTTTGGATAGCTAATCTTATCTGAGGATCAATTTCAGGAATCAAATCCAATCCCTCACAAAAAGCTTTAATATACAAACCAGTACCTCCAACCATTACAACCGTATTCTTGGTCTTGAAAATTTCATGTACTTTTTCTAACGCATACTTTTCAAATACAGCAGCATTTACTTGGTCATGAATTGAATGACTTGCAATAAAATAATGATTGACTTGTGCTAATTCATGAAGGGTAGGTCTTGCCACACCAATTTTCATTTCTTGATAACATTGGCGTGCATCTGCTGAAATAATTTCAGTACCTAAACGCTTTGCTAATTCAATGGCAAATGCAGTCTTGCCAACAGCTGTTGGTCCTACAATAATATAAACTGTTTTTAGTGTAGACAATCACTTGAAATTAAAAATCGCATCAATTATAAAATCACATTTAAATAAACCCGCTGGGTAAAGTATTATTAATATGCCTCAAAAGAATCATCTAAAAATCCATTACCACTTGAGTCTCCTTCATCGGAGTCTTCTCCTGCATCAGACGCATTCGCGTCTTCTTCTTCAGCGTCTTCCCCATCATCGCCCGTGCGCTCTTCCCCCTCTTCTCCAAATCCTTCTCTAGCTTCTGACAAATCATACTTCTCTTCAATATCAGCAAAATTCTTACCCAATAAACCTTTGGATCCATACTGCATTGGCCCAACTCCTTCAATTCTTGACACTAAAGGATATGTTAATGACATGTCTGCATCTGCATTTTTAATAACTTGTATTAACTCAATTAAAAAAGTCCAAGTTTTTGCAAAATCATACACATAAATGAAGTGTTGATTCGTATCAATAATTTCAGATCCAATTACTGTTTCACTCATCAATAAAGGTGGAGCAACATATTCTTTATCGTAAACTTCCTTACTAATTTCTCTACCTCTTTTCCAAATATCATTGCTTCTATAAAAAGTAGCGCTATGCAATTGATCAAATTCAAAAGCTTTTAATATTATTTGATGTAAGTCAATAAAATGTTGCGTATGCTTTACCAATACGTCTCTATAAATCGCATCATCTTCCTCCCAATAAACTCTAAACTTTAATATGGCCATACTGCTATTTTGAGATGCTAAATTACTATTTTATTATAGGAAACAAGCCTAGTTTGGCCCCTTCTTTCAACATAAACGCATAAGCTGCGTCATAATCGTTTGCGATATCCCCATCTAATATAGCCTCCCTTATTGCATCCTTTATGATACCCACTTGTTTTGAAGGTGTAATATCAAAGATTTGCATAATCATTTCACCTGTTATGGGTGGTTGCCAATTACGAATACTATCTTTCTCTTCAACTTCTTGTAATCTAATTTTTACAAATTCAAAACCTTGTAAATATCTCCTAACCTTATTCTGATTTTTACTGGTAATGTCCGCAGCACACAACTGCATTAAAGATTCTATATCGTCCCCTGCATCAAATAACAATCTCCTTATTGCACTGTCAGTCACGTGCTCTTTTGTTAATGAAATGGGGCGAAGGTGCAAAGCCACTAATTTTTGGACCATCTTCATTTTCTCATTCAATGGCAGTTTTAGTTGGGTGAAAATTTTAGGTACCATTCTTGCCCCCACCACTTCATGTCCATGAAAAGTCCAACCAAAACCAGGTTCAAACCTTTTTGTTTTTGGTTTTGCAATATCATGAAGCAATGCTGCCCATCTTAACCATATATCATTTGAACTGCGAGATACATTATCTAATACTTGTAATGTATGTGAAAAATTATCTTTATGCCCAATACCATCCAAAGTTTCAGCACCTTCTAATTGTAATAATAAGGGGAAAATATATTGTAGTAACCCAGCTTCTTTTAATAAATACCAACCTTTTGATGGCGTTGGCGTCATCATAATTTTTTGTAACTCATCCGTAATACGCTCTTGTGAAACAATTGAAATTCTATTAGCTATTTGTTGTATTCCTTTAAAAGTTTCCGGCGTAATGGTAAAATCTAATTGTGTTGCAAATCGGATAGCACGCATCATACGCAAGGGATCATCGTCAAATGTTTGCGCAGGTTGCAAAGGTGTTTTAAGGATTTTATTTTTCAAATCGGCTAAACCTCCAAAAGGATCTATGATATTTCCAAAATGTGAAACACTAATTTCAACTGCCAATGCGTTCACTGTAAAATCTCTTCTATTTTGATCATCTTCAATAGTTCCAGGGCTAACTTCGGGTTTACGACTATGTCGCGCATAGCTTTCCTTTCTAGCACCCACAAACTCAATCTCTATATCATCAAACTTTACTTGAGCCGTACCAAATGTTTTAAATAAAGCAACTGGAGGTGTTGGATGAAATAATTTTGAAAAAGCTTGTGCCAAAGCCATACCATCCCCTAAACAAACTATATCAATGTCCTTTGTTGGACGATCTAAAATTTTATCACGTACAAAACCACCCACTGCAAATGCGGGCACGCCAATTTTATTAGCTGCTTCTGCCACTGCTTTTAACAATTCAGTTTCTCTTGGTGTGAGTTGGATCTGCATAGGCGCAAATGTACTAATGTTGCTTCATTTGTAACAATGGAGCATATAATTGTTGCATTTGTATAGTCATTGCACAATCAAAATGACCAAGGGGGCATGCTTTTTTACCATGCATCCCACATGGGCGACAAGTTAAATTTTGAGAAGTAGCCACTACAAATGAGTGAGTAGATAAAGGGCCGTATCCAAAGTCAGGAATGGTAGAACAATAAATAGCAACCACTGCTGCGTCAACAGCCGAGGCAAAATGCATAGGCGCAGAATCATTTACATAATTTAAAATTGCTTTTTTTTGTAAAGCAGCTGAACTTAAAAAATGTAATTGACCAGACAAATTAACAACATGCCCATTAAGTTTTGACAAAGGTGATAGGGACTCAATAATATGATCCCCAATTTGTTTATCACCAGGTCCTCCAATGATATAAACTTTTCCTTCAAAATTCAAATCATTTAAAAATCGCACCCATTGTTCAGCAGGAAATTGTTTCGTAAACCAAACTGATGCAGGAGCAATACAAATATAAGGCTCACCTTGAAATGGCTTAACTTTTTCAAAGTCTGCATTGGATGGATATAACTTAGGCTTACATAACTCAATTGTATGGTCTAAAACTTTAAGCAAGGCATGATTTTTATTTATTTCATGCAAGCCAGCTTGCATTGCCTGATGCTTAATTTTATGTGTAAAGAGAAATGAAAATGGATTTTTATCAAACCCTATTTTTATTTTTGCATTTGAAAATGCCGTCCACAACCCTGTTGCAGCATAGCGTTGAACATTTACAATTGCATCGTATTGCTGAGCCCTAATTTGCCTTAAAACACTCAGCCAATTTAGGTATTTCTTGGATTTTTTATCCCAAACAATTACAGCATGTATAAATGGGTGATTTGCAAATAATGCTTCATTCCCTTTTCGCACTACAATATCAATACTTGCTTTTGGATATTGATGATGCAAGGATTCAAGTATTGAGGTACTTAACACAACATCCCCTATAAAGGCCGTTTGAATAACACAAATTTTTTGCATGCAGCTATCTTATTAATGCCTAATAATGACAAGGGTTCCGTCAGCCTCCCATTTAACAACCGAAGAAGGCTGTTGCATTTCGGTTTCATCTTGTCTGAACTTAACTACATAATTAACACCTTCTGTGATATCTAAAGAAATATCATTAAAACAAAGTGGAGTTGGATAACCCGAAATATTTGCCGAGGTACTTACAATAGGTCTCCCAAAAGTTTCAATCAATGCTTGACAGAATTTGTCCTTGCAAATACGAATAGCCACTGAACCATCAGCAGCCAATAAATTGGTAGCTAAATTTTTTGCCTTTTGATAAATGACGGTGGTTGGCTTATGAATGCCTTTTATATAGTCAAAGACTTGCAAACCTTCAACCTGTACATAATCTAAAATAGCATGCTCATTGTTCACCAGCACAATCATTGCTTTGGTATCAACCCTTTTTTTCAATTCAAAAACTTTCTTAACGGCTTCTTCATTGGTCGCATCACAACCAATCCCCCAAACCGTATCGGTTGGGTACAAGATAAGACCACCATCATTTAGTGTCTTTACACATGCTTGAATATCATCATTATATGGAAACATACTGCAAATTAAACAATAGAATTAAATAAATAAGACAGATTATTGTGTAAAAGATTTGGTAAAAAATAGGGTTTGAAGCTTATTTTTGCCAAAATTGATAAAAATGGACTTAAAGGCTAAAATTGAAGCGGCATGGAACGACCGTGCGCTGTTAAAAGACGAAACTTATAGTAATGCAATCCGTGAAGTGATTGAGGAAGTTGATAAAGGCAGATTAAGAGTTGCAGAACCAAAAGAAAATGACTGGGTAGTGAATGAGTGGGTAAAACAAGCCATCCTCATGTATTTTGGTATCCAACAAATGCAAACATGGGAATTAGCACCTTTTGAATTCCACGACAAAATGTTATTGAAATCTGGTTATGCGGAATTAGGCGTACGTGCAGTTCCTCATGCCGTAGCCAGATATGGTGTTTATCTTGCTAAAAATGTTGTTTTAATGCCTAGCTACGTGAATATTGGCGCTTTTGTAGATGAAGGCACAATGGTGGATACTTGGGCAACTGTGGGAAGCTGTGCTCAAATTGGAAAAGGTGTTCATTTAAGTGGAGGTGTAGGTATTGGTGGCGTTCTAGAACCATTACAAGCTAGTCCAGTAATTGTAGAAGATGGTTGTTTTATTGGAAGCAGATGTATAGTTGTTGAAGGAGTACATTTAGAAAAAGAAGTAGTATTAGGTGCGAATGTAGTATTAACAAAAAGTACTAAAATCATTGATGTAAGTGGAGATACCCCAATTGAATATAAAGGACGTGTACCTGCAAGAAGCGTTGTAATACCTGGCTCTTATAGAAAGACATTTCCGGCAGGCGATTACCAAGTGAGCTGTGCATTGATTATTGGGAAAAGAAAACCAAGTACCGATTTAAAAACCAGCTTGAATGATGCTTTAAGAGATTTTAATGTTGCCGTATAAAACAGAATAAACAATATAATTTAGGATTTGTCTTTGCTATTTTAGGAACTATTTTATTTTCTACAAAAGCAATTTGGATTAAACTTTGTTTTAAAGAGAGTGCTATTAACGCTACAACCTTACTCATGTTAAGGATGTTAATAGCATTCCCTTTTTATTTAGTGGTGTTATTTATTAGTGGATACAAATCAAAAGGGAGCATAACTAAAAAAAACCTATTGTGGGCCATTACAATGGGACTAATAGGCTACTATATGAGTAGCTTATTTGATTTTATAGGTTTACAATACGTATCCGCAGGCATTGAAAGAATTATTTTATTTGTATATCCAACCTTAGCCATATTAATAAACCGATGGTTGTTTAAAGTGATCATAACCAAGCGGCAATGGCTTTCTATTTTAATTACTTATTTGGGAATTGGCATTGCATACTGGGGTGAATTTAAATCAATGCCCAACACTCATTTATTCATTTATGGATCGATTATGGTTTTGCTATGTGGCATCACTTACGCTTTTTATTTAGTTGGTACGGGTAAACTTGTTCCATTGATGGGTTCGAGTTTATATACAAGCATCGCAATGATTGCGGCAAGTATTGGCATTTTTATCCATTATCTATTGGATGGGTATTAAAACATAATCTTAATCTCTTGGCCAACCCTATCCCCAATACCCTATTTTGGTATGTTATTGCACTTGCATTAATTGCCACAGTAATTCCTTCGTTTTTATTGAGTAGTGGGATGAAAAGAGTTGGAAGTAATAATTTGGCCATTATTACTAGTATTGGCCCAGTTTCTACCTTATTTCAAGCAAATTGGATATTAGGGGAAACTTTTACCTGGCAACAGCTCATTGGAACAAGCTTAGTAATTCTTGGTGTACTACTTGTTAAAAAAGTTGGGGTGAATAGGACGAATCCCACCCACCCCGATTATCCTTCCCCCAAAGGATAATATCTTTAATATATTTAATATTTCTCTAATTCGTATATTAAGCTATTACAAATATGTGCTAAAGACTTAGGCTATTTTCAATATTACATAAAGAAAGAGGAGAAAAATTTATTTTCATTATATATTACAGATAATAAGCATTATACACATTAATAATATATAAAATGTATTTAAAAACAAATAAGTTAATTTCTTATTATATTTTTTCTCTAGATTTGTCAGATGGTAGCTTTAGTAAAGAGAATTCTTTTGTTGATATTGTTTATTTCCTTTGAGCATGCTTTACTTGCACAAAAGGATATTAACCTATTAAAAAAACACGAGATTAGTTTATTAAGCCTTTTATTATTGGACACGGTGAATAATACCAGTTTTACCGTTAATAATACTTTCAATTTTGGACTGGACAATCAGCTTTTTACCAACTCTACCATTTTGAAAAAAGGCCCAAATGTTTACATTCAACCCTTAGGAACGGGTAGATTATATCAAGCTTTTAAAGCTAATGGTCAAGTTAGATTAGAAAGAATAGATCAAACTATTCATTCTGGAGTAAGTTTTTTTGCGCAAAACTTTTTTATAAACGACACTCTATACCAATATGGGGGTTTAGGTTTTTGGCAAATAAGAGGTATCATTACTTATTACAGTAAACAAACCAATCAATGGGAACTTATCCAGGCCAACCGAACTGTACAAAGTTTTTTTGATGACCAAAAGGATGCAGTCTTGCACTTTGATGATAACAGAATAGATCCTAAATTATTTGTCACGAATGCTTACTACTATCCTAATTACCCAAGCTCCTTCGAAACCACCGCCACAGATAGCTGTTATACTTTCGATTTTCATACTAGAACATGGGAAACGCTAGGAAAACTCACACCAGAATTTAAGAAAATATTTGAAAACAAACACTCCCATGAAATAGAGCTGCATTTTAAAAACCTCTTCATTTTCCAAAGTCAATTAGAGTTTTACTGGATTGATTTTGAAAAGAACACGCTTGGTCAATTTAATACTAGAGAAAACAATAGACTAAGACAGGTATGGTTAAGTTTGTATAACAATGATAAAACAAGACTGCAAACCGTGTTTCAATTCAACCTTGGCAAAGACTTATATTACATGAAGTATGATCCAGGCAAGGATCTAGAATGGAAGAAAATAAAATTAGATCTATCTGCTATTGACACAGTGAATACAATTCAAATCTACAATAATCAATCATCCATTATTGAGACTACTAGCTCATTACTTAGCAGGCATAAAACAAGTCTTCTTTTAATAATCACCATTCTAATTGCGCTATTTGGAGTAAGGAATATTGTCTTTAAAAAGAAAAATATTCCAAAAGAAGTTACCTCCATTCTGTACCAAAACTTTTTTACGGCTTTAAATATTGTTGAAAAAGAGCTGGTTGAATCCTTATGCCAAAGCAATTTAAAAGGCGAGGAAGTTTCTACTAAGACGATTAATAAAATTATTGGAGTACAACAAAAAGACACACTCACTCAAAACAAAAGCAGAAGTGACCACTTCATTAAAATAAATCAAAAATTTAAAATGGCCACCCAAAACTTGGAACCACTTATTGTTAAGCACAGAGATAAGGATGATAAAAGGCAATACAATTATGGCCTAAATAAACAGTATTTAATCGCCATTGATAAACTATTCAAACAACAACGTAATTAAGTAATTAAATAGCTAATAAACTACAGCCACGTCTATCACTATTGCTAACCCTTCCTAATACTTGAAAACTTCCGTCTTCATATAATTCACCAATATCTTCAGTGGCAATAAAACAACAGCTATAAATATTTGCTAGATCAATGATATGCAAGATCCCCCTTCCTGAGGATTTAAGTACAGTAGGATCTTCCTCTTCCCCAACCAAAACTTTCATCCAAGGAGGACATCTAAATATACCTTCACCTAAAGAGTAAGCTTGGCTTAACAATTCTGTCATACCATATTCTGAATGAATGGTATTTACACCTAAGTTATTTTTTAATAAACTATGTAATTCAGGTTTAGTTAATTCCTCCTTTCTACCTTTCATTCCCCCCGTTTCAATAACAGTTGCATATTTTAACTGTTGCGGATATGCACTTGAAAAATCTATTAAACCAAAACTTACTCCAATAAACCATGTCTTAGTTTTTTTTGATTCTAGTTCTTTTAAAACAGCATTTAACTGTTCAAATTCATTTAAATAAAAACCACTTTGTGGATGCCCCGATAACGCAATCAATTTGTTGACCATATATACCAATGAAGAATGCTGACGTTCTAAATAAGAGGGCAACAAGCCTATAATACAATAATCTTTTGGACTTCCATAAAATTGCTCAAAGCAATGGGTAAAACTTTCCTCGTACAATTGAGTGTCGGCTACCCAATGTTTACTAACTACATCCTGAGTAGTGCCACTACTTTCAAATAAAGTAGCCGGCCTTTCTCCTATGTATACATCCTGGTTTTTAAAAAAAGAAATGGGCAAAAATGGAATTGCATTAACCGATTCAAAATTAGTAACAGACTGATTGGATAATTTAATCCACTGACTATACACTTTATTTTCAGTTGCTTGAAAAGCACATAATTTTTTAGCGAGATGTATAAATTGGTCCTTTGGTAAATTCCACAGCTGTTCAATTTCTATTGGAGGCCTCATATCCGTTTATTATTCTTGCAAAAGTATCAATAATAACAACAAAAACTACCCTATTTATAAATGCAATATTCAGTATCTTGCATTCGTATAAATTAAATACCATCCTATGGCAAAAGCAAGCACTAAAACTGAAAAGAAAAGTCCCAAAAAAGCATATATCAATGCAAATTCTTATCAATTTTTAACTGAATATATCAACAATCCTTCGCCTGTTGGTTTTGAAACCAGCGGCCAAAAGATATGGTTAAATTATATTAACCAATACGTTGACACTACTTTTACCGATCCTTATGGAACTGCAGTTGGTGTCATTAACCCTGATGCTCCATTTAAAGTTGTTATTGAAGCACATGCCGATGAGATTAGCTGGTTTGTAAATTACATAAGTGATCAGGGATTAATTTATTTAAAAAGAAATGGAGGCGTTGATCATCAAATTGCGCCAAGTATGCGTGTTTGGATTCATGGTAAAAAAGGACCTGTAAAAGCTGTTTTTGGATGGCCCGCTATTCATACAAGATATAGCAATCCAGAACAAAAAGAACCTCAGCCTAAAGTTGAAAATTTAACATTGGATTGTGGCGCAAGAAATAAAAAAGAAGTTGAAGCGCTAGGTATTCATATTGGTGCAGTAGTTACCTATACTGACGGAATAGATGAACTTGCACATGACTTTATAATTGGTCGTGCTTTTGATAACCGTGTTGGTGGGTTTATGATTGCCGAAGTAGCAAGATTATTAAAAGAAAATAAAAAGAAACTTCCATTTGGATTATATATTGTAAACGCAGTTCAGGAGGAGATTGGATTAAGAGGTGCCGAAATGATTGCCAGAAGAATTAAGCCCAATATTGCTATTGTTACCGATGTAACGCATGACACACATACACCAATGATTAACAAAGCCATTGAAGGGGATATTCAATGTGGGAAAGGACCTTCTCTAGCATATGCTCCTGCAATTCATAATAAACTATTAAGCATTGTAGAAGAAACTGCAAAAACCAAAAAGATTCCTGTGCAATTTAGAACCCTAAGCAGAAGTACGGGTACAGACACAGACAGCTTTGCCTATGCAAATGATGGATGTCCTTCCGTTTTAATATCTATTCCATTACGTTATATGCATACCACAGTGGAAATGATACATAAAAAAGATATAGCTGACACCATTCAATTGATGTATGAAACCTTACTGCAGTTGAGTCCTAAAACAAACTTAAGTTATTTATAATGCAGGCCTCCCCCATAAAAATCGCCATCCTAGATCTTTATGATGGGGTTCCAAATATGGGAATGCGCTGCATTCACGCAATTCTACAAGAATGGAGTGAGTTAAAAAATCATCAAATTGAACTAAAGGTATTTAGAACCAGGGATCACTGTGAGCTACCTGATATACATTTTGATATTTATATTTCAAGCGGTGGACCAGGTTCTCCTATTGATAGTATTAACGAAGAGTGGGACATACGCTATACACAATGGCTAGATAGTATGTTTGAACTTAAAAAGCCTGTATTACTTATTTGTCATAGTTTTCAAATTGCATGCAGGCATTTTAATTTAGGAACTGTCTGTTTACGAAAATCAAAACAAATAGGTGTTTTGCCTGTACACTCACTCATCGAGGATGAATTATTCAAAGGATTACAAGAAACATTTTATGCACTTGAAAGCAGATCCTACCAAATTATTGCTCCCAATGACGATAACATCAGAATCATGGAAGCAAAAATTATTGCACTTGAAAAAATGAGGCCTAAAGTGCCATTGGAACGTGCAATTATGGCTATCCAATTTTCCGAAAAAATGTATGGTGTACAATTTCATCCAGAAGCAGCGCTGCATGAATTGGTTCAATACTTTAATGAACCTGCCACCAAACAGTCCATAATAGATGAATTTAGTTTAGCTAAATGGGAGCGTATTGTAAACCATTTAGATGAAAGCTCACCTATAAAAGCTACTTATAGTCATTTTATTCCTAATTTTCTGGATAAAGCCATTGCTATATGATACCCAATATCAGAAAACAATATAATGAATCCTTTACTGAAATTAAATACCAGCAAATGCTTGCTGAATTAGAAAAGGATTACCCCAATAGCATTGAATTTAGAATTGCAGAAACCCCTCTATTCCTTGACATAGAAACTAAGCATAGGTTTTTAAAAGCGGGTGATGATATTTGTGCGTTTATAACGAGTAAAGATTTTCAAACTAAAACAGCAAATGCAATTCATAGCGTCAATACACCGCCAAATGAATCTCCATTACCAGAATGTATTGTAATGGATTTTGCAATAAGTCAGGACAGTGAACAAAAGATTATTCCAAAATTAATTGAGCTACAAGGCTTTCCCTCTCTGTTCGCATTTGAAGTGATTCATGACCAAGCTTTTAGAAAACACTTCGATATTCCAAATGGATACGCTACTTATTTGAATAAATATGATTCAGCAAGTTATCTTGCTCATTTAGAGCGCATTATTAAAGGCACTGAAAATAAACATACTGTCCTATTGGAGCTGTTCCCTCATCAACAAAAAACCAAAATCGACTTCTATTATACACAACATTTTTTTGATATTCCTATTGTTTGTGTGAGTGAAATATATACAATTGGGAACAAGCTTTTTTATAAGCGCAACAATCATACTTACCCCATTGAACGTATTTACAATCGTGTTGTTTGGGATGAGTTACCAAAGCAATCAGTTGCCATTCAAGAAAAGGCAAAACTACTTTTGCAAGATTTAGCTATTGAATGGGTTTGTCACCCAAATCATTTTTATAGGATTAGCAAATACTTAATGCCATTTTTAAAATGCGATTCTGTACCCAGCACCAAATTTTTATCGGCATTAAAAGCTATTCCAAATGATTTGGAAAACTATGTATTAAAACCTCTGTTTTCATTTGCTGGCCAAGGCGTAATTATAGATATAACACCTAGTCAAATTAATGAAATTAAAGATCCTGAAAACTGGATATTACAAGAAAAAGTAGTGTACGCGCCTATAGTTCAAACACCCACTGGCAATGCAAAAGCAGAAGTACGATTGTTTTATTTTTTAAACAAAGCAACTGGCAAATATATTGCTACATGCAACTTGGCTAGAATAAGTAAAGGTAAAATGATTGGCGTTAGCTATAACAATACTGCCACCTGGGTAGGTGGCAGTATTGTGTATTTTGAAACAAATTAGAAAAAATAACTACTATTCCTCCCCATTGTTTTTCAATTTCATTAGTAAGGTATACGCATTTTTTAATACTACTTGTTGATTGTATAAATCTGTTTGAATTTCAACTACCCCATTTGAATTAACACCCGTAATTACAGGAACCATTTTGAAATTAGTTTCTGAAACCTTTACAAAAACAAAATCTTTGTTTTGCCATTTTACAACAGCATCTTCTGGTAGTGCATTTACTTTAGCATTGTTTAATTCAACTTCTGCATTCACAAATGTACCCGGATACATATTAATTTTTTCATTTACTAAATGACAATGTACTTCGGTAGTACTCTCCTCTCCAATATTAGGCGTTATAACTGCAACGTGTGCAAGAAATTTTTGACTTGGATTGTTATTGGCGTAAAAGCTAACATTACTTCCAATTTTTAGATTAGCTGCGTCATTCTCTAAAACAGTTAATCTAAGATGTAAATCACTTGGATCTACAATTTCAAACAACACATCGGTAGGATTTACATACTTCCCAATATTTACATTTACTTTAGTGACGTATCCATTAATTGGAGAAGTAAAATTAACAGTTCTCGAAATATTAGATTCATTTAAAGCCAAAGGATTCAATCCTATTAATTTTAGTTTCTCGCTTAAAGATTTGACTAAATATTTTTGGCTTTCATATTCAGTCTTAGCCATTTGAAAGATTTTATCACTAGTAGCCTTTGTTTCGTTTAACCCTTTCTGTCTAATAAAATCAGCTTCAACATATTCCAATTTGCTTTTAGCCGTTAAATAGTCTTGTTGCAATTGAATATAAGAAGGGTCCTCCATAGTGGCTAAAACAGCTCCTTTTTTTACATAAAGTCCTGGTATTAGGTTTGTATTCTTTAAATAGCCACCCATAGGAATACTTATAGAAACGATATTACTTGGCGGTACATCAATATGCCCATTTACTTTTAATATTTTGTGCACTACCGTTTGTTGCATATTACCCAACTGCAAATTGGCATTTTTTAGTTGCTCTGGACTTAGCTTTACTATTTCAGAAAGAGTTGTATCAGCTGAGACCGTAGCACTTTTAGTCTCAGTCGACTTTTTTGTGTCTGTACATGCAAATGTCAAAATGCATGACATAAAAAGTATAATAGGATTGTATTTCATAAATATTTTTTTCAATTAATTATCGATTATTTACTGATTAATTACTGGAACTTATTTTTTCAATTTCTACGGCCGATTCATTTAGCTGCTGGATATACCCTAAAAAGTCGTTTTGGGTTTGAATAGATTGATTTATAATCATAACCCAATCAAGATAACCTATCTCCCCAGCATTTAATTTTTTTGTTGCTGTTTCCATTAATAATCTTGTGTTAGGTATGCTATGCTGTTGATAGCTTTCTACAATTTTTTTATTTTGCAAGTACAAAGCAATAGCATCTTTATAATTCGCTTTCAATTGTTGAGTTATTGCAATTTGCTCTAGCTTATTTTGCGTTATTACAATATTACTAGCACTAATTCTCGCTCTTTGGGCGGCAGAAAATAAAGGAATTGCTAGCCCAATATTATAAGACTCAAATCTATGGTCACTGCCATAATAACGTTCATTGTTTTGAGTAGTAGTTTGCCAGCCAATTATGGTAGCAGAATTATACCCTGCATTAAATGAAGGATATAACTTACTTTTCTCCAGTTTGAATTGCTGTACAGATTTAAATATGTTTTTTTCTTGCAATTTTAAAATAGGCGTTTGATCTAAAACAACAAGGTCTGGCATTTTATTGATCGTTGCAGCATATTCACTTGCAGCTGGCTCATAAACACTGTTACAATTTAATAGCAAGTTAAACTGATTTAACAAACTTGTATATCCAGTTTGCAATGCTTGAAGTTGATGTGTAATTTGTGCCAGTTGATTTTCGGCGGTAACTTTTTCAAGCAAGTCAGTATTCCCAGCGTCAAAACGCTGTTTAGCCTTTAAAGCAAAAGCAGTGTAAATACTATCTGCACTAGATAATAATTTTCTTTTTTCCTTCAAAAGCAACAATAAGTAAAAGTGTTTTTTTACGTTAGCTTTTAATTCTATTTCCTTTTGCAACTTGGTCAACTCACTTATATCAATATTGGATTGATTTATCGCGGCTTGATATTTATACACCGTAGGAAATTGAATAGTTTGTGAAATGCTATATTGATTGTCATTATTAAAACCATTGATTTTTCCATATCCAAAACCGATTGCAGTTTTTTCAATGTCTATATTGGTCTTCTTCAATGCTTGATAGTAATTTAATTGTGCAGCAGTTACTTTGCCAAATGCATTATTTTTTACAGCGCTATCCATTGCTGCATTTAAACTTATTCCATTTTGCGCATTTGTACTTGTGTGCAATAACAATAAAGCCAACAATAACATTGTAATGGAACTAAGCTTTTTGCCTTTATTAAAATAACCAAGTCCTTTCTCAAATAAAATATACATAACGGGTAATACAAATAATGTTAACATAGTTGAAATGATTAATCCACCAATAACGACGGTAGCTAATGGCTTTTGGACCTCGCCACCAGCCCCAGTACTTATAGCCATTGGAATAAAACCAAGTGCTGGCACAAAGGCTGTCATTAAGACTGCACGTAACTTTGATTTGGTTGCATGTATAACAATTCGTTTAACGTCTTGCCAGCCCTCTGCCTTTAACCTATTAAATTCTGAAACCAGTAAAATGCCATTTAATACGGCTACCCCAAATAAGGCAATAAAACCTACACCAGCTGAAATACTAAATGGCATAGCTCTTATCCAGAGTGCAAAAATACCACCCATTGCTGATAATGGAATTGCAGTATAAATTAACAAGCCCTGTTTTGCTGATCCAAAAGCAAAATAGAGTAATAAGAAAATTAATAACAATGCAATAGGCACTACAATACTTAATCTACTTTTTGCAGCATTCATATTTTCAAATGATCCTCCGTATACAATGGTATATCCCTTTTGTAAATTTAATTTTTGATTTATTTTCTGCTGCAACTCTTTCATAATAGTTTGTACATCCCTGCCATTTACATTAAATCCAACAATAATTCTTCGCTTAGTGTTTTCTCTTTGAATTTGATTTACACCTTCAATTTGTTCAACACTTGCAACTGCCGACAACGGTATTGGAAGACCTTTTGCTGTGGTAATAGATAGGTTTTGGATATCTGCCATATTTTTTCTAGCCTCCCCATCTAGCCTAACAACCATATCAAATCTTTTTTCTTCTTCATATACTTGTCCAGCAATTTGTCCGGCAAATGCACTGTTTACAACTTTATTAACGTCAGACACATTCAATCCATACTTTGCCATACCATCACGGTTGTATTTGATGACTACCTGTGGCATACCCGTTACCTTTTCTTCATAAATATTTATCGCACCATCTACTGTTTTGATAATATCATTTAATGTGCCAGCATATTTGGTAAGTGAATCTAAGTTTTCGCCAAACACCTTACAAACTACGTCCTGTCTTGCGCCTGTCATTAATTCATTAAATCGCATTTGAACTGGGAATTGAAATCCAACGCTTATGCCAGGCACTTGCTCCAAAACCTTAGTCATCTTCATACTTAATTCACTAAATGATTTTGCAGAGACCCACTCTTTTTTATCTTTTAAAATGACCATCATATCCCCTGCTTCAAATGGCATAGGGTCTGTAGGAATTTCGGCACTACCAATTTTGGTTACCACTTTTTGTACTTCGGGGAAATTTTGAATCAATAATTTTGACGCTTTTTGAGTTGCATCAATTGTGTTATTTAAATTACTTCCGGTCAGCACCCTGGTCTCTACCGCAAAGTCACCTTCTTCCAACTGTGGAATAAATTCACCTCCCATGTTCAATAACAATATTACAGCTATAGCAAATAAAGTAACAGTGGATACTATAACAGTTTTGGGATAGGATAATACCTTATTTAATAATGGCTGATACCTTCTTTCTACGAATCGCATTAACTTATCTGTGATGGTATCTTTATGATTTAATTTTTTATTTAAGCACAATGCAGCCATCATTGGCACATAGGTAATTGATAAGATAAATGCGCCTAAAATGGCAAAAGCAATGGTATAGGCCATTGGCTTAAACATTTTTCCTTCAATCCCTTGCAAAGACAATATGGGCAGGTAAACAATTAGAATAATAATTTGACTAAAGACCGCCGATTTAATCATGGCACCTGTAGACTTGCCTACTTCCTCATCCATATCCTGCTGATTCACGCTTACCAATGATCTAAAATGTTTTGAATGCGCAAAACGATGCAGTATTGCTTCAATTACAATTACAGATCCATCTACTATCAATCCAAAATCTATGGCGCCCAATGACATTAAATTTCCACCCACACCAAATTTATTCATTAAGATAATGGCAAATAGCATAGATAATGGAATCACAGAGGAAACAATTAGTCCAGCCCTTAAATTGCCTAAGAAAAATACCAGTACAAAAATGACTATCAATGCCCCTTCCATCAAATTTGATTCAACCGTCTTAATGGCATTATTCACCATTTTGGTTCTATCTAAAAATGGTTCAATCACAACTCCTTCTGGTAACATCTTTTGAATTTCAGCAACTTTTGCTTTCACTCTATTCACTACTGCCGAAGAGTTTTCGCCCTTTAACATCATGACTACAGCCCCAGCAACTTCCCCCTGATTATTAAAAGTCATTGCGCCATATCTAATTGCTGATCCATATTGTACTTTAGCTAAGTCTCTAATTAAAAGAGGAGATCCATTAGCTAATACTTTTACTACAATTTTATTAATATCATCTAATGTAGTTGTCAAACCCTCACTTCTAATATACAATACAGTAGGGCCTTTTTCAATGTAGGCACCGCCAGTATTTTGATTGTTTTTTTCAAGTGCACTAAATATATCTGAAATAGTTAGGCCGTATGTCTTTAACTGATCTTGTTTTACTGCAATTTCATATTGTTTCAATTTGCCTCCAAAACTAGCTACTTCTGCCACACCAGGAGTGCCAATTAATTGCCTACGCACAATCCAATCCTGAATTGTCCTTAATTGCATTGCATCGTATTTTCCCTCATACCCTTTTAATGGTCTAACTACATATTGATATATTTCACCCAATCCAGTTGACACAGGAGCCAGTTCGGGTGAGCCTGTACCTGGTGGAATATCTTGTTGCACTTTTTGCAACTTCTCACTTATTTGTTGTCTTGCCCAATAAATATCTATCCCATCGTTAAACACAATAGTAATTAACGACAATCCAAATCGAGAAAAACTTCGTATTTGTTTTGTTCCAGGAATACTGCTACAAGCTTGTTCAATTGGAAATGTAACTAACCTTTCAATATCTGTAGCACCCAATGAAGGTGAAACGGTAATTACTTGTACTTGGTTATCAGTAATATCTGGCACTGCATCAATTGGCAACTGTGTTACTTCATAAGCTCCCCAACCAACTAGTGCGATTACAAATAATCCAATAATTAACTTATTCTTTATGGAATAAGCAATGATTTTATTTAACATAAAAATCTCTTGATTCAAAAATGATGAAATGAAGCATTAAAAATGTTCAATGGAAATGTAAAATAGGACTAAGCTCGAGGAGGCTGAAAAATATTTCCATGATTAAGCGAAGCATGTTTTTCATCGTCAAAAAGCAGATAAGCTTTATTAGATGCAAAAAATATAGTTGTCGCTATTTGCTGCTTTGGTGTAAACAAGGTTACAAAATTCAAAAGTGAAATTGTACGATTAGAGGATTTGAATGGCAATTGCATATCCTGTTGGTAATCCTTGTCATAGGTCTGATTTTGAAAATAATGCATATCTATGAACTTAGAAAAGCTCAAACCTTTGTCAAATTGTTGATGCGTTTTATAATGTTCAAATAAATAAGGCACTTTTAGCAACTGATATGCTTCAGTTGCCCCCAACAAATACAGAGATGTTAATAATATGACTATAGTGCCTTTCACATCATAAAGTTACAGAAATTAAGCTTTAGTTAAGTAGAAAATGATTACTCCATAAAAAAGCCCCCTGTATTAACTAGGAGGCTTTTTATAAACTGTCTCGTCCTGAAAAAAGTTGACTACAAAATGAAATTGTATGCAACAGTTAACGATCCGTATTAAAAACGGTCAGCCTCAAAAAAAGTTTAGTGAGGCGTTTAAAAAAGAAGTGGTTCGTGAC